>OBLN01000843.1_pt1 | contig 10888 bp, 12 predicted proteins | sample 1519301 | NCBI WGS metagenome assembly OBLN01 (sample SAMEA2452533, study PRJEB22499) | sediment metagenome | reverse complement strand
GTAGCTTTGATCGTCAATGGGCTTTCAGGGACCCGAGATTGGCAGCCCTGGAGCGCCCTAGTCTTTGGAATTCCCTATCTTCTCGGCAGATATTTTTCGCGAGCGGGATGACCGCAGAGATGACTGCTGGTCCATGTCTGACAGTTAGCGCTGACGTTCCTGATTTGCACTACTTCAATGGCCGCGGTGGGAAAGACATACTCCCTCTCTTTCGTGATCCGGGAGCATCTATACCCAACCTTCCCAAGGGGATGCTTACTTCCATTGGGAAAGAGATTGGCATTACACGTCCCAAGCCCGAAGACTTTGCCGCGTATCTCTATGTCGTGCTTTCTTCGCCGAGATACCAAGAACGCTTCGCTGAAGAGCTGAAGACACCTGGTCCTCGCGTTCCGATTACGGTGGACCCCGATCTCTGGTCGGAAGCAGTCAGCTTGGGAAAAGAACTCCTCTGGCTGCACACGTTCGCCGAACGGTTCCAGGATTCGGGTGATGGGCGAGGAGCGTATGTCCCCGTCGTTCCTGGTGTTGGTTGGTCTAGGTCGGTGACACAGATGCCGGAATCCATGGCCGACATCAGCTACGACGCGGATAAAGAGTTGCTTGATATCGGGGATGGTCAGGTTTCCGGTGTTCAGGCGGCTGTGTGGGGCTATTCCGTTTCAGGAATGCAGGTCCTGAAAAAATGGCTTGGGTACAGGACGGCCAAGGGTGCGGGAAGAACAGCCTCTTCCAAGAACCCTCTGGATCAGATTCGCCCCCAGGCATGGCCCGACGAGTGGAATGACGAGCTTCTCGACTTGATCCGGGTGCTGACCCTCACCATTGAAAAGCAGCCAAAGCAGGCGGACCTGGTGGACCGCATATGTGATGGTCCTTTGATCGACAAGAACCGCTTGCCTGTACCCAAGCCTGCTGAGAGAAAGCCACCTAAATAGCTTGTGAGCCCCGGAATTTTGCCCCGGGGCTGCCTGGACGCTAGACTCTCAAATGAGTAAATGAATAAACGCTCAATGGAGTGCCTATGAAGGTCATCGCTGTACTCAACCAGAAGGGCGGTTCGGGTAAAACCACGATCGCGACGCATCTGGCCCGAGCTCTTCAGCTAGAGGGATCGGATGTTCTCTTGGTTGATTCTGACCCCCAAGGCAGCGCTAGGGACTGGGCTGCTGTTCGAGAGGACAATCCGGTAACGGTGGTTGGTATTGATCGTCCGACCATTGATCGAGACGTGAAGAACGTAGCCAGCAAGGTTGACTATGTGATCGTGGATGGGGCTCCTCAGGCGGCCGATTTGGCTGTCTCGGCAATCAAGGCGGCTGATTTCATCTTGGTGCCTGTGCAACCCAGCCCATATGACATTTGGGCCACTTCGGACCTAGTGGATCTGATCAGGCAGCGGATTGAGATGACTGACGGCCGACTCAAGGCTGCTTTTGTTGTCTCGAGAGCAATCAAAGGCACAAGAGTCGGCTCAGAGGTCTCTGACGCTCTTGCGGGATATGGGCTCCCTGTTTTGTCGACGCGTATTACGCAGCGGGTGATTTATCCGGGTACTGCCGCCGGAGGGACGACGGTTCTGGACGCTGAGCCAAAGAGTGATGCGGCGTGTGAAATCCGAGACTTAATTCTAGAAATCAAAGAAGCGTTTGGTGAGTAATTGAGCAGGTGTGTATATGAGTAAAAATTCCTATTCACTCAAGGCGGGTCGCCCGAGCGCGGCCAAGAAGTTTCGAAATTTGGACGATACCAAGCGCGTCAATTTCAATGTGACCCCTGAAGAGCATAAGAATCTAAAGGTCTATGCAGCGAAGCAGGGGAAGACGGTCACAGAGCTTCTGAAAGCTTACGTGCGAAGCCTTCCTGAAGATTGATTAGCGCCGGGGTTCTCTGAGGTCGCCGCTGTTCAAGTGGAAGGTTTGTGAACCCACGCCTGCCCCACTTACGTCGAATCAGCGGTTTGGGATTGCACTGGCGTTGCCGGCGTGGTCGTACCGCCCGGATTTCATCGCGATTTTCACAAACCTTCCACCTGAAGCGTCTCCCAACGCGAGCAGCCGGCTACCGGTCCCCGATTTTGTAACCCCCCCCCGCTCTGATGACGGATAGTCAGCAACTTAGGCTGGTTTTCCCTGCGATTAGCCTGCCCGTGGCCCGGGTTCAGCGCGGGATTTACAAAATCGGGGACCGGGATAGGTGTACAGAAAACCGACGATTTGTCCGGATCGGGTCCGATAGGTGTACAGAAATCCGAGGAAATCACCCTTCGGTGGCCGAAATCGGGGTGTTTGAGGGCTGATTGGGTGCTCCCGGTCATGAATCTGTCCATAGGTCGGGGCTGATTTCAGTTTTTTGTACACCTATCCGGTGTGCACGGGCCTAGTCTTCGGATTTCCGCCCACGATAACCTCGACTCTTTATTTCCTGGTGCCTCCGCTTGGCCTCCAAAAACCGGGCTGACGGTTTGGGAGGGTTGTCGATCATCTCGGCCAACCTTTCGGCTTCTCGGGGGCTTAAGTGAATTGTCACCGTGTCTTTCATGGTTTCGAACCCCAGCCGGAGAGCCTGCATGGCCACGTCTTCGGTGGACTGCTGACGGTCCTGCGCCAGGCTATCCAAGATGCGCCAGTCCGCATCGGACAAGGTAAGAGTCATCTCGCCTCGCTTACCTTCGAATTTCGGCGGCTCCCCTTTTTTCTCTCCGTCATCCTTGCGATACAGCTGAATGAATCTGGCGATTAGCGGACCGACCGTTACGGCATAGACCATGGCAATCACGGTCCAAAGAATGATGTCTGAAGTGTCCATGTGATCTCCTGTGTGGACGGATTCCTTTCTTGGTTACAACGAATCCTCGGCTCCGCAATTAAATGGCGTCACCGCAGATAGACCTGCGCGACGTACCGGCCCCGCTGGTCACCGTGACCAAGACTGTGTGACACGCGAATCAGCGCCTCGCGGCGACTGTTGCCCTCTTCCAGCGCCTTTTGACAGAGATCCGTCGTGTACGCATAGCGCAGGCTGTGCGGCGAGATTTCGCCGCGCAGCCCGATGGCGCGGGCCTCATTGCCGTACTTGTTGGTGGTGCTTTTCAGAGATTTGCCGGGGCTCGGCAGCAAGAATTTTCGGCCGGTGTCCTCGAGGACCTGACGGGCCTCCTGGATGGCCTCGAGGAACCGCTGATGGTCGGGGATCTCCGACCAACGCGGCCGGTCGGCTTTGGTCCCGTCGATCACGTGGATTTTCCCGCCTGTCTTCAACTCGCGCTCCCACCGAGCGAGCGTGTCAGCCCGGCCGCCCTTGATGATCTCCATGTCGCGCAGGCCTGCGCTGCGTTGCAGTTGCAACGCAGCAGCCATGCCGCGATCTCGGTCCAATGCGGACTCGTAGGCGGCGCGGTATTCCTCCTCGGTGATTGCTCGGTGGGTGCCGTCTCGACTTGAGCCGTCGAGTCCTACGGCCTTGTTGCTGATCCGTTCGTTGTTCGCGATCTGCCAACGGCCTGCTGCGCGGAGCATCGCGCGCATGTCCGTCATTCGGCCCTGGGCGGTTCGTACCTGGATTTCGCCTCGCTCGACGCGCTCGCGCAGGTGTTGGGCATACCCGATGACGTGCTTCGTTTTCATGCGGTCCATCTCCTGGATCTGCACATTCGTCGCCTGTGCCCAGGCCACGAATTCGCGAGCTGTGACCTCTCTGGGCTTGATGGTGCCCTTAGCGCCACCGGCGTTCTTGGCGGCGTCTTTCATGTCTCGATAAAGGCTCATATCAGCGCCCTCCTTGGTCGTTTGTGAGGGCAGCAGGGCGAGGCTAGTGGGGCAGTGGTTCAAATCTGGGTGTTCTCACCCGACCCGCCGACTCCAATTTCGAGTCGGCGTCTGCCCCGGAAGCCGCGCCCTGCTGCGGTTAAACGATCAAGTACAGGCGGACAAGCGACCCCACACGCATGTGGGCGCTCCCGTCTTTACGACGGGCAGATCCGCTCCTGGCTAAAGCGCCAGGACCTCGTTTATTACGGCCTCCGTATTGGTCGGGTAAGTGGATTCGCGCAGCTCGCCGCCGCTCGACGAGGCCTCCCGGCCACCTCTCGCGGTGTCGGGAGCCTCGTCGGGTCGGTGCGTGGCTACGGGTTCAAAGCTGACAGGATTTTCCTGCCGGTCAGCTGCGCCCTTCGGGCGCTCTTCTTCCTGGTCGCATCGAGCGACCAGGAAGAATCTCGACGGCCGACGGCGCTTTGGGATCGCCCCCGCCGCCCCATCGGAGGGGCGACGGCGACGATCGCCGCCGTAATGGGCCGATCCGTTACTCCGCGACACCCCTTCTGGGTCCCCTTCGGGACCTGCGAAGGCAGGTGTCACTCCGTAACGAATCGGCCCATGCCGCACTGGCGTGCGGCGGAACGCCGGGCTTGGCCCGGCGTCACTTCGTAGCGCAAGCGCTACTGAAGTGACGCCGGTTGCCCGGGTTCAGCTTCGGTGGGAGTCCTCATCCGCTGGCTCGCGGCGAGGCTTCGACCTTCGGTGCGGTCCGTTTTCAACGGACGCACCTCGGGTTAGGTACTCGAAATCCTGGTACGGAATCGAGGATAGGGATGGGGTGGGGCGTTGCCTTCGATCGTCGTCGGGTTTTGCTCAATGGCATTGCCCTGGATCGGCTTCGGCTGTGCCTACTTTTGTCGCGGTCGGCGCCGCTGCATCCCTTGGATTCACGATCGAGCCTGGCCCAAGGGTCTCACTCGGTCGGCTTCGATCGATCAATCGTCGCAGCTGCGGTGGCTGCGGTCGTTTAGTGCCCTCGTTGGGGCTGCCCTCATGCGGGGCTTTTGGAGTCGTACCTGCCGTCCGTTGTGGATGCGGTGGTGGCGCTCATTGTGGGTTGCGCATCTGGCATTGCCCTTCGGAACTCTGGGCGTCCGCAGCCTCTGTTAACTCGATCAGAATAGCTCCGGCAATCGGCGCGAGCAACACCCTAGCCCTGGAAAAGGTCGGCGTGGCTGCCCGTTCGCGTCAGGTACAGCTCATCGCCGTCCACGCGGTACAGCAGCAGCCAATCCGGCTCGATATGCGCGTCCCGGTAGCCGTTCCAGTTCCCGCGCAACGGGTGGTCCTGGTAGGACTCTGGCAGGGGCGCCTGCTCGATGAGCAGGCCCAGAAGATCCCGCAACTTGGTCATGTCCTTGCCGCGCTTCTGGAGCCGTTTCACGTCTCGCTTGAACTGGCTCGACCGAATCGGGGTGAGCATCAAATGCCGAGGTCCTGGAACAGATCATCGGCGGTTTCGAACCGCTTGCCCTTGCCGGCATCCAGCTCGGCGATTGCCTTGGCGGTGGTGGCGTTCGGCGCCTGGACCGCAAACGGCAGGCGCTTCTCGTCCGCAATACGCAGCATCAGCAGACGGATCGCGTCCGACACGGACAGACCCATGGCATCCAGGGCGGCCGTGGCTCGCTCCTTGGTTTCGCTGTCGATGCGTGCCCGAACAATGGAATCGGCGCTCATGGTTTCCCCTCCCGGTAATGTAGCCACATTGTAGCTACAAAATGCCGGGCCGTCACGGCCGGTTTCCGAATCTGTACATGGAATCCCGTAAAGCACGGTCAGTGATAGACACGAAAAGGTCGGGTAAAGACACGAAAAGAGGTCGCCAGCCGGCGGGATGGTCTCGAGGAGCCTTGCTGGCCGGGCGATTCAGCGTCAGATATCGCCACTTTTGATAAGAAACCGCCCGACCTTCTCAAAAAGTCCATTTTTTGAGAAGGTCGGTTGATCCAGCGCGGGCCGCTCGGCTCCCGCTGCCCCCCCTTCGTGTCTTTACCCGACCTCGATCCCGATCCCCGTGTCTTTACCCGACCGTGGCTTCAGAGCCTGTACATCGAACCTGCGCACCATCCGGATTCCAGAGTGACCCCGACCCCCTGCCGCCGCTGCGCGGAAGTGGCGTTATGTAAAGCCATACCCATCGGTTTTAATTTGCTCGATGTGCAGATTGCGCTAGTTTGCAGAGCGTATTTGCCGCAAACGAGGACGCAAGATGATGGACTACGCCACCTGGTGCCAGCACTACGATTACGAGCCCGACTCCGAGGAGGCCGAACGCAACTACGCGGAGTATCGGCGGCAGCACGATATCTTCGCCCAGATCGTCGACCCGAACTTTGATCCCAGGGCCAATCCCCGCGAGATATTGACGCTGCTGGAGAAGATGCCCGGGTCGTCCCTGGAGCAGATCGATGATGCCCAGCTGGACTACTTCGCCGCCCACCTTCGGTCCTGGTCGGACATGGCCCGCAACGAGCAGCGCCGGCGGCGCGGGGAGTCGCTGCGATGACACGAAGGGGCCTGACCGAGCGTGAGGCGCGGGTGCTCCTCGAGGCCGGATCCGTTCGTTCCGTCTCAATCGAACCGGCTCCCGGCGAGGGGTGGGCCGTGGTGTTTCGGATCGGCATGCAGGAGCGGCCGATTGCCAGCCAGCGGCAGGATGTGCGGACCTGGGCGAGCCTGGATACGCTGATCGGATGGCTCAGGCGATTGGGCGTTGCCGAGGCGGCGATCCGGGTGAATTAGTCGCTAGGTTCCTTGGGGAATACGCGGAAAGCGAGGCTTCGTGCGGGTTGGCGGATGACGCCTCAGATAGGGAGACCTGAATCTCTATATCATTTTGTCCGTAGTTATCGGACGGCTTTCTGGCGCGCTTTGCGGCGGTTCGGCGGGTGGTGTACAGTGCGGGAGATCAAACAAAAAAACCCGCCATCGGAATGGCGGGTCAGGGCCGGATCAGAGCTCGTGAGCCTCGGGCTCTGATCCTGGAAATGGTTAACCCCCGAATCGCGACGCTTCTTGGCGGGAGGGACGCGATGACCGGGGGCTAAAGGACAGGTGTAATGTTAGCACAGCCCTCGCTGCTGGATTCAATACAAGAAGCCGATTCGTATCATTCTCGCGGACCAGGCTACTTCACTCTCAATCAGCGTCACCCCGGAAATAGCCGGATGGTGCAGACGCCGTATCGCCTCGATGATCTCTATACGGTCTTGAGGCTTCTCGATCCAAGTATCGACACCTGGATCAGCCAAGGTGAGTTCTTCCGGAAGAATCGTCGCGTCATCAATCTTGCCCGCATAGGGTTGTTCTTTGTTGACCTCGACTACTACCGGATCCCCTCTTTCGAGTATTGCTCACCAGAACACATGACCGCCGTTGTGCTCGGTTACCTCGAGCAAGAAGACTTGCCCCCACCAACCATCATCGTGTCCAGTGGACAGGGTCTTCAACTCAAATGGGTGTTTGAGTATCCACTCATAAGCCAAGCCCTGCCCCGCTGGAATGCCTGCCAGGCAACACTAGTGAATACTCTTAAGGCATACGGCGCTGACCCGCGCGCCAAGGATGCAAGCCGCATTCTCAGGGCTGTAGGAACAGTGAATAGCAAGTCGGGTGAACTGGCCCGTGTTGTTCACTATGACCCTGACGCGATCGCGTCTTTCGATTACCTAGCTGAAATCCTCCTCCCTTATACCCGAGAACAGATCGAGTCCTTCCGGCAAGAAGCGCATAAGCGGCGGAAGCTGAGGGTCTTGGAGGGGGGGAAGAAAGGCCCTGCGGGGTTTTCTGGTCGCCAGCTGGCATGGGACCGGCTGAAGGACTTGCAACACCTAACACGGATGCGCGGCGGCATGCCCGAGGGGCTGCGGATGCACACCCTCTTCTATTCCCTCAATTTCCTGCTTCTGTCGGGCGCCACCAATCCGAACCAGATGTGGCACGAAGCTAGGGCGCTCGCCTACCAGATTGACCCGGACTGGGTGTATCGACCGGAGGAGCTCTCCACGTTGTACCGCAAAGCCCAGGCGCACTTGAACGGTGAGACCATCACCTTTCGCGGCCGGAAGTACTCTCCGCTGTATACCCCGAAGAACTCGACCCTGATTGATCAACTCGAGATCACAGATGACGAGCAGAAGCAGCTGCGCACCATAATCAGCAAGGACTTGGCCCAAGCGAGGCGCAGGGAGCGTGACAGGGAGAGGGATGAGAAGAGGCGCAGAGAGGCCGGGGCTATCGATCGAGCAACCTACGAGGCCAACTCTAAGTCCAGGACCAAGCCATGGGATGCCATGGGTATGAGTCGATCTACGTGGTATCGCCTAGGTCAGCCTTTGCCCTCCGAGGTTGAGACAGGTCCCTCCCCTACTACTAATGGCGGAGCCCTCGCCCGGGGTTGATGACTCAGTGGTTGATGACTCAGTGGTAGGGTCCTTTTTTCCCCCTCCTCTTCCTACTGGTCGCTATGGATAGTCGCTACTCCGTTCTCGCTCTCGAGTATTTCTCTTCTGTTCACGCCTCCTCCTATGGCTCTGTCGATGGAGAGCCTGAGGCTCAGCTAACCACTCCTGTTGCGAATCTGTTTTCGAGGCTCGTTGATGTTGCTGGCCTCGGTCACGTTCATTTGGTTCGCGAGAGTCGCCTTGATCGTGTCCGGCCTGACTTTGCCGTCCTTCACACCATTGGCAAGCAAACCCATCAGAAAGGCTATATCGAGCTTAAAGCGCCTGGTGTAACGGTTGATGCCAGTTTGTGGGCCGGGCGGAACGCCAAGCAATGGGAAACGATGAGTTCTGAGGCTGAGATCCTCATTGTTTGCAATGGTCGTCAGGCTCGGCTGTATCACGACGGAGAGCCCTTTGGTCAGGATGCGGACCTCCCCTATTCCTCTCCCGAGACCTGGGACCCAAGTCCTTTGGTTCAGTTACTACGTCGTTTCTTGGAAGCCAGGCTGACCCCAGTTACTAGCGTCAATGATCTTTCTCGACGCTTGGCGGTGCGTACTGCTGATCTTCGAGACCGATTGCTCTTCTTGTTGGAGAGTGAAGGTGAGGCTTCCGAATCCGTTCGAGGTGGGTTCGAGTCTTGGAAGGCCCACGTCCATCCCGAATCAACTCAGCGTGACTTTGCGGATGGTGTCTCGCAGGTGATCGGTTATGGGATGGTCCTGGCTGCGTTGTCTACGCCTCATCCCGATGCGGACGATGATGGGTACATCACTGTCTCAGAGGCGCGAGATTCGATCCGTAGCATCAGTCCCGTCATGGCTGCGGCTTTTGCTCCCTTGGTTGATAAGCCGGTCTTGTTCCACGAGGTCCAGGTTGAGCTTGGGGCTCTTGAGACTCTTGTCAGTGCGATCAATCGGAAGCGGGTCAATCGGAGTGCTGATCGACGCGGCGATCCTTGGCTGTATTTCTACGAGGATTTCCTGTCGGTTTATGACCCGGATGAGCGGCGCCAAGCCGGCGTTTACTACACGCCGATAGCTGTCGTTCGAGCCATGGTTCGAATCGTCGATCACTTGCTGGTTGATCGGTTTGGTATCCGGTTGGGTTTTGCCGACCAAAAGGTTGTGACCCTTGATCCAGCGACTGGTACGGGGACATTCCCTCTTGCTGTGATTGATAGAGCGGCCGAGCGCCTGGAGGCCATCAGGGGGCCCGCAGGGGTGGGACAGGCTGCGGAACGCTTGGCGAGAAATCTGTACGCGTTTGAGTTGCTCCCTGGCGCCTATTCCGTTGCTCACCTTCGGTTGAGCCAACGCTTGAAAGAGTTGTCGCCGAGTTTTGAAGGAGCGGCTCAGGTGGTCCTGACCGATACGCTTGAGTCGCCTTTGGACCCTCAGGTTCAACTATCGCTGTTTGGTGATGCGGAGGTGTTGGCTGCTGAACAGAACCGCGCCAAGCGGATCAAGCTTCAACAGCAGGTCACCGTTGTTATTGGAAATCCCCCTTACCGCCGAGTGTCTCGTGACATCCAGGGCCGAGGGTCAGGTGGATGGGTTCTTGAAGGGAAGGTTCCGGGAAGAAGAGGAAGCAAGAGCCTTTTCGATGACATTCTGGATGTGGCTAGGCAGAAAACGATCTTTAGCCACCAGGCCAGCTTGTACAACCTCTATGTCTACTTCTGGCGCTGGGCGATCTGGAAGGCATTTGAGGCTCATGGAGACGGCCCAGGTGTGGTTGCCTTTATTACTGGGAGCAGCTGGCTCCGGGGGCCTGGTTTCGTGGGCTTGCGAAAGGTTGTTCGCGAGGTTTGTGACGAGGCTTGGGTGATTGATCTTGGGGGCGATAACAAAGGTGCCTCACCAGAAGAAAATGTCTTTGCCATAGAAACGCCTGTTTCAGTTGTCATCCTGTCTCGCAAGGACAAAACGGATAGGTCTTCCCCTGCTCCTATTCACTATCGCCGAATCACTGGCTCGGCAAGCGACAAGCTGTCTGCCATGGAGGCTATTGCCTCATCCGATCTGCCGTTGGAAGGTGATTGGTTGGATTCTCCAGATAGTTGGCTGGAGTCCTTTATCCCTCCAACAGGAGCGGCCAGTTGGCAGGATATGCCTTTGCTATCGGATATCTTTCCGTGGCAACAACCGGGCTGCATGCACAGTCGTGCATGGCCGATAGCCCCTCATCCTGACCTGCTGAAGAAGCGGTGGGATCTGTTTGTTTCTTCAGATCTAGAACAGCGTCCGGATCTCTATGTAACTCCGGCTTCTGGCAGGAATATCCATACTCAAGTTCGAGGGCTGCCTAAGCTCGTCAATCTCAAAGCAGGCTCTGCGCCAGAGCCGGTGGTCCGATTTGGTTACCGCAGCTTTGATCGGCAATGGACCTTTGATGACCCACGCCTGGCTAAGACGGAAAGTCCGGCTCTTTGGGCATCTATGTCCTCGAAGCAGATTTTTCTGGTTAGTTTGATGACTGCTGGGATGTCGGGTGGTCCTTGTATGACGGCAACGGAATGCGTGCCTGACAAGCACTTTTTCCGTGGTTCTTTTGGCGGGAAAGATGTCATGCCGCTGTATCGAGACGAGGCGGCGACCAAGCCCAACATTACGGCGGGGG
>OBLN01000842.1_pt1 | contig 10890 bp, 13 predicted proteins | sample 1519301 | NCBI WGS metagenome assembly OBLN01 (sample SAMEA2452533, study PRJEB22499) | sediment metagenome | reverse complement strand
TCTTAATTCTTAGATATTACTTATTAACTAAATACCCGAGATTCCTCGACTAAGCTCGGAATGACAATAACAGATTGTTCACTATTCATTGTACGTTGTACACTGTATTTCTATATCTGTACTAAAAAAGACCCATTGCGGGTCTCTTTTACGTTCTTCTAAGTACTTTATGCAGGGTGAGGTGCGTCTACTGGACATACAGCAGCACAAGCTCCACAGTCAATGCATTTGTCTGGGTCGATAACATAGATATCGCCAGGAGATATTGCTTCTGTAGGGCATTCTGGTTCACATGCACCACATGCGATACAATCATCACTGATTACATAAGCCATTCTTTTCACCTCCTGTAAAATGAAATTGCTTTGGTTATATTTTAACAGAAATTACTGCCTTTTAAAAGATATTACACTAAAATATTTAAAAACTTGCTAATCCTCCAGACCCTTTACATCCTCGTCTTTTGAATTCCTGTTGTTGCCATGGTATTTCTGGTAGCTTGAATCATACTTTCCGGTCCTTTTGATCTCATCAACCTGGAATTGAAGTATGTCCTCTGTTCCATCCTCAAGCTTGACCTTGGCCTTGACCCTTTCAAGGAGGGTGTAGGTGTCGACAACAATCCCTCTTCCCTGGGGTGTGGTGACTATGTCTCCAACATTTGGCATCTTCTCAAGAAGCTCCTCATAGGTGTCCTGTTCGTACTTGAGGCAGCACATCAGCCTGCCACAAAGGCCGGATATCTTGGTCGGGTTAAGGGACAGACTCTGTTCCTTTGCCATCTTTATTGATACAGGTGCAAACTCGCCCAGAAATCTCGTACAGCAGGTGACCTGGCCACAGGGGCCAACTCCACCTATCATTTTGGCTTCGTCCCTTACACCGATCTGCCTTAGCTCGATCCTGGTTCTGAATATTGAAGCCAGGTCCTTCACAAGCTCCCTGAAATCAACCCTTCCATCAGCCGTGAAGTAGAAAATCACCTTGTTGTTGTCAAAGGTGTACTCAACATCCACAAGCTTCATCTCCAGGTTGTGGTCAGCCACCTTCTTTTCACATATCTCAAGGGCTTCCTTTGCCTTCTTCTTGTTTTCCCTGTGGGTTTCAAAGTCCTCATCCAGGGCTATCCTAAGTACCTTCTTTAGGGGGGTCACAATCTCCTCCTCAGTGACCTCCTTGGGTCCAACAACCACATGGCCAAATTCAATTCCCCTTGCGGTTTCAACAATCACAAAATCATTGTTCTGGACCTCTATGTCATCGGGATCGAAATAATAGATCTTCCCGGCTTTCTTAAATCTAACTCCCACTACTTTAATCATCAAAACTCCTCCTGTATTTTAAACAACATAGTCTCTATGGACAGCTGGTAGTTTACATTCAACTGTATATTCATGGACGTATCCTGTATCTTCTTTATTATACCATTAATTCTATCGAAATCCAGGAAAGATTGTTCTGATAACAATTTCTCTTTGTCGCTGTTAATGACCAGGTTTAAGTCTCCTGTTGCCTTGTAGACCATAAGGTCCCTGAACCAGAAAAGCATTATGTCCAGCAGCTCCTGGGCCCTGTCCTTTTCATCGGTGAACCTTTCCACCGCTGAAAATATCTTCCAGCTCTCTCCCTTTACCAGAAAACCCACCAGCTCAATGATCCAGTCCCTCAGCTGGAAAAAGTCTTCAGAGCTTGAAAGCTGGACGGCCCTACCAAGAGAACCTTTGGAAAACTCAGCTAAAAACTTGGCCTCGCCACTTTCCATCCCTTCCCTTTGGACAAGGTACTCCACCACCAGATTCAGGGGGATCTGGCCGAACCTTATCTGCTGGCCCCTGGAGACTATGGTGGGAAGAAGATTCTTGGAGCTTGATGTAATAAGTATCATATGTACGTATGAGGGTGGCTCCTCAAGGGATTTTAGCATTGCGTTCTGGGCTTCCTTGTTCATGAGGTGTGCCTGGTCCATTAGATATACCTTCCTGTCCCCCTGGAAGGGAGACATGGACATCCCTCTGATTATCTCCTCAACCTGTCCCTTTCTGATTATTCCCTTTTCAGGTTCAATCTCGTGGTAGTCGGGATGGTTCATGTGGTCGAACTTCATGCAGGAGCTGCAACTGTTGCAGGGCTCCTCCCCTTTCTCCTCACACAAAAGAGTCTTGGCAAAAGTCCTACCCAATGTTCTTTTACCAAGACCTTCCTCTCCTTCAAACAGATAGAAGTGACTTATATTGTTGTTTCTTACCGCTCGTTTAAGGCTTTGGACCACAAGCTCATGGCCCACCATATCCTTGTAATCCATAGATTACCTCCAGACTAGACCCTCTGATAGCTGTCAATTGGAACCACAAAAAGATTGGCTCCCACAGTGACCTGTTCGTCTCCATTTTGAACCTTCTGCTTTTTGCATATTCCAGCTATAAGCTCGCTTATTCTGTCCACCTGGTCGTCATTTACCCCAATCAGCAGGGTGGTGTTTCCCTTTGACAGGAAGCCACCGGTTGAAGCCAGCTTTGTGGTTCTGATCTTTTCAGACATAAGCTTTCTTACTACCTTGTTTGAATATTGTTCATCAATGATGGCGATTATAAGCTTCATATGGGACCTCCTAAATCTTTATATGCTGCTCCACATCCAGAACAAATACTGTTGCTCCTCCTACCTTGACCTCCAGAGGATATGGTATATATGTGTCCCCTGGCATGGTTACGGTGAGAAGGGATGTGGTGATCTCCCTGGTCTTGCAGTTTCTTTCTATTATCTCAATGACCTCGTCCACCTGCTGGTTTTCAACACCACTTAAAAGTGTAGTGTTTCCCGCCTTAAGAAATCCACCGGTGGAGGCAAGCTTGGTAACCCTGAACTCCTTTTCAGTCAGCTCGTTTATTACATTCTGTGCGTCCTGGTCCTGAACTATAGCTACAATCAGTTTCATCTCTTCTCCTCCTTGAATCTCAAAAGGTTGTCTATCGCTTCAATTGTCTGCTTGTACACCTCTTCTATGGGCTTTGCCGCATCTATCAGGGTAATATTCTCTGGGTACTTCTTCAGAAGGCTCATATAGCCTTCGTAGACCTCCCTGTGGAACATTCCGCCCTCTGCCTCCAGTCTGTCTCCACCCTCCTTTGTCTTTCTCAGAAGGGTAACCTCAGGATCAACGTGGAAAAACAGTATCAGGTCCGGATATACTCCCCTTAGACCAAAGTCGTTGATTGCCTTTACCCGGTCCACTCCAAGCCCTCTTCCAACTCCCTGATAGGCCAGGCTGGAAAGTAGGAACCTGTCACAGACCACAATCTTTTCCTGCTCCAAGGCAGGAAGTATCTTCTCATGGACATGCTGGGCCCTGGATGCCGCAAATAGGAGTGCCTCTGTTTCAGGGCCCATGTTTGCGTTGTCCCGGTCCACTATCAGATGTCTTATTTTCTCCCCTATGGCTGTCCCACCGGGCTCCCTGGTTATCACGTGGTCGATGTGGTGCTCAACCAGATACTGGTTTATCAGATTCATCATGGTTGACTTCCCTGACCCGTCAGGTCCCTCCAGTGCTATAAACTTGCCCCTCATATCCATCAGCTCCTTATTCAGTGACTACTACATAATCCTTATTATACCCCATTAGGCCGACGATATCCATACCGTTGTCCATCAGGAAGAGAAGATGCTCGTAGATTTCCTGTGTTATTTCCTCTCCTGGAACAAGTAGTGGAATTCCAGGTGGATAAGGAATTATTGGGGAGGCTGAAACTCTTCCGATTGAATCGGACAGCTTGATCTGCTCCTTCTTGCTGTAGTAGGCCTCAGATGGTCTCATGATGATCTTGGGAGTAGGCATCTTCACATCAACCCAGTTTATCTCCTCATAGGGGGCCTTTTCGGCAATATCCTCAAGGGCCTTGACTATTGTCTCATACTCTTCCTCTGTATTCATTACGCTTGTGAGGATTAGTGCGTAGTAGAAGTCCGACATCTCAATCCTTATGTTGTAGTCCCTAAGGAGCATTTTCTTAAGGACCGTACCCCTTATTCCATCAATGTTTATGAGGATCTTGGTGTTGTCCTTGTCAAAGATGGTCTCATCCTCCGGATCTCCCGTAAAGACCTCTATCCTTGGATTCCTGTTGAGCCTTTCGATAACCTGGTCGATCTTTCTGATGCTCCAGTCAAGCTTGTCCCTTCCTTCACCATCCATGTAGGCTGTAGCTATCTCGTTGGAAAGGGTGAATAGGTAGGATGGACTTGTGGTTGTGTAAAGCTGGTATCTGTCCCTCAATTTATTCAGGTCAACCCTGTCGCTTCCAACATGGATCAGGGATGTTTGGGTAAGGCTTGGAAGTGTCTTGTGGGTTGAGTGGATAACTATGTCGGCTCCACCTTCAAGTGCTGATATTGGCAGCTTGTCTGAAAATGTCATATGGGGTCCGTGGGCCTCGTCAACCATGAGTATCTTGTTGTGACTGTGAACTATCTCAGCTATCTTCTTGACATCTGAACAAACACCGTAGTAGTTTGGATATGTCATAACAACAGCCTTTATTTCAGGATTTTCAGTCAAAGCCTGGTCAACATCCTCAGGGTATAGTCCCGTCAGTACATTATGGTTCTCGTTGTAGTTTGGATATACATAAACAGGCTGTAGTCTGTTCAGGATCAATGCATTGTAGACAGCCTTGTGACAGTTTCTCTGTATGAGGACCTTGTCCCCCGGCTTGGTTATTGTTGCCAATGCTATATATATGCTACCGGTGGAACCGTTGACTCCGTAATAGGTTGCCTTGGATCCAAAAACCTTGGCTGCATTTTCCTGGGATTCCTTGATTATCCCTCTTGGTTCAAGGAGGTAATCCATGCCTTCAGTCTCTGTCGTGTCTATATATGGTACGTATTTTCCCCATTCTATCAAGGAATTCTTGCCCTTGTGCCCGGGCATGTGGAAATGGGTGCTGTTTTCCTCCATTAGGTTCTTAAGTGCTTCAAATACAGGTGTTTTCATTGTATATTGATCAACCTCCTCTAATCTATTCTTGAATAACGTAACTATTATAGCGCAGCTCACAATATAAGTAAACTATTATTTTACTATTTGTAAACTTTTTTGTTCTTTTTCAACCTTTTTTAAAGCACCACTGAAACCTTCTCCCCGCAATTGCTGCAGCGACCCTTCTCTATTCCAACCACCTTGGTTTCCGGGTATCTCCTGATCAGGATATTCTTGCAATTGGGGCAAATTGTGTCGTTGTTTATTCCCCATACATTCCCTATATATACATAATTAAGATGCCTCTGGGCAATATTCCTCAGCCTTTCCAGGGTCTCTATCCGGGTTGGGGGATTGTCCATCCTGTTATGTGGAAAAAACCTGCTTAAATGCAGGGGGATGTTCCTGTCAATCTCTCCCAGGAAGGATGCAAGGCTTTCCATTTCCTCATCGGTGCTGTTTTCACCATCAATCACAAGGGTTGTCACTTCAACATGGGTTCTTTCGGCAGCCAGTCGAATGGTATCCAGAACCGGCTGGAGGCTTCCCTTGCAGAGTGTGGCGTAGTAGTTTTTGCTCATGGATTTAAGGTCGATGTTCATGGCATCGATATATGGAAGCAGGGCTTCCATGGGCTCCCTGTTAAGAAATCCGTTGGTCACCATGATGTTCTTCCTTCCCATCTTGTGGACCTCCCTGGAAAGGTCCAGAACCATTTCATAGAAGATTGAGGGTTCGTTGTAGGTGTAGGCGATTCCAACTGACCCGTTGAGGGCTGATAGGTCCAGGATCTGGGAATTCTCCATCTCCACATAGAGGCTGGTATCCTCGACTATCTGCCAGTTTTGGCAGAAATCGCACCTGAAGTTGCAGCCGAAGGTTCCAAAGGAAAAGACTGTGCTCCCCGGATGGAAGTGAAATAGCGGCTTCTTCTCAATCGGATCGAATCCATAGGAGGTGACTTTGCCATAGTTAAGTGAATACAGCTTGCCGTCCATGTTCTTTCTGGCCATGCACCTTCCCGTCTCCCCATCCGCAAGCTTGCAGTAATGCGGACACAATACACAATATACATACCCCTCATGTTGCCTGTAATACATTGCTTCCTTCATATATATCAGCTCCTAATGGTGGCGCTCCACCTTGAACCTTTGAATGGAATAATCCTCGTCAGGACCAATTCCCGCCTTGTTAAGGGCAATACGAAGCTGGTCCTCCACCGTGTCCACTCCTTCAAGGTTTGGCAGCAGCAGGCCTCTTCTATGTCCTTTCTGTACTATTACCCCAAATACGGAAGGGTCTAAACCTGAAGGGTCCTCTACAGGCTCAGGCTTCATCAGCACATCCACCGAATATACTAGATCCTGGAGCTCATCCTCCTCTACTGATGGAAATCTGGGGTCTCCTGTACCTGCCTGAACGCTGTAATGGATTATCTCCCTGGCCAGGTTGTCCATGGTAGGCTCAGTAGCCCCTATACAGCCTCTCAGGGACGCGTTTTTCTTGATTGAAACGAAAACTGGATATCTTTGCTCCAGAAGGTCATCTGGCAAACCATCGGGCAGCTTCAGGTATTTCCCATTCCTCACATAGTATTCAAGGCTTTTTCTGGCAAGGCTTACGAAGGCATCCTCCCCCCTTCTTCGCACCTCCACAGCACTTCTTTCCCTGTTTCTGATATCCTTTAGCAGATCCTCCTCCGATTCCCCTTCCAAATCGAATATTGCCGTTCCATATCCAACTCCAAAGGGACCCTCGTAGGAAAGCACCCTTGTGGATATCCTGTAGATTGAAAGGATTCCCGCCAATATCTGAAGGGACCTTAACCCACATTCACCGGCCTTTTCTGCAAGTTCCTGTGGGAATCCTCCGATTTCAACAAGATCTCCTTCCCTGATTGCCTCCATTATTCTCCTGTCGAATTCGGGCCCTTCCTTTGCAAAGGTGTAGGGTCCAGAGCTTTTTAGCTTATGGGACAGGTCTCCGCTTGCTATTACGCACACATCATCCTTGCCGGCCTTGATGGCCCTCTCTATGGCCCTCCCGAATACATGAAGCTCTCCCGGAGAAAGGAGCCCGTAGGTTATGGGGATAAGCTTGAAATCAGAGTAATACTTATCCACAAAGTGCAGGGGTACCAGAACTCCATGGTCAAGCTTGCCGTCAACCCCGTATCTTTTGTTCATCTCCCTTGTCATCTGGGCGATGGAGATTCCCTCCTCAAGGGCATTCCTCACTATCCCATAGGTAAGGTCCAGGTTGTTGCTGAAGGAGTAGCTCAGGTCAGGATGGCCAAAGCTTGCAAAGTCACCCTTCAGGTTCTCTTCAAGGGCGATTGCATGGGCATCTGAAAACAGTGGCCCATGGGGTGTTATTACAATTATGGTCCCAGGTTTCCTTTGTTCAATATCCCTTCCAATTTCCTCCATGGCAGCCAGGGTATCCCCTGCTTGTCTTTCCTGTCCCTGTCCGATTTCATGGATCAGAACAGGAGGATGCGGAGCAAGGTAAGCAGACAGTAGTTTTCCCATGATTTTCCCCTCCTTTTCACGAGCAAAAAAAAGACAGACTCTATGGTCTGTCCCTGTTTCGCTGTTATTATTACTCGTTCTCTTCCTCGTCCTCTTCACCAACAACTGGTACAGACATTGGATCTTCAACTTCTTCCTCTTCTTCCTCTTCCTCCATTGTCGGCTCGTTAAGAGTACAGATGATTGACTCAGGATCTGTTAGAACCTCAACATGCTCCTCATTCATGATATCCAAATCCTTGACATAAAGTGGAGTTTCAAAGTCCATTCCAGATACGTCAATTCCTACAGACTCAGGGATGTCCCCTGGCAGACACTCGATTTCAATTGTATCAAGCATTTGCATAAGTACTGATGGTTGAATCTTTATGCTGTCTCTGTGCAATAGGTGAACTGGAACTGTAATCTTGATCTTCTGCTTCATGTCCAGCTTCTGGAAGTCTATGTGGATCACATCTCCCTTGACCGGATCCCTCTGGACGGTCTTTACGATAACAGGTAAAACTTCCCCGTCAACCTCAAGCTCCATAAGGGATGATGTTCCAACGATTCTAAAAACCTTGATAAAATCAATCTGGTCAACCTGCACGTGCCTTGTCTCGTCACCCTTGCTGTAGACTATTCCCGGTACCAGCTTCTCTTTTCTCAGTTTCTTCGCACTACCTGACCCTGTTTCCTCTCTCAGAGCAGCCAGTAATTTTTTATCACTCATACTATAATACCTCCTGGTTTTCTTATTTGATATAAGTCATATCTACCCTAATGAAAGGGCTGATAATCATATTTCTACCCTAGTAGCGTATGCCCTTGGCCGTCAGGCTCTTGGCAATTAAATAGTTTGTGAGAGTTATCTCCACCTTGTTGTCTGGAACTCTCATCCCCTTCATGAGGTACACCTTGACACCATTGTCCTCATACGTGTCAAATCTCTTGTCGTCTCCTTGATATCCTACCCTGACCGATAGTTGATTTGTCTGACATCAGCCGGATGCAACGGATACGACAGCCACCGTCACCTCAGGCTCCCCTTGGGACTTACCTCTGATGTAATCCCTTGCCTTGTCCGTTACTGTTACTTTCATCTATATCACCTCATTTTCCGTGTCTTCTGCTTTCTTTGCAAGTCTTTTATCCTTTGCGTAATAACTGGCTATCATGGCAGTTATTGGTATGGTCAATATCAGACCTATACTTCCTGAAAGAGACCTTACTATCTCAGTGGCTATGACATCCAGGTTGAATACCTTGCTCAGCTCCGTCTCATATGCCATGAATAGGAGCAGCATTGGTATTGAAGTACCAGTGTATGCCAGGATCAGGGTGTTTACCATTGTACCCATTACATCCTTACCAACATTCATTCCGGAGCGGAACAGCCTCCTGGAGGAAAGCCTCGGGTTTGCCTTGTGTATCTCATCTATTGCAGAGGCTATTGATATGCCCACATCCATTGCGGCACCAAGGGCACCCATGATGATTCCCGCAAAAAGAAGATGTCTGTAGTTAAACTGTATTCCCTGGGGAATGTACATAAGCATGGTTGCTTCCTCTGCGGAAAGTCCCGAAAGGTTGGCCTGGTTTCCTACAACATAGGATATCACACCTGCCGCTATTACACCAATTGATGTTCCGGCAATTGCAGAAATGGACTTGTGGTTTATTCCAGCCACCAGGAATATGGTGACCACAGTCACCAAAACCGCCGTGATGACGCTTACAAGTATTGGATTGACTCCCCTGAGTATTAGGGGCAGCATAACAAATAGAACTGCTGATACTGTGACTCCCAGGGAAATCAGGGATTTTATCCCCTTTACCCTTCCAATTGCAACCACAAGGAGTATGAATGCTCCCAATAGGTATACTATGCTGTCTATCCTGTAGTAGTCTGAAATGTATACATTGTAACCACCATCGGGGTATTCCTCTATCATTAGGGAAACCTTCTGTCCCTCCTCCACTATTATATCATAATAGGCATGGTCCGACAGGACGTTTTCGATTTCTTTGACATCTCCCTTGAATTTTCCGGAGTCAATCCTAATGGTGACATTCTGGGCAGTGAAAAAATCCTCCGGCCTTTCCACAACTTCAGATGCCTCCAAAACGGTTCCCTTGACAGTGTAGTTAACAAACTCTGTCTCTGTCTCAAATTCATCCAACCCAGGCTCCATGGTAGCAGCCATGGAAATTGTACCTGTTGTCAAAGCCATTGCCAGCAGCAACAGCAAAATCACTCTTTTCATAATTTCTCCCTTCAAAACAAAGGAAGGCTTTCGCCCTTCCTAAAAAGTAATATCAAAATCTACTAAGCTCATTGGCCTTTCTTACTTCCTTATAACCTATAAACACAATCCCCAGCAGCAAAAGAGCCCTGATGACTGATTTTATCACCAGCCACAGATATGAGGAATTCTCAATAAGGTCTGGTTCAACTATAAATCCAAGGGGAACGAGGATGACTGCCAGCAGCGGCATTCCAGAAGCACCCCTTTTCCATGAACAGATTATTATCACCACTGCTACTATTGCAAGATATGCAATCAAGGGAACAGTTCTGAGCATAAGAAATGTTCTGTCCGGTTGGAGCTGAAAATGACCATTTTGCGGAAATATCCCTATTACAACCCTGAAAATCAGGAGTCCGTACAGCAGCTTGTCCAAGGGGACCCTTTTACGCAGGCCGAAGCATTCCTTGTTAAGGTCAATCAGCATGGAAAAGAACAGGGTCATTACAATAAGGTGTCCAATCCTTCCCCAGCCCAGGAGTTTGAGGTTATCCTCAAGACCAGTTGTTATTAGGGCATATATCCTGGGAACAAAGTAGATGCTCTCACCTATGGCAAGGGTCATGGCCAGAGAGGCAAAGGCCATATGTACCCTGTTGCCATTGTGGTTTCTGTATATGTATATTCCCATATAGAGTAGAATTACTATGTAAACCAGGAATCCCAACGGCTCCAATATCTTCTGCAAGAAAACTCCCCCCTTGGCTTGTGTTCCTAAGTTAAGTTTAATATTAATCACCGGCAATGTAAATACTTTCACCCATATTTAGTGGGTTGAGCTGGTTTATTTTTGTTGAAATGGGCTGGATTTTATGCTAATATATGTTTACATGGGCGGTTAGTTCAGCTGGTAGAACGCTACGTTGACATCGTAGAGGTCGTTGGTTCGAGTCCAATATCGCCCACCAAATCAATGAACAGTGAACAACGAGTAATGAATAATCTGTTAGTGTCATTCTGAACGATAGTGAAGAATCTTAATCTAAGAGTTAATATCTAAGAACTAATAACTAAGAACTAATAACTAATAACTAAAAGCTAAGAACCGGAGGGTTCTTTTTTTGATGTCCAAAGACAAGATTCTTCGCGATGC
>OBLN01000841.1_pt1 | contig 10892 bp, 16 predicted proteins | sample 1519301 | NCBI WGS metagenome assembly OBLN01 (sample SAMEA2452533, study PRJEB22499) | sediment metagenome | reverse complement strand
AAAAGGGAGCCGAAGCTCCCCAAATTGAGACAGACACGATAAACAGTGTCCGGTCTCTTAAACGCATTAACATCTGTAGCATGATACAGAACCTAGACCCCTTCGGCCAGCCGTCTTTTCAACAGCTCATCTGTCCTTCACTTACCTCTCTGGGATGCCACTCCCATAAAGTGCCGCAGGCTCTTAACCTGAACGGTCGGATGCAGACATGGTGTTTTCACACCGGGCTTACTACGAGTCCTCCGAGCCCTGCCTGACATTATCAGACAGGTTACTTCTCCGATTCAGACAATATACCAACAGCATTACCTGTCCCGGCATAGTGAGCTTTTACCTCACACATCCTATACAGCTTCTTAGGCGGCTCCTGTACTCAAATTTTCGGCGTTGGAGCAAATACCAACTTTGTTGCAGTTTTCGGGCTACGAAGTGTCACAGATCGCCTTACTCACACCTACACATAAAAGTTTTAAACGGAGCTTCCTCACGTCACCATAAAGCTTCGGGTCGCCCTCACGGGCTTTAAATCAGCTGCTCTAACTGTAAAGGTTTATACGGATGACCAGTCCCTTAATCCCTATACAGCCGCTGATTCCCTTGCAGGTTAACTGAGCTCTTCAGCCCATATTCCCCTGTCCAAAAGGATGTCTGTCTTATCCAGACGCACCGCTTCAATATACTGAACTTTATAAATCGCCCCCAGTTGTGGAAAACTCTTACTCCGGAGCTTTCCTTATAATCCTGCTGGGATTTGTTGAGTATCCCAGCCCTCCGGAATATTACGGGAAGCACCTAAGGCGAGTTTACCACAACAGGAGTGTTGCGTTCTTATGTGAACTCAACTTACAGTCACACCCTGCTCTGGCGGAGCAGGTAGCTCCTGCAAGCTGGTTCCCAAACCGGACGTGCGGGTTTCCCTCGCATCCGGCTCTCCGGTTCATCCCTTATTCCACACTATGGCTTTTTGCTGCCGATGTTGGTCTACATCGGTATGTGGACTTCGGGACTCACACTACAGTGTAATACGTTTAAAAAACCAGGCATCTATCTATATCATCAGCTTTAGCCAACGTTTGTTGGCTTTTGCTGTAGGCTGGGGAAAGTGCCTTTGACTGATTAATGTTATGCGTTCGATACCGCCTCCGTATACGGCTATGCCGTAAATCAGGAGAAATTAATCTCGTCTTCTGCACTTGTTTGAATGGTTCTGCCGAAAGCAGAAAAGGTCATAGCCGGTGAAACCGGTTATGTCAAATAAGCTGTACCATGGACAGTAAAGTCCCAGACGGCATTACCCGTTAAGTCCCGTATGCTCGCCTGATGCGGTGGTGTTCCGCTGACTTCCGTGGCCGCAGTGGTGTACTGCGGTGATCTCCGTGCTATCTCTGATTCGCTGGTGTTGCGTGATACGTGGTGTCCGTATCTCAGGACAGCAGGTTCATACAACTTCCGCAGAATGTCTCAGGGCATTGCGGTTGATCTGCGTTTCGCAGACTGACTATGGACAATCAAGTCCGATATGTTTCATCAAATAATGAATAAATTTATTCCTTTTAAGCTGCGATTGTCAATGCTATTGCCGTGCGTTTTTATCCACTTCTGTAATACGTATTATGTGTTTCGTATTATTGCGTTCTTTTAATCTGACGGTGATGACTTCACCTTGTCCGCATTTCTTGCGTATGAATATAGAAGATACATACTATCAGGTCAGACGTGCCCAGAGAATGATTCTCATGCGGCAGTATTTCCGCAATGGCGAGCTTTATGAAATTATGAACCGCAAAGCGTTCAATAATATGGCTGATAAGCTGTCGCAGAAGTATTTTCATATGGCGGGGTCTGTGATCTACAAAGAGATGACAGAACTCTACAGAGTATATCTCTGCCTTGCCCCAATCATCCAGAAGCAGAAAAACAGCTTTAAGCTGGACTGGACGAAAGGGAATACACTCAGCTGGATGAGAAGGCTTTTTAATGGCAGCAACAAGAAATGGTATTACTCTCACGAGACGGTTATCCGCAGTCATGATTCAGAGTTATTTAAAGCTACCTTGAGAAATCACGGGATAACAGACTCCGTTTTTATCGACTTTGCTCTGGAGAAATACCTCTGCTTCTGGAATGCAGACGGCAGAAAAGGGAGCCTTGCGAACTGCGTATTTGATCCTTTCTTTTTCAAAGCTCATGAGAGCGGACTTAGATTTGAGAATAGTATTGTGCATACGAGCTCATCACGAAGGAACGGCTATAAATACGTGTTCGATGAACCGCTTGAGATTATGTGCTATGCGATTACTGCATCAGTGAGGAATGGACGCACTCATGTAGATGTTCAGCTGAACAGTGCCTATTTAAAAGCTCTCAAAGAGAGACTTTTAAAAGCTATGGAAGGCAAGGCTTCGCATGCTCATAAACTTGTTATCCTATCGGCGTTAGTGAATTCATTTGTTGAGGATGCCAGATACGCAAAAGACGCTATTGAACAGGTTAAAGATGTGCAGAGATACTTTATTAAGCACACAAAGAAATTCGCCGCCGGTAACGCCGATTTCAGACACACAGCCGGTGCGATAATTCCGCTCTGGCTTTCGAGAGTAACTAACAGATTTACCTATCAGAGAACAAATTTTTTCTGGGATATGGATCACAATACAGTTCCTGAAAAGATCTATATGATTTATTTCAGCCCATACAGGGAGCAGATATGATGCAGGATAATGAAAAGAAGCCTAAGCCCATGAGATACCGAAAGGATCTCACTGCAGAGCATTTTAGAGTGCAGCATGAATTCAGAAAGGGTTTAAAAAAACTGGCTGTTGAGCCGCTTTATCAGGGCGATATTTTTGATTATCTGTATTTTCCGGTATGGAAAAGATTCGCTCCGGGGCAGTTTCGTTTTCTGTCGCTTCAGCACAGAGCGGCGGTAATTACCGTGTTGTCGAACAAAGATGTTAAGAGGGTCTGCAATTACATTTATGCCGACAAACAGACCATTCTGAACGTATTTTTTGATTTGGTGGGTCTCGCTGTCGCAAAGCCAATAAGCGATGAGCCTGTAATATATAAAATACGTTACGCAGAGACACCGTCTTATGCCTTTGTCTCAAGTAAAATCAAATTTCCCTTGTAAAATCGTTGCTTAACTTGTACATTAAATTGTACAAGTTGGAGGTGCTGAAGTGAAAGTCGTTAACTTTACAGAAGCAAGGAATAATCTGAAGTCTGTGCTTGATAGCGTTATAGACGATGCGGATTATACCGTCATTACCCGCAGAGATTCAAATGACACAGTTGTGATGTCGCTGGATACCTTTAACAGTATTATGGAGACTTTCCATCTGCTTAAAACACCGGCGAATGCTGAACATCTTATGAAATCTATCCGCCAGTATAAGAATTCTCAGGTAAAGTTTGAGGACATCGTAGGTGAATAGGCTGATAGCCTGGACTGAAGCGGCATGGGAGGACTATGTATACTGGCAGTCTCAGGACAAGAAAACAATCAAAAGAATAAATCTGCTCATAAAAGATGTTCTTCGGAGTCCATTTGAAGGAATAGGAAAGCCAGAAGCCCTAAGAGAAAATCTGTCCGGCTTTTGGTCCAGAAGAATTGATGACCCCAACAGACTCGTCTATGCTGTTGAAGACGATAAAATTGTTATTATTTCCTGCCGTTATCACTACTGATTTAACGTCCTTTTGTCTCACAGAAAATAAAATATTGAAATATTGTTGCAATTAGTTGCATTATGCAATATTTTATACTCAGAGGTGGATTATGGCACACGCAATAAGAATATCTGATGAGATAGTCGATTCTGCAAAGATTTTATCAAAGGTTGAAAATCGCTCTGTTGGCGGTCAGATAGAGTATTGGGCAAAAATCGGCAAAATTGCAGAGGAAAATCCTGATTTTAATTTCAGCATGATTAAGGATCTGCTTGTTGCTCTTGAAGAGGCAAAACATGGTGAGCTTGAGGAGTATAAGTTTGGGGAAGGGGCTTAATGCGTAAAATCCTCCAGACTCCAACCTTTGTAAAGAACAAGAAAAAACTACATAAAAATCAACTGTCAGAGCTTGATACAGCGATTAAAGCAATTTACGAGAATCCTTATATCGGAGAGCAAAAGAAAGGCGATCTGGCATCAGTCTTTGTGTATAAATGCAAAATTACAAAGCAGCTCTTTTTAATAGCATATCAGTTTGATGACTCCGAGATAATCCTTCTCTCACTTGGCAGTCACGAGAACTTTTATAAAGAACTTAAAAGATGACCCTGTAATCTAACATCAATTCTATATCCCTGATTAAACACTCTTTAATGAGTGTTTAATGCCTGTTATTTCAGTTATCAAAATCACGAACACTCATTAATCAGTTTTTTATCACTCATACATGAGTTTTTTCTGCATGTTTTATGCGTGATGAGTTTCACCCCTGAGTCATTACATATTTAGAAAATGTAAGGAGGTCGCTATGACTGGAATTGACGTAGGGTTTGGTGATGTGAAGGTTGTTTATATGGAAGCAGGAGAATTGAAATATTTTAAGATGCCGACAGCAATTAAATATGCCGGTAACAGTTCTTCAGGGATAACAGAAGAAGGTATCCGCTGTTTCCAGGGACGAGAATATCTGGTGGGTGAGCAGGCACGTTTTGGAGCCTTCAGTACACGCAGCTATGATTTCCTCAGAAGATACACTGGGCTTTTCGTATACCATGCTCTCAAAAGCCTAGGATTGGAAACTCAGGATGTTGGTGTGGGTTTGCCGCTTAATTGGTTTTCTAAAAAGGAAGAGTTCTTAAAAGAGCTTACTCAGACTGTTGTTGACGGAGAAAAACTTGAGATACAGCCGAAGCTGTTTCCGCAGGCTGTCGGTATTCTGATGGACTATCGAATGGATATTGATGGCAAGACAAAGGAAGACACCACAAAAGACGGCATTGTACTCGACATTGGTTATAACACCGTGGATGTGGTCTGTTTTGAAAAAGGTGCGGCTGTTCGTTCTGATGCTGGTACGCTGGAGAAATATGGTATCTCTCGCATTATTGTAGAACTGGCAGACATAATCTATTCAGAGTTTTCATTTCAACTCTCAGAACAGGAGACTAAAGACGTTTTTCTTGAAGGAAAGCTCAGGCTTTACGGCGATATAAAAGACCTTTCAGAAATTATCAGAAGTATCACAGAAAAATATTTCAATGAGTTACTTCATACCATAGAAAGCAGGTGGGACAGCAGACTTAAGCGTGCGGAAGTTATGCTTCTTGGCGGCGGTGGAGCAGTTATTCTGAATGGCTATATGCCTTCAGCATTATCAAAAATCATATCCGTGCCAAAACATCCGGAATACAGCAATGCAAGAGGCTATATGAAAGGGTTGAGAGCAGGATTGTGATAATGGTGGTGATGTATGGATGAAAGGCGAATACAGTTCACTATAAAAAATGAAGCACTTCTAAAAACATTGATGTCTCTGCCAAAGGTTCAACGTGGGCAATTTATTGCCATGTCATTGGCGGCTTATGTCCAGACTGAGGATGGACAGCATATGCTTAATCTGTTTGGTAGGCAACATACGGCTACTCATTTTGATATTGAAAAAATAGATGAAAGTAAGAATCAGGATTTAACAAAAAATTCTGTTATGGGAGAGTTTGAATGAAAAAGTATGATTTTTTTAATAAATTGTTAGGAATATTTAATAAAATTGATTTGGAGCTTGTAACAATCTTGATCGGAGTGTCCGGGATCGCAGTAGCAGCAAAAGTATGGGCTGGAAAAAATGAACTATATTTTGTGCTATCTGAAATATTTTTCTGCATGTTGCTTTTTTTTGTGCTCAAAGTTGGGTCTGAACAGGATGAAAAAGAGATTGATAGAATTATTCTTAAATATCGAGAAGGACAGGAGAAAATAGTCGGACATTATGCTGGTATTGGCGAGAGAATAAAAGAGCAAGTCAACCTCATAAACTCTTTGAAAGAAAAAGAAGACCTGGAAATTGATATGTTCTTATTAGCAATAATTTTTAGAAATAAATACTATTATGCTGAAGATATTGTTGACGGGTATGCACTCCCCACAGTTAAACAAATCCTTGATATTTCAAAGTTTTTATTTAAGCAGTCATGTTCAGTTGGTTTAAAAACAAATATGACAGAATTACAGGGTAGAATTAGCTATGCTATTTATCTTATTACAGGGAATTTGGCGTATTTTGCCGATGACTATGTTCCAGAAGTTGATGAATTTAAGGCTATAATTGAAGCCTTTGAAAAAGAAAGCAATGCTGAGTATTTTAAGTTATTGGAAGAATATGCTTGTGTAGGGAATAGTGGCAAAACAATAACAGTATCTACTTAATTATTATTCGAGAAAGTTTCTTGTAAATGGCGAGTATAAATAACTCGCCATTATTTCTGTAAAGCAGAAATTTCTATTGAATAAATATGTGTATACGTTATTGTATATACATGAGGTGCGGTATGAGTTATGCGAAAGTCTTTAAGAGTGGAAACAGTCAGGCGGTCAGGCTTCCAAAAGAATATAATCTTGAAGCGGGACAGGTTCGTATTAAAAAGGTTGGCAATATGATTATCCTGATACCTGAAACAGATGTATGGGAAAATCTGAGGCAGTCTCTGGATATGTTTGACGACACTTTCATGAATGAACGCAATCAGCCTGAAACTCAGGAAAGAGAGGGTTTTTGATGTATATGCTTGATACAAATATCTGTATTTATATTATCAAGAAGAAGCCTTTGGAGATAATAGAAAAATTCAGGTCATTTTCAGCTTCTGAGATTGGTATATCTTCGATAACTCTTGCTGAGCTTGAATATGGTGTAAGCAAAAGTCTGCATGTTGAAAAAAACAGAGAGGCTCTGGCAATGTTTGCATCACCTTTGGAGATTCTTGATTTTGACAGTTCGGCTTCGGCGGTTTATGGGGAAATAAGAGCGGAGCTTGAGAAAACAGGGAATATAATCGGCTCTATGGATATGCTTATTGCCGCTCATGCTCTCTCAGTCAATGCCACTCTTGTTACAAACAACATTAAAGAGTTTGAAAGAGTTAAGCATTTAAGAGTTGAGAACTGGGTCGTCAATTCCTGAAGTCATCTATATCCAGAATCTTATCACTCTTTCCGCAGCATTTTTTGAATTTGAGGCCGCTGCCACAGGGACAAGGATCGTTTCTACCTGTTTTTGCGGTGGTTCTGATAGGTACCTTTGGGGTTTGTGTTGGAATCTTGGATATTCGGATGTCGTTAGCTATTTCTGTAATCATCAAAAGGTTCAGAACAGCCAGCTTTGCGTCTTCCTCGACAGAGGCGGTCTTTGCGTTCTTTTCTTCAAGGCTCATCAGTACACTGTTGCAGAATCCAACCATCATAAGGCATAAATCCTCATAATTCTTAAAAGTCCTGTGTTCTTTTTTACCATTCTTCAGTGGCTTGTTTTTAAATTCAGCGTGGTAGTGACGATATATAAATTCAAAGGTATGCAGTGCATCAGCTAAGAGAGCCAGAAGCCCTTTTTTCTTTCTGAGAGTTATTTCGTCATCAATCATTTTATGAGCAAGAGCCTGCATGTGTTCAAAAAGTTCCTGTTTCTCCAGAGCCATGTACATGCCTGTGACGGCATTCATATAGCTCATAATAAAATGACCTGCTTTTTGGAAATCCTCTAATGATTCCAGTTGCCTGTTTGAGCCGAGCCTCTGAATGTAGGAAGACATGACTGAACTTGAGTTATACTCATTAGGAATAACAAGAGTCTGAATCCCCAACGTCACGATTTCATAAAGGGGAACAACGGTTTTGCCATCATCGGGAAATGACAGTATATCGTATTTATCAGGCTTCATAACCATGCACTATCCTCAAACAGCATTAATACATCGTAATAATAGCCAAATATTTTCAAGATTTCAATTATTGAATCTGTTTTCGTCCGTTTAACCCCTTCAGCATTACTCCTACAGAGAGTCGTAGGAGGTAATAAATGTCGATAAAATCACAGCGTGTTTTTGTTTTTTTTCTTCTGATGCTCCTGTCTGCCGGAGCTTACTCAGCCACAGTTCCCACATCAACGGGTATGCTTTACAGCATTTACGACATAGTCGTTCTTAAGGGTATCGGCGGTGCCGCCGGATACGTTGCCGGTGCTCTTGGAGTTGCAGTTGGTCTGGCAAGAATGGCATATGGTGCCCCGCCGATTCAGACAGTGGCAACACTTGTTGGTTCTGCTGCATTCATCGCAACTCCCTCAATAGTGACCTCACTTGGTGCCATCTATTGAATCTTGGGGGAGTTTTCTCCCCCGCCCAAAAAAGAGGTGGGTATGAAATCGTTTGTTCCGCAATATCTGCATAAGCCTAATAAAGTTATGATGCTTGATATGGATGAGTTTGCTGTCTTTGCGAACGCTGTTGCCATGGGGATAATACTCAAATCGCTTATAGTTTTTATAATCGGAATCTTTCTGTTTTTTGCTTACAGAAAGGCTAAAAATAAGTATCCCAGAGGGTTCCTGAGGCACATCCCATATATTGTCGGTCTTAAACAATTTCATAACTTTCCAAATATTTTCATCAGAAGTTTTAAGGAGTGAGCATGCGTTTTAATAAGTATGTTAATGCCACTGCGAATGTTTTTGCTCAGAATAGATTTTATAAATTTATAGTTCTTTGCCTGATTGGGCTGCTTATCAGCCAGCAGGTGATTTTGGCTGATGCTTACAAGAACAGGACGGTTGTCCTTGTCCCTCCGAACATTAAAGACAAAGTATCAGTCTCCGGAAGTTATATGGACACAAATTACCTGTCAGCAATAGGTTTTTATGTCGCCGGACTAATGTATAACTATGTCCCGTCTACTGTAGTTGCACAGTATTCAACTCTTTCTAATCTGTTCAGTTCAGAAAATTATGACGCTAATAGCAAAAAGCTCTTATCGCTTGCGGCTCAGTATAAAGAGAATGATGTTGCTTCAAATTTTCAGATTACAGGTGTCAGTATTCTCAAAGATCCTGATTTACTGGTTATAAAAGGTGAAGTCTCCCGTTTCGTGGCATCCGAGAAGATAGATGCTAAGTCTATTACAATAAACATCAGATATATCAATGATAATGGTCTTTTTAAAATTCAGACAATAGAGGAGAAGTGATGAGGAAAATACTTGTTATTCTCATGGTTATTTCAGCGGCAACTTCATATGGAGCTGTGACCGGTATAGAGCCTGATACAACTTCAAGGCTTGATATGTCATCCATAGATGTAAACAGAATTGTTTGTCCAAATAAATCGGCTGTTACCAACTTTGTTCATAGCGAAGAAAAAGGGCTTCAGCTTCAGCCATCCGGAGAAAACCTGTTTATCAAATTTCCTGTGATAGAGACCGAATCTGCAGGAAGAAAAGAGAAGGTCTACTACAATGGCTCTGCTGAGGTATTTCTGTCATGCGGGAGTTCGGTTTATTCGCTTATTCTAAATGCAAAACGAATACCGGGACAGACAGTTTATTTGTCTGACACTGCTTCTGATATGAAGAAGGCTGCAGAATATACAGTCTCAAAATCATATGATGATCTGATGCTGGATCTCGTAGGTGCAATTATTCACAATACTGTTCCTAGAGGCTTCAAACTCTCAGACACTGATCTTCAAGAGACATATAAAGATATTCAGATTACCGCTGTAAAAGAGATTTCTGGAGGTGGCTTCAGAGTCAGAGAACTCGTTCTTCGTTCAGATAAGCAAGTAAGCATCACGGACACTGAATTGATTAAGCTGAAGATGTTTAAGAACGTTAAAGCTGTTGCAATCATGAGTCCAGTCTTTTCCGGAACAACCACCGCATATGTTGTTGAGGGAGTTGCCCGATGAAGCAGAAGACTCTGAAAGAAAGATTTAACGCTTTATCGCCCAAAACCAAGAAACAGCTTGTTGTTGTGGCTTCCATGCTTTTGTTCGCTGTTATTTTTCTGCTTTTATATCGTGCAGCCAACGTAGGTAAAACTAAAAATGAGAACGCTCAGCAGCAGACTGTACAAACAACTGATTTCACGGAAAATGATAAAAATACAAGTTTGAAAGTCGGTTTTGATAAAAAACTCGATGCGATGTTGAAACGCATAGACGATCTTGAAAGCGGTAAAACACAGCAATCAGAACAAAGTCAGCAGGAGGAACAGCAGAAAACCACCGCTGAAGATGCTGCGAAGTATAATAGGCCGATGCTATTTAATGACCTGAAAGACGTTCCTATACCTGATGAAACCAAAGATGCGTATCCTCAGCCAAAATATCAGGAAAATAATCAATATCAGGCTCAAGCTCCGGCAAAACCCACTGAAAAGATTGTATCCAAAATAGGTTTCATGAGCATTGCTGATAAGACAAACAGCAGCTCTGATGAGCCAAAAGACATCAAAAAGAAAAAGCAGAACTGGATACCTTCCAATAGTATCTTCAAAGCTACATTGGTTACAGGAGTCTATGCCCCGACTTTGGCAAAAGGCAAACAAAGTCCGTATCCTGTGGTCCTTCGTCTGAAGGATCTTTCATTCTTTCCTAATGAGTTTCGCAAAGATTTGAGTGGTTGCTTCATCGGTGGAGAGGCATACGGTAATCTCAGTGATGAGAGGGTAAATGTCAGGCTTAATAATCTCTCATGCCTTTCTGAAAATAATATCTCGGTGATTGATGTCCCTGTCTCAGGCTTTGTTCAGGGAGAGGACGGTATCATTGGGCTTGCAGGAAGGGTTGTCTCCAAACAGGGGCAGATTATGGCCGCAGCATTTGTTGCGTCATTTTTGCAGGGGATGGGTGAGGCATTCAGCTTAGCAAACCAGACCAGCACAATTTCAGAAATGA
>OBLN01000840.1_pt1 | contig 10899 bp, 7 predicted proteins | sample 1519301 | NCBI WGS metagenome assembly OBLN01 (sample SAMEA2452533, study PRJEB22499) | sediment metagenome | reverse complement strand
CGGATGTTTCAACTATCCCGCAGGCTCAGAGGATGTATACAACATCGCAGAAGAGCTTCTCGGTAGGAACGGTTACGTAATGAATATCCCACCAGCTCCCGAGTTCCTTATAACCACAGCCAGAATTTCAATAATAATTGTTTCTTCTTTAGGAAATAGGTCAGGAGCAGTTTTTCAATATTTTTGTAAAAATTGGTACTTTTCTCATTATCCGGGCGCTGTACATTCTTAGGTTATACTTTTGCTTGATGACACATTTTACTCTGATCCAGGTCACATATGTATATAATCAAACTCTGATGACATTCTTTTCAGTACCTTTTTTAGTTTGCCAGACTTAGCCCGGGTTGCAGTCCAAATCTGCAGGCTTTTAACATACAAAACATTATTTTGTTTTATCACATTATATAATTCGTTTTAAACTAACTGTATTGAAGTTAGCTGTGTGTTGAAGTCAAGTCTGTTGTTTCCCAGCTGTCACACTTCTGGCAAATTGAATGGGTGGGAAAAGGGCTTTCCGCTTTAACGGAAAATTAGCTTATAAATAAAACCTAAGAGATGGTGAGATTTGTGAAATGGAAAATTCTGGTTTTACTTCTGGTATTTGTGTTTTTGTTTGCTTCCGGCTGTGCTGAAGAAGGGGCAGAGACTGTAAACGAAGGATCCGAAGATCTGGACGCCTCAGCAGAGCCGCAGGATAACACACCTCAGGAAAATATTGCCCCAATATCCGGAAAGACTCATATTATCTATCTTGAATATTATAATGAAACAACTCACTCAGTATCGCGTTCAGATATGGATATTTCGGTAGGGGACACAGTTTCCTGGTGGAGCAACAAGAGGCAGGGAAAATATGTCCTTGTAAGTGAAGAAAATCTCTTCCCGGATCAGGAATTGACTTACAGAGTCCCGTATAGCTACACATTTACCGACCCGGGAACCTACACTTTTAACGTAAAAGATACTCCGGAAATGAATACTACGATCAGGGTGAACTGAAAAAACACGTTCTCCCTTTTTTTAAAATTACTATTTTTTGTGGATATCCTGTTTTTTGTAATCAAATAGAGTTTCAGGAAGATAGTATTCGGAAGATAGAATTCAGGAAAATATATTCAGGATTGCCCAGTAATATGAATGATAGAATAACAGGATAGGATAATGAGAGCCGTAATATGAAAGCCGTAATATGAAAGCCATAATATGAGAGCCGTAATATGAGAACCTCATCATATGTATGCAGGCTGAAATCTAAAATGCCTATGAGTGCTGTGAAAAAAGGCATACAACAGATATTGTAGTATTACAAAGGGTAGTGTAATAATGCTCTTGAGAAAGCAGTCCTTCTATGTTCAGGAATACCATTCTTTAAGAGCTATTCTGTTCAAAATTATTTTTCCTTCCACTTAACAGGGAGAAATTTCCTTTCATACTTTTGTAATCGGCCTTGCCATGCCTTTATAATGGTCAAAAAGTTCTTTTCCCCATTTAAGCGCGCTTTCGTCAAAACTTACGAGATTATGGTTATAATAGATCCCGCTGTTGCAGAATAAAGAGAGCGCCATAAACTTCTCTGTAACTATGCTTGATGCGATTTTCATATTATTATTATTGCATACGTAAAGTTTTGTGTATTTCAGATTCAGGAAATGTTCAAGCTCCTTTTTGTAGTCGTTAAGCATTCTGTCATAGACGTATTCCGTAAATACAAGGGTAATATCCGTACCTTTTGCGGCAAGCTCTATACAGAGAGAAGGATATATCGGAAGGAAAAATGAAGAGGATATCATTACCTTCTCGGATTCTGAAAGGTGCTTAACAACTTCTTTTGGGTACTCAAAAACATGGTTCCGGTCAGGATTTACTTCAATATAATCTCCAAGCTTTCCTATGTTATCCAGGAATTCGGGAGGAATCGATGTCATATCCTGGTTTACCCAGTAATCGTGGTTTTTATCGATAACATTAAAGGTCTCCAGGATTACCTTCATCTTGGGAACAAGAATCTCTCCGATACTGGAAAGTTTGTAGAGCCTGTTGCTTTCAACAATTAAGTCTTGCTTCATCAAAATCTTTATCTGGGTCATTATCGGGCTTGAGCGCACATCGAGTGTGTTTTTGATTTCTTCGATGGTCTTTGGTCCGTCCTGAAGCAGCAGAAGGAGGTTTTTCCTTTTTTCTGAAAGAAAGAGAACATCCAGTAATGATGACTCCATCTGATTCCCTCTCTTGTTTTTTCATTCTGTTATATCTAACATTGTATATATCTCTATACCAGAAGCCTGTGTACTTATCTTATAACTTTCTCCCTGCCATTGTTACTTTTTCGGAAAAAGCATTTCAAGCTTTAAACTACCAGAGCATTCTGAAAATCGCCATTTTTGCGTAACAAACTACTACTATAAGATATATAATTATTTTTCATTATTTTTTGTTTTTAAAGCTACGTTTCCCGGGTTTTATCCGCAGGTTCCGAGCCAATATTATCTCTTTCTGCACCGGGTGCAGGACAATGTCATATTTAAAGGCAGTTAAAGATTTTGCCTTACCTTCCTCTGGGTTTCGTTTTTTAATTATACAGTCTGCAATTATATTGTTTCCAATTACAGGGTTTTTACTATAAAGTTTTTAACAGGTGATTTTTTTTAATTATATTGTTTTTATTCTCACTTTATTATATTATTTTTAAGTATATTTTTTATTATATCTTTTTAATTATACTTTATTTACCTGCTTGGAGAGCCTCTTGAAGTAATCAAATAGTTCCTGACCCCATTTCAAAGCGACAGGCTCAAAGCTCATAATAAACTGTTGATCAAATTTGCCATTTTTATCGAATAGCCCAAGAAGCATTATTTTATCAGTTACTGTAATCTCAGAGATCTTTATTCCTTCTTTAGAGATATAAAGACTTACATTATCCATGCCCATTAATTCTTTAATCATATTTGAATGTTCATTTGAAAGATGGTCCCATACTGATTGCGTAAAATTAAGGGAAAGCTCGGCATCTTTTCTACCGAGTTCAACATATAGAGGCAGATATGCAGGGTTGAAGTACGAAGCAAAGGTTGAAGTCATCTTTGCGTTTGCCATACTGTCAATTATCTTCTGGGAAGGTTCGTAAATATGATTCAGGTCCGGTTCTATCTGAATACAATCTCCAAGTTCCGAGATCCTTTCAAGAAGGTGACGGGGAATCGAGTTTAGATCATGGCCTGTCCAGTAGCAATTATTTTTTTCCACAACCTCAAGTGCACTTATTAGCGGCTTTACCTTCTTAATTATAAACTCTCCCAGTACTGTGAGCTTATACATCCTATCTTCCTGGACGATGAGGTCACTATCTATCAGTTTCTTAATCTGGGGGAGGATTGAAGTGGCGGTGACATCAAGTTCTGTTCTGATTTCATCGATGTTCTTTGAACCGCTGTCCAGCAGTATAAGAAGGTTCTTTCTTTTATCGGAGCGGAAAACAAGATCAATAAGTGAAGATTCCATATCTCCCTACTTCCTTCAGTATAATGTCCTGCAGTATGCTGTCAATCTTTCTTCCCGGCAGCCCGGTTCCTTGCTGTTCTTTTTCCAAATTTAGAATATCTCCGGCGTTTTTTTCAAAATACCTGCATCCTGTATAAACATATATAATATATAATAAAGTTCAGTCCATTGAAAAACCAGGGGTACAAACCCCCACAAATGTCATCTTTGTTTCCATTGGGGTCTGTTTCCATCCCGGAGGAACAAGATATTCTATGCTGGTATCTATCTTTATTGAACTTTCCGGAAGCCCGAAATCTTTCATTGAATCCAGGATGAGCTCTTCGCCGGCTTTTTGAGAATATTCCACTGCAGTCCTGTACTGCTCGAATTTCTTCCTTCCGAGCGGGGTAAATACAAGGAAATTCTGATCCGGATTTTCCATTGAGTAAGGTCTGATAGTTATCTCAATTCTTTTTATCCCTTTTCCTACAAGCGCTCCTACGGCATTTCCTACTCTTGCCTGCTCGGGGACAATAATTTCCGCATCAATGAGAGCCTTAAGTTCTTCATAGTAAGCTTTTACAGGCCCTCCCAGGAGGACTATGGGAATATTCACCTTATACTGGGCAGGCACTTCTTCTTCCAGCATCATCTTTATTCCGTCCTTTCCCCTGCCTTCCATTATAAAAGACATCAGGCTGTAAGCCATATTTGTTGCAACCTGCTTCTTTACCTTTTTACAGAAAGCATGTACCCCCATCTGAGTGAAACGGGAAAGCTTTCTAGCTCCTATCTGGGCAGCCTCCACATCCCATTCAGTATATTCCCCGAGAACATGCAGCGCATCGGTAGGTGTGAAACCTATTGCATGGACCACTCTCTGATTGAGCAGAGAATCAAGAACTGCAGGAGCTGGAAAACGTTTCATTTTATTCAATATCTCATAGATGGAAAGAGGCTCGCTTCCTATAACTTCAAGCAGCTTCCTTTCACCCTCAGACGGGTTGATAGGCATTACTCCAGTCCTGACAAAAAACTTGGTGGGCTGAATATGCTCGTTGAGCATGGTCCTCAATGGTATGGGGTTTTTCTCCAGTTTTTCTTTGAAATTAGGATAAGTTACCGCAGCAAAACAGAGAGGCATCACTCGTCTCGGCCCTATTCTTATGCATTTTTTGAACCAGACATGGCTGTCTCCTCCGTTTGCTGAACTCTCCATTTTTATAGCTTTTACACGTGTCTGCCAGCCTCCGACAACTGCCCCTTTCTCACAGAGCTCAGGCACTCCGTTTTTAATTATGGAGACATCCGTACTCGTGCCTCCCACATCAATGACAGCACATGTCTCAAGCCCTGATAGGTGTGAAGCTCCCATAATACTTGCAGCGGGACCAGAAAAAATGGTTTCAATAGGGCGCAGTTTTGCTCCTTTTATATCTATTACCGAGCCGTCACACTTTAACATCAGGACCTTTGCGTCAAGATTTCTTTCCTTCACTTCAGCCATGATAGAGTGGATAAACTGGTAGGTTATGGGAATTAACTGGGCATTTAGAACTGCTGTAGCCGCTCTTTCGTAAGCTCCGAGTTCCTGGGAAAGTTCATGCCCGCAGACTACGGGGTGCCCTGTAAGTTTAAGGATTATTTCTTTTATCTTGACCTCATGTTCAGGGTTTCTGGTACTAAAATAAGAAGAAACGGCAAATGCAGACACTTTCTTTTTAAGACTTACTGCAAACTGCTCTACGGATGCCAGGTCAAGAGGCTGGAGCTCATCTCCATTGCTATCGTGACCTCCCCTAACCGCGATTGTATAATCGGCTGGAAGCTCCTTGGGAATGATATAATCCCCAACCAGGATCAGGCCAACAGGATATCCTGTCCTTTCCAGAATAGTATTCGTAGAGAGAGTTGTAGAAACCGATACAAGTTTTACTTGTTTGAGATATTCCGGGTTCAATTTGTTAATTGCATTTCGAATTCCGGTCATCAGGTTTGGATAGGTGGTAACCGCTTTACTGGTATCAAGGATCTTGCTGTCCGAATCCCTCAGAATAACAGCATCCGTGTATGTTCCACCTGCATCAATACCCAGACTATATTGCATGTCAAAACAGCCCCATTTTTTATTCTATTTTAGGCAATCCATATCCTTTTTTAGCTGTGTAAATCCCTTTTAGCCGGATTTATAGAGTTATGCCTCAAGATATATATTTTTACTTATAATGTTCAACGACTTTAATTTCTTAATATATTTTTAGACTACTATGCTATTTCTCGGAATTCCAACACCTACATAGATAAGTTTCGTCTCGAGCGGAACGTCTGTCCAGCCGGCGGGTGCCAGATGCTTCCTGCTTACATCTATTCTTATATCCTCTTTTCCAAGTCCTGCATTAATCATGTAATCCATAACAAGCTGCCTTCCTAGCTTCTCAGCGTACTCGAGGGCTTCATTATATGCTTCAAATTTTCTTCTTTCCGATGGGGAAAAGACAATAAACTCGGTTTTCTTTTCCTGCTGGAGTGTATTTTCTATAACTTCACTTTCAGGAGCCACGCAGTGGTCCTCGCCTGCAATGGGAGCTTCTTCTCTTGACTTGGGAACCAGCCTTGTTTTTATGAGAATTTCTACCCTCTTAATTCCTTTTCCGACAAGAGCTCCAACTGCATTGCCTACATCAGCGTATTCCGGAACTATAAATTCGGCATTGATCAATCTTCTCAGGTCTTCGACATATGCTCCTACAGGGCCTCCGAGAAGCACTACAGGGATTTCTACTCTGAAGCGCGTAAAGTTTCTTCCTTTAAGCACTCTGTCAATCTCGTCTCTTGGCATTCCTTCTATCAGGTATGCGATAAGGTCTTCGGCAACATTGCGTGCAACTCTGCGCTTTACCTCCGCACTGAAATCCTCGGGGTCCTGCTTGAGTGGCCTTCCAAGCATATAAGCTCCTATTCGTGCAGCTTCAATATCCCATTCGGTATATTCCCCGAGGACGTGAAGGGCATCCGTAGGCGTAAATCCAATGGCCTGGATAAGCCTTTTCTGTATCAGTGAATCAAGTATTGAAGGTGAGGGACGTTTTTTCAGGGCTATGAGCAGGTCTCCGAAGGAAACAGGCTCTTTTCCTATATGCCTGTAGATTTCACGTTCCCCTGCTTTCAACTCTATAGGTCTGAACCCTGTCCGGACAAAAAATTTCGTTACCTGAATATTTTCGCAGAGATACCCTTTCGCTACTCTGTTATGCTTGAGTTTCTCCCTGAATCCTGAATATATGACAGAAGCTCTGCAGAGAGGAATGACCCTGCGGGGACCCACATTAATCCTCTCACCCTTTAGCCATACGTGACTGTCACCTCCGGTCGCTGAGGTCTCCATGCGGATAGCTTTTACACGGGTCTGCCAGCCACCAACTACAGCGCCCGAGCTGCTGAGTTCCGGAAGCCCGTTCTGCATCATGGCAACATCTGTGCTTGTCCCTCCAACATCGATGACTGCACATGTGTTAAGCTTGCTGAGATGAGAGGCGCCCACAAGACTCGCTGCCGGACCTGAGAAAATAGTTTCAATGGGTTTTTCCAGAGCTTCTTCGATTCCGACCACAGAACCGTCACATTTCAACATCAGCATGTTTGCGTTGATCCCGCGGCTTTCGAATTCTCTGATTATTGCCTGGATGAACTTATGGGTAATAGGAATTAGTTGAGCATTCAGGAAGGCAGTTATAGCTCTCTCGTAAGCTCCGAGGTCCTGGGACAATTCATGCCCGCAAACTACCGGATGTCCGGTGAGTTCCTTTACAGCTTTTTTAACTGCAAGCTCATGCTCAGGGTTTCGGTTGCTAAAATAAGAAGAAACTGCAAAAGCAGAAACTTTGCTCTGTACTTTGAGCGCGAATTCCTCTACCGAATCGAGGTCAAGGGCTTTTAATTCTTCTCCGTCGCTGTTATGCCCTCCAGAAACTGCCACCCAGTAGTCCGTCGGAAGTCTCTCCGGGATAACATAATCCCCGACCATAATCAGCCCTACCGGAAACCCTGTGCTTTCCAGAATAGTATTTGTGGATAATGTGGTGGATACGGATACGAGCTTTATATCTCCGAGGTATCCAGGGTTAAGCTTATCTATTGCGTTTTTCATTCCGGGCAGAGGGTCCGGGTAGGTCGTCAGGGCTTTACTTGACTCGATTACCGCTCCGTCAGAGTCCCTCACGATAACGGCATCTGTATAAGTGCCCCCTGCATCAATTCCAAGACTGAAGTGCATTTTCTTACTGACCTCTTTAGTAAATTGGATAGTGATTTCTTTGTTAGATGGTGATTTCTTCGTTAGATAGTGATTTCTTCGTTAGATAGTGATTTCTTCGTTAGATAGTGATTTCTTCAGGCTTTCCGGAAGACTGCCTATTTCCGCGTGCTTCTGGTAATCTATTATTAAGGTACTGTTAATAGTATCGTAATGACTGTTTAGTGACTGTTAACAGCCGGATAGAGTTCGGTTAAATTAGAGTCTACTCCGGTGCCTGCTACCTACTACTATTAAAACCTGAATAATTATTAAGTCCAATTAAGTCCAATTAAGTCCAATACTTATTACGAATCCGATATCCTTTAAACCCGAATAATTGTTAAATATTGTAGTAACTATATGGATATCAGATAATATTTGAATTGTATGAAGACAGATCTTAAAGACGATAAGGAAATTCTTTTCGATTTCGATCCCGGCGGGAATTCTTCTCAATTAGTTTAGGTGTCGAAAATATGCAAACGCTAATCAGAGCACTATCTCAAATGTTATTAACGAACGTTATTTTCTTGGCAAATATGTTCTCTTATTGAATGCTATTCTTATGCTATTTTTTATGGTTTGATTTTTTTCTCATTATATTATTTTTTTGTTATTTTATTTTTTTGGGTTTATAATTTTTTTGGCTGGTTTTTTTCGCCTGCCTTTTATACCGGTGCCTTTTTCCTTCCATCTTCAGAGGTCCCGATTTTTTTCTGGAAAGAACAGTTTCTTTCAGGATCAGGTTCTGCTTTTATAAGTGTATATATTTCCTGCCCGTAGACTGTTTTCAGTCTCTTTTCTACCTGGTCTGCAATTTCTGCAACCTCCTGGATATTAAGAGAGCCATTTACAGTAATACAGGCATTAATTGCTATTCCGTTTCCGATTTTACGTGTTTTAAGCTCGCTGGAACCCAGCACACCTTCGGTCCTGGTTATTATCTCTCTAATCTCGCGGTTATCTTTTTCATCAAGAGAGGCTTCTATCAATTCGTTGGCAGTGCCGTACAGGAGTTTGCCAGAAGTCCCCAGAAGATAAAGGCTTATAAGAACTGCAATAAACGGATCGGCTATATCCCAGTTTTTTCCCGGGAGAAAAGTACATCCTATACCCAGAGCAATAAAGGAGGAGAGAATCAAATTTTCGATCCGTGAATTTCTGACATAAACATTAGCTTCTACTGAATTGCTCTCAATATCTTTTCCGGACTTCCTGCCGAAAAGAGGAATAATCTCCTTTGATACTAAAATGGAAACAGCTACTAAGAGTGCAAAAATTTCAGGGGCTTTTGTTTCTCTTCCATCTATAAATCGAAGCAGCTCTCCTGAAGCCAGACTCATTGATTGTATGCCAGCAAGAAGGAGAACACATGCTCCTGCTCCCATAAAAAGAGTTAAAATTTTCCCGTGTCCATAATTATGGTTCCAGTCTCCGGGTTTGTTAGCGATGGAAATATCAAGAATTTTTAAAATCTCTTTAATTAATTCTGAGAGCGAGCGAACTGCATCTGCAAGGAGGACAGTACTGTTCCCGAAAAATCCTGCAAACAATTTAAAAAGAGTTATTGCAAGACTGTAAAAAAGCCCCGTATAAGATATATTCCCGTTTTTATTCAAATTTTCGTCCGCTTTCATCCGAAATTCACCGTTAATGAATTTTTTTAATCCTCCTTCGTAAAGCGGACCCTTTCTGGAGGGTCGAAAAGAGTAGCAGTATAGTAAGAGTGTAATCAGTGTAGTAAGAATATAATATTAGAAATATTTTTAAAGCCTCGGACGCCTACATTTCCCTTTACGCGGTACATAACGCAGCATTTTCAGCCACTAAGATCAATAGATATGGAGAGGGAAAGTTATTGAAAACACAGATTTAGAATCTGTGTTTTCAAGGGTTGGGTTTCTTCGGGCTTTCTGTCCTGTTTTTGCCCAATCGGTATGGGTTTTGTAGGTCGTCGAGGTTGGTGTGTGTTTCCTCAGATTCCGTTTTTCTTTTTACTGAGGGTGTAATGCTGTCATTACTTTATCTTCAGAGTGGAGCAATGGTCTTGCCATGAACTTCATTCATCACCATGGCAAGAGCCGTATACATTGAGGCAAGGCCCATAATAAGTCCAACATATCCAGCCACTACAAGCAGTCCGGCACTTCCGGTTGCGTTTACAACGGCCAGCAGCATAAACAATATAAATAAAGTTACAAATACAAACTGAAGGGCTCTAACTCCGATTTTCATTGTAATGATTAACATAACAAAGGTGTACACACCCCAGATGAAGAGATATGCGGCCATAGCGATTCCAGATGAGGCTTCAATCCAGCCCATTGCAGGCATTACGATAAGTCCGGCAAGTGAGAACCAGAAAAGCCCGAATGCTGAAAATGCTGTTCCTGCAAAGATATCTCCTTTCTTCCAGGACATGATTCCTGCAAACACCTGGGCAAATCCTCCCAGGAATATTGCCATGGAGACAATCATTGACCCCACAGGGTATACGCCGATGTAGCTCAGACTCAACAAAACTGCAGCAAGACCCAGCCCTGTAAATCCAAGAGGGGCAGCATTTGCGGTTTTGTCGATTATTATTGTAGGAGTTCCTGCGTTTTCGCTCATGATTATTCCCCTGAAGCCATTTTCTTGAAAAAATTAAAAAAGGAAGTTTAGGGCTTAGAGCCCGTAGTTTTCTGGTTTGAAAACTGCAACTTCCTGCTTGAATTTGGTCAGGTTTTCGCTCATGAACTTGTCAGCATCATCGGTGATGGCTTCAAGGTCGGCTTTAACCTTTGCAAGAGCATTGGTTTCGAACCTTGTGAGTCTCAGCTTGCCGGAGTTGAGGCCTTCTTCAACAATGTTGCAGCACTCGATTGCAGCAGCCTTTGAACGGAGGAAGTTGTTGTTTCCGTTCTTTGCAATTGCCTGTCCGACCTTGTATGCGTTGTCGTAAGCGAGGACATATCCCTGTGGGTCTCTGTATTTGTCAGAGAGAACGAGGATGTCTCTGAGGTCCTTTGCCTTTCCGACTTTCAGAGAGGTGTTCATCATTGCACAGTCGTATGCAAGAGTTTCGGACCAGCACTGAACGGTTGTACCACCGAATTCACCGTGGTATTCAACGGACT
>OBLN01000839.1_pt1 | contig 10912 bp, 18 predicted proteins | sample 1519301 | NCBI WGS metagenome assembly OBLN01 (sample SAMEA2452533, study PRJEB22499) | sediment metagenome | reverse complement strand
GGAAAACACCCCTACAAAGCCCCCAGGACGCCTTAGAGCGCAATCTGGGGGCGAGTGTTATACAAAGGATATACAGAAATGAAATACCCAAATTTGCTAACGATAAAAAGCACGAAGGAGATCAATAGCCTGGCAGCGAGTTTAGCCAAGGCTGCAGGACGGAACCGATCCGAATACATCCGGGACCTGATCAGGCTGCTATCAGTTGATCAAAACCTGCGTAAACTGGTAAACAATGCAATAGATGGCAATAGGTGAGAGGGACACAACCCGGACGCCTTCTGAAATATCACAGAAATTGCCAATCAATAGCAAAAAAAGCATAATATTTTATATATCATACGATATATAAATCGGACTATTGTTATCTATATTAGGGTATCTTAAAAGATAGCATAAGTGCTTGACTTAATATCTACACGATGCTACACTATGTATATAACTGGAGGCATTTATGAGTACCAATAAAAGCAAAGAAAATTTTGTCAATATACGAATGTCTGACGAAATGCTTGAAATATTAGACCAATTGGCAAAGGCCTATTACATGGATCGAAGCCGGCTAATAAGGCGCTTGATCCGTGAAGAAGCAGAGCGCAGACCAGGGATTAAGGTCCCCGAGGTGGTGATGTATGAATCGACCTAATCCAACAAAAAAGCCCGGCGAGCTTGGCGGCGCAACCGGGCGGGCAAATGGGACAAGCATGTTATTTACTTGCCTTGACGCCTTTAATTATATGCGAATAGCCGCCGCTGGTCAAGCAATGCAAATACAAGGCGGCCAATATGCCCCAAAAAGATAACGATAAACAAGCCACGGGCAAAACTTCAGGCTTATATACAGAGTACCCATTTGCGGATTTTGAATCGAACTTTACAAAGGTTAGAAATAGCATATTTGACTATCTAATGAAGTATTGCACGCCGCCAGCCTTCATGGTTTTAATGGTTGTTTACCGAAAAACATTAGGTTGGAATAAGGAATGGGACCAAATAAGCTATTCACAGTTTGAGGAATTAACGGGTTTATCACACGGGGCGGTATATCATGCCTTGCGATTTTTACGGGGGTTACCAGACAAACGAACAGGCAAGAAGCCAGAATACACACTAATTAAAGAGCGTAGGGACGGCCAAATTGTAGAATACAGCCTAAATAAAAGGCTACCTATCAGGTTTGTATATTCTGAAAATGACAACCAGTATTTTAAAAATACTGGTACCAGTACACCTAATGAACTTGAACCAGTTCACGAAATGAACACACAAAAGACAATACAAAAGAAAATAAAGACACAGGGGGAAGTCGATTTTGATACTTATTTTTCTGAAATCTTAGAGATTTACAACCAGGTATTTGGTAAACAAGCCACGGGATCACAGAAATTTAGAGAGGCGGCGGCTACTGCTTATGAAAAGGGGATAACGATTAGAGATTATGCAGAAGGCTGCAACCGTTATAAGGCAAATGGGACAATGAACATCCGGGGACCGGAGTCAATATTCGGCTGGGCGGAAAACGTCAAGCATGACAGGGAAAACAGTGTAGAAGCTAACAATAACCAGGGCACGTTTTGGGGAAGGGATTAGAACATGACAGAGCAAATACAACAGGTACCGAGGTCCATTGACAAGGAAATGGCGTTATTGGGGGCGCTATTGATAGATCCTAAGATTATTGATCAGGTATCAGTATCAGCTGATGCGTTTTACAGCGAAGCGCACAAGGCGATTTTTAGAGCCATGAGGGGTTTAGGTTCACAGGATATGGACGCGTTGACGCTTGCAGAAGTGCTGGGGCGTAAGGGCAAGCTTGACGAGATAGGGGGCGAAATGTATCTACTGGAATTATCGCGAAGCTGCCCAAATACTTATAACTGGGAAGCCTGGGAAAAGATAATAAAGGACGACTATATAAGACGCCAAATTATTGATCTGGCCGGGACAATGGCAGCGTTAGCAATGAATATGAACGAAAATATTAACAAATCCATTGCAGACGTAATAAGTAACATAGCCAGGACGGCCGAGCCATTGAAGGGGACAATGCCGATCAAAGATTATGTTATGAAATTGTACGATAAACTGGAAGACCTATCAGAAAACCCCAGAGAAATATTTGGATTAAAAACAGGCATACCGGACTTTGACAAGATCACCCACGGCATGCAGAAACGTGAAACCGTGATATTGGCAGGCGTCCCAGGTTGCGGAAAAAGTATTTTAGGTTTTCAGATCGCTTGCGGTATGGCTGAAAACGGGCACCCTGGTTGTGTTTACGAATTGGAAATGAGCATAGAGGCTGCATTGAGGCGTAAGTTAAGCGGATACAGTCGGATCCAATCAGAGAAACTTAGAACCGGAAAAGGACTTGACAGAGATTGGGAAATGATAATTAAGGCGTTGGAAAAAATGGCAGACTTGCCGATCAGTATATCAGATGATAGCGCCTGGGATCCCGTCACGCTGCGAGCCGATTTAGCAAGGCGCAAAATTCATGATGGTATTGAATGGTTCTTAATTGACTATATGGACCTTGTAAATGCCCCAGGTTATACGGGGCATGAGAAATCAGAATATTTGAGCCAGCAAATACACGGAATCGCTAAAGACCTTGACCTATCAGGCTTGATCATTCACAGCCTAAACAAGCAGGGATTTACAAATGTAGGTATGCACACATTATCAGGCAGCCATAAAGTCAGTTATGATGCGGATCAAATTATCTCAATAGCCCCAGATAAAGAAACGTTTGGATTAGTTACCTTGACATGGGAAAAGTACAGAGAAGCCGAATCTAACCGTAAGCTAAAAATGATCATGCCTAAAGGCATTCCTGAATTTAGCCCCGTTGCTAAAGACGATCAGACTTCACCAATAAACGATTGGACCGTATAGGAGACAATCCATGACACAGGACACAGAAAATCTAACGTTTAAGGCACTATGTGAGATCGAGCCAAAGCTAAAGGACCTATATGATCAGGTCCTATATGAGCGTAAATGGGAAGCGATCAGACAGTTAAACCTATGGAACCATTATAAAAGCACGTTTACCCAGCTGGTAGGGGATCAGGCGGAAAGCACCGATACCATGCTATTGACCCCAGAGGCTTATACCGTTGTATATGACACGATATTAAGCACATTGACCGGCGGCCGACATTGGAATCACACAGGGGAGGCGATCACAAATGACGAAAAATGACGACCAGAAAAAATTAACAGCCCTGCAGAAAAAGGCGGTACCGGCCGTTGTCACAGCGGCAACCGCCAAGGAAGCTGCAGAGATAGCAGGCTGCAGCGAGTCAAGTATTTATAAATGGCGGCTGCATGACCCCGACTTTAAGGCGGCGGTTGCAGAATATGAAGCCATGATCCGTGATGATATAAGGCACCAATTAGCTGATAAATCCAAGTTTGCGCTATCCGTGATTGGGGGCGTAATGACCGGGAATGTAAAAGACGAACGCGATGTGAGGGCAAGCGTAAGGTTACGGGCGGCTATTGCCTGGATGGATTTAGTTGTAAAAACCCAAGAGGACACAGACATCGAGAGGCGATTGTCAGCATTGGAGGCAGCCCGTGAAAACGATTAATCGAAGGATTGAGGATCTGGAAAGCAATGACAACCCACAGGCCCATGAATATAACGCAGTTATTGAGTGGATTGAGGATAGCATTGAATCCCATTATTACAGGGATGGGATCGTGATCAGCGAAGCCCAATTCTTTAGAGAGGCGCCAAAGGATATAAAACGATCAGTTGACTGGGGGAATCCAGCCCAGCCAAAGGAGTTAAACAATGACTAAAACGATAAATAACAGAATTAAAGACCTTGAAAACAGGCACCCGGAAGCGCCTTATATCCCTATCTTTCAAGATTGGGATGATCCAAACCTATGGCACCCCGGCGGCCGCCAGGAGGGGGAAGGCATAACCTGGGATGAGGTTGAGGCGCGATATAAAGGGTACACAATCTTTCAGGTTATGTATACCGATAATTGGAGGGAATGACATGACAGAGGCGGAAATCAAAGCCCGGTTAGACAAGATCGAGGCGGATATAAAGGACCTTGAAAAGCGGGTGAAGGCGCTTGAGGACAGGGAGTCATGAATATGTCAGAAATTAGGACGGTATTTGACTTAATGCAAAAGGTTGCTTGCAAGCTTGCTCAGAAGCCAGTTAGGTTGAGGTTTCAGCACAATGAAGGTTTCAAAGGACTTTGCAGAACTGACAACAAAGGAATTGTAACCATTGACATTGAACCAGAGCTTCAGCCCTATGAGGGGAAGCTTCTCAAAGTATTATTGCATGAAGTTTCTCATGCTAAGAACCATAAATTTATACCTATGGAGCTTGAGGTTTCAGACAGAATAGAGGTTGTTAGAGACAAGGTTTACAACCTAAGAGAAGCACAAGCTGACACAGAAGCTGAAACCTGGATGAAATATGCCGAGCAGAACAGAGACATAATGCAACCTTACTTTGAAGGTTGTTTATGGGCACTATTAGACTATTACAAGGAGCAAAACCAATGAGTACAAAACTTCAGGCATTACAAGAAAAAGCGAGCAATATACAGAACGCCCTTACCCTGCGAAAAAAGGAACTGGCACGGGCAACCGAGGCGGTAATGAGTGATCCGGCCAGCAAGAAGGCTGCCCAGGAAGCCGCTGCGCTTGAAATGCAGGTAAAAGCTACGGAAGCAGCATATAAAGCCGCACAGGAAGCCGTAGAGGCTGAAAGTGAGCGCCTGGAAGGACCGGAAGCCAAGAAGGCGCTAAAAGAACTTGACAAGATCAACAGCGAAGGGGCGGCCTTGACGGTTGAAATTACAGAAGCGGCAAAGGCGTTGAATGATCAAATGGATCGCTGGGTAGAACTGAAAGCGCAATCCAAGCGGTTAGCTGATCGCTGGGGCGGTAAACCCTTTGATCTGGGGATCGCAGGCAGCCGGTTAATGACTTTGAAACGATCCGTTGGAAGCTGGGTACAAGAGGTCCACAGCTGGGAGAGGCAAGAGGAAATTTTAGCAAAACCTAACCGCGGCGTGAAGTTGGCAAACCCTAAGAAATCGAACCCCATTGGGGAGCGTGAGAAAATGCTGAAAGAGCGCTACCCGGAACCGAAGGGGTAAGAATGACCAAGGCACTAAAAACACGACTTGACGAACTGGAAGCGCAAAGCCCAAGCCAGCGACCAGGGCACGATTACAGGCATGTGATCACATGGGAGCCTGATGATCGGATCGTAAGCCGCTATTATAAGGACGGGATCGAAATCACCCGGGGCCAATATGATCAGGAATGCAAGCCGGTACCAGGGGAGCCGCTAAATGTGAAAATCACGGAGTTGGATCATGACAAAATCGCTAAAGCGGCGAATAGCAGGACTTGAGGGGCAAAGGCGCCCGGACACAGATCACGAATACACGGCCGTGATCCCGTTTGGGGAACCGATCAATGATCAGGGTGCTAAATATTACAGGGACGGGATAGAGATCAGCCGGTCCGAATATTTAGCAGCTGCACCACATGACCAGCAAGGGCATGCGGTTGTATTAGGCGATCCAATCCCCCAAAAGCCGCCTGTTAATCAAAAGTGCGGGGATTAGCGTAAAATCTGTTCTACGTAGAACAGATTTAAGTTTTAGGCACCCCCCTATATAAAATGACCTTGTATTTTGTCAGGTTTGTGTCAGGTTAAGCTATTATCCCAAGCGGGACGGATCACGAAACTATAACCTATCCTAAGCCCCCAAACAGGATGGCCGTCCGTCCCCTGATCCCCTCTGGAAGCCCCCGACCTTTACAGGCTGGGGGCTTTACTATTGCTTGACAATATTTGAGCAGGAAAGGGTACCGCCCATGCGCGCGAGGTTGTGAGGGACATTGTGGAACTAATTCCACCATGTAAAAATTGTTACAGGATCGGCTTTTAGTTGTATGCTGGAATTAGATCCAACAGTAGAAAGGACTAAACAGCATGACACAGCAAGCAAACGAAAAAGCACCGGTAACCATAGCGGACCTGATCGCGGACATCATGATCCTTCTGCAGGACTTTGCAGAATTTATACAATCCCCGGAGTACCTGAAGCTAAAGGCAATGCAAGATAAGCAATCCGGCCAGTAATACCGTTAGAACGCCCCCAGAGCGCCCAGGGGGAACGCTGCACAATCACTTGAATACTTATGCCCTTTTATTGTATAATCGCTTATAAGGTTGATTATAGGCTATTAGAAACGAGGGTAAAAACATGACCAATCAAGCGATAATCCAAGCTGATCAAAAGGCATTAGCTACCCAAGACTTTGTTAACCGTTGGCTTGAGGGTGAACGCATGAAGGGGCAATCCGAGCGCACACTTGACACATACCAGCGGGGGTTTATGCGGTTCGGCCGTTGGCTTGCCGATCAGGGCATAACAGCACCTACAGCCCGGGATATTGCACACTTTAGAAGCGATCTAAGCCGCGAATATTCACCCCAGACCGTGAACGTCACCCTATCCGCTATCAGATCCTTTTACCGTTACCTGGTAGAAATTGGATCGCTTGAGTACAGCCCAGCTGGGGAAGTGGCAGGCGTCAAACGTCCCCAGGCAACCCGTCACAAGCGAAGCGCCCTAACCCGAACCGAAGTGCGGGCGGTATTAGACACCTGCGACCCGTCCACAGCTGCAGGGATCAGGGACCTTGCAATCATTATGTTAATGGCTTATTGCGGTTTGCGTACTATTGAGGTCCACAGGGCGGATATTGGCAACCTGGCAACGGAAGGGGAGCGCCTTGTTTTATATGTGCAGGGCAAAGGACACAGAGAGGCGGACGCCGTGACCGTGATCCCCAGAAATCAGGAACGGATTATAAGGGCGTGGTTAGTTGAAAGACAGCGACTTGAGCCGGCAAGTAAAGCCCTGTTTATCAGTCTATCACCCCGGTCCAAAGGCGGCCGTTTATCAACCCGAGCGATCCGGGACATTGTGATCGGCCATTATGAAGCTGCAGGCGTTGCGGGGGGAAATAAGACAACCCACAGCCTAAGACACACAGCGATCACCCAGGTTATAAAGGCGGGCGGTACCCTGATGCAAGCGCAAGCCATAGGAAGGCATAAAAGCCCAGACACGACAATGGGTTATATTCACGAAGTGGACCGCTTAGATAACCCCCCAGAGGATCTAATCCAATACAGCTATTGACGGGAAAGGAAGCCAAAGCATGAAGCTGATCATCATCATATTATCGGCCGTGATCACAATGATTAGCGTTTACCTACCAGCTTATTTATATGCGCGAGGCTTGCCCTTGTCCTGGAGCCTTGCCCTATTTGCAGGGTTTGCGATCGTCGCGGTCCTGGGTGCCATGCTGGGCAAGCGGCTTTAATGACTATGCGCATAGTCATTAGCCGGTAAATGGCCTTTGCAGGGATCAGAGCATATAACACCGTATAGGATAAAAACGCAAGTGAACACCCCAGGGGGGCGGTTTTAGGTATACAGGGGAAACTATAAGCATACGACCGGCAAAGCGCCCAGGGGGCGTTATACTGCCTTACGGCGTTGTCCTGGCAGCCGATCCCCATACCTACGGGCGGTACTATAGAAAATGTAAAAAGTAACCCTTGGGTTACAGCCGATCCCCACACCTACGGGCGGTACGACATACAACCTTCAACCGCGGTTGAAGGTTTAAGCCGATCCCCACACCTACGGGCGGTACTTTGTCTACAAATGTAGACAAGTTGCTGGAAACCAGCCGATCCCCACACCTACGGGCGGTACCCTTTAGCATTGAAATATTTAGTATTGACACAAAGGGGGCAAGTGCATTATGCTAATAATACAGGTTAGCTAATATGTTAATATTGTGAGGTTGTCAGATGGTAACGATAGCAATAGCGAATCATAAGGGCGGCGTTGGTAAAAGCACCACAGCGGCCAATCTGGGGGCGTCCACAGCGTCCCTGGGGCTTGAAACGCTGCTTATTGATATGGATGCACAGGCCAGCCTTACACAGGCGTTAGGGATCGATTTAGAGGATTATTACAACCTGGCAGGCGTGATGGGGGATAGCAAGCCCGGGACGGTACCAATCCGATCTGCAATCAGGCCCGTCAACGGTAAGCTATCAATAGTACCGGCTAACCTTGACCTTGCCAGTACAGAGATCGGACTGGTAAACCGGCTGGGACGTGAGAACGTGCTAAAGAACGCCCTTTCACACCTGGACGGTTACGACATGATCATTATTGACACACCCCCGAGCTTGAGCCTTTTGACCGTCAATGCCCTGGCAGCTGCCGATTATGTGATAATCCCGACCTTGCCCCAGGCGGCGGACTTGCGAGGTTTGCAGCTGATCACCGGCACCATTGAGGATATAAAGCAGGCGATTAACCCAAACCTTGAGATCATGGGCGTACTGGTTACCCAGTTTGACGGGCGCTTGATCCACCACAGGGAAGCCGTGGATCTATTGAGAGGCTGGGATCTAAACGTATTCAATACCGTGATAGGGCGGACCGTGAAGGCTGCAGAGAGCGCCGGCGTTGGCCGTCCATTAGTAGACTATAAACCAGGCAATAAACGAGCGATCGAATATAAGGAATTAGCAAAGGAGATTTTAGAATGGCTAAGACAATAAAGGATATAAACAAACCGACCGGCAAACCGACCAGGGCAACCGATCAGACAGAGGAGCAGGAAAGTAAAAACTATCCGGTAAGCGTTTACCTGGCAAAGCACGAGCGCGAATATATGGACGGGTTAGCGGACCGGCTGGGCGTAAGCGCACACAGCCTAAGACAGTTTGCGATCAGATATTTTATTGATCAGCACCGCGCCGGCTCGGTAGAAATCCCCACTGAAACCAAAACGGTAACCGAAATCACCACATAGCAGCCTTGCAAAATTGTTAACATTAATCTATTGACAGTATAGCAATATTGGTATATACTGTTAATACATCCAATACACGAAAGGACTTAGTACCATGAGATCCACAATAGAAAAGGCGCCCCAGCCGGTAAGCATGAAGGCGCCAATGACAGCACAAGCCGTCAATACTGATTATACCACAGCCGTGATTGGGGGAAGTGAAACCTTAGAGGTAAACGGCTGGGAAGGCTTGAAACCACACCACCACGGCAAACCCAAATTTTTAGTAGAAGCGCAAGCTGCAGTACAGGAAGCCTGGGCGGATTACTTATGGTTAAGCGATCACAAGCCGACCGCTTATGCAGCCCAAGAGGACGCCTGGGAAGTTTACTATCAAGCCAAGACCCATTGCGACAAGTGCTATGAGGCATTTTGTCAGGGCCTTGACGCCTTACCGATCCCCTTTTGAGGTGCAGCCATGAACCAATACTATAACAAGTGGGTGAAGCTGCCGGCACCTGGGGACGTGAGGGAGCTGGTAGACCGGACCGGGAAGGTCCGCCGCCTGGCAAGGGTAAAAAGCATTGACAGAGCAACCCGTCAAGCGGAATTGGAAGTAATCAGATTAGATCGAAACGGAAGGGAGCGCACGACATGACCGACCTATTAGATAAACTGGCACCGGCGTTAGTCAAAGCACAAGCGGAAATGCCGGCGGTACCAATGGACGGTTACAATCCATACTATAAAAGCAAGTATGCGACCCTGGGGAACGTGATCGAAGCGACCAGGGGGATTTTAGCAAAGCACGGATTATCCGTTATTCAGCAAGTGATCAGCAATGACCAGGGGGACGCCGTGGGGATCAGGACCATGATCCTGCATGAGAGCGGGCAATCAATGACCTGGGATTGTAATGTAAAAGTCAAGCCGGGTTACACCAAAACCATGACAGAGCAGAACGGGGAACGGAAAATCAAAATCAGTTACGACACGAACCCGGGACAGGAAGCCGGCAAGCTGATCACCTATCTAAGGCGCTACGCGTTGGCTGCAGCCTTGAATTTATATGCAGATGAGGACATAGACGCCAACAGCCCAAAGCAGCAAAACGGGAACGGCAAGCCAAAGCGGCGCCCTACCAATCAAGTATTGAATGACCTGGGGTTTGAGCCTAAGCAATCAAGCAATGTTAGCAAGCCTGCCAATATTACAACCTTGACAATCGAGCAAGCCGGCAAGGTTACCGACAGTAAGGGAGTGCCTTACATTGAGATCCCCAGCGATAAATTATCGTATAAGAGCGGGGCAATCTGTAAGGCGATCAGCAATAATGGCCATGACCCGGAACGCAAGGCGGAACTGGAAAACAAGCTGCAGGCGATCAAAGTGATATTACAGGAACGCAATGCGGGCGGGATTAACGAACCGTGATCAGGATCAGGAAAATTACCAGCCGGCGCCCTGGATTATATATCCGACATCGGATTGTTTATAAGCGGCGCTGGGTTAATTGGGTAGGGTTTGCAGCCCTACCCATAGGCCACCACAAGCAGAGATGGGTAGGGATTGCGTTTGAGATCCCTACCCAACGGCCCAAGCGGCCAATCAAGCATTACCAAAAGCATGACACGGGCGGCGATCGGATCAAAATCTATTATGATCCTGCGACCCGTAAACCATTAGACTATAATCAGGAAGGGAATGACATGAAACGCGTAATTGATTATTTTAACCAGGCATTGCATGAAAACGGCATGCAGAACGGCGCCATACCATTTGATCCGCCGGCCGTGAGGTTAGCGATCAGTAGATATAGGGAGTTATTAGCTATGGATAAAAACAATGTACGGGATCAGTTGATCAGCACGTTCACAGATCTAAACGTGGGGGACATGCCCGAGATCCAAACCATGCCCCTTGACGAACTGGAAGCCATGACCGACCACCTGCAGCGAGCGCAAGCGGCGGGGGAGTTGGACCTTGAAACGACACAGGGCATAGCAGAACTAAAGCGGATCGTGG
>OBLN01000837.1_pt1 | contig 10919 bp, 3 predicted proteins | sample 1519301 | NCBI WGS metagenome assembly OBLN01 (sample SAMEA2452533, study PRJEB22499) | sediment metagenome | reverse complement strand
GTCCACCATGTCAGCTCCGACAGTTATGCTGATATTATGGTCAGCATCCTGATCAGCTGATATTACATAAACCGGAATACCTCCGGCAACAGTCGTTACGTTGCCTGACGCGTCCACGTTAACAGCAAGACCGGACGAAGCGAGAGCGTTGCCTGAAGCGTCCACAAACCTTCCGTTTGTTATGGAAAGTGTCACGTTGCTGTATGTCTCGGAGTGATCGTCTGCGCTTGTCACCGCGTCTGACGTACCGAGTGTCAGAGTGAGCGGTGTTCTGGTATCCTCGTTCACAGAACCCACGGAAGATGATGCTGTAAGGCTGTCGGCAACAGGGCTTATATATGCTGTGACCGTCTGTGAAACTGAGTTGGTCTCCGGAGACCCGTCGGCTATTTCTGTGGCCACTGCTGTCACAGTGAATGACAGATCGCCGCTGTAATCGGAGGGGAGAGATACGCTGACGTATCCGAGAGATGTAAGGTAATCAGTACCTGAGAAAAACACCCTGATAGCCGGTTCGTTATGTTCGTCGAAATAGTTGACCAGTGTCACTGATGAATCTGACGATGTCAGCGAAACACCGGAAGGCAGATCGGATATTATGAATGAGAGCGTCTCCGAACCGCTGTCTGTGTCATTGAGATGAGTGTCTGAGAAATTCGGGCGGTGTTGAGTCTTCCACTGTTGAAACTGGCTGTACCACAAGAGTCGGCGCCTGAGCAGCGTGGTCTGTGCCGTCCTCTCCTGAGCATCCGACTGTAAGATTATAGTCGACAGTTATGTCTGATATGGCTGTGTCGCCGTTAGAGTTTTCCACAGCGTAGCCTTCCACAACAAGGTGATATGTGCCTGATGTAGCGCCGTATGAAGCGGATATTGTCACACTGGTAAGATCGCCGGGAGCTACATACCATGTGCCGTCGCCGTTAAAACGGGCGTTGGTGAGAAGACATCCGTCCGGAACGTTCTTGATCACGAAATAATGAGTCTCTGAACCGTCCATATCCGCAAAATCTGCTGAAAGGCCGAGGTTCACAGCTCCGGCGCATGAAGTTCCGGCAACAGACGAGCTGTCAGCGTGAATATCGGGCGCGTCGGCATCAGCCACAATGTCGATAGCCATTGAGCCTGTGACAGTTTTTATATCCTGAGCGCCGCCGTCGTCCGTAACGTCTTGAATAGTGACTGAAACGCCTGTAAGAGTGCCGCCGTTTCCATATGCCTGCGCATAGGCTTCGCCGGCGTTCACCTGAAGAGCGGCGTGACCTTCAAAATATCCTGTAAGGTCGTATACTCCGCCTGACGCTGTGGCGGCATGCCAGTTTTCGCCGTCGTCAGTCACCATAAGTGTGTATCCGGTGGGGACTCCGTCCTCTGCCACGGTAACAGATGTCACATGTTCGGATGAATCCGCTGTTGAGCCGAAACCGAGCACAAGCAGACCGTCCTCCGGACCTGTTATACCGCCTATTATACCGCTGTCTGTGCTTACCACAGAATCTATGTTGAGAGTAAAAGGTGTAACTATAGATGTTGAATCGCCGTCGTTCTCTGTGACCACGGTCACAAGACCCATTCCGGTTATAATGCCGGAATAGTTAACGGGTGTCTTAAACAGCATCACGTCCATTTCGGCCTGAGTGAGAGACCATTTAGCGCCGCCGTCCGTGCCTGCGCCCATATATGTGCCGATGAGTGAACCGTCCGCTGAGCTTATCAGTTTTATGCTGTCCGGCACGTTGTCCAGAACGTAGGATATGACCTCGGATGTGTCTGTGGGCGCTAGAATATGTTCTCCGCTGTCCGCGGATATACCCAGAGCTATGCCGTGTATCCCTGTTGTGGAGGTTATCTCTGTTCCGGTGATGACTATCGCTCCGGATGTATAGGTCTGGTGTGTGCCGTCCGCCATTGGTGTTCCGTCCAGAGAAACGGAGTTGTTTGCGCCGTCGGTAAGAGTCAGCACAGGAGTGTCCGCAACACCCTGAATATGCACTTCAACCGGAATATCCGCGCTGGCGGGAGCTGCCGTGCCGTCCTGTATGGTCGGAGTTATCGTAAGTATTATTTCTTCGTTGGACTCAGCCGGAGGCAGGAACTGTATCTCGGCCAGATCACTCATGGTAAGAGTGTCTGAGCTTACATCAGTAGTATCTCCGACATTTATAAAATATTCAGTATGTCCTGCTGTCGCTGTGAAAAGGACTGTACCGTCCACAAGAGAGAGAGAAGCTCCCACTGGAATATCCGCTATGTTCACGGACAGGGCATGTTCGCTGGTGTCTGTCATAAGGGGGCGTATGTCGAGTTCGACGGCCTTATCTTCCTGAGTAAAGACCTCGCGCACAACGATGCTCGGCACGTCAGTAACAGGGGTAACAGATATTACAACCCTGTCGGTCTGTGTGACAGTATCGTCCACTCCGCCTGACGCGTTCATATCTTTGACCGTTGTTATCACGTTCAGATTAAGGCTTCCGCTGAGGTCAAAGCCAGGCATGACCTGTGCCTCTTCCGCTTCTGACTCTGTAAGATGCCAGCCGTCGGATTGCAGTGTGCCTATTCTTTCGTTTGAAGCATTGACAATATAAAAATCTGAGCCGCCGCCTGTATCAGCGTTCTGTATGACCACTGTAATCTTCTCTGAACTATCTGTGGTTGAGTGGGTAACGTTTTCATAGCTGTTCAGTGATATTTTGAGATCGACGGGATTATCCTCGTCTACTGTAAAGTTGGTATCAACTCCGGCCTGTGTGAGAGTATCGTTTATCTGCACATAGAGTCTGCCGTCGTGAGTATCCTCTATGGACGTATCCACAACGCCGACAACGTCTATTGTCACATTGCCTGTCTTGCTGGCCAAAGGCGCTCCGGAACTTTCCTGAGATGTGGCTGTGACGGAGAGTTTTATGTCGGTGTTTGAGTCCTGAGGCGGTTTTATATAGAAATTACCTGAATAGGTCGGTGAACCAAGTCCTGTGACAACAGTGTATGAGCCGCCTGTCACAGTAAGAACGGTTGTTCCGTCTGACGCGTAAAGAACTGAGCCGTCGGGAATACCTGTGATAGTTACTGATGTTATTGTCTCTGTCGAGTTGTCGTCGCCTGTCGCTGTGCTGGTGTCGGTGGCGGATGCGTTCACTGTGAACGCTATCTTGCTGTCCTCCGGACCTGTGCCTGAGCCGGATATTGACGGCGCGTCTGATACGGGAACGACAGTTATGCCGAAGCCGACGGAAGCAGTCTCTGTGGCTGGTGTCACTGATGAGTCATCGTCGCTGTCTACCGCTTTAACTGTGGCTGTGAGACCAGTAACGTCCGCCGAGTTGTTGGTGGGCGGTTTGACATATATCGCTGATCCGGCGGACACGGTGAAAGCGCCGTCTGTAATGGATGAGCCGGAACCTGAGCCTGTTGTGCTGTATTTCCAGCCTGCGGGCAGACCGGATATTGTCATGGTATGTGTCTCTGAACCGTCTGTGTTGTCGCCGTAAGACGGTGTGAAAAGACTATCTATCCTTATCCACGAATCCTCATTGCCTGTAACGCTGGTAACACCGGGATCGGCAAGAACTACGCCAACATGGTCGGTAACAGCGTTGACCTCAACGTGAACGTCCTTGCTGGCAGAAGTGCCGGCTACGTCGGTGAGTTTATTTCCGCTGTCGTCAGTTTCATAACTTGTGGCGTTGACTTTGAAATCTATGTCTGCTCCGCTGTCGGCAGAGGGTTTCAGAGTGAGAGCTTCATACTGCGCTTCGGTGAGCTTTACGACTCCGGCTGAATCAGGGTTCAGATCGCTGTAATGATAAGTTGTGTTAATATTGCCTAAATCGTCCACTATGGCTATTTTCAGAGTGTTTGTGCCGTCGCCTGTAAATATTTTTGTTCCGCCGTTATATATCTCCACACCGTGGTCTATGCTTGTGAGGGTTATGTAACCTATCTTCTCGGAGTGGTCTCCGGCTGTGCCTGCGCTGTTCTGGTCTGTGGTGTCTGTAGCGGACGGAATTGTGAGACCTGTCAGAGCGACAGACGTATCCTCGTTTGTTTCATAGCTGGTTGTGCCTGTAAAAGACGGAGCGTCCGACACAGGGTTGACTGTCACTGTTACAGTGGTGGTAACGTCGCCCTGATCTGTGTGAGTGGTATATGTGAAGGTATCCTCACCGCTGTAGTTACCTGTCGGGGTGTAGCTGATACTTCCGTTATCGTTCAGTATCGCGGTACCGTGTCCGGGAATGCTTACGCTGGTGGAATCCTTATCAACGTCGGCGTTGGTGGTGAACGTAACCGCTGTATCCTCGTTTGTGGTAACGGAATAAGCTGTGGGAACTACGTCGTCGTATACTGTTATGACGAGTGTGCTGTTCGCTTTATCGCCATCGTGGTCTGTCACAGTGTACGGGAGATTCATCACTACGTCTGATGAGCTGTCGAAGTTGCGTCCGAGTGTAAAGCTGTATCCGGCGTTATCCGCTGTTGGGTTTGTGATGTTCAGCGAAAATACTGTGTTTGTACCGTCTGTGGCTGTTATGGTGTGTCCGTCAGCTGAAATGGAGTATGCCACGTCGATACCGTTGGACTTCAGATTAAGTCCTTCGAGATATGTTATCGTAGCGCTGCTGAACTGGGTGTCAAATGTGTCGCTTCCGCCTGTGACGTTCAGACTGCCTGTTTTTGTGAGTGCCGCCGAGTCAGGATCGGAGCCGTTGGAAAGGTTCGCCTCATAAAAAGCGTTAGAAGCGCCTGACGCTATGGCAGGGTCTGTGCCGTCGTCAATTATTATGTTCTGTGTGGCGAAGTTGGATATATCGCCGTCCGCAGTGTCTTTGAAATTGTACTGAATAGTCTCTGTCAGCTCGTTTGATGCGGGATGATCGAGTGTTGAGTCCGCCACAAATATATAACTTCCGGCATCTCTGTCGATAGTAAGCTCGCCGTACTGTGTGTCCAGAGTGGTCACTGCTTCTGTCAGAGTAGCGGTGGTCAGAGTTCCTGACGCGTCGTAATATTTCACCTGATATATCTGGCCTGTGCCGTCGACTGGAACAAAGTCAACGCCTGTGGCATGGTCTGTGCCGTCTGAGAACAGATTGCCTGCAACCATGTTCTCTGTGCCGTCGTAGCTCTTCTCTGTCACGTGTACGTCTGCCGCCTGATATGCTACAGGGTTGTCGTCTGTAATAGTCACGCCGAAGCTGGATGTCACCTCGTCGCCGTCATGGTCTGTAACTGAGAACGGAAGATCCATGACAACGTCGGACGAGCTGTCCAGTCCGCCGAAAAGCGTAACGCTGTATCCGGCGTTATCCGCTGTGGGGTTTGTCAGCTCCACCACGAAAACAGTGTCCAATCCGGCCTTGGCTGTCACTGTGTGGCCGTCGGCGCTTATTGTATAAGTAAGCGACGTACCGTCAGATTTAAGACCGAGTCCTTCGAGATATGTTTTTGTATCGTTGGTGAATGTTGCGTCGAATGTGTCGCTTCCGCCTGTTAGATGCAGACTGCCTGACTGGACCAGCGCCAGTGCGTCCGGTGATGAGCCTCCGGAAAGTGAAGACTCAGCAACTGTCACGCTGTCCGGCGATACCACAGGGTCAGCACCGTCGTGGATGACTATATTCTGTGTGGCGAAGTTGCTCACACTGCTGTCTGTGGAGTAAGTGAAGTTATACTGGAAAGTCTCGGTGAGATCGTTTCCGGCAGGGTGGTCCAGCGTTTCGTCGGATGTAAATGTATAAGCGCCTGTGTCTCTGTTTATGGTAAGTGAGCCGTACTGTGTGTCCAGAGTGGTCACAGTTGTTGTCAGTGTGGCTGTTGTGAGATGTCCTGACGCGTCGTAGTATTTTATGTCTGTGATCTGGGCTGTTCCGCCGAGTGGTACATAGTCGACGCCTGTGGCGTTGTCTGTTCCGTCGGTCAGGAGGTTGCCGGAAACTGTGGTATTATCGCCGTCATAATATTTTTCTGTCATTTCCTTGTCTGCGGCGCTGAAAGCATGGGGGATGCCGATTATATCCACTGTCGATGTCACGGACTGGCTGGTGCCTGCTCCCGCTCCGTCGCTGTTTGCGTCGGTCACTGTCCATGTGAGAGTTCTCTCATTGCTGTAAAGCGAAGGAAATTCCGCTGTTGACGAATATTTTACGCTCTCGAGCACAGCCTTGTAATTTGCAACAGTATCTGTACCTGTGAGAGTGAGCACGCCTGTGGCTGCGTTGTATGATGCTGTTATTGATGTGCCTGTTGTTACGGCGGCCAGAACGTCACCTGCGTAAAAGTCAGATGTTATGGCCACGCTGGCGCTGTCCATATGTGTGTCGTCCACGTCTGTTATGCTTCCGGAAGTCAGGGCGTTGACAGCAGCAGATCCGGCGTGGTATTCGGCAGAGCCGCTTACCTCAAGTTCGGGAGCGTCTGTGAGCGGTGTCACTGTGAGAAATGTCTGCTCTGTTGTCACTGTGCTGTCGGAGCTTGTTACGCTCCATTCTATTGTTCTGCTCTCATCAGTGCCGTTGACCGTCGGGTCTTCCGAAGTGCTGTGGAATGATACGGACGCGAGCACTGACTGGTAATTTGCCGCTGTGTCTGTGCCTGTGAGCGTAAGAACGCCTGTGGCGGCGTTGTATGTTGCGGTGATTGATGTGCCTATTGTCGCGGCGGACAGAATGTCGCCGGAGAGCAGTCCACCTTTTATTGTGACTGTGGCGCCTGTAACGTCGCAGTCAGGTTCGCTGAGCGCAAGAGAGCTGTCCAGCAGTATTGGTGAATCGTTCTCCGTGTATGCGCCGTCGTTCACTGTGAGGCTGGTGGGGTCGTCCACAGGGTCGATGTTGACCACCATGTTCGACGGTGAACTGCTGAAATCAGTTCCGTCGCCGACGCTGTAAGTGAATGTAGTGTAATCCACACCGTTCTCATCTGCGTCAGGCATGAATGTGAGCAGTCCGGACGCAACGTCGCCAGCCGGAATTACGTCTCCGGCATGAACTTCCGCGCCGTTATAGTATAAAATGCCTTCATCAGGCAGTGAGTCTATCCGTACGTCTGTAAAAGGGTCGCCGTCCTGATCAGAATAATTGAAATCCTCAAGGGTAAAGGCGTAAACAGTGTCTTCTATGCCTGTGACCTCTGAGTCTGATGATGTCGGAGGGGTGTTAGGTGTTGCTGAGGAGGATGTGGAGGGGTCTGAAGCCGCCGGTGTTTCTGTGTCTGCGCCGCCTGTATAGTCTGTTCCGGTTATGGTCTCTGCCACTGCCGGAGTGATCAGCTGTGCGTGGAAGGCGGGAGCCTGCGGACCGGAGGAAAGCGCCGCGTCAAGAGGCTGGTGATCGCCCTGTTCCTGATGTCCTTCGTCTCGTCCTCTGCCGTCCAGAACAACGTCCGGTCTTTCTCCACGCTCGACGTACCTGTTATCCGCTTCCGGCTTGTCGTTTCCTGTGACACTGGGGTCGAGTATAACGTAGGAAGTGTCCGTGTAGACGAGTGATTCTCCGTTGGTTTTTATCAGTTCGATGTATTTACCTTCGGGATTTTCATTCTGAGAGAATACGGCCTCGCCCTCATAGATAGGGTCGCCCGCTTGCAGTGGTCTGGTCTGACCTTCCGGTGTGCTTGCAAAATACTGTCCGTCAATCTTACCAACAAATGCTATTACCTTGCTCATATACGCTCCTTCATTGTCATTTGTCCGAAACGGACAGGAATCATACAGATAGATGCACTTGTGTAGTATTCAATTGGATGTGTTTTAACGAAAACGTAATAATCAAATCGTTACGGGAGTATATTTTCAGCATATATCAAAGTCAATGTGCAAAATACCCTATGGTATCTGAATGTTACAAGAATAAAAAATTTAACAAAAATGGTCAGGATGATTTTATAATGAATTAACAAAACTTTATGGAAAAATAATGTATTCTGTGTCAGTCGAGAACACTACCAAAACTGGTAGCAAAGATCATCTGAGTGTCTAAAATGTCATATATATAAGCTATAAGCGCATTTCAGAGCTTCCGACGGAAACTGCTTTAATAGAATATTTAGCTCATTAAGTATTAATGTTAATCAAAATTATACGCTTATACATATATTCACATTGCCATATTTTTCAAATGCGATCAGGACAGCTCAGCAGAATGGATAGTCAAGCAACATGTCAGGGAAGATAACTTGGTTATGGCTGTTAAATCTGTTGATATAAACTCAAATCGCACTTATCTTTATATCTCTGACTGAGTGAAAGGTGAAAAATGCTGGTTTCTCTGCTTGAACACGTTCTGGAACAAATGGAAGACTTTTTGGCAGGCTGGACACAGAATATGTCCGACGCAGGCTATCTGGAACACACCACAGCCAAACGTGACGACTGCATTATGAGCATCAGGCATCTGATGCAACCGATAATAGCGTATCTGGCGGCAGGCGGAAGACCAGACTTCGCACATATCATGAAGCATGAGCGCAATATGGCCAACGGACTTATCCACATGGCGGCCAACCACAAATCCCGTGGCATCACAGCAGAGATGTTTTTCGGTTGTTTCAAAACAATGCTCCACTCAGTGGACAGCATCATCCTGTCCGCAGATGTTTCCTCTGACGAAAAACTCAGGATGTATATGGACTACAGACGCATAATTGACGGCATCGAATCCATAACCATAGCCTCGTGGGACGCCGACGGAACGGACGAAAGACTTCAGATGCTGGAAAACACAGCCCGCGCGCTGACTCTGGCAAAAAATAAATATGAGAACATCTTTCAGGCAACGTCGGACATTGTCTTCGTAACCGACTCAGGCGGAAAGATTCTCGAGATGAACCAAGCCGCTGTGGCCAAATTCGGCGCAGGTATCATAGGCGATGCTGTATTCAGATACATAGGTATAGATCCTGTGGACGACGACGAGCTGTTTCGTCTGTACCCCATGCAACAGCAGCACGAGCTGACGCTTCCGGACAAAAACACTGTGGTGTCTATCAGCGCCGTGCCTCTGAAAAAAGTGTCGCTGGCATCCGCCGGATGCGTGCTGGTCCTTAACGACATCACCTGCATGGTGAGCAAAAGGACACAGCTGGAACTTCTCGTGGACGAACGCACAAAGGCCCTCGCCCGCTCTGAAAATATTTTCCGCTCAATATTCAGCAGTGCCGGAGACGGAATAATCCTCACTGACGACTGTCTGAACATTATCCAGTCCAACGGAAAGGCCGGAGAAATGTTCGGCTACAACGGCATGACAGGCATAAACTGTTCAAAGATCTTTCATCCGGACGGCATAAGAAGCATCAGCAAAGGGCTTCTGTCACCGGAAATATGCACCACAGAAACACAGTGTAAAACTTCTGACGGCCAGTGGTTCACTGCGAGTATAACCCTCAACCGATTCATGCTGGAAAACGAAATGTATATCCACTTTATCGTGCGGAATATAACGGATCAGAAACTCATGGAACAGCGCATACTTCAGGAAAAAGCGGCGGCGGAAGAGATGAACGTCACCCTGCGCAACGTCATGAAAACCATAGACCGTGACAAGGAGGAGACAGAGACCGCCATAGCCCAGAAGATAACAACCCAGATACTGCCGTCTCTGAAAAAAACTGTGACCGAGGACAGCGCCGAGATAAGGCAGATGTACGGAAACATCCTGAAAGACCTGTTAATGGGGCTTGTAAGTCCGGAGGCGATGAACGGTTCCAGTCTGGTCAAGCTCAGCAAGACCGAGATAGAGATATGCAGGTACATCCAGCAGGGCTACTCCACCAAAGAGATAGGCAACATTATGAACGTGTCCCACGAAACAGTGCAGACACACAGAAAAAATATCCGTAAAAAACTTGGCCTTAGCGGAAAAGATACAAACCTTTTCTCATTCCTCAATAACAGCTAGCCAACCTGATCGGGTATACAAGCATACCCGATAATTCCCCATTCGCTCCCATACCCTAACCTCATTCTGAGCATTATAGTTATTGATATAAATAACGCTCAGGTGATTTATGAATAACGGGACAAACGACACAAAACTTCTCGAAATACTGCGTGATTTCTTTTTTTCAGGCACACAGGAATCTATACAGCTGGCATATGAAACGCTGAAAGCCATGAACAACGAAGAGCCTAACCCCACCGACTGGACCGAGGAGGAATACTGTTACAACAGACTGTTCGTCGGACCGTCAGCCCCACAGGCGCCCATTGTCGCGTCATATTATCTTGAGCTGGCCCAGCATTATAACGGCACTGTCACATCCACTATCAGAAACCTGTATTCGGCTATCGGGTTAAGGATACCCGACGGGCTTAACATCCCCGAAGACAGCCTGTCCATTGAGCTGGACGCCTACATCTTTCTGATGAACAAAGCAGAGCATAATGAGAACGCAAAAGAGCTGGCGGAGAATTTCACCGCTCTGCATCTCATGGAGTGGCTGCCGCTGTTCATCAAAAAGGCGGACAGACACGACAACACAGAGGCAGTGGCATACGTTATCAGCACCTTCAGGGATTGGGTTGAATCCAATTCTGTGAATACATACTAGGAGGCGGCATCATGAGTTCCAGAAAAAAAACGCTCAAGGACATAGTTGCGTGTCATCTGAGCAGAAGGGATATGCTGAAAGGCATAGCGGCGGCAGGTGTACTCTCGTCCTTACCCTGCACGATACTCAAGGCTGAGGCGTTCGAAAGGACAAAATATCAGAAAAACCTGAAAACTTTCAGAAACGCCTGTCCCAGAAACTGCTACGATACATGCAGTATCAAAACATACGTAAAAGACGGCGCGATCGAGTTTATCGAAGGCGCGAAAGAATCCACCTTCACAGACGGCGCGCTCTGCGTTAAAGGCTTTTCCTACCCCAGAAGAGTCTACAGCCCTGACAGAGTCAAATACCCCATGATTCAGGAT
>OBLN01000836.1_pt1 | contig 10922 bp, 9 predicted proteins | sample 1519301 | NCBI WGS metagenome assembly OBLN01 (sample SAMEA2452533, study PRJEB22499) | sediment metagenome | reverse complement strand
GAACTGGCTGCCCACCGCGCCCCCGATCTGGGCGATGGGCCCCTCCTGCCCAGCCGAGCCGCCAGTCCCGATGGTGATTGCCGAAGCCGCGCCCCGGGTGAAGATGGTGCGCAGGGGTAGCTTGGCGCCACGCAGATTAACGATTTCCAGAAAGCGTGGAAAACCGTACTTGAGATCCTTCGGAAAGAAAATTCCAAAGAAAATCATCAGCAGGCCGCCGATGACAGGGAAGATAAAGACCAGCAGCCGCCCCCAAGTCCAATGGTCGAAGGACACACCGAACAGATCAAGTCCCTGCTCGATGATCGCCCACTCAAAAAATTCGATGGTCATCCTGAACACATAGTTGCACAGCCCCGACAGCAACCCGATCACCACCGCCATGGCAATCATAAAGGTGTTTTCGCTGATGTGGAATCGGCTCTGGAAGGCTGTGCTCAAACCGCGCAGGCGGTTAAATACGATTCTTTTATAAAAAGGCTGCGATTTCACGTTAACGGCCGGTTTACCCCTGTAAAGAACCGGGGTATTGTCAAGGGGGAAGAGGAGAAACAGCGATAAACAGCACTGAGCCGATGCCGGCAAGCCGCTCTGTGCGGCAGAAGGACGACTCTCTATGCTATTTTTTTTAAAGCAAGGAATCAACCCGCAATCGGGAAGGCAGGAGAAAAAATTCTGTAGAGAGAGAAAGATAGCCCCGAAGAGGAAAAATTATCGGCTTTGTCCCTGTGCAAAACAGGCCGGGCGGATCACGCTTGAGCCCGGCGAAGCTTTCTTGCGGGTCAGAAAATCCTGTGCTTCCCCTGCCGGGACGGCCGGTGAAAAAAGAAACCCCTGCCCCTGGTGACAGCCCTTTTCTCGCAGCAGCCGTGACTGCTCCTCCGTCTCCACACCCTCGGCAATGATCTCCATGTTCATGTTGCGTCCGAGCGCAATGATGGAACCGGCAATGGCAGCGTCATTCTGATCGCGGTCGATATCGCGCACAAAGGACTGGTCGATTTTGAGCTTGGAGATGGGGAAGCGCTTGAGGTAGCCGAGCGAGGAATAGCCGGTACCGAAATCATCGATGGCCAGATGCACCCCGCGAATTTTCAGGTCGGTAAGGGTCATGATGGTGTCCTCGAAGTTTCGCATGGCGATGGTTTCGGTGATTTCGAGTTCCAGCCAGTGGGGATCGAGTTCACTTTCCTCCAGCACGGCATCGACATGGTCGATGAAATCGGGCTGGCGGAATTCACGGGCGGAGATATTGACCGCGAAGCGTACAGGGGTATAACCCTGTATCTGCCAGTCCCGCGCCTGCCTGCAAACCGTCTGCAGCACCCAGTGGCCCAGCGGAACGATCAGGCCGGTCTCTTCAGCCAGGGGGATGAATTCGCCGGGAGACACCATGCCGTGCTCCGGATGATTCCAGCGCAGCAGCGCCTCGAAACCGACCAGCTTCCCGTTGCGCAGATCGAACTGCGGCTGATAGAAGACCTGCAGCTGATCCTCTTCCATCGCCTTGCGAAGATTGCCCTCCATGATAAGCAGATCGCGGGTGCGCAGATTCATCTCCGGGCGATAAAATTGATAGTTGTTGCGCCCCTCCTCCTTGGCCCGATACATGGCCGCGTCGGCAAATTTGAGCAGACTTTCCGCATCCTGGGCATCGTGGGGGTAGAGGCTGATGCCGATACTGGTGCTCAGGAACAGATCCTGGGGACCGGCACGAAAGCCGCGCCCCATGGCGCGCAGGATATTGCGCGCGACGACAGCCACGGTCTTCATATCCTCCACCTGCGGCAGAACCACCACAAATTCGTCCCCGCCCACACGTGCCACGAGGTCGCTGCCGCGCAGACTTTCCAGCAGGCGGGCCGACACTTCGCGCAGCACCTGGTCACCGGTTTCATGACCGAGAGAATCATTAATGTTCTTGAAGCGATCGAGGTCAAGAAAAAGCAGGGCCAGCGGCATTTTATCTTTTCGCGCACCTTCCATCATCTCGCGCAGCCGCTGGTTGAGCCTCAAACGGTTGGGAAGACTGGTCAGCGGGTCATGATGAGCCAGGTAATCGAGGCGATCCTGATTCTCCCGCAAGGTGGCTTCTACCGCCAGTCGGTCACTGATGTCACGGGCTGCCTGGATAATGCCGCGCAGAGAACCGTCCGGGTTCCATAACGGCGAAGCGCTCACTTCGAATGTGCGGGTGCGGCCGTCTCCCATAAGATGACGATGGACGACCCGCGCCGTCTTGCCGGTGCGACGCACCTCGCGCAGCGGGCAGATTTCCCTCTCTTCACTGCAGGGCCGCTCGCTGCCATGCACCACGCGATAGCAATGGGGATCGGCAGGCGCATCCTTGCCGGGCGGCAGGTACATGCGCGAAGCCTGGTTCATCATCAGAATGCGGTGCTCGGTGTCGACGACCATGGTGGGGTCAGCCACACCATCGATCACCGTCTGCAGAAAAACCCTTTCCTGCTGCAGTGCATCTTCAGCTTCCCGGCGGCGTGCCGCCTCCCGCCGGGCTCCGATCATCTCGCGCAGGCGATAGACCTGGCAGGCGGCCAGAACCATCGCGCTTGCGCCCAGTGTCCACTGAGCCAGAACCGAAGCCTGCTGTAGAGATAAAAAGGTCATAAAAATCCGATCACCGTGAGTCAAGCTGTCGCCAGACCACAACCTGGCAGTCTTTTAACGGCAGCTGGACAGTCATTTCGCGCAGCCGCTTCATCGGCATCATTAAAAAAACAGCCTAAAGAAAAACAGGTCTTAGCAAACCACAATACTTAAAGACAAGTCATAACAGGATTCTAAGCATTGTTGGCATTTACAACATCGCCTGGAGTTTCTCCCTGATACACATCCTCATCACAACAGACACCTATAAGCTGCAAAAACCATGTCGAAACAGCAGGAAAGGATTCACGTGATTGACAGGGATCGACTGCTCCCTCTATCCTTCTCCCTGGTTCCCTGCTTCAAATACTCCCCTTTTCCTCGACCGAAAGATGCCTCATGCGCGGCGTTAATTTTTCCCGGCACCTCCCTGCCGACAAGACCGAAATGGAGTCCCGCGGTTGGCACGAACTCGACATCCTGCTGATCAGCGGCGACGCCTATGTCGACCACCCTGCCTTCGGAGTGCCGCTGCTGGGGCGACTGCTGGAGGCTGAGGGATACCGGGTCGGCATCATCGCCCAACCGGCGTGGAAAGACCCCGAGTCGTTCCGTGTCATGGGACGCCCGCGCCTGTTTGCCGCCATATCGGCCGGTGCGATAGATTCGATGGTCAACCACTACACCGCCGCGAAAAAAGTGCGCAACAATGATGCCTACACTCCCGGCGGACACAGCGGAGCGCGGCCCGATCGCGCACTGATCGCCTATACCGCCGCCCTCAAGGGCGCGTTTAAGGGACTGCCGGTGGTTATCGGGGGCATCGAAGCCAGCCTGCGCCGCCTGGCCCACTACGATTACTGGCAGAATGCAGTCCGCCGTTCCGTGCTGATGGACAGTAAAGCCGATCTGCTGGTGTTCGGTATGGGAGAAAAACCCCTGCTTGAGATTGCCAGCCGCGCGGTCGAAGGCGAACCTTTGAAAGAGATGCTGGACATCCTTGGCACCGCCGTCATGGTCAAAGATGAGCCCGACGACGCCGTGCGGCTGCCGCCGTTTGAACAGGTCCGCGAAAGCCGACACACTTACAGTGAGGCCTTCCGGTTGGCCGCCGGAGAGAACAACCCGTGGAGCGGGCGCCCCCTGACACAGGCCTGCGGAGATCGCCTGCTGCGCATCAACCCGCCGGCGCTGCCTCTGACGGAAGAAGAGATGGACAGGCTCTATGCCCTGCCGTTTACGCGCCTGCCTCATCCGCGCTACTCGGAAACAATTCCCGCCTACGAACAGATCAGGTTTTCCATCACTGCGCACCGCGGCTGCGCAGGAGGCTGCGCCTTCTGCGCCATCACCCATCATCAGGGCAAGACGATTCAGTCACGCTCGCTGGATTCAGTGCGCAGCGAGGTTGAACAACTGACCACTCATCCTGACTTTCGAGGGACGATCAGCGATGTCGGCGGCCCCAGTGCCAACATGTACGGCATGGTCTGCAGCGATCCCCAGGCCCGCAGCAGGTGCCGCCGCGACAGCTGCCTTTATCCGCGCATCTGCTCCAAACTTGATGCCGGTGACCGAAAATCCGCCGAATTGTTGCGGACCGTTCGCAGCATTGAGGGCGTACGCCACGTGTTTGTCGCCTCCGGCATCCGCTACGACCTGCTCGACCATCAGCAGGAATACTTCGAGGCCCTGCTCGAACACCACGTCGGCGGCCTGCTCAAGATCGCCCCCGAGTCGGTGGTTGATGAGGTGACGGCCATCATGCGCAAACCCGGCGCGCAGCCATTGGAAAAATTCCTGCGCTACTATTACGATTCCTGCCGGCGCAGCGGCAAACGGCGCGGGGTGGTCCCCTACCTGATTGCGGGGCACCCCGGCTGCACCCTGTCGCACATGGTGGATACCGCTCTTTTCCTGAAAAAACACAGCCTGCGGGTCGAGCAGGTGCAGGAATTCACGCCCACGCCGGGGACCGTTTCCACCTGCATCTGGCACACCGGGCGAGACCCTTTCAACGGGAAACCGGTGCATGTACCGACAGATCCCAGGGAACGTCGCTTGCAGAAGGCACTGCTGTTGTGGCATCTTCCGGAAAATCGCAGGGACATTGAGGCCGCGCTGCGGGAATGCGGGCGGCAGAAGGACGGCCGTCTACTGCTTGGCGGGAACCGAAAAGAATCCGGGCTGAAAGAAAGAAGCAAAAGTTCGGGAAACAGAAAGCGGCGTCAGCGAAAATCCTGAACCCGGTTTATTCAACCCTGCCACTGATCGAGCTTCGATTGAATGAAGTCCACCACCGCGGCCTGTTGCTGCTGGCCGTTACCGGGCACAGTCAGCGGCTTGCCGAACGCGAAGTGGACCGTTTTCTGCGGGCATATGGGACCGAAATCCTTGATGAAGCGACCATTGCTCCAGGCATCGGTCTTCAGGGCCACCGGAATGACCGGAACTTCGGCGCGTTTGGCCAGTTTGACGCCGATGGTATTGAAATGCGCGGGATCGAACTGAGCTTGGCGGGTGGTCTGAGGAAAGACAACGATGGAAACCCCGGCGGAGAGTCTCTTCGCCCCCTCTTCCATCACAGCCTTGAAATCCTCGCGGGGGTTGATGCGGTCCACCACCACCGGGTCGCGGGTCGCCATGACATGGCGGAATATGGGATATTCCATCAGACTGCGCTTGATCACGAAGGTTAAATGGGTGAAGGGAACCAGCAACCCCGGCAGGACAAAGGTCTCCAGGGTACTCATATGGTTGCCGACAAAGACACAGGGCCCGGAGAGATCCTTGAGATGATCGCGCCCTTCAATGGAAAAGCGCACACCGACTTTTTCCAGCGCCTCGATGATATCGCGACTGCTCGCGGCCCAGGCTTCTTCGTCATAGACATTCGTTCTGGCCATACGGCTGGAGCGCAGCACGATGCGCAGCATGCGGCTGTAATAGAACAGGGAAGGCATAAGGCTATGGGGCCATGCCGCGGCGCTCTCGGCGGTCTGATAACTATCGGTCAATAAGTCATGTGATTTCACGGAACAGAAACCTCCGGTAAAAAAATTGCCCTGAGCTGAACAGCTGAGAATTACCTTCAATTTAGGCGACATGTGCCGTCGCCGCAACATAAAATTGCCCAACCCGCAGTTAAATCCTCCTGGGCAGAACCGCACCCCCACTGATGCGCAATGCCGAATCTGAACCCACAATCCACAAGGGGAAAGGCCATGCCTCCGACGCACACCACCAGCCCGACAGAACATCGCTTTCTTACCCCGGCCCAGACAGCGGAGCAGATTGCAGCCAACGGCGAGCGCGTCCTGCGTCAATCTCTGTCACGCACAATTGTTCTGAGCCTGCTGGCAGGTTTCTACATTGCCTTCGGTGCACAGCTGGCCACCATGGTCACCCATGACACCACTCCCATCATCGGCGACGGGCTGACACGCCTTGTCGCGGGCAGCGTCTTTTCCCTCGGACTGATGCTGGTGGTGGTCTGCGGGGCGGAACTTTTCACCGGCAACAGCATGCTGACCAAGGCAGCACTGCATGGACGCATCCCCTGGCACAAGATCGCTCAGAACTGGGTGGTGGTCTTGCTTGGCAATCTGGTGGGGTCGTTTTTTTTCGCCTGGCTGATGTTTCACAGTCAGCTATGGGAGAGTGGACAGGTGGCACAGCGCGCCATCGCCATCGCTGAAGCCAAGACCGACCTATCGTTCGGCGCTGCCCTCATCCGCGGCATCCTGTGCAACTGGCTGGTGTGCCTGGCCGTGTTCATGGCCACCGCGGCCCGCGACGTGACGGGAAAAATTCTCGCCTGCTATGTGCCGATCATGGCTTTTGTCGCCAGCGGCTTCGAACACTCCATCGCCAACATGTACTTTATCCCCACCGGACTTCTGCTCGCCCGCCTGCCGGCCTTCGAGAGTGCAGAGCTGAGCTGGAGCGGCTTTATGGCCAATATCGTGCCGGTCACTCTCGGCAACATTATCGGAGGGGTGGTGTTCGTCGCCCTGGCGTACTGGTTTATCTACCTGCGCGGCAGCGGCAGCCGTTGAACCCGCGAGTGGTTTATGGTGCTATTGACGTCTAAAGGATATCGCGCAGGAAGCGCTGCGTCCTTTCCTCCTGCGGCGCGCTGAAAATCTCGCGGGGCTTTCCCTGCTCCACAATGACGCCATCGGCCATAAAGACCACCCGGTCGGCAACCCGCTCGGCAAAACCCATTTCGTGGGTCACCACGATCATGGTCATCCCTTCGGCCGCCAGCTCTTCCATCACTTTGAGCACCTCTCCCACCAATTCAGGATCCAGTGCGCTGGTCACCTCGTCGAACAGCATCACCTCGGGCGTCATCGCCAGCGCCCGGGCAATAGCCACCCGCTGCTGCTGCCCGCCGGAAAGGTTGCTCGGATAGACGTCACGCTTGTCTGACAGCCCCACCTTGGCCAGCAGCTCTTCGGCACTCCTCTGCGCCTCTTCGCGCGGACGCCCCAGGACCTGGAGAGGGGCTTCGACGATATTCTCAAGAACCGTTTTGTGGGGGAAGAGGTTGAACTGCTGGAACACCATTCCCATGTGAGTGCGGACCCGGTTGAGATGGCGCTGCAGCGCGCGGTGCGGAAGATCGCCGCGGTTGACCTGTTCTCCGGCAACCCAGACTTCGCCGCCGCTCGGTTTTTCAAGGTGATTGATGCAGCGCAGCAGGGTGCTTTTGCCTGAACCGCTCGGACCGATCAGGACCAGCACCTCTCCCGCCGCGACATCGAGGTCGATGCCGTGCAGCACCTCAGCGCGTCCAAACCGCTTGCGCAGATCGCGCAGCCGGATCATCGGTTGACCGGCAGAGAGTCGCTCCGGTTTCATGCCGTCACCCCCAGAGTGCGCCGTTCGAATTGACGCAGCAGAAAGTCGGCTGTCGTCGTCAGGACAGCGTAGAGCAGAGCGGCCATCAGATACATTTCAAAAGGCTTGTAGGTCGACCCGATCAGGCGCTGCGCCGTGAGGGTCAGCTCCACCAGGGTGATGGTCGAAACCAGGGATGTGTCCTTGATCAGAATAACGAAGTTGTTGCCCAGGGGTGGAATAATCATGCGTACCGCCTGCGGCAGCACGATGCGGCGCATGGTCAGCGAAGGCCCCATACCGAGGGAGCGGGCGGCTTCGATCTGCCCTTTGGGTACGGCGAGAATGCCGGCGCGAATGGTCTCGGCGTTGTAGGCACCGGTATTGAGAGCCAGGGCCAGTACGCCGGACCAGAAGGGGCTGAAATCCACCCCGAACTGCGGCAGGCCGAAATAGATGAGAAACAGCTGCACCAGAAGGGGGGTGGCGCGCACAATCCATACGTAGAAGCGGGCCGGCCACTGCAACAGCGGATTGCGCGACAGGATGCACAGCGCCGCGACCAGCCCGACGGCCAACCCGAGAACCAGCGACACCGCCGATATCTGCAGCGTGAGCAGCGCGCCCTTGAGCAGAAAAGGGAAATAATGAACAATTACCGACCAGTCAAGCATGATCCCACCTGCTTATCTGGCATCGAGCTTGAGCCACCTGAGACTGATTTCGCGATAGGTCCCGTCCTGCCGCATCTCGGCCAGAGCCTTGTTGATTGCGGCTTTCAATCCCGGATTTCCCTGGCGCAGGGCAATACCCATATGCTCTTCATACAGCAGCGGCCCGGCGCGGTCGATGGGCGCGCCCTTGTCCTCGATCGCCAGAGTACCGACGATGCGATCGGTAATAAACCCGTCAATGCGGCCATTGACCACATCGAGAATCATGGCCGGCACCCCTTTATAGGTCCGCACCTCCACCTGCGGAAGATTGTCCCGCACCCACGACTCGTAAGTGGTCCCGAGGGTGACCCCGACCTTACGCCCCGCAAGGTCTTCAGCCGAGCGCAGCGGCGCGCCGCGCCGGACAAACAGCTGGGCGCCGGACCGGTAGTAGGGTTCGGAAAAATCGATCGCCGCGAGACGCTCCTGCGTGATCGCCATGCTGCCGCAGATCAGTTCATACTTTTTCGCCAGCAGACCTGCGACAATGCCGTCCCACGCCGTGGACAGCGGACGTCCTTCGACCTCCATGCGCCGTGCAATCTCCCTGCAGATCTCCACATCAAAACCGGCCAGCTGATTGCTCTCGTCGACAAAATTAAACGGGGGGTACTGGCCGCTCATGGCATAGCGCAGAACACCTTCGTCCTTGACATGATGCAGATCATCGGCCAGGACTCCGGGGGCAGGAGCCAGCAGAAACAACCCCGACAGAACAAATGACAGTACATTGCGGATATAAACCATAATGCCCTTTCTCTTTACGCTCTATGTCCAGTTTGAAGTGCCCCCCTATTCATTGCGTAAAGACAGGACATAGTCAACCACCGCATCAAGCTTTGCCTGGTTCAAGCGGCTGCTGAAAGCCGGCATATCCTCGCCTCGCCCATCGCGAATACTGGCAAGAATCGCTTCGCGCTCACCGCCGTAGATGAACTCGGGACCACGCAGAGACGGCCCCTTGTAACCTAACCCGCCGCTGCCGTCTGGACCGTGGCAAGGCGCGCACCAGGTCTTGAAAAGCGATTGCCCTTCGCCGCCGGTAGGTCCGGATGATTCGCTGCAGCCTGAAAGGAAAACAAGTCCTGCCGTCAGAAAAATTGCGCCCATCCCCTTCAATCTCAAATTACGCATGTAAGTCTCTCTTTCTTTCGATATTTCAAAAACGAAAATTTTGTTCAAATTATCACCTTTGTTCAAAAAATAAAAACAACTCAATATTTACAAACTGAAACATACGAATTACTGGGAATTCGGATCAAATTCAATTACAGTCACAGTCCTCCGCGGCACGTTCGCCCTCGCACCGGCAGGCTGCACCGTCCCGACCGCAGGTGCGTCTCAGACCGGGACGACGAAAGAAAAGATTTACCGCAAGACCGGCAAAGGCGAGCAGAAAGAGAAGAAAAACCAGAAGGAAAACTTTCATAATGATCGCAAATCAGATGTCAAAGCTTAAAGACCGAAATCGTCGTAGAGGATATTTTCCGGCTCGACGCCGAGATTTTCGAGCATTTCGCGCACGGCAACCAGCATCATGGGAGGGCCGCACAGGTAATACTCGCAATCTTCCGGCGCGGGATGATCTTTGAGGTAGTTTTCATACACCACCGTGTGGATAAATCCGGTCGGCCCGTCCCAGTTATCTTCCGGCAAAGGTTCCGACAACGCAATATGCCAGCTGAAATTGTCATGCTCTTGGGCCAGTTTTTCAAACTGATCGTTGTAGAACAGCTCCTTGAGACTGCGCGCGCCATACCAGTAGGAGATTTTTCGTTGACTCTTCAGGCGCAGCAGAAGGTCGAAAATATGAGAGCGCAGCGGCGCCATGCCGGCACCACCGCCGATATAGATCATTTCGGCATTGGTGTCTTTGTGGAAAAAATCGCCAAAGGGGCCGGAGATGGTGACTTCATCCCCCGGCTTAAGACTGAAGATATAGGATGACATCTTGCCCGGCGGCACTTCAGGATGGCGGGGCGGCGGGGTCGCGATCCTGACATTGAGCATGATAATCCCTTTTTCGTCGGGATAATTGGCCATGGAATAGGCCCGCTCGATCTTCTCCTTGACGACGGAACGGTACTGCCACAGGTTGAATTTATCCCAGTCCTCACGAAATTTCTCCTCGATATGGAAATCCTTGTATTCCACCTCATGCGGAGGCGCCTCGATCTGGATATAGCCGCCGGCGCGAAAATCCACATCTTCCCCTTCCGGCAGTTCCAGAACCAGTTCCTTGATAAAACTGGCGACATTGCGATTGGAACGCACCCGGCAGCGCCACTTGCGAATGTCGAAGATCTCGGCGGGCAATTCGATCTTCATATTCTGCTTGACGCCGACCTGACAGGAGAGGCGATAGCCCTCGCGGGCCTCGCGGCGGGAGATGTGTCCGGTCTCCGTCGGCAGGATAGCACCTCCGCCCTCAATGACCTTGACCCGGCACTGGCCGCAGGTCCCGCCGCCACCGCAGGCGGAGGGGATGAAAATCTCGTTCTGCCCGAGGGTCTGCAGAAGCTTGCTGCCGGGGCTGACCTTGAGGGACTTGTCCGGGTCATCGTTGATGGTGATGCGCACCTTGCCGCGCGGCACGAGAAAGTGCCGCGCGGTGACGATGACTGCAACCAGCAGCAGAATAATACCGGTAAAAAAAGAGACTCCAAGGATGACTTCAAGCATTAAAGCAACCCGCACTCATAGTTGATGCTTTCGCAAAAAAGCATCAATGTCGATGGCTAAGCAAAAAGCGCC
>OBLN01000835.1_pt1 | contig 10926 bp, 9 predicted proteins | sample 1519301 | NCBI WGS metagenome assembly OBLN01 (sample SAMEA2452533, study PRJEB22499) | sediment metagenome | reverse complement strand
GATTAAAACTCGAATGGAGATGGGCGAAACACTTCCTCAGGTGCGCATCGACTACAAACAGCTGAGTTACTGTGTGCGTGCGGTGATCAACAATGCGATAGACGCCATGCCCAACGGCGGCCTGCTGACTCTTGCGACATATCATCAGGATCAGCAGGTCTGCATTCTCGTTCAGGACAGCGGGCACGGCATCAGTCACGATGAGCTGGAAAACTTCAGAAAACCGTTTTCAGCGCCGGTGGGCAAAACAGCGGGCCTGAGTCTTTCTCTCTGCTCCCGCATCGTTGAGAGCCATAACGGATCTCTTCAGATCGAGAGTGAACCCGGGCAGGGAACCCGTGTCCGAATCTGCATTCCCCTGCCCTGATGCCTCAGCTGACAAGGACAGCATTGCAACAGTCTATGCAATTTTGCAACGCCATCTGCCTTAACTTTCTGGGCGCTATTCACTTCGCGGGGGTGTAACTCCCATGCTGAACAGTTTACACCTTCGGAGCCTTTATGTCCGACTTATCATCAGTCATCATACGCCAGCCCGTCCCGCTCAAATGCGGAGATCTCGCCGAAATGATACGCCTGGTCCGGTCGCTCTACCGTCTGTCCCAGTTGCCGCAATACCGCTCTGCCGTTCAATCCGAAGTCCCTCCGATTGCAGGTTTCGACCCTGGGCACGATTCGGTCATGATGGGGTATGATTTTCATGTCACCGAGCAGGGCCCCCGTCTGATTGAGGTCAACACCAATGCCGGCGGCATACTGCCGAGCTGGCTCTCGAACTCCCCCGAAAATGCCAGTGAAAACGTTCTTCACAAAAAGGCTCCATCCCCACGCAGATGCAATCAGCTGCTGGAAACCTTCGCCGAGGAATTGCGCCGTTTTCGCGGGGACAGGAACATAAAACCCCGCCACATCCTTGTCCTGGATGAAAATCCGTCGGAGCAGCACCTTTACCCGGAGATGCAGGCCTTCGCAGACCTTTTCGAATCCTGGGGAGTCAAAGCGACCATTGCAGATCCCGCAGAATTGTATGCTGATATGAACGGCATCTATTTTCAGGGGGAGCCGATTGATCTGATCTATAACCGGCATTGTGATTTTTACCTCGAGACGGATGAGATGTCAGCTGTTCGCGAGGCCTACCGGAACAGGCGCGTATGCCTGACCCCCAACCCCTTCACTTATGCATTGCTGGGCGATAAAAGACGCATGGTGATGTGGTCGGAGTCTGAATGGATGAAAGCGGTGTGTGCGAACAGGAGAATTCTCGAGACAGTGCAACGTCTGGTTCCATACAGCACCCTGCTGTCGCAACTGGGGCGGGAGCGGGCCTGGCAGCAGCGAAAAGAGCTGGTTTTCAAGCCGGTTTCGCGTTTCGGCAGCCGCGGGGTTTACATCGGGGCCAAGATCAGCCGCAAGCGGTTCGAAACCCTGCCGGATCAAGACACCCTTGCGCAAACGCTGGTCCCACCTTCGCAACTGACTCTGCCGGGGCAGGAAAAACCCCACAAAGTGGACTTCCGCCTGTTTGCTTACCGAGACCGGGTTTTTGCCGTCACCTCCCGCGTCTATCGCGGGCAGGTGACCAACATGAGTTCTGAAGGCAGTGGTTTTGCCCCTGTCATGGTGAACGGCGACAACCTGGCGGAATAACAATACCCTGCTGATCACCCTGCTTTTCTGCCTTGATGTCTTACTGCGCCCGCTCCAGTTTGCTGGTCATGTTGTTCCGGATCCAGCTGCCATCCCACCATTCAATGGGATTCACAGGGATACCTGAAACAGCAACGCCGAAATGCAGATGATCGCCACCTGCCATGCCGGTCGCTCCGGTTCGCCCCACCGTGTCTCCCTGTTTGACGGAGTCACCCTCAGCAACTTCAATCTGAGACAGATGGGCATAAATGGTCTGCAATCCGAGACCATGATCAATGATCACGCAATTCCCATAGATTCCAAAAAAATCAGCCAGAACGACCACACCGTCATTGGCGGCCGGCACAGCGGCATGCTGCGTTGAAGCCAGGTCGGTCCCCAGGTGAGTCTGTTCATCGATCTTGTTCCCCTGGTAATAGTAGCTGCGGTAGTCTCCAAATTGCGCCATTGGGGCCCCGCTCATACGGATAAAGGTATCATCCCACAGCGGATCGGAGGCCGTGCGACGCCCGATTTCCTGCAATTGCCGGCGGTTCTCAACCCTCATATTGCGATTGACCGCAAGAAAAACGTCAAGCGGAGTTTTCGCTTCGGGAAACTGCTTTTCATACTGAACCATCTTGGTGTTGAGAAAATTATCGGAAATATTGATGCGGTCGCGGCGGAACTGCCGGGCGTTCGAGTGATAGTAGAATCCCCCCAGCCCTTCGTTGCCGGCAAGATCCACCGCAACAAGCCGCGGGGCGAAATCGGACGAAGGCATGTCATGAGGGAATGCAAACAGGCAGGCATAATTGCCGTCCGTCAGGCGATAACCCGGGAAAAAAATGTCGCCGACGCGAATGCCCGATTTTTCTATTTGCTCATTGGCCGTATAGACGATGAGCCCGCTGCCTCCCTGGTTGATGTTATGTGCAGTACTGAGCACATCGAGGCGCGGCGGCGTCCCGTCATACGTCAGGTTCAGTACAACTTCATTGGTATTGCCGGCACCAAAGCGATAAATCGAACGATCTGTGGCACGAATACGCAGTTCCACCGGTCCATCGCGCAACTGCGCCCCCTGCAGGGAAAATTCCTCGGTGCTCTGTGCCACACCGACATCGAAATTTTTAACAAACAATTCCTTTGTGACACCATTCTGGCTCACCTCGACAACAACATGCCTGAGCCCGGCATCATCCTGGAATTGGGCCTTTAAGGCCTTGTCGGAGACATACTTGAGATCTCTCCCCATCGTGATCTGCGGTCCATCCGTGTCACGGAAATAGATAAAAGCTCCGGCAATCAGTGCCAGAAAAAAAAGAACCATCAGAAAAGAGCCTGTTTTACGCATCAGAGATTTCATGTTTATTAAACCTTATAACCATTCAGATAAGGGTATTGCTGTAACCCTGGGATTTGCTGGTTAAATCACTCCCAGTAATCGCCACGCTTTCGATGCAGTTCGATATTGAGGGATTCAACGCGTCCGCGGTCGTTGATGAAAGAACTGAGAAGCCAGCTCACCAGGCTGATGATCAGAGAACCGAGCAGCGCTGCTCCAAACCCGTCGACAATCAGGCCGCCAATGACTCCGGACACCATGAGCAGCAGCAAGGCATTGATCACGAAAGTGAAAAGACCCAGGGTCAACACGTTGATGGGCAGGGTCAGAATGAAAAGTACGGGCCGGAAAAAGGCATTCAGGATGCCGAGCAGCGCAGCTGCAAAAAAAGCCGAAGCAAACCCGGCCACGTGAATTCCGTCGAGAAAGTAGGCGGCAACTATGATTGCCAGCGTAAGAATGAACCATCTTAAAAACAATCCGACCAAAATCTTTTCTCCTTTTTTCGAAACGCCCTGCGGCGTCATTAAAATTCGAGCTATTTTATCGGTCCCGGATCATTTTAACAACAAAAAGAGCTTTCGACAAAAATCGTCCGCTTCAAAAGCAGCCTTGCCCAGCCCGCTCAATCTGGTAAACATGTGAAGACTACGGAAAAATGTTCAGCATAGGGGTTACGCCCCCGAGAGGTGAATCGTTACGACTACGGATTCATTGGGAGACGAGCCATGGACGAAATGGATGAGCGATTCAAAATGGATGAGATAATCACCCGCCATCACGCCATCGAGCGCGTTGCCGTTGATCTGGGATTAAAACGGGAAGGACATCATTTTTTCTGCCCCGGATGCCAGATGGAGCGACCCGGACGCCCTGAAATGGTGATCAAAGAGGGTCATTTCCGCTGTTTTCGCTGTGGCGTTTTTGGTGATGTGGTGGGGTTGGTCAAACTGGCGCGCAACTGCACCCTGGAGCAAGCCCTGACCTGGCTTAACCGGGAAATCGAACCTTCAGAATAGTATGAAATCAGGGAGTGCAATTTCAGGCAAAAAATATGGGGCATCCCCAGGAGGGAAAAAGGACACCCCGAATCAAAGGTTTATTGACATAATTATTACCGCGTTCGTTATATTTGTCAAGCCGCCCCGAATTTTTCCTGCCGGCAAAGGAGGCGTTATTCGTGTCGCAAGGCTTCGATGGGATCAAGACGAGCTGCACGAATGGCGGGGTAAAGACCAAAGACAATTCCCACCGACAGGCTGATCACCAGGGAGAGGATGAGGCTCGAAACGGTCACCACGGTGGTCATCCCGGCAAACCATGTGATCAGCCAGGGGATCAGCAGCCCTACTCCGATCCCAACAAGCCCCCCCGTTGTTGAGAGAACCACCGTTTCGATCAGGAACTGCCCTACGATCTGGCTCTGTTTGGCGCCGATCGCACGGCGGATGCCGATCTCGCGAGTTCTTTCCGTGACAGATGCCAGCATGATATTCATGATGCCGATCCCGCCGACCAGCAGGCTGATGCCCGCAATTGAACCCAGCACGATATTGAAAGTGCGCTTGGTGGCCTCCGCCTGACGCAGCAGCGCGAGCGGCACCTGAATTTCATAATCCGTTTTGCGGTGGAACCGCTCCAGCAGGGTTGTGATTCCCGTCGCTACGGATTCCACCTGTTCGGTCGAATTCACCTGGAGAATAATCTGGTGCAGTTCGACCTGCTCCAGGGAGCGACTGCCCGTTGACATTCTCATGATCATATCTCCAAAACGGTCCCGTGCCGTCGTCAGAGGAATGTAGATATCGTTTTCACGATCCGGAGCCTGAACTCCGCCATTGCCCTGATTTTCCTCTGACCGGACCACCCCGACGATTTCGAACAGGTTTCCATGAACAACAATCTGGGAACCGAGGGGCTTTTCGAGAGCCAGCAGTTCGCGGGCGACCGCCTCGGAGACAACCGCGGCGGAACTGTGTCCGTCGAGATCGTCCCGACCAAGAACCCGGCCGGCAAGCAGGGGGCGTTCGACCAGGTCGAACCATCCCGGGGTCACGCCCATTGCTCTTACCTCCATGGCCCGCGATCCATAGCGTGCTTCCTTGCGTACCGCCTTAACGGGAACCACGCGACGAACCTGGGAGAAGGTTTCCTCGATGCGTCGCTGATCCGCATAAGTCAAACCATAGATACTGATGAAGGTACGCTGCTTGGACGCGCTTTCATCTTCCACGGGTTTAATCGATTTCAGGAGGATGTTTTCACTGCCGAGCCGGCGGATCTGTTCCAGCGCTTCCTGGCTGGCGCCTTCCCCTACGGACAGCATGGCTATGACGCTTCCCACGCCGAACACCATGCCGAGCATAGTCAGAAAACTGCGCAGTCCATTGACGACCAGGTTCTTGATGCCGAGGCGGATGTTGCGGACAATGCGGAGTTTTCGCATGGTTCACCCTTCGATCCGGTCGATGAGGCCGTCGCGTATGTGAAGACGCTTATGGGCGTGAGCGGCGATCTCCGCTTCGTGCGTGACCATGATGATGGTCTTGCCGCGCTGGTTGAGAGAGACGAGGAGTTCCATGATCTGATTTCCGGTGGGTGTATCGAGGTTGCCGGTCGGCTCGTCGGCGAGAATCATGTCGGGGTCGTTGCCCAGCGACCGGGCAATGGCCACCCGCTGCTGCTGCCCTCCTGAAAGCTCGCTGGGACGATGGTCAAGGCGATGCTCGAGCCCGACAAGTTCCGCCAACTCCTCCGCCCGCCGCCGGCTCTCGTCGGCTTCCCAGCCAAGGTAGAACAGAGGCAGTTCGATATTCTCCCGCACGCTCAACTGAGCGATGAGATTGAAGCTCTGAAAGATAAAGCCCAAGTGCCGCAAGCGAACCTCACTCAGGTCGTCGTCGGCCAAATCGGCAATATTGCGTCCCTGAATAAAATACCGCCCACGGCTGGGGCGGTCGAGACAACCCAGCAGGTTCAGCAGAGTACTCTTGCCGGAGCCGCTCGGCCCCATGATGGCCCAAAAACTGCCTGGTAGAAATTCGATGGAAACACCCGCCAGGGCATGCACCTCCTCGCCTCCCACCAGGTAGGTTTTACAGACATCCTCAAGCCTTATGGGAAGACCTCTGCGATCGGTCGATGACAGCATCAGTCGTTCATCCCGGGAAGAGCGACGGGCGATTCATTTTCTTTTTTTTCGCGACGTTCGGAACCGGTCGCCAGCGGAGGGGAAAGCAGCACCTTCTCCCCCTCCTCTAGTCCGTTGAGGATATGCACCATGCGACGGTTGTTGCGACCGATCTCGACCGGTCGGGGGACATATCCGTGCGCACTTTCCACATACACCACCCGTCGGCCTTCCTGCACGGTCACAGATTGCAGAGGAACAAAGAGCGCATCCTCGATTTCATCGATCAGAATCTCCGCCTGACAGCTCATGCCGGTCCGCAGTCCGGCGACATCACCTTCCAGGTAAATATCGGTATTGTAAACCTTGAGATCAGGATTAAGCCAGACGCTCATGGCATCGGGCAGAGGGGCAATGAAAGCCACCCGCCCCTGGAAGATGCGCCCGGGCAGCGCATTGGTGGTGATGCGCACCGGCAGCCCTTCTTTCACCTGGTCCAGTACCGATTCGTGTACCTTGATCTGGGCTTTGACCGAATCGGGTGCCGGCAGGTAGATCAGCTCCTGCCGCTCGCGAACCTCCTGCCCCTCGTCAAGGGGCTCGACATTGCCGCGCCAGTTGGCCTGGGCCGATGTAGCATAAACCACCAGCCCGTCTTTCGGGGCATGCAGGCGTGTTTTGGCAATCTGTTGCTCGATCTTCTCCAGCTTGGATTCTTCTCGGCGGTACTCGGAATCCTTGGCCCGCAGCTCCGCCTCGGCCTGTACCACGTCGGCACTGGCTTTTCTCTCGGCACGCTCAAGAGCCATGGCGGTCTGGCTTACCTGGCTCTCGAGTTCGTCCAGTTTCCGCTTGTTGGAATAGTTCTTGAGCAGATCCAGCTCAGCCTGCGCCAGTTCGAGATCGAGCTGTGCTTTCTGCGCGGCCAGCTCATCCGCCTGCAGCTCGGTCTGGGAGATATATTTTTCCTTGAAGAGCACCCGCGACCATTCCAGCTTGTCCTGGGCGCGCCGCAACTCCTCTTCACGGATCGTAATCGTTGATTCCGCCTCCATGAGCTGTTTGGGATAGTCGCCTTCTTTGTATTTGCGCAGATCCTCCACCGCGAACTGGGCGTCAAGCTGAGCTTTTTCCACGTCGCTGCGGGCCTGGTTGCGAATAACTTCCAGGTTTTCACGACTGCGGATGTAGGCGGCTTCAGCGTTCTGCACGCGGATCTGCTGATCCACCAGGGCATCCTGGAGCTGGCTTGCGTCGAGTTCGACGAGCAGGTCTCCTTTGCTGACATGGGCCCCTTCTTCGACCAGTGACAGGATAGTGGTGCGCCCCTCCACCTCGTTTTTGATCACCACCTGGTCGCGTGCCTGGACGGTTCCGGCTTCCAGCACGCTGATGGTCAGATCATCCCGCTTGACCTCGAAAACGGCACGCTGCTCTGGCTCGACAGCGCCGGGCAGCGCAGACGGACCGGACAGAGCCATCCAGATGCTTCCAAACGCGATGATCACCACTGCAATGAAGCTGAAAATGAGCGCTTTGCGCTTTTTCATGAGTCCTTCCGGTCTTGCGTGTTGAGGTCCGCGACGGGATACTCGATCCACAGTCCCTTTTCATTGACCTGCAGAACACCCATGTCGCGCTGGAGGGCGAGTTCGGCGATGCGGTAGTTGAGCAGCGCGGACGTCAATGCGTTGCGGGCGCTGACCAGGGCTTCCTGCGCTTCAAGCAGATCGCGGATTTCGGCGCGGCCGGCCTGCAGAAAAAGGCTGGTGCTCTCGACCCGTCGCTGGGCGACCCGTACCGCCTGGGCCTGAATACGCAATCCTTCGCGAAACTCGAGAAGGTCGCGCAGCCCGTTGTGTACTTCGAGCTTGATCTGGTCTTCACGCTCCTGGAAACTGCGGACCTGACGATCGAGGGCGATCAGGCTGTTGCGGAAATTATTGCGTTCCGCCGTACGCTCAAAAGGCAGATTCAGGCTCAGCAAAGCCGAATAAAAACCCTTCTCCGGACGTAGCTGGGCATTGTCGAGACCGGCCGTTCCCAGCGAGCGCCTCTCACCGGCACGGGCGGAGCCGAGCAGGGTAAATTCGCCACCCAGGGCATCGGCAGCAACCACCACCTTGCGCTGGGCATCGTAAACCCGCTCCTGGCCGGCACGCAGATCGAGCCGATGCTCGAGTGCAAGCGCCACGGCACGCTGCGGCTCCATCTCATAAGGTCCGGCAAAGCGCATGTCAGGCATTCGAAGTTCAATGGGCGCATCGGCGTATGAAGCGGTGCCGGTGTCGGCGGGTGCCTGTTCGAGTTCGATGCGCAGCCGCGCCTGTGCCTTTTCCGCGAGTGCCTGCAATACATCACGGTCCAGTTCGATCTGTGCATCAGGGGGAAGCCCGAGAAAAATCTTGAACTGATCCAGGGTGCTCGCATAGGACTGGCGCGCGCTTACCCAGCGGTTGCGGGCCCGCAGTTCGTCCTGGCGCGCCTGGTCGACCTGGATCTCCGGAAGCCGCCCCGCTTCGGCGAGACGCCGGGCCCGACGGGTGGACGACACGAGGCGCCGATAGTTGTCCTCCGCATTCTCAACCTGGTCGAATTGACTCAATACCCCCAGATAGCGTGTGGCCGTATCCACGGCGAAGGAGCGTTTAAAGCGTTCAAATTCCCAGATGGCATACACCACGTCCCGCTCCGCCTGAACCAGCGGTTCGGTCACAATATGCCGACCAGCCCCGCGCCACAGCGGAATGGAGATGGAGGCATCGGCGAGAATGCCCAGACTTGAGGGGCGTTCGGCAGTGAGCAGCTTGACCAGGTCAAGCGCAAGGCTGGTGGTGAGTGCAGCGCCGCTTTTCAGTGTGCGGGAGAGGGAGGTCGAAGCGGAACTTTCGCTGCCGGTTACCGTGCGCGAACCGCCCAGGTCGGTGCTGATTCCACTCTGAGCTTCACCGGAGAAAATATTGCGGAAGGTGTTTCTCTCCAGGTCCAGCACCAGCGCGGTCTGAAAGACGTTCTCCTTGCGGTCCTGAAAATCACGGCTGGAGGCGGCAGCGATCTCCAACGCCTCCAGCAGGGTGAGCCGGATCGGGCCGTCCGTCACAGCAATAAGGGGGGCAGCAGCAGCCTCCTGCGCAGTATCTTCCCCAAGGTCCGGCCAATGTGAGATCGGCTCCAACTCCCCGCGCCCAAGGGACGCCGGATGAGAACTCTGCAAATTCTGAGTTTCAAGCAGCCGCTTGCGCAGAGTTTCTTCAGCACTTTCAATGGTAAACGGCTCAGTGCGCCCCAATGCTTGCTGCTGCTTGCTCGCGATGATCTCCTGTGCCACATCGTCGGCGCGGGAGAGATGTTTCTGCGGACCGGTACAACCGGCGAGCAGAAACATCGAGGCGATACCCCCCAGGATAAAACGCAGAAGCCGTGTGTCGCTGAAAACGTGACTTGAGAAATGAAATGTCATGGTGGGGTTATTACGAATCCTGCGGATCGCCCTGCAAAAATAGAAACTTGAAAAGGAAAGACGCTCAGTATCTTACCTGTTTCATGACGAATTGTGCAACTGGGATCGGGAAGACAAATTCACACGACCTGAATCCCGCAATGGTAAAGGATGGAAGGAGCAATATCGGGCAAGGGGCAGATCCTGTCGATACTTCCTGTTGCGATCGCCTCCTTGGGCATCCCGAAGACCACACAGGAGAATTCGTGTTCAGCGATGGCATACCCTCCGCTTTCCTTGACGAGGGTCGTGCCTTTTGCGCCGTCGTTTCCCATACCGGTCAGAATGACAGCGAGATTTTCTACAGGAGAAACACGAGCGGCGGATTCGAACATGATATCGACAGAGGGCACAAAGCGCTGATCCTCCTCAGGATCGGTTATGTGGGCGATCAACTCCGCACCCCTCCTGCGAAACTGCAGATTTTTACCCCCCGGCGCAATCAGCGCCCGTCCGGGGACAAGAAGATCTCCGGTACGGGCTTCGGCAACATCCAGATCACAGAACTTGTTCAACCGTTCGGCAAACGCACGTGTGAAGCCGGCAGGCATATGCTGCGAAACAGCAAACATCAGGGGGTAGTCGCGCTTCATGGCCATCAGGATCGACTGCACCGCTGGCGGACCGCCGGTGGATGCGCCGATCAGAACGAGATGAGAGGCCTCGGCCCGCTTTTTATCCACCTCTTCCGGGGCCGGTCGGAAGTCCGCATTCGGGGTGCTGATCCGACGCATGACTTTGCGCATATCGGCCCGACCGCACTGCAATACCTTGCGAATCAGGTCATCACGTATCTGGAGAAGCTGATTATCGCTCCGAGAGCTGGGCTTGCCGACAAAATCAAGGGCGCCGAGTTCCAACGCTTTGAAGACATTCTCATCCTCTGTACGAGAAGAGATAACGATAACCGGCGTCGGGCGCTGCTGCATAAGAATGCGCAGGAACGTAAAACCGTCCATGCGCGGCATTTCCAGATCGAGGGTGATCAGATCCGGGTGCAGGGCGGCCAGTTTGCGCAGCCCGTCTTCACCGTTGATGGCGTAACCGACAACGGAGACGCCGGGAATGTCGTCAAGGATTTTGCTGATCGTGCGCCGATTGTAGGCTGAATCATCAATCACCAGAACCCGTATGGGCTTCACGGTCATGAGTCGCCCCCCGTCCCGGTCCCGGCGACTGTGGCCGGCCGTTGATAAACCATATCGTGGGTAAAGTGACGCAAAGAAAAGCGACTGGTGATATTCATCAGAGATTCGCTGTGCCCCAGCAGCAGAAAACCTTCAGGGCGCAGTCGGTTGAAAAAGCTGTCGATGACTT
>OBLN01000834.1_pt1 | contig 10941 bp, 20 predicted proteins | sample 1519301 | NCBI WGS metagenome assembly OBLN01 (sample SAMEA2452533, study PRJEB22499) | sediment metagenome | reverse complement strand
TTTGAGAGATCGTATTGTAAACAAAGGCGGGGCCGCGATTGCCGGATAGCAGACACCCCCCCCCCGTACAAGCCGCAAAGCCCGTACTAGGTCATTATACACCAGGCGGGCACCAGAAAAAGGAGTATACAGAATGACCGAGCTAGTAGAAGTAAATCAAGTACAAACTATTGATATAGATCAAGCGGATACCATTGCCTTAGGCACCTTAGCAGTATACGGCCCAATTGATGTAATTCAAACGGCTAGCGCGATGGCTGCTACCTTAGCAGACGTTATTAAGCAGCGCCGGCTATTTGTAACCATATCCGGCCGGAACTATGTAAAAGTTGAGGGATGGAGTACGTTAGGCGCCATGTTAGGGATTTTGCCGCGTGAGGTTGAGGTAACCGAGTGCGAAAACGGCGATTATTTGGCAGCGGTTGAGCTGATTAGAGCCTCAGACGGCGCTATTATTGGGCGGGCGTCTAGTTTGGTATCTAGCGATGAGAAACTTTGGCAAGATCGCCCCAGGTACGCCCGGCGTAGTATGGCAGTAACCAGGGCAACGGGCAAGGCGTTTAGATTGGGCTTTAGTTGGATCATGGCGCTAGCGGGTTACGAACCAACCCCGGCCGAGGAGATGCCGGCGGTTACTGAGGGCAAGCCTGAGCGGTTTTTGACGCTAAGAGACGCCGAAAAGGTAACCAATAGCAAAAATGAAAAATATGGGGATTTACCAACCGAGACACTAGAGGCAATGAGAGAGGCGATAAATAAGGAACTTGCTCACGAATACCGCGAGTATCAACAAACGGTTTTGAAATTCAAGTTACGGGCTATTGACGTAATTTTAGAGGCAAGGGCTTAGGATCAGAGATAAGGGCATAGGGGGAGCCCTTATTATGAGCCTGGGGTAAACCATGAAACTAATATATATTCGCAGCTCTAAGCCTGGATTATATTGCCGGCGTACTGTGATCTATGAGGGGCAATGGGTAACTATAAAGGGGATCGCCTTGCTACCCACCTTGAAAAAATATAGAAAATGGGCGGGGCTTGCCCTTGCCATACCAAAAAAACCCCCTAACCCCTTACCAAAAAGGTACAATTTTCACAGCGATAAATGCAAAGAGACTTATGTTATTAATCACTATCCGGAGGGTAAGGAAAAATGAAAGGCGTTAAATTCTATTTGGAGTATCCCAATAAGAGGGAAAAGCGCAAGGCAACCCGCAAGGATCTGGGTAACCATAGCGGCAATGTAATAGCCATTTTAGATAATGGGATCTATTTTAGCGGAGGGCAACCGGTAAAAGACGGGATCGCCGCAGTTTACGATTGGCCGGATAGCCCGCCGGCGGGTACCGGGGTTAGCCTGGAGTATTTACAGGAACGGGCTAAGCGCATAAGCGAGGCAACCGCAAGGGAGATACACCCCCAATTATTTGAGTGGTTAGATCAGGGAGATTAGCAAAAATGAGCGAATTAGAACGGCTTAGACTAAGGCAAGCGCTTACATGGCACCTTGCCTATAACTTTATACCACCGCAGCCGGCGGAGCTTATTGATTATTGCCTGGAGGCGATAAGCGCTTGCAATGCGGGCTATTATGAGCGGGCGATTAAACTACCGGGCGGCGTTATTGTTACAGCCGGCCAATTGGTAGAGGATCTAAAACTAGATGATTTGATAGAGACACAATAACAACGGTCCGTTAACTTGGAGGCGATAAAATGACCATAAAAGACCCTATAAAAATAGATCAGGCAAAAGAGCTAGACGGGATAAGGGCAAACGCTAAAAAGGCGCTAATTTTGCTCACAAAAGCAGACTATAACGCTTGCGAATTGATTAACCGGAACTTGCTAGACCATAAGCAAGCTAGCGTTATTAATACCCTTTTTGAGAGGGCGCTTGATCCCTTGCGGGAATTGATCGAATACCTGGAGGGCTTAGAAAATGGCAAAGGTTAAATATTTGGATCTGTTACCCCCTAGCGTGAAAAACCGGGTAGTAACTATAAAAATCGAGTTAGGCGAATTGGCCGGCATGGTAAGCGGTACCGGCGATAAAACGCTTATAGACCTGGTAAACAATGCGCTAACGGCGGTTGAGCAATTAGACGAATACACCTGGAAAGTAAGCGAATAGCAAAAGGGGCGGAGTAAAACCCGCCCCATTATGAGAAGGCAAACATGGAAAAAGTAACAGCGCGGCTTATTGACGGCAAAGCAATAGAGGGGTATCTAACCACCGCCCACCCCGCGAGCTCATACGGGCAAAAGGTTTTTATAGATAACAATAACCAGGCCATAGATTGGGCCATGATCGCAAGCGTAACCAAAAGCCCGCAAGTTGACCGGGCGCAATTGGTACAAGTCATTGCAGACACTTACCAAAAGTATTTTATAGATCGTGAGGTTAGCGCCGGCGTGCCCTATATTCTTTACAGCTCAGAGACCGGGCAAGTATTTGGGCAACCGTCTGTATTGCCCTTGCGAGATAGTGATCACTTTATAACTAAACTAACAAACGGCTGCTATGGCGATAACGTGCAAAACGCCGCCGATATTGTTTATTTTCTAACTGAGGTTAGCCCTGGATGGGTAGACGATATATTAGAGGCTAGCGATTTGGGGGCGGGGCGTAAGTGGTTAACCTTGCCATAAGCGAGATTATAATAATGGATTTTTGAGCGAATAGAGGGCTAAATTTGATAGGAATTAGGCGCGGGCAAAGTTGAAAAATAGGCGAAAAACTAAGCGGTACACCTGGCTAAAAGATCCTGAGGATAAAACAATTAAAGAACTTGAGCCGGCGGAGATTGTACCAGTTTGCGACCCCGATAAAACCGGGCGCGGTCCGAGGCAATGTATATGCGGGGCGCGTATAAAAATAAACTGGACCCTATGTCCTACTTGTTTAGAGTTTTATGGCAATGATCGCAGCTCATGGCCGGATTGGCTAAAAGCCTGGGTAAAAGAATACCAGGCGGAGGTAAGGGGCGAACAAGATCACCACGATTTAGAGTTTATAGACGGCGTGCAATATGCTAACGCCGGCGGAGGTAACAAGGTAAGGCCAAAAGCCAATAAATACGAAACTAGCCGGGATGATCTAAACACTTACCGCAGCGCCCCACCTGGCGCCCTAAATGAAAGTCAACTATATAACCAACTAAGCGCAAGCGATAGGGCAACGGTATACCCGGGCGATTATCCTAACGCCGCAGCCGGGCGGAGTAAGTACGATAAACAGGAATTAGAGCGATACAGCCCGCAAGAGCAAAGCGCGAAAATTTGGGCGATAGATGATCGAATAAAAGGAACTGAAACACCCGTAGACGAATACGCCGCAAAAGAAAATGATTTATGGCTCAGAGAGGCGATAGCAACCCTAACGCCCAGGCAACGGCAAGTAATAGAGCGAATTTTAGACGGCTATAACCAAAGCGAAATAGCGGAGGCAGTCGGAATTAGTCAACAAGCGGTAAGCAAAATATATAACCAGGTTGTAAAAATACTCATTAATCGCAGTAATTAATGAGAGGGATAATAACAAATATTAGCAAATATTAGGAAAAGGGGCGATTGTGGGGCTTACACAGCGCAGAATTGGGCAAATTCTACAAGAAATTTCTAAAAGGGGTGAGTTATTGGGGGAATAAGTGAGAGAGCATAATTTTTTTACTTACGGAGTTACACAGGCAACACAAAAAACCTAATATTTATGCAATAATGTGTTACAATTTATAAGAACCCTAAAAACAGAATAATGCCCCTTTTAGATACCTGGTATTTAAAAGCCAAACCCGGCGGGCAACCGGGCGCGGGCAGGGCACTTGTAAGAACGGTACAAGTTTGGCATAGTCAATTATACGATAAAAATCTATAATGGCAAGCCGATTAGAAAAGGTTATAGAACCGCTTACAAGTTACCAAAATGTAAGCGGTTTTTTTATTACAAAAATAGTAACGGATTGGAGGTAAACATATGCAGATATACGATAAGTTTTTGACGGCAAGGGTAACCCCTGAGGATTTGCGGGCTATTACAGCGCAAGCCAAAGCAATACACCTTACAAAGTCCGAATACTTGCGGGGCGTGATCAACGTTCTAAAAGATCGTGACGACTTGAGAAAAGAGATACAGAAAACTTTAGAGGCGGAAAAATGGTAGGATCACAAATAAAAGAACCCCCGGCCGGCAAGCCTGAGGGTTCACATAAGCGGGTTACATCCCCAATAGACAATAAGGATTATAACCCCCCAGGAAATAAAAGTCAACACGAACCGCAAGGGGCCGGCGTAGTTGACCAAATAACAGGCGCGGGCTTTACGCTTTTTCCTTGCGCCATTACTAAAAAACCATTGACGGTAAACGGCTATAAAGGGGCTACCCGCGATAAGGCGATAATAGAAAAGTGGGATAAAAACCCTACTGAGCACTTATGGGGTATCCCGGCGGAGCCTAACGGTTTTTTTGCGGTTGACGTGGACCCAGAGGGTAAAACGGTTTGGGCGGATTGGATCGCCGCAAACGGGATACCAGAGCCAACACCCTGGCAACGAACCCCGAGGGGCGGAGCTCACTATCTATTTAAGTTACCGGAAAATATCAAAATACCCAATAACGCCGGCAAGCTAGCGCCTGGTATTGATCTTAGAAGTAAAGGGTACATATGCACCGGCAAGGGTTATTACTGGCAGATACCCTTAGATAACCCCATAGCAGAGGCGCCCCAATGGCTGCTAGAAAAAATCAAAGCAAACGAACCGCAAAAGATAGAGCAACCGATTAACAGGCCGGAACCTATAGATACCCGTAAGGCCGGCGATTACTGGTTAAATAAAGCCTTGCAAAAGGCAACGGTAGGTAACCGGAACCAAACGGGATTTGAGTTAGCCTTGCAGCTCAGAGATAGCGGGCTAAGTCAGGCACAAGCCGAAATTTATTTGACTATTTACGCTAACGGCGTAACTGAGATAGATAACCCCTATACCCAGGCGGAGGCAATGGCTAGCCTAAATGAGGCGTACAAGTCCGAGCCCAGGCAGCCGGCCAAATTAGCAAGGTCCATTATCGAGCCGGAAACTATCCGCAACACACCCCCACCCCCAGAGCCGGAATATAACCCCCTGGAATACATCCCCCGCTATACGCTAAGGGGTATTGATTACATTCTAGAAGATCACCCGCCCACCCCTCAGATTATCGAAAAGATAGTAGACGAGGCTAGCGTTAATGTATGGGTAGGCAAGTGGGGATCTAAAAAAACCTGGAGTTTTCTAAGCGCGGCGGTATGCACCGTAAGCGGTAAACAATGGTTAGGGTTAAAAACTGAGCAATGCCCGGTATTGATCGTAGACGAGGAGAGCGGCGATAGGCGCCTAGCCCTGAGGATTAAGCAAGCCTTAGCGGGGGAGTTGATCACCGATAACCCGCCTATTTACTTTATGAGCAATGCCCAAATAAACCTACTGAAAAACCCCAATGATCAGGCCATACTAATTAGCGAGATTTACAACACCGGCGCCCGCCTGGTATTCATTGACGCGCTAGCCGATGTAATGGCCGGCGGAGACGAAAACACCGTAAAGGATACCCAACCGGTTTTTGTGACTTTACGCCGGATTGCCCAGGTAACAGGCGCAGCCATTGTAGTAATTCACCATAGCAACCGCCTGGGGGATTACAGAGGATCTAGCGCCATACCGGGCGCCCTTGATACCATGCTACAAATTGAGAGTAAAGAGGATAGCGATTTAGTTGTATTTAAATCTCTAAAGATCAGAGACGGGGAGCCGGTTAAGTTTGGAGCCCGGGCGGTATGGCTTGACGGCCAATTTTACATGACCGAGACGGAGATAACAGAGGGGCTAACGCTTACAAAAGCCCAACAATTTACCCTGGATTACTTCACCGATAACGGACCCGCAAGGTTTACCGAGTTAGTGGATTTTGCCGGGGATCTATACACCGAGAACACGCTAAGAAAATCAATTCAAATACTGATAAATGCAAAACGACTTACTAGAATTGATAACGGCGGCCGGCGTACTGAGGCCATTTATGGCATTAAAGGGGGCTAATTGGTAATTGGTACTAATTGGTATTTAATTGGTATTGTACCAATTGCATCTAATTGGTAATTGGTATTGGTATTAAGTAAATACCAATTACCCAATGCTAATAAATACTAATAAAGACCTTTTGCGGTTACCTAATTGGTATTTGGAGAATATATAAAAGTGAGTAACAAAAACTTACAAAATAACGAACATTTAAAACCTAAACAGCGGGCGGCAATTGACGCCCTATTATCAGAAAAGACTAAAACCCATGCGGCTGAAAAAGCCGGCGTAAGTAGAGTACAGCTTTATAAATGGCTAAAAGACCCCATTTTTAAAAGCGCATTAATTGACGCTGAGGCAGCCGCCCGGAATGAGATTAAGCGCCGGATCCTAAAACGAGCTGAGACCCTTGCGGATACCATAGGCGATATTATGGAGAGCACCGAGGCACCGCCGGCGGTAAGGCTAAGCGCAGCTGCCCGCCTGGGAGATCTGTTTTTTAGGTCCGATGATCAAGCGGATTTAGAGCAGCGGATAACAGCGCTAGAGGCGGCAATAGATGAAAAGGCTTGAAAAACGATTAGCAGACTTAGAGCAAAAGCAAGGTAAGCAATGGGAGCCGCTAAATATACAATGGATCAATGCGGAGGCGGGGGAGAAAATGACACCGCCGGAACCGGGCGCGCTAGTGATCTATTGGGGCGCCGGCGATGAGATTGTAACTTATCGTTATGATCCCAATAAACCAAACGGCGGCCGGCCTGAGAAAAAGCATAAGAGCAAGGGAGGTAAAAAACAATGAATAGGCAAAGCATATTAAAGCGGATAGAAAAGCTAGAGGCTGATAACGGACCGGATCGCCTGGTTATAGTGCCCTCATGGGGCGACTATGTTTATATTGACGGTAAGCCAATACCAAAAGCAGAATACAAAAGCGAGCCAAACGCTAAAACGATTACTTTATCATGGGGCGAAAGCGATAAAACGCCCAAAAAACCGGAGAAAATCGGAAAATGAGCGATGGTATCGAGGCATTGACCAAAAGGCTAAGGAACGCTCAGATAGAGCTAGAGCGGGCAACCGCAGCACTTTTAAACAATGTAAACAGCGATAATGTTAACGCCCGCTATACCAGGGCGCTATTAGAACTTGACCGGGCGGAGGATGAATTACAAAACGCCCAAAAGCGGTTTAAACGAAAATTCTAACGAGTTACAGCCACCTAAACAACATATCAAAAGACCGGCTAAACAGCGAAAAAAGGCGCTTTTTTTGCCTTAGATTGCCGGCTATAAGAGGATACAACGCCATGAAAAAGAATGACAAAATAACTAACGCCGCTAGAGTGCGAAAGTTAGAACAAAAAGCAAACGATAAGAGGGAGTTTGGTTTTAGGGTTATTTGGGATGATATACCGGATAGCGAATTAGAACCGGGAACCCTGGTTATGGAGTGGGGGCCAAATGACAAAATTATTAGCTACAGAATAAAGAGGGAGGGCGGCACCGATGGAAAAAGAGACACTAAAACTAGCTAATGCGGTTGGTTATTTTCTAACCGGCAAAAGCGTACAAGTCCGGGAACGTGTACCAGGTACAAAAGGGTTATTAGGGGAGATTAGCCGGCGTGATGATGGGGTATTAGTCATTGATCTAAGCCCGGATATACCTAACGATAAAAAGTTACTTGACGTGTTTTTACACGAACTTGCTCACGCTAAACACCATACCTATATACCATCGAACCATGCAAAAGTAAGGCCGGCAAGCGTGCCAAAAGAACCGCTAGATAATTGGGATAAAAGGCGGGAGGTAACCGCCGAAAAACAGGCAGCCGATTGGAAAAAGTACGCCGATAAACATGCAAACCCGGATTTAGTGAAAATGGCGCCGTTTACAGCCAAATTAATCTCATTGCTAGGATACAAGGAAAAGGAAAAATGATAGAAAAACTACAGACTAAATTAGTTGAGGCTACCGAGTTAGTGCGGGATTTTGAGTTTGAGCTAGCCCAGGCAAAAGAGAATATAGATCAGGCTCTAAACAATGAGACCGCTAGCGCGGTAAGCATTGCAGAGATCAAATTAGCAGCTGCCAAAAAAAACCTGAGCAAAGCCAAAGCAGAATTAGACCAGGAAAAAGCCCGGGTAAATTCAAGCGGATATACCGCCGCCGTCAAGCGTCTAGCGGAGATCGAAAAAGAGGCGGCTAAAAGATTTGATATTGTATTAGCCAAAGTTGACGAACTTTATAAGGCTATTGATGATATAGACGAATTGGCAAAAGAGCAATACCGGCTAAGAAGTGGGTACAAAATTAGCGGGATAAGGCTAAATGAAAAAGCGGATTACAGGCACTTGATATTTTTACAAAGCAAGCTACTAAGATGGCGGAGGGATTGGAAAGCACGAAAAGCGCCCCCGGCCATTGTCATACCCACAAAGCATAACTATACAAAAGAACAGGAACGGGCTATGAAAGACCGGTACAAGCCGGCAACTGAATTAAACGCAAAGTTAGCAAGGAAATGGGCAAAAGAACACCCCGGCGATGATGATCTAGATTAGGGAGAATAAGCCCGCGTATACCGTAAAAAGTGTACGCGGGCCTTATCTCATGGGAAAGGTAACCAATGGCAAAAACACTAAAACAGCGTATAGATGATTTGGAGAAAAAGCGGGGCGATTTACGGGTAATGGTATTTGAGCAAACCTGGGATAACCCGGATTTGTTTTATTTGGCATACAACCCGGATAACCCCAGTAAGCCCAATAACATAATGAAAAAGCGAGCGGCGCTAGATAAAAAGGACCTACTAACCAGAGATCAGGCTATAGCAATGGCCGGCGATAGATATAACCCGCTTTTTATCGTGTATGTAAACGATTGGAGGGGGCAAAATGATGACTAAAAAAAGTTTAGAAAAGCGCCTGGATGATCTGGAGAAAAAAAGATCATCCGAGGATATACGTATTTTTATATGCAAGCGGTCCGATGGTTATGTAGATATACCGCAGCCCGATGGCACCTTTAGGACCATAACGGAAAAGCAATTTATAGCAGAGGGCGGGATAGTTGTAAGGTCAAGCGATAAATAGCGCTAATAGAGCGCGTAGGATCGCCCCTGTTAAAAATGCGGCCAATATTTGGCGGCAAGTATGGGGTAAACCCTTACCGCTTGAGCGTGAACCTTACAATGGCGCCGCTTGAGGATTTGAACGTGATTTTATTGCCTTCTAATTTGACTTGTAACCCGTTAACTGTTTTCATGAGGATCCTTTTCTAATACTTAACCGGCGGTTGTTTACCAATGCGCTTATACCAGGGGAGCGCTAGATATTCTGTAAGCGCACTAAGGCGCTCATTTTGTTTATTGATTTGATCCTGTAATGCCTGGATCTGGGCGTTATGAGTACCCGCTAAAACCATGAGGGCATTATTTTGCGATTGCTCAGGATTGGGCTCAGGCGCCGGCTCAGTATCAGGCTCAGGATTGGGGGGAGTTTGCTCAGACGGGAAAACCGTTAGAGTATTTTCTATGTGCCGCAAAGTTAGCCCCTTAGCTGCTAGGTCCCTAATTTTGCGAAAAGTCTCTATATCGCTATTAGAATAGGATCTATGGCGCCCGGCCTCAGGCGCCTGGGGCGTTAGTTGTTTTTCAAAGCGCACCGCCCAGCGCCTAAGAGTTGACGCGGGCACGCTCAGTAATTCGCTTACTTCACCGGGGCTATAGCTCATAAATACCGCCTTTTCTAAATAATGGTTGATTACGCTTGCCATTTTACCATTAAATCGCTTGACAATGTAACACATATCTGTTATTATAATCTCAGTTATAGAGAGGCAACCGAGGCTAACCAATGGATGATAACCAACTTACCGTAATAAAACCTAAAAAGAGTTTTGATCAAATAAAAGCCCTGGTTATTGACGGGCTAAATAGCCGGCATAGCAAGGTTATGTATGAGTTGGCCATAGATGATTTTCTATCCTGGTATCAGGATCAGGGCAACCCCGGGCTATTAAAGGCTACTGTAAACGCCTATAAAGCGCACTTGCAAAGCAGTACCGACTATGCGCCCAGTACCATAAACTTGCGATTATCCGCTATTAGGCGATTAGCGCTAGAGGCAGCCGATAACGAATTGATTACTGATAATCAATATAATGGCATTGCCAATGTAAAGGGGATCACAAAAAGCGGGGTAAGATCCGGCAATTGGCTAACCTTAGAACAAGCCCAAAAGCTGATAAACGCGCCGGATAAAACACGCGTAAAGGGGTTACGGGATAGAGCCATTTTAGCGGTTATGATCGGCGGAGGGCTCAGGCGCTCAGAGGTTGCTAGTTTGAAGTTTGATCATATTCAACAACGCGAAAGCAGATGGGCTATAGTGGATATGATCGGCAAGCGAAACCGCGTTAGAACCATACCGCTACCAACCTGGGCAAAGGTTGCTATAGATGATTGGACCCGGGCGGCCGGTATCTCAGAGGGTAACATTTTTAGGCAAGTCAACAAGGCCGATAACCTACAGGGGGAGACGCTAAGCAGTCAAGCTATACAGAATATCGTAAAAGAGTACGCGGCTAAATGCGGGTACAAATTGGCCGCTCACGATTTACGCCGCACTTATGCAAAATTAGCCCGCAAGGCAAACGCCCCAATAGACCAAATACAAATAACCTTAGGGCATGAGAGTGTACAAACTACAGAGCGGTATTTAGGTACCCAACAGGATCTAATTAACGCCCCTTGCGACTATATCAAAATAGATTTGGATTAGAGAAAGTGAGGATTATTTGAGAGATCGTATTGTAAACAAAGGCGGGGCCGCGATTGCCGGATAGCAGACGACCCCACCCCGTACAAGCCGCAAAGCCCG
>OBLN01000833.1_pt1 | contig 10943 bp, 7 predicted proteins | sample 1519301 | NCBI WGS metagenome assembly OBLN01 (sample SAMEA2452533, study PRJEB22499) | sediment metagenome | reverse complement strand
TCGCTCTTACCTTTGCTTTCGGGTCCATCATGAATACTGCTCTTACGGCCTGGGTGTCTGATGCGTTTGGCTGCACCATTCCAAACTTCTTTGCAACATCCATCTTAAGGTCTTCAATGACCGGGAAATTCACTTCGACATCTTTCATTCCCTTGTACACGATCTTTTCTTTGATCGTTCGCAGCCATGCAATATGTGCATATATGCTATCAATGGAAAGTCCGATAAGCTCTGTATTCAATTCCCTGAACTCTTCCTGCATGGTTGCAAAGGTCATGAACTCGGTTGTACATACAGGTGTAAAGTCAGCAGGGTGACTGAAAAGGATTACCCACTTTCCTTTGTAATCTCCCGGGAAATTAATTTCTCCCATTGTTGTTTTTGCTTTAAATGACGGTGCATCGTCGCCTATTAGAGGCATTGTTACTATTTCTTTTTCTTCCATATTACTCCATCTCCATGCATTTTTTGCATATTCCGTAAAAATTGGTATCTGATGATTGTACTTTAAAGTTATCTATCTTGTTTGCTATACTCATAGCATATTCGCTTAGATCTTCTGATTCGTAATCTTTTATTTCACCACACTCTATACAGATCGTGTGATGATGAGGTACTAAATTGGATTCAAACCTTGAAACCCCCTTGACGTTCACCTCCTTTATCAGGCCCTTCTGGGCTAAGAATTTCAGATTATTATAAACCGTGGCCTTACTAATTCGAGTTAATTTTTGCCTTACTCCCTCATAGACATCATCTACAGTAGGATGACCGTCAAATTCTTTGAGGAAATCCAGGATCTCAATCCGCTGGTTTGTATACTTGATGTCTGTCTGTTTCATGTGAAATCACTATTCGTTTTTTTGATATTGAACACATATTATGTAAGAACAGATTCTAAATAGTAATTAGTATTATTTAAGCTTTTGTTTTATCTAGATCCAGGCCTATTTGAACTTTCAAAAGACATACAATTTTGTCCCCTAAGAAGATATCACAATCAGGAACTTTGATTCATCCCTAACCATTAATTCCAAAATAACGGTTGAAAAGTAACAATAGGTTCACTATAGATACATTTTGAACTATTATTGACATTACCTATGCTTGAATTTAGAGGATTTTTACGGGGCCCAGAAAAATAATAGTAAAAAAAAAAGAGAAAGGGAGGAAGGAAGGAATGTGTTTAATCCTTTCTGCGCTGGAAGAAGAATGCCAGACCGAGGATCGCAGCTATTGGAAGTGCAATGGTTGGGAATTCCGGAATTTCCTGTTCCTGACCGCCGCCGTTGCTGCCATAGCAGAACGTGACATGGCTTATTTCAGCTGTCCTACCCGAAGGATTGACAGGGGCAACGAGTCCGGTACCGCTGGTTCCACCAGGATAAACATTGGATTCTGAGCCGCCCTTCACGATAACTGCACATATAGGGGTTTCTGAAGTCCAGTTGAAGGTATAGTTATTGCTGTCGGAGATGTTAATGGAGCCGCCATCATACGTGCCATCCATGCCCGATGCCCATACGCTTAGATCTCCCCAGTCATCTATCTTGTAGGAATAGCCTACACATCCTGCAGCATCGCACTCAGCATCAGGACCGCCCGGAGTTACCGCCGCAGCCATAGGGATAAGTGCCACCAGAATAAGCATTGTGATTAATATTTTCTTCATATTTTCGTACCATCATTTTATGTAATAAATATAGTCCTTTCAGTAGACTATTAAATCATTTACACTTACAAGTTATTAAACCTTTGTGAAATCTGCGATAATTCATTGTGCTCATCATAATGATACATCGGGTTTATACTGTTTATCATATTTCAAAGAATACATTTTTCCTCAAAACAAACCTCAGTACTTATTTTAACCTGCCATCCATATTATCAAATATGGGTGACAGTTTCAAAAAGGAGTTTTCGCTTAAACCATGATAGAACCCCGGGCTATTGGAAGTTGGAAACTATCTTTGTTATTCCTTCACTTCCAAAATCCCATATATCATTATGAGCATCACTTTTGGATGTACAAAAATGTATATATAGCGAATCGTCCAAATATAAAGTATAATGACATAATCAAGAATTATAAGCGGTACTATCATGAGCAGAAGATCAATTTTGTCACTGGTGATCGCGCTTGCATCGGTTCTGCTGATGGGCGGCCTGATGGATCTCCAGGAACTATCCACGATCCCAGAGGTTTCTTCTGAGCAATCAGGCGATAAAGTTGCTGATACAGTAGCTACAATGGCGTCTGGCGGGGAAGTCGAGTTCTCTCCGGCAAAGACAGCACCGGAACTAAGCTCTGATGGCAGATCTGATAGTGAACTCTCTGATGTCCGTTCTTCTGCAACTTCAACACAGGAAATTCCTGAATTTCCCACAATTGCAATCCCAATGGCAGCAATTATTGGAATGGCTTTTTTCTTTGGCAAAAAACAGTAATGCCCTGTCAAAAATTCCTATTTTTGCATTGAATTCGAATATATTTCTGAGGAAAATTCTCCAGATAGCAATAATATAAAAAAGAATGGAAGAATCATTCCACCATTCTTTCATTATCCGATGACCATGCAGGTTGGTTTATGGCAAACAACTCAAGGTCAACATTGCCAGTATTCTCAGTCTGCTGTTTTGAGTTTGCAGGCACGAGAATGAGTTTACCCTTACTAAGCTCAAATGGCACATCCTCAATGTAGATCACACCTTCACCTGCAAGGACAAAGTGAGTTTCGGGATTTGTCATCACATGAGGCTCAATGGAACCACCCGGTCTGATTATAACATGTGCAATGCTGTAATCCACATTCAGATCCATCTCAGCGGTTGCAGGGTGAAGGAAGGTAGCAAGAGATACATCCCCAAAGCGTGTGAAGTGTTCATCCCCCAAAGTTTCAATGTCATTAGTGTAGATATAGTCATCCACATAGAAACCTGATGTCACAGCGTACGTCTTATCCCCGATCGAGGTTCTCTTTACAAATGTGTGCTTCAAGGAAGGTGAGGTTTCACCGGGTCTTGGCCAATGGTAGCTTACCCATCCCTGAGCCTCTTCGCTCATGGCAGTACCAATGAACAGCTCGTCCAGGGGCTCACCGTTGTAGTCTTTCAGGCCGATGACGCTTTCACCTTCACTGCTTACATTGGGAGCAAAGGATACGCGGATCCCTTCGGTTGTCCATATACTGAGGTAAGTGTCGTTATGGTACCATTTGCTGTCCTTTTCCCTGAAATCCTCAAATGCAAGCTCTCCCTTCTCGTTCATCAGGCCTATGGCCTCATTGACCATGGTCATCGTGATTTCCTTTTGCAAATACAGATTACTTTGTTCATCATTGACCGTCTCATTTCCCAGTTCATAGACGGCTGTCTCTTCTGGCTGTACACAGCCGGCAACCGTTATTATAAGCAAGACAATAGACAAAATGGATAATATATTACTAATCTTTTTCATGTTTCTCTCCTGTTATTTAAGTGGTCAAGTTTAATTTTGATAATTTTCACTGGATATTCGATAGAACAATGTCATCAGATCTTACCTTTTGATGATCCATTCCTTGTGCATATAATGCCCAGAATCCCAGCAAGGAACAGCCCTGGCAAGATCTTTAATGCAGTGCCTTTCCAGTCGGTTGTGATGTCCCAGGTGTCTCTGTCATTACCTGTGGCTTCAGGGCTGTTGCCGGTGATGCTATCTGGTCCATACTCTTCTGTATCCAGGCTCATTACATCAGCACATATCATAAATGGTGAGAAACCTGTTGTTACAGCTTCAAAATAGATATGGGTCTCATCTTCGTCTGTAATTGTCGTTGATAGCCTGTTCCAGACACCGTTGGAAAAATGCTGCATATAGATGCCGTACTTATCCACATTGTGGGAAGTTATCCATTCTTTTGAGACAGCAAATCCTATTGTTGCCTCACTTACTCCAGAGGATGGGAATATGTCATCTCCCAGGATTATGTCCATAAGCTGATAGGTCACAGCTGAAGAAGGCTCAGGTACATCATCAGGCAGTTCGTTCAAAAGACTGACAGATGCCATGACATGACCCTGCGTTGTTTCGGTCTCAAACCGTATGTCGGTAACAGGTGTGCTCCTGTCGGAAAAAACATATTTTACCTCAGCATCCTTCCCCACGAATCTGATATCCGAATCCACTGCAACGATGTTTGCAGGGGGTTCAGTGCTGCTTGATATCCGGACACGTACCCTGTCATTGTCGGACCTCAGAACCTCTTCCGTAACATTTCCTCCATTCAGTTCCCCATTAGAAGTTAGTGGAAGATGATCAGTGTTGTAGCCGTTGCTGGTTATCTCATACTGCTGACAAAAACCATTCCCAACTGAATATTGTGTCTGGCTCCAGCCCGTACCATCCGGCTTTGCCCAGAAGTTCCCACCAAGGTGGGTACCATTGATGATATTACTAGCACCTGCCATGGTAGTGTTCCACTGATTGGAAGATCCGCCGGTGACAAGGATATTGTTGGTATTGTTAAAGAGATTGTTGTAGATGAGACTGTCACCAGAATCGATGAGCCAAATACCGTACTCATTGTTAAAGGATGTGCAATCAGATATTGTCGTGGCCTCTGCTGAATAGAGGCGGATGCCGTAATGATTGTCGTATGTGAGGCAGTCACTTATATTGCATCCGTTGGAATAAGCAACTAATATTCCGGTATTTGCTCCTGAAACACTGATACCTGAAACGGTGATGTTGTCTGCCCAGATCACAATGGCATCGTTGTGCAGATCAGGTGGGATAATGCTGACATCTGCAGGATCGCCTGTCGATGATACAAGACTTATGTTCTCCTCTCTAAAGGAGAGGCTTTCAGTATAGGCCCCTGGCTCGACAACTATAGTGCTGCCACTTGATGCAGCAAGGAGTGCCTCGCTAATAGTTATGAAATCAGCAGATTCGCTGCTGTTGACGATTATAGTCGGGTTAAGGACACGAATTAAGGAACTTCTAAGTGAGATATCGCTCCCATAGGAGTTGGATGCATTCAGGGATACATTATAGACTCCCGGGGCTGCATAGGTATGTACCGGATTCTGTGTTGCATCTGTAGTATTGTCTCCAAAGTCCCAGCCCCAGTGCTCCGGTGAGAAGAGGCTTGCATCATGGAAGCCAACAGCTTCGTCAACACGGACATACCTTTTCCCCGCCACAAAAGCTGCTCTTGGTTCTTTTTCTTCTCTGGTAAAAGCCTTTATGCACACGTTCTCCCCGTTTGCAGAGATATCCGTCCAATTGATTCCGTTGGAACTCATATAGCTCTGACCTGCACTTGCATATGCATTGCTGCTGTGTTCTGACACATTTTTCTCGATGGAGAGAGGATATATGTACTGAGGTGTCGTAAAGTTCAGGACAACAGAGAAGTTCTGACCTGTAAGTAGCGTAATACTATCGTCAAGGTCTATGGTATGATATCCTGCAAAGGGAATGCTTCCGTTCTTTACGGATACTGGTTCTGAGAAACTGAGAGGACCGTCTTCGGGATCCAGATAGATCGAGAGATTGTAGAATGAGTTTGAATCCACAGTGTAGAAGCTAACTGCTTCCAGAGTTTCGTTATGGGCTGCAGTAAACACATTTGCACCATATGCAGTGCTATTGTTGTAGCCAGTGCATGCGGTCCAGCCAAGCGGATCATATTGATAGATGCGATCATAATTATCAACATCCTCTGCAGTAAAGATAAAATTGCCTGCATAGGGTTTTGTGTTCAGCCCGCTTATCCCTTCATTGTTTCCCATGACAGTATCATGATAGGAGACATAGAAATAACCGTTCTCGCCCCATCTGCTACCCCAGGAGTTCTTGATTATAAAGGCCCCGTCCCCAGGCGCTGCAGGGGTGAAATTGTACCTGCTGTAGGCGTCGTCCCATCCTACAAGGGTCACTGCATGGTTTGCAAGCTGGACCTCATCGGAATAATAGAAACTGTTGTTTACCGGGTCGAAATAATCGTTGTCATAGTAGAGAGCTACCGAGATAGCGCCATAAGCGGTGATCGTCTTCTTGTAAAGGATATCAGATCCATTGAATCCTGGAAGTATGAGGATATTCTGGACATGTTTTACTATGAACGGATCAACTGGTGAGGTGCCAGAATGAGAGTTATAGGGGTCGTCTGCTTCAATTACCGGACCACTCCACCTTGCCATATAGGCAGCTGTGAACAGGTCGAATCCTCCATCATCATGAGAGGGTCGGTCAAATCCGTCCTGATATGAGTCTACAAGCATGTTCTTTACATTGTTCTCGGAAAAGTCCCATGTCTGCGATCTGTTGTGCAGAAGGAAGGATTCCAGAGAAGACAGGGTCGAATGCGCCCAGCAGCTGCCGGCAGAGCCCTGGTCCCTTACTGCTGTCACACCACCGGCATCCCTCAGGTCATAGCGGGAAGGGATCTCGGAGCCCAAGGTGTCAATGGACATCAGGCCAACTTCTTCACCTGCAAGGGAGTATTCCATGCTCACGGGAGACAGATGGGAAAGATCCACAGGGGATGGAATAAGCCCGGTTGGGCGGACAGGATCGTTTAACAGATGAGATGTTGTTAGCGGATCAACCGATAAAACTGTGCTAAAGACCTGGTTGGAGGAAACTGTTGAGTCTGAATGTGTTTGCTGGTACTGGATGAATGCAGGATTTAGGGGAGCTATTGATATTTGAGGCTCCGTAGTGTTATCTTCTGCATCAGGACCAACAGCCACTGCATTAAAGGGACTGATGACCAGGATCAATGCAAGGCAAAGTATTGTCAGCAAGTTTTTCAATGTAAATGTGTTTTTCATCTCAGTTTCCCTCTATGCGATATTTAAAAATGTGCAATAATATATTATCTATTAATATAAACCCGTTTCCGAAAAATTCATGGCTGACCTTGCTGAAAAAGATAAGTAAAAATTAGCGGAATAACTTTATTGGATATCCCCGATGTGCAGACAACAAAACTAACATGCACCTACATTGAAAAATACACACACTTTGGCTTAATAATGCAGAAATTGAGATTAAAATTTAAAAATATAAGAGAGTGCAGTCAAAATCTGCACTTTTTGTTCTCAATATGGATAAAAGATAAAAAACAAAGAGCAGAGTGCAAACAGCCCCCATGCAAGTGGTTTTACCTCACTGCCCCTGCCACTGGTAAGCTTAAGCAAAGGGAACAATACAAAACCTGCACACAGGCCCACTCCGAGATTGTAAGTAAAACTCATAAGAACGATTACTGCCATTGCAGGTATCATCTCTGTGAGGTCTTCCATATCTATTTTTTTGATGGCACTCGTCATCAGCAGACCTACCACTATCAATACAGGCGAGGTTGCTGCTGCAGGAATGGCAGCAAATAATGGAGAAAAGAAAAGGCCCAGGGCAAAGAGTAAAGCAACCACAACTGCCGTAAGTCCTGTTCTTCCGCCCTCTTCTATTCCTGCAGCTGAATCGATATAAGCTCCGGTGGTGGTTGTACCGGCAAGTGCACCGAAAACAGTTGCAAGGGAATCTGCCAGAAATGGTTTATCAAGATCATGAAGATTTCCCTGTTCATCCATAAATCCTGCTTTCATGGAAACACCAACCAGTGTACCCATTGTATCCATAAGGTCCATTGTGAACATTGTCAGTATGACTGCAAAGAATCCCCACGTAAGTGCACCTGCAATGTCCAGTTGCAGCAATATAGGAGCAATACTTGGAGGCGTACTGACTATTTTATCAGGTGCCTGTGAAACACCTAAAATAAAGCCCAGCATTGCTGTTACAAGAATACCAATGAGAATAGAACCTTTTACTTTCTTTATCATTAACACTGTGATCAGAAGGAAACCAAAAAGTGCAAGAGCCACTGGAAGTGTGTTAAGGGCACCCACGTGCAATGGTGCTCCTTCCACACCAAGAGAAACTATACCTGAATTGACAAGACCAATAAACGCGATAAAAAGACCAATTCCCGCAGCAAAACTGTATTTCAGATTGTCAGGGACAGCATCGACCATTTTTCCCCTGAGACCAGATAGTGTCAGGATCGTAAAAAGTACACCACTAATGAACACCGCTCCAAGTGCTGTCTGCCACGAATATCCCAGCACACCTACAACAGTATAAGCAACAAAAGCGTTCTCACCCATATAAGGCGCTATGGCTAATGGTTTCCTGGCATATACCCCCATTATCAATGTTCCAAAGATCGCAGATAAGATCGTTGCAACCATTGAAGGTCCAAAGGGTATTCCGGCAGCTTCCAGAATCGCAGGATTTACCACAATAATGTAGGCCATGGCCATAAAGGTTACAATACCAGCTATGATTTCAGTTTTTATATCAGTACCATGTTTCTCCAGTTCAAAAAAATCATCCAGTAGGTTTCCTATTTTGAAGCCTCCTTATAGATCATACAACAATATTATATTTATCAAAATTAAAAAGATGATATATAAATGTGTTTCTTTTTTGTACTTCTATAATGTCCCCTTGGTAAAAACTGCCCAAATTCAAACCAAAAACGCTCAAAAAATCCTTACTCATACTTAGGTACCACCCTTGTCGTGTTCGTTGATTCTGGAGAGATTTTCTTACTCCCAGAAGCTGAATTATTAGAAAATTGACCAAGGTATTGCCATGAATTTTCTTGGTTTTGCTGGTGTTGGGCTTTGAGTCCTTCTCAGACCTATACAAATATAGTGCACAATTCTCAGATGTGCACAGCTCAACTTCCTGTACCGAGCCACATGCACATTCAAGGCAGTGTTTTCTGATCGTGTGCAGGATAGTTGTTTTTGTGGTCATCTTATCCTCTCTTTTTTAAATGTTATTTTTTGTTTTTTAGGCATTTTCTGCCACATGCCATAGAATCCCCCAAATAACACCTGTTTATTGCACCACGGGCGAATTTGGGCCACTCTCGGCCGAACTGACGGGTATCCTGGACAAGTTCACCGTCTTTTCCATGATCACTTTCATCACCTCGCCACAACTGGGACAGGTAAGCTCTGCAGCCGGTTCTCTGATGAATATCCTCTCCTGCAGTTGATGCAGAGGAGGGATACTGGAGTGAAGATCATGCTATCACCCTTTGAAAAACTGGACTTCTCTGTCCTGTCCGACTTGTCTTACTTTTTTCTACTTTCTTATATATGCAAATATAAGATAGGTACAGAATAATAGGAAATATACGCAAGAAAACATTATTCAAAATAACCCGGACAAGTCGGTCACAGGACAACACCTTGCAGTTGATGCATAGGAGGGATACTGGAGTGAAGGTCATTTCATTGTGCCCCCTTACAATCGAACCTGTCGCAGTTCTCGCAGTTCAGGTATTTAGAACACCTTTCAAGCAGGGTCTGTTGAGGCCAGACACTGAACTCCTTTTCGATGATCTTGCACACACGATACTCTGTTTTTCCATAATCGAAATCATTCTGGTCTCTGAACAGATCCACTAGCTGTTCTTTGTCTGCCATACCAAAATTGTAGAACTCCCGAACAATGGCCACTCTCATCTTATTGCCCTGGTCACCGGAAAGATCCTTTTCAAGAGCAGCCTGGATACACGGCCTTACTCCTTTAAGTTTTACATAAACAGGTTTCAAGGATATGCTTCTGTTCTTTCTTGTCTTGGGGACCTCTATATTTGAAATGTCATATACTGCAATGTCCATTGTTTCACCTTCCCAGCCGTGGATGTGGGAGAATACGTTGTGTTTTCTGTGCAATGCAAAGGGCAACTTCACAAGGTTGCCATACTGGTTTTTCCTGTTCCAGGTTCTTTGTTTGGGATTCACCTCTCCATCGAAACCTGCCTCCTTGGCAATTGCATTGGCAAAGTAGTAAGCTTTCTGGACTGCAACTTCTTCGATGAACAGCCAGACATGATACGAATGAGGAGAACCGGAGGACTCAACCAGGTACTTCAATCCAACATTATCCAGAAAGGAAGTGAGCTTCTTGAGGTCATGTTCTGCCTTGAGCCCCTTCTCAATAACATCTTCCTCACTGTCTTCTGGTTTCCTATGGGCATCAACATCGAAACATATCCACTTACAAGTACCGTTTTCACTCGTTGAATATGCTCCTATTGTAACTTTGCCTTTGATATGGTTCTGAATCATGGTCTCCGTTACAGATGCTGATATCCTGAAGTAGCTGCCACCTTTTCCCTGCTCAGCAAAAGTATCAGAGCGATTGATCAGATAACGTTGTAGAAATTCAAACTTTGAAACATTGTAAAAAGTGGTAACTTTTGTCAACAAACCGCTTATAATATAATATATAAGCGGTTTTTGGTTATTTTTTCCCTTCTTTTCTATATCAAATAAAACTTTTCTAAATGTTTTGTGTTTTTCCGCTGCTACCAGCATATCTTCGAAAGTTGAACATTTCATGATCAGAGGAAAGGTTATCACGCTTCTGTCCAGCAAAACCTGCACCTCCCGCTTTTTCCCATTGCCGTTGTTTTTGATCTCCACCTTTCTACCAAATCCCCACGTAACAACATTCTCACATTGTTCCAGGCTACAACCCATTGCAAACACAAGGCTTGGAACCACACCTGCAGGATCCTTGGCCCGGGACCAGGCCTGCCACGTATCACAATGAACTGCTTCCTCCCGCAGTATCAGCGACTTCTCCTTTGTTTCACATATTGCATCGAAGGAATTGCTCGGTTTATCGGCCACACCTATGGCTATCATCACCCTGGCATCGGACGAAACGCCCATCATCTCAGGGGCTTTGTAGTAGGTCACACGGTGTGGATGTCCAAAAGCTTCTAGATCCTTCTCAAGCTCCATAGCCTCAGCTATGCTCAGTGTAATGATGGTGCAGTCGTCATCCCCGTAGAGATCCAGTAAGGCGGTTATCCTCTGCAGTATCTCGTGTTTCTTGTTGTATCGTGACCTTCCACCAGTGA
>OBLN01000832.1_pt1 | contig 10949 bp, 10 predicted proteins | sample 1519301 | NCBI WGS metagenome assembly OBLN01 (sample SAMEA2452533, study PRJEB22499) | sediment metagenome | reverse complement strand
ATGGGATTTTTGGTACATAAGGGTTTTGGGTGGGGAGATGTGGGCTAAAATAACCCAGCCCGAAACGAGTTTCGGGCTGCCGATCGAATGCAGCAACCGACTCTGAACGCTGTTTTGACGGGAAATCGCTATTCATCAGGATCTGGTCGGGCGGTGGAAAATGGCTTTGCCGGCATGGAATTCGGCTGGCAATTTGGCGACGGCGGTCAGGCTCGCGGCAAAAAACGCACAGCCCGTGCTGCTGCCGATAAAGAGCGGTTGCTTTTGCAGGACGCAGAACTCAGGGTCAGCGAACAGGTAAGAACAGCCTTTTCCTCAATAAAATCCGCCGCCGCAAAGCTTGCTCGCAGTCAGAAGGGGCTTAGCCTCGCCGAAGAAGCCTACCGTATTGAGTTGTTGAATTACGAACATGGTAAAGGCACAATAAACGACCTGCTAGATGCTCAGTCTGCTCTCTTTACTGCACGCGCACAGCTGATCAGAGACGAAAACGACCTGGTCGCTGCCCGCCTGGCCATGGCACTTGCAACAGGTCAGCCTGTTTTCATCAGCAACAATTAAAACTCAGCCAGTTTTCGACATGAACCTGGTTTGCTTTATCAGTTGCCGCAGGTTGAACCACAACCACTGCCGCATGTGGGTCTTGTCGCAGCTTGAAACGCACTCTTGAGATCGAGCGCTGAAACTGCTCCTTTAAACATTCCTGCAATTGTTCCTGGCGGGATCAGCATTACAGTTTGTGCCTGATTATCAGGGGTAACCCTGAGTTTTTCGAAGAACGCGCCTTCTGACGATTCTTTCGGGTCTACCGTTATGATTTCGGTTAAAGAGGCAATAGTCGGGTCAGCAATATACTCCTTGATCCCGGCCATGGCTTCTTCGCGCTTTTCACTGCTGGCATTCTGAACGCACAAGAGAATCAGTTTGCCCTGCTGCAGGCGAACCAATACTTCCATTTCTACTTTACTGACAAAGGCCTGACTTACTGTCGTAGAATTGGCCATGTTGGCCGGGAAACCAGCTGTAACCGCGCCATTTGGCGCAAGTGCCAAAATCAGAGGCATAGGTAATCTATCGAGCTGGAACTTAGCGACCAAGCTCTTCTCTTTCTCGTCCTTACGGTCTATGAAAACATAGGAAGCGCTGGCACCTTCAGTTTCCATAAGCTTGGTGAAACTGGCGGCAAGGTCGTTGGCAGCCATTTCTGCACCATCATGAAAATAAATGAACAGCATTTTGCCAGCCTTTTCGGCCTCGGCAATGCTTTTTGCGCCATTTGAATCAGAATTAATAGATATTGTCGCAGCAGGTAAATTTGCGCTGGAAGCCAGAGCTTCAGTGACTTCTGCTGCAGTAAGTGCTCTCGGTTGGGGAGAATTCATAAGAACGGATACCATTAATACAATCGACAACATATAAAAAACTTTTTTCATTTTTGCCTCTTTGCTTTCCTTGAAATTTACTACAGCCAAGATCTACTATTGAACGTCAGATTTGCAAACATATTACCTCAGACGGCGCTCCTGAGGAAGTTAGAACCCGTCCGTATTCTTAATTCGTCACATGCATACTCTGATTTGATCTCCACCAATCTGCCTCAGGGTTTTCCATCATTGTAAACTTAGCAAATTTTCAGCTAAAAATCAATTTTATTTCGCTATCTGGCGAAATGTGATATATTTAATTCATGAAACATTTTTCTTAAACAGTTAAGTTTATGGAGTCAGACAATGAAACACACACTCAATACTCTAAAAGTTCTTGGCGAAGAGACACGCTTGCGCATATTTATGGCGCTTGTCGAGCAAGAACTCTGCGTTTGCCAGATCGTTTCAATGCTCGGCCTGGCAGCCTCAACAACATCAAAACATCTGGCGCTTATGTATCAGGCTGGCATCATAGAGCAGCGTAAAGACGGTAAATGGGCGTATTACAGCATAGCATCAGACTGGATGGTAAAAAACAAGCTTCATAACTGGCTGATTGAAGAACTCGCCGGCTCTGACAAAATTAAAGAAGATCGACTGAAGCTTGCTGAATGTCTTAAAAATTGGGGCAAAGAAGTCTGTAATGAAGATGATAAAGATTGCACGACTGATGAAGGCTGCTGTTGAAAAGCACTGTCAATAACAGGAGAACACATGAAGAAAAAAGTTTTGTTTTTATGTACCGGTAATTCATGTCGCAGTCAGATGGCCGAAGGATGGCTGCGCCATCTTCATAATGACCGTTTTCAAGCCTTTTCTGCAGGTATTGCCAAACACGGCATGAACAATTATGCCATTCAGGCGATGCAAGAGATTGGCATAGATATCTCGTCGCACCACTCAAAATTGCTAGGCGAACTGGAAAATCTCAACTTTGACCTGGTAGTGACAGTTTGCAGCAACGCGCACGAAAGCTGCCCGTTGTTTCCGGGTAAAGCAAAGGTTGTGCATGTGCCTTTTGATGACCCGCCGGCCCTTGCGTCCGGTTTGAGTGACAGTGAAGCAATAATGGCACCATACCGCCGGGTTCGCGATCAAATCGGCGAGTTTGTTAAGAGTATCGATAAATTTATAGATTGAGGTTATTCAATGGAAATCAAAATTTTAAATGACGACAAAATCAGGTCTCAGGTCAGCCGGCGCTATGGCAGCATTGCCAAATCAGGAAACTCCTGCTGCAGCGCATCGACAAGCGGTTGTTGCCGGCCTGAGGGAAACCGGCAGGTGTCAGAAAAACTTGGGTATTCGTCCGGTGAAGTTTCCTCGGTGCCGGAAGGAGCCAATATGGGCCTTGGTTGCGGTAATCCACAGGCCATCGCCAGCCTTAAACCCGGCGAAAGCGTTCTCGATCTTGGCTCTGGCGGCGGTTTCGACTGCTTTCTGGCGGCAAAGGCGGTCGGGTCTTCAGGAAAAGTAATTGGCGTCGACATGACCCCGGAAATGGTCAGTAAAGCCCGAAATAATGCTGTTAACGGTGGCTACGGCAATGTTGATTTCAGACTTGGTGAGATTGAGCATCTTCCGGTGGCTGACAGCAGTGTTGACGTAATCATATCAAATTGTGTAATCAATCTCTCCCCAGATAAAGAAAGCGTTTTTCGCGAAGCTTTCAGGGTATTGCGAAGCAACGGCCGCATTGCCGTTTCTGACATTGTTGCCTTCAAACCTCTCACCGAAGAGCTTCGTAACAATCTCGATGCCTATTGCGGCTGTATCGCAGGGGCCGCAACCATCGATGAGCTGGAAACAATTCTTAAAACAGTTGGCTTTGGAAGCGTCAAAATTGAGATTAAACCGGAAAGTCGCAATGTCGTCAAAGACTGGTTTAAGGGTGCTGAAGATTCTGTTTGTTCGGCAAACATCATGGCAAGTAAGCCTTGAAATCAATATGCAAAAGTCATAAAAGACACAAATGACATATATTTGCAGAACCTCGAAAAGCTTCTAGCTAACATGCCTGCCGAAACAGCTATAGGAGCCAAAAAAGCGCTTACCGACCTTGCGAAGTCCATAAATGAAATGAAGGAATCTATATGAGTGAAGCTTTATCCAGAACCATAGGATATTTTCTGTTCATAACAGCCGAGTTGACCGTTCTATTCATCGGCATCAGCACGCTTGTTGCGCTGATTCTGATGTATGTCTCACAGGAAAAATTAAAGCGCTGGTTGTCAAAACCGGGACTTTGGGGCAATTTCTTGGGTGCGCTTTTCGGTTCTATAACTCCATTTTGTGCATGTTCGACTATTCCGATGACACTGGGTCTGCTGAATGCCGGTTCACCTTTTGGCGCGGTCATGTCTTTTATTATCGCTTCCCCACTGTTGAACCCGATAATCATAAGCATGATCGCGACCCTGATGGGATTGAAAGTAAGCATTATTTACTTCGTTGTCACGTTTATCGGTTCTATCATTTTCGGTTACACTCTTGAAAAAATTGGCGGCGCCAAACACGTCAAACAACTACATGGCAATACTCCGGCATGCGACTGTAGCAATGAAAAGCCGACTATAAGTTCCTGCTGCGAAACAAAGGCACCAACCAACTCCTGCTGTAGCGCAACTTCGCCTGCAATCCCGGCAAATTTTTCCGGAAGACTCAAAGTCGCATTTAAAAGCGCATGTGCAGATTTTAAGGCAGTATTGCTGCTTCTTCTCATAGGCGTTGGTATTGGCGCCGCAATTTATGGTTATATCCCTCAGGAATTCATTGTGAAAGTTGCCGGCCCCGGCAATCCATTTGCCATACCCATCGCTGCCATTGTTGGCATACCATTGTATATCCGCACCGAAACCGCAATTCCCATTGGTGTTGCCTTGATGCAGAAAGGTATGAGTGTTGGGGCGGTTGTCGCCTTGATAATAGGCGGCGCGGGGATGGCGATTCCCGAAATGACAATGCTGGCAAGCATATTCAAAAAACGACTGGTTGCGGCAATTGTCATGACAGTATGGGCTATAGCAGTCTGCGGTGGCTACATATTCAACTCAATTTTATAGCGCCGCTGTCGTAGGTCATTCCAATAGCTTTAAATATGCTTTTGCGTGACAAGGTTTTTTCTTTAAGGGCTTTTAATACCGCAATCCGGGTGTCGGTCAGATCAATTCGCTGTTTATCTTGGTGCTTGTCATGGTGCTCAAAGGCCGACTCGTTAAGTAAATAAAGTTAAAAATAAATCCCCCGGTGTTGATAAACCGGGGGATGTTTGTTTTAGCCGTTAAATAAACAAGTTGCTGTTGGCATGCCTGAGTTATATCAGGCCTTGATAAAAGGAACCCATGGCATTGACAGCCTGCTGGTATTCCTTTCTGGTTCACCTGTATATCTGGCCCCCAGATTGGAAATCTTTTTCAGTGACAAAAAATTTCCCAACCATTCTCTTATTTTACGGAACGCGGGCCCGAAAGAATTCGTTCATGAACATCTGTCAGGTTCTTCAACAAAACTGGCAACAAACATAACAGAATACAAGCTTCTTCAGTTGGGCAAACTCTTTAAATGGTATCCCAATCTTCCTGTTATTCTCATTGGCGACACATCAGCTCAAGATCCAGAAATCTACCAGAAAATGGCAGAAAATTTCCCCGGCAAGGTGCGCCTGGTTATCCTTAGAAACCTCAGTCAACAACCAAGTCAGCATAGAAGATATGATGGCATTAAAAAACTCACCAGACTCATCGTATGGAATGATCCTGAAAAACTTAGAACAGCGCTTGAAGATGAAAGACTTATTTTTCCGAAAACAGAAAACAACGAGAAAAGGTAGTGTTTAACACGACTCCCAGCTGGTTTATTTGGGCGTTAGGCTCAGCGGTCTTTGCTGCCATGACTGCGATTTTTGCCAAAGTTGGCATCAAAGGGATTGATTCTGATTTCGCAACACTTTTCCGAACTGTGGTCGTTCTTGTGGCTTTGTTCCTTTTTGTAAAGTATACCGGGAAAATGCAAAACCCATTTATCCTTTCTGCCAAAACCTGGTTGTTTCTTGTGTTTTCAGGTCTGGCAACTGGAGCTTCGTGGGTATGTTATTTTCGCGCACTCCAAATTGGGGAAGCCTCAAAAGTCGCCCCGGTTGATAAACTCAGTCTCCTTCTTGTTGCAGTTTTTGCAACTATTTTTCTTGGTGAACGCCCATCTGCAAGGGAATGGACAGGAATTGCACTGATCGGGACCGGGGTCATTATTCTCAGCCTCAAAAAGTGAAAACCTTTGACATAGGGGTCACGACACCAAGCGGAAATTTACGTACGCTAAGGAATTTCTGAGCCATGGCAATCAGCTTTCAGAGCGGATATATTGATATACAGTTTCGCGACTGATTCCGAATTCACGTGCCAGATGCGCTTTTTCTTCGCCGTCGCGCACTCTTTGTCGCAGAATCTCAGCTTGAGCAGGAGCTAAAGCCTTTTTTCTTCCGCGATAGGCTCCGCGTTGCTTTGCCAGGGCAATTCCTTCACGTTGTCGCTCACGCAGAAGCGACCGCTCAAACTCTGCAAAAGCACCCATTACGGAGAGCAAAAGTGTTGCCATGGGCGAATCATCGCCGGTAAAGATCAAGCCTTCCTTGACAAACTCCACCCTGATGCCGGCTTTGGTCAAATTTTGCACGATCCGGCGCAGATCGTCGAGATTTCGAGCCAGGCGATCCATGCTGTGAACCACTACCGTGTCACCTTCTCTCACAAAGGCCAGTAAGGCTTCTAGCTCCGGCCGTTTAGCATCTTTTCCAGATGCCTTGTCGGTAAAAACACGATCGACCTTGGTTTGTTCCAGCTGCCGGGCGGGGTTCTGATCGAATGTGCTGATGCGGATATACCCGATTCTCTGGCCTTGCATTTGTGGCTCTCCCTTAGAGATGTGTCAGGAATGACTCTAAGATATTTATACAAATATGTCAATAAATGTGATATTAGACTCTAATCTGACACTGAAAATCAGGTTTTCTGACGTCAGGTTGAAGTATACCCTATTCGGACACAAGAAAACATGGCAACAGTGACAGAATAGAATCTCAAGCTTTAACGCCTGTTTTAATGGCGTAGGCGGTGCTACGGCTACCACCGAGGAGTTTTTTCAGGATTTGTTTTTCCAGCAAATCCTTGATGTCGCGAAGAGCAGTATCTTGAGAGCACTTACATATTTTGGCCCATTTTGAGGATGTTAGTTTTCCTTCAAAGCCATCCAAAAGCTTGTTGAGCATTTTTTGCTGTCTTTCATTCTCAAGTTTCGGGGCGTTAATCAGCCAAAAATTGTGTTTAAAAATAACCTTCTCAAGCATTTTTTCGGATGCTTTTATCGCATTCAGCAAACAATGTAAAAACCATTCCAGCCAGCATGTAACATCAAGCGAGCTTTTCTGAGTTTTCTCCAAAATCTCATAGTATTGTTTTCTTTCGCTTCTGATTTGTGAAGACATACTATAAAAGCGATAAGATTGGCCGTCTGACTGAGCCAGGATCATATCCGCTAAAGCACGAGCAATTCTGCCGTTGCCATCGTCAAAAGGATGGAGGGTAACAAACCATAGATGAGCCAAGGCAGATTTTATTACCAGATCAATGTTCTGTTCGTTATTAAACCAGTCCAAAAAAGCTGCCATTTCACTTTCTAGGGCTTCTGCTGCGGGAGCTTGATAATGAACTTTTTCTTTGCCGATTGAACCTGAGACCACTTGCATGGGGCCTGATAAATCATCTCTGAATTTGCCGACCTGGACTTTAAACATACCGCTATACCCTGTTGGGAAAAGGGTGTTGTGCCAACCAAAAATTCTTTCTCTGGTCAAAGGTTGATCGAATTTTTTAGTGGCATCAATCATCACTTCAACAACCGCATCCACGTTTCTGTCGGATGAAACAAGACCGGAAACTTCTAAACCGAGTCGCCTTGCAATTGAAGATCTAACCTGATTTTTATCAAGAATTTCTCCTTCAATTTCAGTAGAATTTAAAACATCTTGAGTCAGAATTTCAAGGTTTGCCTGATTTTTGAGAGCAAACCCTAAGACGCTCATTTGCCCAACGATACGCCCCTGAAGATTTCTAACTTCAGTTAATAGAGTCAGCAGTTTTTCTGTTTTCCAGAAGAAGTTGGGCCAGTCAGGCTTCTGGTAAATATATTTTTCTATTCGCCGCATAGTTTAATGAGAATATAATGATTATTCACCGCATAGTCAAGTTTTAAACCAAATGCAATTCATTGAAGTGGGATCATTATATTTGTTTCATCAGGAGGCCCCTGGGGGCCGGCGGGAGGGATTGCGCCATTTCATACAGTTCCTTTAGAACCGTTTGGCACACGGACACAATGTCCAGATGACGCGGCGGCTGAGACAATGAAGCGCAAAAAGTTGGACGAATGACAATAAATGATAAACAATAGAGACCTGGCCGGGGCAGATGGGCATTGCAACGACCTGCGGAAGCCCGAAGGGCTTTCCGGGAGGTGGCAGGTGTGGAGGCGGCGAAGCTGCCGGAACCCTGGCACCTCGACAGGACGCGGGCCGGGTGCCTTTTTAGGGCGGTAGCCGCGTTAGCGGCGTGCGGCTCATCATTGGCCCTGGCAAGTTTGCATAACGTTTTGTTATGTAAAGCCGGACCTGCCGGGCTCACGGCAGGCAGAGGCCGGAGAGGCGCAATGTAAAGGGCAAGGTCTGATAAACGCGTTTATCAGACAGTGAGCAAAGCAATTATCGTGACGGCACGAGGCCGGCGCGATAATTGCGCGAGCGGTTTGCCCGGTGCCTGGTTTTGCGCCAGCGAAACCAGGCATTACATTGCGCCTCGGAGCTAGCCAGGGGTAATGATGAGACGTGGTCAGACGGCTTTGCCGGCTGGCCAACCGCCCGGAGTTGTTTAGCACCGTTGGCGCAGCCCTGGGTGGGCGGGGGATCTAAACTGTCCTAAAGAGCGGCGTCCGCTGACCCCGGCTCCGGGATCGCGGCGGCGCAACAGCTTGGAGACAAAGTTGTAAGCAAAAGCTTGTTTTTAAATACCCGTTTGGTGAAAAAACACAAGGCCCAATGTCCAGATGACCCGGCGACTGGGAGCTTGATACGCTATAAACCCTGCTTAATTAAAAAGGTTTTAAGCAGCAGAAAGATATCCGGGGCATATGGGCATTGCAGCGACCTGCGGAAGCCCGTAAGGGCTTTCCGGGAGACGGCAAGTGTGAAGGCGGCGAAGCTGCCGAACGCTGCCGGCTCGACAGGACGCGGGCCGGAGATTAGCAGCACCAAAAAGATGAAAATTTTAAAAGAAAGTTGTAAGAATTGGTAGAACCTATAATGAAATTTTTAGGCTGCTGATATGTTTTCTGATAATTCAGATGCGACTTCCGGTTGGGATTTGCGTAATCCGATATGTTCCATTACAACATCTTCCAGGCGGCGTTTGAATTCGAAGAGTCCAATTACATCTTTCCGGTTATAGCGAGCTAAGGAATCAGAAGATAGACGTTTTTTGGCTTCTTGTGTATAGGTTTCTAGGTTTTCAGGAGTGCAGGAAGCTATGAATACTCGAGCTTTTTCTCGGTTTTCTCGTTCCTGGTCGATCTTTTTCTTTTCTCGCTGTTTTTGCATTTCAGCTTCGGCAAAAGTTTTCTGTTTAGCTTGCTCGGCTTCTTTCTTTACTTGCAGGTCTTCCATATATGCCAGACCGTAATCATTATTCAGAGCCTTAGCCAAATAAACACGGTAGTTGCTTTTTTTTCCGCTGTTAATGCCAATCTTAAGAGCATTAGAATGGTCATTTGAGTAAACAATATTACGCATGACGTAGTCAAAACCATCTCGCCGGTAAGCAATTTCAACAAGTTTCCGAATGCTGTTTTGGTTTTGAAATGGTTGAGGCACTAATTTAAAAAGTTTTAGCAAGAAATCATCCGGGGCAGAAACCTTGGTGGGTTTTTCCGGCTCGTCTTTGCTGACCGGAACAGATTGGGATTTAAAAATAAACCTTATTTTTCCTACACCTCTGCCGACTTTTATTTCTTCATAATCGAATGTTATATCTGTTTTTTCTGCAAGTTCTTTTTGAGCTACATTCAGAACTTTTGATTTAAAATGCCCATAAAGTTTGTATTGACCGTCTGTTATACCAAGCATTGTTTTGAGTTCCGAAAGTATGAATAAGCGAGATCCGATGCTTTCATATTGCTTCAAGAGTTCATAAATTCTGATAGAAAAAGAACTTTTTAGACGCAAAGCCAGTAATAGATTGATTTTTGTAAAACAGTCTTTCAATTGTAGCAAATAAGGTTTAAGACCCGGATCAAAACGCAAGGTAATAATTCCTTCACCATCGAAATATTTAGCAGCTGAAAGCCAGGACAACTGTAGAGGACCACTTGGTTCATTTATGGTAAATACCCGTCGCAACAGCCTTGAAGTCAGATTTTTAATCTCGCTATATTTGCTGTTAATGTTAGCCCCGGTAATCTCAGCAAATTCCTTCACAGAAAACGTATAGTTTTTAAAATCTTCGTCCTGATTTTTAATTTTAGCTGTCAGACTTAAAATGACTTTCTGTTCTTGGGTAGATAGCCTGTAGCTGGCTTCTATAAGAGTGTTTGACTTCACGACCATTATTTCGTTTTTCATATATCACCTCAGCAAAACTAATGGTATCATGTATCACTTCTTAAAACAAGTGATAGCAACATGGTTTTAGTGATAGTTCACATGGTTTTGGTGATAGTTCACATGGTTTTAGTGATAGTTCACATGGTTTTGGTGATAGTTCACATGGTTTTAGTGATAGTTCGCTTCGGCGACACCTGTTTTTATAATGGTTTCCGAGCGCCTAAAAGTATTAAAAGTATTAAAAGTACTAAAAACATACAAACATGGAAATTGAACTAAAAAACTTTCTGCTTTTTCGTTTCTTCTGTCTGTCTGTTTTTTTATTAAAAAGTTCACATGGTTTTGGTGATAGTTCGTAACCAAAGGTTTTTTAAGCAATAGTTTGGGATTCGATATTTTTTATTCTTATGGGGTAAATTTCATTTTTTTTTATTAAGACGGGAAAAAGTTCGTAAAATAAATTTCGATTCAAAATAGGGCATCGTATGGCCTTGAAAATCAATTTTTAGATTGAATTATTATGCAAATTAAAATCTTGATGTTGCCGGAACCCATCTGTAAAGTGTTGGTATAGAAACTCCCAAATTTTTGGCGATATCTTTCGGAAGTTCACCGGCTTTGAAAAGTTTTTTAGCTGCTTCGATTTTGCCATGTGTCATGGATCTTTTTCTGCCACCAATCCTGCCTTTTTGTCGAGCTGCGGCCAGGCCGGCGCGAGTTCGTTCAATTATCAGCTCTCGTTCCATTTGCGCGAAGCTTGCCATAACGTGAAAGAAGAAACGACCGGTTGGGGTTGATGTGTCTATTTGTTCTGTCAGGCTTTGAAAATTTATTTTTTGACTCTCAAGCTTCGTTATCAGATCAATCAAACTTTTTAC
>OBLN01000831.1_pt1 | contig 10959 bp, 6 predicted proteins | sample 1519301 | NCBI WGS metagenome assembly OBLN01 (sample SAMEA2452533, study PRJEB22499) | sediment metagenome | reverse complement strand
CGTCCGCCGTGGCCAGATCCTTCATCAGAATCAGGTGCTCAAGCCCCTCCGAGAAGAGTACGCTCCGAATGTCGGTGCTCGAAAAAATGCCGATCAACCGCTTGTTCTCATCCATGACAGGAAAATAATGCTGTTTAGTTTCAGAGAAATAGCGTTTGAACTCCCTGAAGCTCATGTCCTGGGGAATCATATTCACCTTCCGGACCCTCGACATCAAATCCTTGACACGAAATTGCTGCAAAATATCAACGAAAAACTCACCCTGGTGGGCGGGCGATTCGATCCTGCTCTTGACCTGTTTCTCGTATATCGTCCACCGCCTGCAGGCAAGATACGCCACCGAGCATACCAGGAGGCTGGGCATCAACAGGTGGTAGGAATTGGTCATTTCGCTCACAAAAATGATGGTTGAAATGGGTGCGTTGGAAACGGCGGTAAAAAAGCCGGCCATCCCGACAATCACATAAGCACCGGGTTCGGTGACGATGGTGGGCATGACGTCATGAAAGATTTTGCCTACAACCCCGCCCATGGCGCCCCCCACCACGACCGAAGGGCCAAAAACGCCGCCGCTTCCACCCGACCCGATGGAAAAGGATGTGGTCATTATCTTGCCCACGGCCAGAGTCAGCAGAAACCAGATCCCTGTCTCGTGGATGGCGCCAACCGTGTTCAACGTCTCCTGCACATAACCGTAGCCGAAAGCCAGTGTGTAGGGAAAATAAAATCCGATACAACCGGTGCAAAGCCCTCCAATACAGGGCTTCAGGTGGTTGGGAATCCGGATTCGCTTGAACAGCTTCGTAATGCCGTAAAAGGATTTGATGTAAAAAATGCCCGTGGCCGCAAGGACCAGCGCCAACACCACATAGGGGCCGATCTCAAGGGGGTTCCGGAATTGAAAATCGGGCGCGTCGAACAGAGATCCCCAGCCAAAAACGAGACAGAAAAGGCAGTAGGCCACCACTGAAGATATGCCTGCTGGAATAATGACATCCGACTCGAATTCCGGATCCTTGTAGAGAACCTCCGCAGCGAAGAGTGCACCGGCCAGGGGGGCTCTGAAAATGCTGCCGACGCCAGCCCCGATGCCCGCAGCCATCATGATTCGCCGTTCACGGTCCGAGAGCTTCAGAGTGGTTGCCAGAAACGACCCGAAACCCGCACCGATCTGGGCGATTGGGCCTTCGCGGCCGCCGGATCCTCCGGTGGTCAGGGTAATGGCCGAGGCGACGGTTTTGATCACGGGAACACGGCTCCGGATAAACCCGCCTTTGTTGTGGTAAGCGTCGATGGCCGCATCGGTTCCGTGACCTTCGGCTTCGGGAGCAAAGGTATAGACCAGCCAACCGCTCAAAAGTCCGCCGAAAGCGGGGAGGAAAAGGAGCAGCCACCGGTTGAAGGAACGTTCTGTGGGCGAAAATAGAGGATGCTCCCCGGCGGGTTGGGGCGGGCGATAACCGGCGACCATATCCATGAAATAATGAACGCCTATATGGCAGAGATAGTGGAAAACGACAGCGCCCAAGCCGGCGATGATGCCGATCACCATGAAATAAAGCGTCCACTTACCGGCATGGGCGAGTTTGCCGGAATGTTGGTTTATCCTTGAAAATCCCATGTCAGGTGTCCGGTTGCCGAGAACTCGGCAGCGCCGTTTTTCTAGCCGGCCAGATCCTTGGCCGCCCGATAAATAGCGTCGAACAAGGCTTCGATGTTTTCTTCATCCACGGAAGAGAAGGCGATTCTCAGGTCATGCTTCCCGGTAGCGATGGTCCCGACCTGATACCGGTCGAGCAAGTGGCGGCGGAGCGCCTCGGCTTCGACGGTCTTGAGGCGGATACACATGAAATATCCCGAGTTGAATGGATAAACATCCCAGGCATCATTGTATCGGCTCCCAGCAAGAAGTTGCTTGACCCGGTTGGCCCGCCGCTTTAAAATTTCGACTTTGGCATCCCGTTCCTCCCGGAACCGGGGAGAAGACATGGCCTTCAGGACCAATCGCTGTCCAATGTGGCTGGCACTGGAGATCGATCCGCGGACACACCCGGCAGTCTTTTTTTCCAACGCCTCGTAAAACGGCTCCGCCGCCCCCTTCATCACCTTTGTACCATAAGTGATGAATCCGATCCGAAGGCCCCAGACAAACATTTCCTTGGTGGCGCCGTCAAGTTTTACCGCCAGCAGACGGGCGTGCTTTTCGGAGAGTCTCGCGAACAGTGACTCCTTGATGGGTTCTTCCTCGTAGCGAAGACCAAAATAGGCGTCGTCGGTAACGGCGATGATATTGGTGCCCCCCTCGGCGATATCGGTGAGGATATCGACGATAGCGTCCGCCTCCGTCGCATTGATGGTATACCCTGTCGGATTATTGGGGAAATTAAGAAAAACCACAACCTTATAGTTGTTTTCGGCTTCTTCTCGAACACGCGCTTCAAATCCCTTGAGATTGAATCCGCCGCCGTCACCAAACATGGGATAGTTGCAGATAACGGCGTCCCGCCTCACAGCCATGACAAGATGGTTGTTGCCCCACATCTTGTCGGGAAAGATGACGACATCGTCCGGATCGAGAAACATATCAGCGAAAATGCTGATTCCGTGGGTGATACCGTTGGTCACCACGGGCAGACTGATGGTCTTCCCCGCCAGCGAGGGATTCTTTTCGTACATCGCCTCTTTCCAGCGTTGACGTAACTCAGGCAGGCCAAAGGAGGGCGCGTAGGTCAGAGATTCCCGAGCCTTGATCTTCTCGTGGTTGAGATAGTCCATGACCGAAGGCAGGTACATGGTGTCGAGGTGTTCGGTGGCAATGCCGATGGTGGCGTTGAAACGCTGATCGGCTTTCTCCCTGGCTTCGGCGCTCTGGGTCAGAATACCCTTGGGGAAAAAGAGCCGGCGTCCGGTTTTGGACAACATCTCCATCAGGTTGGAGTTGCCGTGTTTGATGGTTGCATTCAATTCTTGTGCGATGGGATTGACGCTCATCTCACCTGTTCCTCCATAATCAAGGATAGCTACTACGTCACTTCATGAGTTTCGTTCGGCACTTCTCATCTCCGTTGAGCGTTTCTTCATCTCATCCGCGACAGGACTATCTGGTGAAGTAGTCTGTGGAATATCGGAAAGAGTGGGACCGAAAACCATTAGGGGCCGGAAAGATTTTGTTTAATGGTTAAAGAGAAAAATATCAAGAATAAAAAGGAATCGGCAGGTATAAAAGCCCCGCCCTTGCTACGGGCGGGGCATGGAGGGCGATATGAAATCGATATCTTATTTCCCGCGACGCGCGCGTTTGGAGGCCTTCAACGGGTTTATCTTTGCCTGAGCGGACATTTCTCCAGCCTTGACATGTGTCGCCATGTTACAGATACCGTTTTTCCACTTCAGCGCCGGTTCCGGAAAAGCGCTGCAGTACCAACCGGTCTCGAGCTCAATAATACGGGAACATCCCTTGCATGCTTCAACAGCTTCTACGCAGGCGCCGCCGTTGTAGGAACATCCCTTTGCAGTCATGAAAGGGCAGTCATACCCTTTTCTTACAGTGGTGCAGATCATCTCTTAATTTCTCCTTATGTACTTGGACTTCAAGAAAAACCCGAAGTGTTTAATTTCAGACTTTTCTTTCGTAATTTGATACGATAAATCATCCCGAAATTTTTGTCAATTAAAATTTCAGTTTCCCCTCATGCCGTCGGCCATAAGCGACTCAATCTCATCCGCTTCTACAGGTATATCGCTCATCAAGTCGACCGGCCCATCATCGGTGATAAGAATGTCGTTTTCAGTACGAACGCCGATGCCTTCCTCCCGGATATAAATGCCGGGCTCGCAGGTCAACACCATGCCCGGTTCAAAGACACGGGAAGCATCCCCGTAGTCATGGACGTCCAATCCGAGATGATGGGAGGTCCCGTGCATGAAATAGGTACGGTAAAGGGGGGCATTTTCATCCTGGCCTTTGACATCGGCGTCATCGAGGAGACCGAGGCCGATCAACTCCTGCTCCATGAGACCTCCGACGGCCTTGTGATAAGCCTTCAGTGTGTTGCCGGGCGTCAGCATCCGAATCGCCGAGCGTTGAACCCGAAGCACCGCGTCATATACGGCTCGCTGTCTTGGGGTAAAGCGTCCGTTAACCGGAACTGTACGGGTGAGGTCTGCGGCGTAGTTGGCATATTCAGCCCCAAAATCCATCAGCACCAAATCACCGGCCTTACACAATCGGTCGTTTCTGACGTAATGCAGGATGCAGGCATTTTTGCCCGACGCGACGATGGGTTCATAAGCCGGGCCCCGAGACCGGTTTTTCATGAATTCATGATAGATTTCCGCCTCTATCTCGAACTCCCACACACCCGGCCGGATAAATCCCATCACCCGTCTGAACGCCGCCCCCGTAATATCGCAAGCCTTTTGGATCAGCGCTCTCTCAATGGGTGACTTCACCGCTCGCAGTCGATGCATAATGGGTGCGGACCGTTCATAGCGGTGAAGGGGATAGACCGCCTTACACCATTTCAGAAACCGGTCGTCCCGGGTTTCCACCGACACATCGGCCCGAAGATGCTCGTTGGTGTTGAGATAGATACGGTCCGACGACAGCACGAGGTCGCGGAATACCGACTCAAACTGGGATGCCCAGTAAACCGTCCGGATACCCGAAATCTCACGAGCCTCTTCCTGTGTGTGCTTCGGCCCCTCCCAAAGAGCGATCCGTTCATTGGTTTCCCGGATAAAAAGAATCTCCCGATGTTTTTCTTCGGACGCATCCGGACAGATCACCAGGGTAGACGCCTCCTGGTCGATGCCGGACAGGTAAAAGATATCGGTATGCTGGACAAATCGTCGAACGCCGTCGGCACTTTTGGGCGGTACGTCATTTGAATTGAACACCGCAACGGACCTCGGTTTCAACGCCTTTGCAAAAGCGACTCGATTTTGAACAAAAAGATCGCTGTCAATGGGCATATATCGCATGTCTCGTTTTCCTGTCACTGACGTTCCCTACACAATGGGATCCTGAATCCGGGTGTCAAAAACCCTGCAGCTCTTGCGTTCCGATCGAGGAAGCGTCCCATACGCGACAATTTCCACCGACGGCGTCACCAGAACCTTTTTCCTAATTCGCTGCTGCACTTCGACGGCAAGATCCTCGGAACGGCGGTCGTGAACGCCGTCCGCCCGTTCCACGATGAGATGCATCACCCCGCGCTCGGAGGCGTCCCGGGACAGATGGATTTGGTATTCGGACCCCAGTCCTGAAACATCTGAAATGATGGCGTCAATAGTAGAAGGGTAGATGTTGACCGCCCGGAAGATAAACATGTCGTCCGTTCTGCCCGAGATGCGTGAGTGCCGCGGCATTATCGATCCACACGTACACGGCCCGGGAATGATTCGGGTGATATCGTGGGTTCGATATCGGATCAGGGGGACGGCCTCTTTGCAGAGAGTCGTCACCACCATCTCCCCCCATTCGCCGTCGGGAACGGGTGTCAGGGTGTGGGGATCGACGATCTCCAGGATGTAATAATCCGCCCAGTAGTGAATGCAGTCGTGATCCGGGCACTCAATGCCCGTCCCCGGCCCATAGAGCTCCGTCAATCCGGTGATGTCGAAAAGCTCGGCACCGTTGAAAAGTTCGGAAATCTTCTTGCGCATGGAAACCGACGATCGTTCGGAACCATAGATCACCTTCTTGAGATTAATCTTCCGAGCGAGACCCCGACGCTTCGCCTCCTCAGCCATCAAAAGCCCCATGGAAGCCGTGCAGCAAAGTACGGTACTCTGCATGTCCACCAGGAACTGGCACTGGAGATCCACATTACCGGGCCCTACAGGCAACGCCATGGCGCCCAGCTTTTCGCAGGCCAGTTGAAATCCCACACCGGCGGTCCATACGCCGTAACCGACGGCGATCTGAACCCGGTCTTCAGGGGTAACCCCGGCCATCTCGTAAGCTCTGGCAAAAAAATGGACCCAGTCGTCTATATCCTTTTGGGTATAGCAAAGGTTTTTGCGCCGACCGGTGGTGCCGCTGCTCGAGTGAATCCGGACGATTTTTTCGAAGGGCACGGCGCGCAGGGGGAAAGGATAGCCGTCCTTGAGATCCTCCGCATCGGTAAACGGCAGTTTTCGAATATCCGTAAGCGATTGAATGTCCTGCGGTGCCACTCCTGCAGCAGCCAGTTTGGCCCGATAGACTGGTGATCCGCTGTAGGCATGGGCCACGGTCCATTTCAAACCCGAGAGCTGGTGATTCAGAAGCTCCGCTTCAGTATTGAATTTGGGCATAAAGCGTTGTCTCGGCATGATGTCTCCCGTTTCGAGGGGTCTAAAAAAATGTCGTTGTTCTATGGCATCGACGGCGGAAAAGGTCAAGGGGGTTCCGGATGGGACTTGCCCCCACAAAGCCCTCTCTGGATCATCTTCTTCAGAAATCGTCCGGTATGGGAAGCGTCCGCCGTCGCCACGGCCTCCGGTGTTCCGCAAGCAACGATCCGGCCGCCGGCGTCCCCGCCTTCGGGTCCCAGATCAATGATATAGTCGGCGGTTTTGATGACGTCCAAATGGTGCTCGATGACAATCACCGTATTCCCCATGTCCACCAGTCGATTCAGAACGTCAAGCAGCTTGCGGATATCGTCCATATGAAGACCCGTAGTGGGTTCATCCAGAAAATAAACGGTGTTCCCTGTCGCCCGGCGACTGAGTTCCTTTGCCAGTTTCACCCGCTGGGCCTCCCCACCGGACAGGGTGGTGGCCTGTTGCCCGATCTGAAGATACCCAAGCCCCACCGCTGAAAGGGTCTGAAGCTTGTTACGAATGGCCGGAATTCTTTCGAAAAATTCCAAAGCCTGATCAATGGTCATGTTGAGGATTTCGGAGATGGTCTTACCCTTGTAGCGGACCTCGAGAGTCTCTCGGTTATACCGCTTTCCCCGGCAGACGTCACAGACCACGTAAACATCCGGCAAAAAATGCATCTCGATCTTGATGATGCCGTCCCCCTGACAGGACTCGCACCGACCGCCCTTGACGTTGAAACTGAACCGACCGGCTTTATACCCTCGCATCCGGCCCTCGGGCGTCTCGGCAAATACCTCACGGATGTGGGTGAAGACCCCGGTATAGGTTCCTGGATTGGAACGGGGCGTTCGGCCGATGGGCGACTGGTCGATATGAATCACCCTGTCGACGTATTCAGTCCCGGAGACTGCGTCACAGGCCCCTGCACGAATGCGGTTTCGATGGAGCCTCTGAACGAGAATCCTGTGGAGGGTCTCCAGAACCAGGGTCGATTTGCCGGATCCGGAAACGCCCGTTACACAAATCAAGCATCCCAGGGGAAAGATCGCGTCGATATTTTTGAGATTGCGGGCTCTGGCCCCTTTCACGATAATTTGCCGTCCATCGCCGGCTCGACGAGCCGTCGGCACCTCGATACACTTTTTCCCGGCCAGATATTGACCCGTCAGGGAAGTCTCCGCCTCCACCAAACGGTCGGGGTGACCCGAAAAGACCACCTCGCCGCCCCAGACGCCGGCTCCCGGCCCCATATCCACCACATGATCGGCAGCTCGGATCATCTCCTCGTCATGTTCCACCACCAACACCGTATTTCCCAAATCCCGCATTTGAAGAAGGGTGGCAAGAAGCCGCCGGTTGTCCCGTTGATGAAGTCCGATACTGGGCTCGTCCAACACATAGAGAACCCCCGTAAGCTTGGATCCGATCTGGGTGGCCAGACGGATGCGCTGAGATTCCCCGCCCGACAAACTGCTTGCCGGTCGCTCCAGGGTCAGATAGCCCAGCCCGATATTATTCAGAAACCCAAGCCGGTCCGTAATTTCCTTCAAAATGTTCTGTGCAATGACCGCATCTTTCTCCGTGAGTTCACCGGCCAGGGCCGCAAAATAATCATGCGCCTGGCTGATGGTAAAACGCGTTACTTCAGCGATGTTCCGGCCACCGACCCTGACGGCCAACGAAGCAGGGTTCAACCGGTCTCCTCGGCAGGCTTCGCAAGGCCGGACGTTCATGTACTGTTCAATCTCATCTCTTGACTGCTGAGAATCGGTTTCGATGTATCGGCGGGCCAGTTTGGGAATAATCCCTTCAAAGCGTTTTCGGTAAACGCCCCGCCGATTTTTCCGCTCGAAAAAAAAAGGGATCTCCACGTCGCCGGACCCATGCATCAATACCGTTTTAAAGGATTCCGGAAGATCTTTGTAAGGCGTGTAGATATCGACGCCGTAGTATCTCGTCAGCGCCTCCAGAAAATCCATGAATTGTACCGAACTTCGATGGGCCCATACCTTCACCGCGCCTTCCCGCAGATTAAGATCGGGGTTGGGAACGATCAACTCAGGATCCAGTTCACTGGCCACCCCCAGACCGTCGCATTTAGCGCAGGCGCCCTGTGGGGAATTGAAGGAAAAACTGGCGGGAGAGAGCTCCGGAAGGCTGATGTTGCAATAGGTACAGGCCGCATGCTCGCTGAAGAGGATGGTCTCGCCGCCCATGATATCGACAGCCACCCGACCATCGGATTGGGCCATGGCCAGTTCCAGGGAGTCGGCCAGCCGATTGCTGATGCCCGGTTTGATCACCAGGCGATCGACAACGACATCGATGGTATGCCTCTGATGCTGGTCCAACCCATCCGACGCCTCGATATCCATGACTTCACCGTCGATTCGGACCTTGGAAAAGCCCTGCTTTTGAAGTTGCCTCAGGCGTTTTTCGTGACGCCCTTTCTGATTAGACACCAGCGGCGCGAGGATAAGAATCCGCGTCTGTTCCGGAAAAGCCGTCACCTGGTCGACAATCTGGTCTATAGATTGGGCCGAAACAGGGCGCCCGCATCGGTGACAGTAACTCCGTCCGATCCTCGCAAAGAGCAACCTGAGATAATCATGGATTTCGGTGATGGTTCCCACGGTCGATCGAGGGTTATGGCCTGGGGCCTTTTGCTGAATGGCGATGGCGGGGGAAAGACCGTCTATCAGATCCACCTCCGGTTTATCCATACGCTCCAGAAACTGTCGGGCATATGCCGACAGGGACTCCACAAACCGGCGTTGTCCCTCTGCATATAGGGTATCGAAGGCCAGCGTGGACTTTCCCGAGCCGGACAGACCGGTCACCACCACCAATTTGTGTCGCGGGATTTCCACATCGATGTTTTTAAGATTATGATGCCTTGCCCCCTGAATGATGATTTTATCCGATGTCATAAGAAGGTCCGTTGTTCAATGATTTGCGATGATGAGGAGGCAGCCGTTGACGTCCTTTTAAAAAATATTTTAGCCCGCCTGTCATGCTTTTTCAAACGAATTATTCCAGATCGAAATGCGGTTGTTCGCTCATAAAACGATGATATTCAATGAAAACAAAAGATATATTAAAATTGTGAGTTGATGGCGATATGGCTTTTTTCAAAAATTCCTCGCCGATGCCCTTAAAATACTTGAAGATAAATCGGACGGTGAAAAAGGGTGTATTTATGGAGAGTTGCAAACTGAAAAACACATATAACCAATTTATTCAGACTATTACCAAATAAATTTTCCGTACCCTGAAATGTTGATACAGCCCGATTCATCCGATTTGACGCTCTTGGACAAATCGCATATTAGAGGAATCCATGTTGTTTGATACATCAGACCATCCTCCGGTATTTGGGCCATAATTAGCCTAAACGTACATCCACGACGAATACAACGAATAGTTTAAGGGTTTAAATCGGTTGCGTAAGCAATAAGGAAGCGTATTGTCCAATGGAAGATATCTGGAAAAACGTTAAGGCTGTCGTCAAAAAGGAGATTCCCGCCCACAGCTTTAGAATGTGGATCGAACCCGTCGAATTCGTCAAAGCCGACGGAAACACGATCGTGCTCTCCTGTCCGAATTTTTTTGCCAAAAAGCGTGTCATGGATCACTATGGCGCCATGATCGAAGCCCTCTTCAAGAAAGACACGGGCAAAAACTGCTCCATCAGCATCGAAATTGCTTCCCGACAGAATTCAGTCCGGCGAAGATCCGATGCCAATGAACTGAGGATCGAGCCCCAACTGGAGTTGCCGTCGATGCCGCCGCCCCCTTCCAGCGGGCGGCTCCTCCGGAAAAATTTTACGTTCGACCGTTTCGTTGTTGGCAGCAACAGCAATTTTGCCTATTCAGCAGCACTTTCTTTGGCGTCAAGGCAAGGCATCAACCACAACTCCCTGTTCCTCATGTCTCAGACGGGCCTGGGTAAAAGTCACCTGTCCCAGGCCATCGGGCACCATATTCTATCACACTTTCCAACGGAGAACGTTTATTACATCACAGCCGAGGATTTCACCAATGAGATGATCCGGGCCTTCCGCAACGATGCCATTGAGCAGTTCAAGCTTAAATACCGTAATCAGTGTGACGTGCTGCTCCTGGAGGATGTCCATTTTCTGACCGGAAAAGAGCGAACCCAGATGGAGCTTGCTCAGGCGCTTGACTATCTTATCGATGCAGACAAAAAAATCATCTTTACCAGTTGTCACCTGCCTGCCGAAATTCCAAACATGAGCGAACAACTCAAATCTCGCCTGGCACGGAGCCTTATATCCCACATCGAGATCCCTGATTTTCAGACTCGGATCAAGATTCTCAAAAGAAAGATGGTGGAGCATGGGTGCATGTTGCCGTCGTCGGTCACAGAGTATCTTGCCGGAGAGTTATCTGAAAACGTTCGCCAGCTCGAAAGCGGCCTTATCGGCGTAACCGCCAAGGCATCCCTTCTTGGAGAGCCCATCGATCTGAGGCTTGCAGAGAGCGTGGTTAGAAACATTACCCAAAGAAAACAAGCTATTACTGTAGACTATATCAAAAAACTGGTGTGCAGACAGTTCAAGATCTCTGTAGAGGAAATTGTCTCACCATCGAGAAAGCGGGCCATCGTCCGGCCCCCCCAGG
>OBLN01000830.1_pt1 | contig 10962 bp, 8 predicted proteins | sample 1519301 | NCBI WGS metagenome assembly OBLN01 (sample SAMEA2452533, study PRJEB22499) | sediment metagenome | reverse complement strand
ATTTCGGATTTGGAATTTGGGTCCCTGAAGTTTCCTCCAGCCATCTTCTTTCCCTTTCCCCGGCTTCCGGGTACAATGTTGGCCAGATCATGATTGCAGAAATACGTGACGTTGGTCCCGGCGGCTTCGGGGTGGCTTCCAGTCCGGACGGCCCGGTCATGATCCCCCGGGTCCTGGCCGGAGAGACGGTCCGTTTCAAAGTGAGCGGACGCCGCCGCGGAGTGAGTTGGGGCGAAGCCGAAAAAATTCTCTCACCCTCCCCCCATCGGGTTACGCCGCCTTGCCCGTTCTACACCGAATGCGGCGGCTGCAACCTGCAGCACGCGTCCATTGAACACCAGTTGGAAATCAAATCAGCTATCCTGAAACGCAACCTGGCACGGATCTCACGCATCCAATCACCGCCTTCTGTGACATTGACGGCGTCACCCCCCCTGCATTACCGCACGCGCATGATCCTGCAGATCCGCAACGGCCGTATGGGATTTTTTGCCCGCAACAGCCATCGATTGGTCACGGTCTCATCCTGCCCGCTCATGCCCGTCGTCATGCAGGAGCAAATGCTCGCCCTCAGGGAACACCCAAGGATTCGCGCCGTGGCCGAAGGTCGACTGGTTCTCTTGAGTAATGGAAAGCAGGTCAGTGCCGCCGGAATGGAGGGCGGGGAATGGTTTTTTCCTGAAGGTCTTCAGGACATTACCTTTCCCTTTCCCGATGGTGATTTTTCGGTCGATCCACGCAATTTTGTTCAGGCCAACATCTTCACCATGCCCGCCATGCAGGCGCTCGCGCGCCCGCAATCCGCGACCGTGCAATCCGGGGCCGACCTTTATGCGGGCGCGGGATTCCTGACGCTGTCATTGGCCCGCGCGTGTCCCCGCGAGGTCTGGGCGGTTGAATCGGAGTCGCGAAACCTCGAGCGATTGCGACGCAATCTCGCCGTCAATGGATTCACGCACGTCCATGTGGTCGAGAGTCAGATCGTCAAAAGGCATTGGCCGCCGGTCGATTTCCTCGTCCTGGATCCGCCGCGAAAAGGCGTCCCGCCCCGTGTCCTTCACGCCCTGGCCGCCATTCCTCCGGCGGAGATGGTGCTTTTTTCATGCGATTCGGCTACTTTCAGCCGTGACCTGGGCCGCCTGGTCGAAGCGGGGTTTTCTATTTCAGCATGCACGTTGATCGACAATTTCCCCCAAACGGATCACATGGAGATCGCGGCGCGGCTTGTCGCTCCCGCATGAAGCGGCAACGGGTCAGAAACGACGGAAATCCGGCCAGTACAAGAAGCGTTTGCCGCTGAAAATCACATCCCGGCCGGAATAGTCACGATAAACCCCTTGCTGCTCGAATCCCTGAAACTCACCGTCACTCCCGGCAGAGGCGATCCAGAATCGAGGACCGTCGGCACGGTAGTAAAGGGGTCTTCCCCAGGCGTCCATCAAAGTCAGATCCTTGAAATAGGGCGAATAATTGGGGTAGAGGTGAAGGTCATTGATTGAGTCCACTTCCGGAGCGGATCCGAATTTTTTCACATACCGATCCAACGCTTCTCCCAGGTTCGAAATCGTGCGCATGGTAATTTTCAGCCTCGATTTCACGCTGGCTCTTCCCATCTGTCGTGACAGGTTCGCCAAGGCCCCATCCCCCAGAATCCGCCCTTCAATCAGGTCGTTATACGCAATACGGATCCGTTCATCCTCAAGCGGCAGATTCGCCACGTCGATTTCCTTGTACGCTTCGGCAAGCGATGCCTGGATATCCGCAATCTGCGAATGATTTCCAAATCTTTGCAGATCCATCTGGACGATGTTTTCCATCAGCCTGAGTACGCTGATCATCCGGGCCAGGATCGCTTTTTGCGCATCCGTCAAGCGGTCTCCGCATCGTCGCGCCGTCTCCAGGTGGGAGTTGATATCCGGAGTCAGGCGGTGAATGCCTTCCAGATACTCCTGCATACGGGTCGTGACATCCTCGAGTTTTCCCGCCATCTGAATGCCGTCCACGTATTTCTGGATCAGGATGCTCTGGTCTTCGACCAGGTTCCCGACCCGCTCAATGTCCAGAGTATCTTTCCGGCAACCTGCTACCAGCAGCAGCATCGCGGCACTGCACCAGATCGCACCGCCACGCAACCATTTCATACGACCTCCCTCGACGAAGCTGGAATTCATCCGCCGGTTCAAGGTCCACTTTATAGCAATTCCGCGCAGAAAAATCAATCAGCCGAAAAAAGGGATCCGCCGGGGCGGTTCGGAACCGGTATCTACAGCCCGGAATCACCGGCCGTGCGGGAAGATGCCGCCCCCGCCCGCATCCGCTTGCGATTCCAGTCCTGATAATACCGATATTCAAGCGCCACAAACTCGTCCAGCGCCATGGGCAGGCGTCGCCCCCCCAGGAACGCGTCCAAACCGTGCTGGTATTCCGGATTGAATTCAAACTCCGCTTCGCAGGAAAAATCAGTCATCTCTCACCTCGCGCTCAAATGCTACGCGGGGAGAATGAAATTTAGTTAAAATTACCGTAAAATCGATGTTAACCCACCCCATGATCCTGGATTTCTGACTACGCATGGCATAGAATGCCTGGGGCCAGACAGATGAACCGCAAATCGTTGCCAAGCGACATTGCTTTCACACGCCGAATGCCGGAGTTTCAGCTTTCCACCCTTCAACGGATATGCGCGGCAATCCTGTTCATCAACGGGGTGGCCGCTTCTCTACCCCTGTTCATGACCCCGCTTCCCATCGCTCCTTTCGTATTGCGCGTGCTGGCCGTGGGATCCAGCTGGATGTCGGCCGTGCTCGTCGACGCACCCTCGCCCTTCATTCAATTTTCCCGGGTTACCGCGATTCCGAGGTTCACGTTCGCCATCGAGATCCGGGCGGCTATTCTGGTCTCCGCGCTGTTCATCCCCGCCGGCATCCTGCTTCACGGTGCACGGACCGCAAGCAATGCCGGTGATTTCCGCATCGTTGTGGCGGATTTTTCCGCTCCCGATGGCGCGTATCCGTCCATGCGTTCCGACCTGATCCATCGCATCCAAAGCGAAACCTCCAACCAGCCGGGTATCCGCATCATTGCCTTACGCAAATCGCCGGCAGACGGAACCGGCAAGGACTCCGCCGCCATGCTGATTCGCAGGTACGGCGCCGATCTGCTGGTCCGGGTTTCTTACAGGAGAACCGGCACCGGCATGAGCTTTTTCATGAACCTGCGTCATCCATCGCTTCATGTTCGCGTTGACGAAATTCGCCGGCGCATCCACCCGCTGATGCGCCCACCTGCCTGTTCACTGCCCGGTCACTTCACGCTGCACTCCAACGGGCAACACAATTGGCGTGAGATGGCGCATTTTATCAGCGGGCTGGCTCACTTCCTGCGGCATCGTCCCCGTCGAGCCGTCCAGGAATGGAACACGGCCCGGCGTTTTGCGTCTGACTCCACCAAAGGATGGATCACCCTTTTCCGCGGCAACGCCCACCTGGCCCTGATGCGCCTGGATCAAGCTGAAATGGACACCGCCGAGGCAATCTCCCGCCTGCCGCGGCTGGCTCACGCCTGGAACCAGCGGGGCGTGATCGCGGCCTTGAAGCATGATGCGGAAACGGCAGCCTGGTGCCTGGAACAGGCGGCCGTTTTCAACCCATCCTGGGCGGAGCCTCACTGCAATCGCGGAATCCTGTTGACAAAAGTCAAGAAGACTGACGACGCCGCGTTTGCGTTCACAACCGCGCTTGAGCGTGACCCGAAGCATTGTGATTCTCTGTATAATCAGGGCATCATCGCCATGACGAAAAAAAAATGGCTTCCGGCCGCGCACATCTTCACCCGCCTGATCCGCGTTCAACCCCTGGCGGGAGACGCCTGGTATCAGCGAGGCATCTGCCATTTCAAAAAGAACAATCGGGCCGCGGCACACAGCGACCTGACCCATGCCGTGCGGCTCAGGCCCAACTGGCCATCGGCATTGCACGACCTGGGAGTGGTTCATGCCCGTAACGGAAACATTTTCATGGCGATCCGCTCTTTTACGCGGGCGCTGGCCTTGAAGCCCGGGCGCATCGATTCACGCCGGCAACTGGCCGCCGCTCTTTATTCCTGCCGGGATTTCTCCAGGGCGGCGCGGGAGTATTCACGAATCCTGCGCGCGGACCCACTGGACGCCACCGCGCTGACCGATCGCGGCCGCGCTCTCTTCCGCGTGGGCAACATCCCGGCCGCGGTGAACGATTTTTCTTTGCTGATAGACCGTTTCACCGACAACCCGGAACCGTTGATCTTGCGTGGGAGGGTCTACCTGGAAGCCGATCAGGCCGAAGCGGCGGAAAAAGACTTTGCCAACGCCTTGTCCCTGGACGCCGAAGATCCCCACGCCTGGGCCGGCAGAGCCATGGCCCGGGTCATGCAGCAACGATTCGCAGAAGCAATCGCCGATCTCGAGCACGCCCTGGCACGCAAAAACGACAATCCTCACTGGTGGCTGCTGGCCGGGCTGATCCATCGCCGCATGCACCAATACGGACCGGCTGAAGACCACCTGCGCAAGGCGTCCGCTTTGTCTCCCGGTTCAGCGGAACCGACGTTCGAACTGGGGGTGACGCTTTTTCTGGCCGGGAAAAACCAGTCGGCGCTGGAACAATTCAATCAGGTCCTGCACATCCTGCCGGATCATCACCAGGCACTTCATTTCCGCGGCAACCTGTATCTGCAGTCCGGGAATACAACCGCGGCGGCAGATGATTTCCGGGCCGCCCTGAAACTGGTTCCCCAGGAAGCCGCTTATTATCTCTCCCTGGCCAATGCCCACCTCATCAGCGGAAAAACGGAATCCGCCGTCAAGCAATACCTGGCGGGCGCGAAGCTGCTCCCCGGCGACCCGACCCCCGTCCTGTTCGCCGGGCAGGCACTGGAAGAAGCGGGCAGACCCCATGCCGCGCTTGAGTTGTACCGCAAAACCCTGGAAAAGGGGCCGCGCAGTGCCGGGCCTTGCTTCCAGGCGCTGAAGCGACGCATCGCGGAATTGGAAACGGATTTAAAGCGGCTGCAACAGGGAAAACCCGCGGCGAACGGAGAAACCAGGCGATGATTTCACTCCGCAAGCGGTGCCGGAACCCTCGATCACCAGCAATCCTGGTGGAAAGCCGGCCCCGATACGGTGATCAAACGGCTGGTGCGGGGATTGGCGGACAAGCGCAGCACAAAGCGTCCGGCGTTGGGGGATTCAACCAGCAACTGCTTTCTGCTGACTTCCGCGGTAATATCCCGCGCCAGCACGACCTGTACCTGAATACGGGCAAAAGAAAGCTCGGTTTCAATCCCAACCGGTTGCAGGGGGAAAACCATTTCCGCTTCCCCCAGCGGTTCCTGAATCCGGAAAACCGCCTCCCCATCGCAAATCCGGCTCAAATCCGCTTCGGTCAGATTCATCAGAACCCGTTCCGGCCAGCGTCTGCCGTTGATTTCAGACACAACGTAAGTCCAATCGCGGACCCATTTCAGTCCGGTAATCCCTCTCGCCCCCGCAGCCTTGTCGCGCAGATAAAAATGCGGTTCGCCGCGATCATCACGGATAAATTCGTCCTCGCTGAAATCCACGCCCCAAAGCGTCCGTGTAACCGTTTGCGTAATGATTTCCGTTTCCACCACCCAGGCATCAATTCCAAGGACCTGCCATTCATCGTGCGTAATCTGCGCCAGCGCTTCCTCCGCCCGCGCCGGGTGCAGCAACGGCTGTTCAAAACCCAGAATCACCATGCTCCCGGCAGACACGCGGTAATGATGTTCCCTGCAGGGGTCGCCTTCATCGCGGAAGATGCCGGCGTCGGTGAGAAAGGAGTCCATTTGCGTGTCGGAATCCTCCCCCGCTTGCGAAATCAAGGAAGAACCCGGCTCAACCGCTCCGGGAGAATCCCCGGAATCGCCCCCGCAGCCGGAAAAGAGCAGGAACAGAACCATAAAGGCCGGAAACCCGGCATGGAAGCACTGAATTCTCCAGCGTTTCATTCCCGCCTCCGCCTCCACTCTACCAACTCCGGAATCGGAACTCAACCGCCATCCGCATATTTTCTGGCAACCAGGTGCGCATGAAGCATCCGGAAACACACGAAACCGTACCGGAAAGTCAACCCGGATACACCCGGGCGCGTCCAAATAACAAACCCGAAACAGAGGAGGTCATCCATCTGGTTGTGCTCGCCAGAAAAGGAGATCAAAGCGCCATGGGCCAATTGTACAGGATATACCGCCCGATGGTTCGCGCATTGGTGTGGCGTTTCACCGGGGGTGCCGCAGAAACCGAAGACCTGATCCAGGATTCTTTCCTGCGCGCCTTCCGCAGCATCACCCATTTCAAGGCGGATCGGGCTTCATTCCAGACCTGGTTGTACCGCATCACATCCAACTGCTGTCTGGATTACCTGCGCCGCGGAAAAACGCGTCGAACCCACATGGAGGAATTTTATCTGCTGGACACCGATCGGGATTCCGATCTTCAGGTATCGCCCGAGTCTCTGGCCGACATGGAGCAAAGGCAAAACCTTGTACGCGCCGCGGTTACCCGCCTGCCGGCCAAGCAACGCATGGCCCTGGTTCTGAGGCATTTCAACGGTATGCCCATCCGTGAAATCGCGAGTGTAATGAAATGTCGCGAGGGAACGGTCAAGCGGCACCTCTACCGTGCCGTGCGGCGGCTTCGCCGCGAAATTGAACATCCTGGAGAACGCAATGAGATGTAATCGCGTGCGCCGCAACCTTCACCTGTTCTACTACGCTGAATTGCCGGAGCTCAAGCGGGAAAAGATCGCGGAACACCTGCTCCATTGTCCGCGATGTGCCCGTGAGTATTCACAGATCAGGGGCATGTTGGACGGCCTTGCGCAGGCAGTCACGCAATCCGGAACCGAAGCCGCCGAGGCAACCTGGAAACGCATTCTGGCCGGGCTTGAACCCACCCCGCGGTTCCATCCGGCATACTTGATGAAAGTGGCGGCGGCACTGATCATTTTCGCGATTGGACTGGGCGTCGGGATTCAGCTCAGCCGCAGGCAGTTTTCGCCAGCTCCGACATCGCCCGTTCAGGCGCTCAGCCGGCAACCGGAATGGATCCAATACCTGGGAGATCTGCAACTGCTGCTTCTGGATGCCGGGAACAAAGGACTCCCGATCTTTACCGCTTCCCCACCGGGAGAGCAGGCCATCGATCACCTGTTGTTCCAGAACCGGCTTTTGAGCCGTGACAGCGTTTCATCCCCGGAAGCACGCTACTTGCTGGAAGAAACCGCATTCCTGCTCAGAGAACTGCAGAATCGGTCGGAAACACTCCGGCGTGATCCCGAGTGGCTGCAGCGGGTTATCGAGCAACAACGCTTGCTGGAAAGGATCCGCATCCTCTTGAACCACAATCCGGCGGATTTCCAGATGGAGGTTCAACGTGCGCCGGTTATTTAGCGTTTTTGCCGTTCTTTTCCTGTTGAACGCAGCTTTTGCGGTCGCGGCTGCACCGCAGACAAAAAAGCCCCAACGGGTGGCCTTTGATTTACGGGGACGGGTGGAAGATTCCCATGGAACGGCCGTATCCAGCGCGCGGGTCATCCTGCTCGGTATCTCCGGCCGGGCCGCCTCGCCCAGGCAGACCCGGTCCGACAAAAACGGCGAATGGCTTTTCACCCAGGTGAAACCCGGCCGCTGGAAGATTCAGGCCTTTGATCCGGAAGCCATGTCCGAGATCTACAACCTGACCATTTCCTGGCGCAACGACAGGCAGGAGCTGCTGCCCGTGATCCTCAAACTCGATATCAAAGCTGCGCATATCCTGGCCGAAGGCAAAAACCACCTTTATAACCATCAATGGGAAGCGGCACATCGCGCATTTGATTTTTTTGTCCTGAACTTCGCGAACCATGCTTTGCTGGAAGAAGCGCTTTACTGGAACGCCTATGCCGGTTTTCGCCAGGCACGCGATCAGGAAAGCGGGGCCGAACAATTGCGTCGGCGGGCGCTGATGATGATCGAGCGCATGATCAGCGACTTCCCCGAGGGCCCCTGGTCGGATGATGCCCGGGTATTGCGCCTGGACCTGTGGTGCGATCAGTTTCGTGCCGGCGAACGCGAAGAGGTTGATTCGCTGGTGAATGCCGCGGATCCCGCAAAAGAAGGCGACTCGAGGGTGCGCTGCGCCGCCATTGAGATTCTCATTCCCATAAAGCCGGATTTCGCCTGGGAGGCGCTGCGCAGAGAAATCGCGGCTACGCCATCGGCAAAAATGCGTGGGGACCTGTTGTTGCTGCTGACCCGCTTTCCCTCCGGCCAGGCTGTTTCCGAACTCGAGCGCATCGTTCGCGAAGATCCGGATTCCATGGTAAAAGCGAAGGCGGGCTACTGGCTGCAACGCCTCAACAGATCCAGAGAAACCGATGCATCCGACCGCGGTGCGGCGAAGCGGCCATGAGACGGCAAGCGGATTTTCAGCCCGGGGAGGCAGTATGAATGCAATTGATCGCAATCGACACGGCAGGTCTTTATCGGTCCTGATCACAATCCTTTGGCTCATGCCCGCAGGGATCTCTTCTCAGGAACGGGTACAGGAATACGTCGAAGTCAACCAGGTGGAATTGATCGTAAGGGTAATGGATCGCGGAGGAAGCCCGGTTTCCGGGCTGTCGCAAAAGGACTTTGCCGTGACCGAAAACGGCTCCCCCGTACCCATCACCAGTTGCGTGGAAGTCAAGCGCCGCATCAACAGCGCGGCGATCGCATCCGGCCGGGTACCGGCCACTCCACGTTTTTTCCTGGTTTACTTCTGGGTCTGGCAGGACAGCGAAGTCTACACCAAAGCGTTGGACACGCTGTTTGAACGGATTTACCAGGATGGCGACACCGTCATTCTTTCGCTGCCTGTTTCTACCCGCGTGATTCAGCGACGCAGCGATATTGCCCCGGTGCGTGCTGAATTTGAGCGTGACCTGCGTGAATGGACCCGGCAGCGATCTCAGAATCTCGAGAGCATCATCGCCAACCTGAACCGCCTGTTGCGTGACCTGATCGAGAATGACCGGTTGCTGGCGACCATGGATACGGACTGGGGCTTCATTCGCGCCTTCGAAACATTCCGCAGTTCCGTGTTAAGTGACTGGCAATTTTTCCGCAGCCGCTTTCTGGATATCCCCAACCGCGATTTCAAACGACTCGCCGAACTGATGCGGGGAATCAAACACCAGAAATGGGCGGTTGTATTTCTGCAACCGCCGACGTTCCCTACCGTCCACCCCAACGCGATTTTCTGGACCCGCTTTGAAAACCCGAGCCAGGCGGATCAGCTGAGAAACTTTTCGAACGAAATGATCCGCCTGATGAATTCTCCTCACGAGCCGGAAGTTCAACTCCAGGCCATTGAACAGGCGTTCATCCGCTGCAACACCACCTTCCATCTGGTCCGCATGGATACGAATCGTGATGAAACAGACAAAAACCCCGACCTGGCTTTGAGGGAAGTGTATTCGGACCGCCAATGGACCTTCCAGCGCCTTGTCCAGGCCACCGGCGGAAAAAATATCCAGGACAACATCCCCGATCGCGCATTGCAGCGGATTGCCGATGCCGAAGACATATACTACCTGCTGACTTACCGGCCGGCTCAGGAGGATGGCCGGACTTCGGGGGACGAGCGTCGCCTCGTCATCAACTGCAGTCAACCCGGCGCACGCGTCTTCCATGTCCGCAGCATGCGTTTGAGTGAGGTGGAGGAAATCCGCCTGGCTGAATTCCACTGTGACGCCACGCGGCTGAAATTCATCCTGACCGGGTATGCGGTACGCATGGAGGGTGAACGACTGCGCTCAGACATCCGGGTCCGCATCAGCGCCGAGTCCGCCCGGGGAGAAGTCCGCACCTTCACCCGTGATTTCGACACTGCGGAACCTTTCCTGCAGGTCTCCATGGACCTGCATTTTCCACATTCAGGACATTTTCAGCTTTATTTTCACGCTGAAGACCGCTTCACCGGTCACGTGGTGAAAGAAAACCAGGTGGTCCAGGTCATCCTTGCCGACAAGCCCGCCGTTGAACACCCGGGAGGCGACCGGACGTGAAACTTTTTCTGCTGATTTTCCTGCACGCCGTCGTATCCCTGGCCCTGCCGGCCGGCACACCGGTCACAGAAGACGATCAGATCAAGGAATACGTGCGTGTCAGCCAGGTGGAATTGGTTGTCCGCGCCCTGTCTGCGGATGGAACTCCCAAAGCCGGACTGAAAGCGGAAGATTTTTCGGTTTATGAATACGACAGCCCCGTTCCAGTGACCAGTTGCACGGAAATCCGTCGGCACCTGGGAACCATCGACCGGGCCCGCCCGGCAGTGTCCAAAGACGCAGCCCCGCGGATCATCCTGGTCTATCTCTGGATCTGGCAACAGAACCATTCCCTGGATGAAGCTCTGGATTACCTGTTTCACGAAGTGTACCGTGACGGCGACACGGTGATCCTGATGCTGCCCGCCTATTCAGAGGTCATTTCCGCTCGGGATCAGATCGCTACGGCCCGGATCAATTTCCGGCGGCAGATGGTTGGCTGGACCCAGCGGGTAGAGCAGGACATCCAGTCCACGATGCAGTATTTCAATTCCCTTTGTGATGATTTTGTCCCCAAGTTCCGGGCCCGGCAGGGCGGGGGCCAGGAACCCGAGGACCTTACGTTCGTGCGCGTATTCAACGAGTTCAAATCCATCATTCAAACCGAATGGCGCAGTTTCCAACAGCGCCACCTGGAAGCCAACCATCGCAGGTTACTCAACCTGGCCAACGCCCTCAGAACTCTGAGAAATGAAAAATGGGCGCTGGTTTTTTTTCAACAACCGGTTTTCCCGGCCCTCCACCCCTACGCCAACCTGATGCTGCGCCTGGAAAACCAGGATTACATCAACCAGTTGCGACAGTTCGCCCATCAGATGATTCGCGATCTGAACAG
>OBLN01000829.1_pt1 | contig 10965 bp, 8 predicted proteins | sample 1519301 | NCBI WGS metagenome assembly OBLN01 (sample SAMEA2452533, study PRJEB22499) | sediment metagenome | reverse complement strand
AAAGTGAGTCTGAGTTATTAATTGCTAGATTGTGTGAGGCACTTAAGGACGCTCCACTATCTATGAGTTTTGGGGCGGCCACATACCCAATTGATGGCAGCGACGAACATACATTACTTGAAAAAGCTGATGATCGACTATATCTTGCAAAATTAAATACCCCCTCACATAAAGAAGATATTGAGATTTGTGAATACGTTAGATGCCGTCCAAACCATGCTCATAAAATATATCAAATCAGCATGGTTGTAAAATTTATTGACTTGATTATTTCAATTCCCCTAATTTTTCCCAATTAGGTTCTTCCATAGACGAGTCTTCTTTATATCGATAGATGGGTTCAAAATATACGTCACCGTTCTTCAGATCCTTGGACACATTGGATATGGCAATCACCCGGCGAACTTCGTGACGGATGCCGATCTGTACCAGCAAATCAACCGCATCACAAATCATCTGATTGGCTTCGTGTGGCTTTACTCCAGCATCCGCACCCATGACTGTCGCTAAACGGCGAGCTGCTTCACGGGGACTGTCCGCATGGAAGGTACAGGCTCCGCTGTGCCCCGTCATCAAAGCCCGGAACAAACTCATGGCAGCCACGCCATCACGCACCTCTCCAATGACCAGGTAATCAGGTGACATTCGCATGGCATCATCGACTCCGTCTGCCAGGGTATACGGCCGGACATCCGTGCCAATCGCCTGCGGGCGGGCTTCCACCGTCTGGACGGTTGGACGATCTACCCAGATTTCCTCTGGGTCTTCGATCTTCACGATGCGCCAGATCGTAGGCAAGTAATTGCACAAGGCACTCAGCAGAGTGGTCTTTCCGGTTCGGGTTCCTCCGGAAATCAGGATGCGGGCACCTTTCTCCATTGCCTGACGAAGAACCTCCATCATTTCGGAACTCATCATTCCACGCTCCAATAACCACTCTGGTTTGACCGGCTTTTGTTCATAAAGGCGGATATTGATAGAAGGATTACGACCTGGCGGTGCAATGACTGGGTGAAGCGCCTTGATCCGTCCACCACCTGGATTATGTGTCGTTGCCGGCAGTTTGGCATTGATACTTGGGTTGGTCTCATTCAAAGTTTTGTTTTGCGGACCAATCAAGCGATCCAACACACGCCAGATTTCACCTGGTTCAGGCCGCAGCTCGATGGTCTCCCAACGAACCGAACCTTTACGCATGATTTGAAGAAGGCCGCTGGAGTAAATGGTGATTTCAGAGATATCTGTGCGAGCCGGCGGCAAAAGCAAATCTAAAAAACCCAATCCCAATATCCGCCGGGTGAGTTCCTCAGCAATGGCAGCTTCCTGAAGGGCACCAGGGCGGCAGTTGCGTTTTCTTAGCGCCGCAGCAATCTGTGCCTCGACCCGCTCCCGAATGCGCTGCCGGTCGGTTTCATTCGGACTCTGAAGAACAGAAGTTGGGAAATCATGGTTGATCTGATCGATCACCTCGTTGAAAACTTCAGACCGGATGGATTCGTCCAGGTTATTCCCGTTCGTGGCAGTGTCGTACAAACCTAATATTCCCGGCATAGGTAACCTCCAACATTAAGTAACTTTTCCAACTTAAGAGACAAAAATGTTATTCTACGTAAATCGTATTTTGGGTAGTCGCAAAATACCCTTTTTCCCATCCGCACGAGCAAGATTGTTTTCCACCAAGGGAAATAAAGTGTTGATGATGGCGCGGATCCCTTTGGCAAACTCATCCCCTCGCGTCACCGGCATCAAGCCATCATCTTGTGCCTGAGGAACCCCTGGATCAAAAGGTACAATGGCTGCGATGGGTGGAGCCCACCCCAAGGATTTGGAAAGCTCTTCCTGGAATAATCGGGGGGTAAAGCTGCTTCGATCAGAAGTTTGGTTTAGAACCAGGTAAATCGAATCTCGGGCCAGGCGTTTCTCACTTTTTAAGCCGGTCAACAATAAGGTGAGGGTATGTCGAATCGCAGTTAAGTCAGCCAGAGTAGGTCGGGCAACGATCAAGGCATAATTGGCAAAGATGATTGAATGCATCATCCACAAATCTTCTGTGGTTGGCACATCCATGACAATAGCGGCATAGCGACCATCTTCCGAGTCAATCAACATCCCATTGATGCTGCCTTCTCCGGTTCCTTTACTTGAGCTTTCCAGAATGTGCATGTATTCCAGGGAGGATTCTGGCGCAAGCAAGATCTCCAAATTTTCCTTGCGTTGGATTGCAGCCTGAAAAGCTGCCTTGCCTGGACGATCAAAGTATTCGGTTAAATTAGGGACATACCGTAACCCTAAATGAGGCGCAGCAGCTGGTGGCAACCCCATGGACACCAGCAACGTTTTCACGCTGAGGCGGACAGATAATTCATAAGCCAGGTTTTCAGCGATGGTAGAGCAACCAGACCCACCCGCGTGCGATAGGACAGCGATCCTTTTCGTGCCGGTGATATACGCAGATGTTCCGCTGTTGGAATAGCCGGATACCCCTTGCTGCATGGGTGCAGCTTGAGTCAGGCTTGCCCGGGCTGTCATCGCAGCACCATAAGCAGCCTGGATGATCTCAGTCCAATTGACCGGCGCGACGAAAACTCCACGCACAGTATCCACTTTGGTAAAAGCTCCCTGAAAATCCTTTTGGGCCAAAGGCAGTACTACAATCGCAATTCCACGCCAGGCTGAAATTTTCTGAAGGGAACGAATCAGGGTATCCGGATCAGGAGCGATATCTGTTTGGACGATCACCAGATCAGGCCGCAGGTTGTTCAAGTTCGTCTCGAACATGGACCATTGAGCGGCGTGACCTGAGATCATAAAGCGTTGGTCTGCCAGGATCGGCTGTTGCATCTGGTAGTAAACAACATCATGGCCGGCTCCTGCCAGCATGACGGTGATTTTATTGGTTTGGTAAGCGTTATCGCTCATTTTGACCTATTTCTTTCGATAATCGTTCATCTCGTTGTACAACTCACCCAGATTGAGGGTAATCACGTCCGCAACATCCAACGCCAACCCTGAGGTTGGTTCCAAGGCAAGGTGAATAATGCCATATTGGTCGAGAGCAGCCAGTAAGGTTGCCGGATCAACCTTGAATCCTGGAGTTACCTCGATCAACCCCGTGGGAACATCCAGAACGATCACACTGCCTTCCTGAGCTGACATGCTTGTTCGAGCAGAGGAAAACAATTCTTCTTCACTGGCACCGGCTGGAACCTCTTCATAACGAAACGATTGAGGCACTAAGAGAACTCGCACACCTGTGATTGCCAACCGAGCGAGAGGAGAAGCCGGCGGAGCGGGGGTAGGAGTTGGGGTAGGTGTTGCGCTCACACCAGGAGTGAGTGAAACAATGGGTGAAGTAAATTCCGCAATCGGTGCAGTAAACACAGAGGTGGTACTCGCCTTGAGAATATCTGGAGAAATCATACCAATCACCGTAACGGTCTGTCCTGGACGAAGTAAACCAGCCACGCCGCTGGCCAGGTCGACATGGATCGCCAGAGCAACATGCCCTTCTGGAAGTTCAGCAGGAATACCTGCACTGGCAATCTCTCCCAAAACGGAGGTAACGATCAGATCCCCCGGAGCTCGTCCAACAGCCAGGATCTTCCCGGTCACATCTTCAATTTTTGAAGTAGCATCCGCAGGTTTAGCTCCCATCGGAATGGTACGCAGCTCAACCAATTGGTCAGTCAGAACGGTTCCAGGGGCGATGGCGACTTTGGCGACCACCACCTGAGTTGGACGGATCACCCCGTTCAAAAGGGCGATCACAAGCAAACCGATGACAACGGCAAGTACAATTGCGGCAATGGGGGAACGTTTTTTTGTTTGCATGAATTATTCTTTCTCCTTTTTAAAAATCATTGGATTCAGTATGCCCCGACGCGAAGCGTCAATGGGATCGATTGGTTGCCAGGATGTCAGAAGCTGTCCGTTCCAGGGAAACAGCTCCCAATTCCTGGGTAATCTCGAGGTCAGAGGGTTCATTACTACGGATGATCATTGGGCGGACTAACACTGGTTCCAGCCAGAACACATCATCGCTGTAACCCAACTTGGCAATCGCATACGTACGCGGAATGCGCGCCAGGTAGCGTTTGTATTCGGTATTGACCAGCCCTTTTTCGGAGCGGCCTAAATGCGGCAAGATCAAATCCCGATCTTTGGGATCTTTGGTTTGGAACACAAATACATTCGCACAGGAGGATAGGATGCCTGAGGGTAACTCGCTTACGGTTTGAGCCATCAGATGCAGAAAAACGTTGTATTTTCTTCCGTCACGCCACATCGTTTGAAAAAGATGGCTGACCGGGTTACCCGACTCTCCTGATCCCTGATCAGAAGCGGCTCCACCTGAGACGCCAGTTAGGACTTTATTCGCTTCTTCAAAGAAGATTTGCATGGGTGGGAAATGTTTGCCGCCCAATGCTTCGCGCCGGCGGGTAACCGCATCCGAATACAATATGCTGGCCAATAATGAGAGCAATGCTGCTTTGGAGTATTCATCCATTTCAGCGCCACCTTCGATGACAATGACTCCCCAGGGATTATCAGTGTTGCCCATCAATCCCAAATCTTCCACGCCGGTTCCACTGGCTGAAGATCCGTATTGCTTTGCCATATGTCCTTCGGAGAACTGCTCCAATCGAAGGAGGACTCCCTCCAGACTGGTACGACTTACTTGATCACGTTCAAGCTTCTCTTTGTAGGTCCGCAGACGATCAACCCATTTGGAAACATCCAATTTCCGGCTACGATAGACCGCTAGAGCTTGTAGTTCGGACGGAGAAAGGCTTTCTAATAAGGTTCCAGGATGAAGATCATTCAGATCCTCACCAAGACTCTGACGCTCATAGCGGATTAACTCCACTTCATGTTCATCCTGCAGATGTCCTAAGGGGCCATTCTGCAGCTTGGGGTCGCCGGTCAGAACGCCTGCCTCATAATACAATTCGGTTAGCGCACGGCGCATGAAACCCAACTGTCTGGCTCCCATCCTGCCAGCATTCGCAAATAGCTCAGCCACCATGCTGCGGTAGCGGCCGGGTTCTATCCTTTTCGGTACTTGCAGGATATTCCACCGGAGAGGGCGTGGGGAACCAGGATAGAGTTGACGGATATCCACATGTCCAAGACTGTCTTCTGAACCTTTCGGACCCACCCCTGGCCAGTTCAATGCTTTACGCCAGCCCTGTCCGAAATCCAACACAATGGTGCGGTAATGCCAGAAACGGGTCGTCTCATAAGCCAGGCGTTCGGCTGCGATCGATTTTCCAAAACCAGTATCCCCGACAAATGCAGTATGAAAATGACGGTCTGGAGATAACTTTAAAAAAGTATCCGTTAATAAACCTGTTTCACTCGACCACTGCCTGGCGAGGGTGATATTTCCAGGCATATCCGGATAAAAAGCAAATGCTGGGGTTTCTTCCTGGGTGGTGAGCGCTGATCCCTGCTCGAACATGCCTGGCGCGGTATAAGCTGCCACCTGAAGCATGGTGAGTAAGGTTGAATCTGCGTACCCACTCATTGCCTCTGGGATCGTCTCGATGCGGGTCGATGGGGTGAACGCACGGGCATGTAAGCCGATATAAGCCTGTTCCGGATCGGTTAACGCACGGGTTTGCACACCTGCGACGACATCCTCGGTGCCATGAAACGCTTCGGGGATGAGCCCCATCATCGCCTGAATGCCTTGTTCGCTGGTGGCCAAAGCATACAAATCTGTATAAAAAGCGCCTTCCCGACTGGCAATATCCAGTAACTTGCGTTGAGTTCGCATGATATCCGTGAGGAGGATATAAGGATCATCCTGCCATTGATATGCGTTTGACAGCGAGAAAGAAGGAGCTACACCAACACTCATCCCGGCGCTTATTCCACGTCCAATACTTTGCCCCAAGCCAACACCATCTGTCTCAGATCGGGCTGTGCTTTTTGTATCTGCATGGCTCTGGGTGGTAGATGTGCTGGTCGTGTCGGCTACTGAATCCGTCTCAGCTCCAGAGGTAGTCCAAGCTTCCGATTGCGTCGTCGAATGACTTTGGGAGGTTGTATTCGATTGACTCTGAGTAGTACTTTGCGAAACGGTGTCTGCCTGGCTGTGTGTGACCGAATGCATGCTTGAGTCGGATGATCCGCTACTGACAACCACACCATCTGCTGAACCCCAGTTAGCATTGCCGCCTACGTTAGCCGATAAACCTACGCCGGCCGGAGCAATGCTCCCACCCACACCGCCATTCACGCCATAAGAAGAGCTATCCGTATGAGAGTTCGCTACACCGGACGAATCAGAGTGGGACGTTCCATCGGTTACTGCTGTTCCTTCGGTATGAGCTGTCCCTTGACTGACTGCAGTTCCAACCGTGGAAGACGAACCAATCGTATCGGTTTCGGAGATTCCAACCGTGTGCGCCCAACCGCGAGTGCTGGCATGACCCGTGGTGTGCGCCTGGCCTTCTGAATTTGCGACGCCATCTGTGGCAGCTTCACCCTGGGTGACGCCGCTCGAATGGTTTGTGCCATAAGACCTGGATGCGTTTTCAGCGAGTCCCCCAGTCAAAATGGCCGGCAGGCTGATTCCAAACGAAGCAGCCCGGGTTCCCAACTGACGGGAAGCGTAAACGGAGGTATCTTCCAACATACCGGCCAACATGCGGGTAATATCTTCAAGGCGAACATGATTTGTGAGCAGCATCAACAAGAACTCTTCTTCCAGGCTGCTCATACCGCGAAAGAGCAGTTCATTCTGTTGAATGGAATATTGTTGTGCACCCTGACTTCCAGACACTAATGGATCACGCATCGAAGAATCTCCACCGCGGGCGTTTTCACGTGGATCTGGATGCCCAACAGCCACAATGGCATAAGGCATCTGCTCCAGAGCACGCGCTAACCATTGAGCCACTTCAGTTGAAAGTGGTTCAAGGCGGATTTGACGGTAAGCACCCACCAATCCGGCTCGTAAGGCAGATAGATCGCGTAAAGAACGCTCAATAGCTTCATTTTTCTTTGGCGAAAACGCAGCGACTCCATAGCATTGAACAATTCCAACATTGGGGTTCTTAAAAACGCCGGCAGCCAGATAAACCAGATCCACTTGAGCGCCATACAAACCACGCAAGACCGTACGCATCTTCTGTAGCAGCCCAGCATCCCGGCGAGCTTCCAGAGAGATGTAGCGTAATTGCAGCAGCCGAACCGCCCGGTATCCCTGATATTCCCGCGGGCCTTCCCGCTCTGTGACACGAAAGACCAGATAGTCAAGCTCATTTCGGTCGTTGAAATGTAGCTCTGTGCCTTCCACTTCCAGGTCATTTGGAATGGATAGAGAGTCCTTCGTTCTCAGCCAGGGTATTTTTTCGGTCAGTTTTCCAATAATCATCGTTCTCTTTTCTCCGTACTTGGCGTTCTGCCTCATCAATTCGCCAACCAGATCAGCTGGTAAATTCATGAGGCTGCTTTTGCTTGCGCAAAAGAAGCCCTGGATTGCTATTGCTTCACTGTTTCCCACCAGATTGCATCAACCACCTCATTCGTATTTGGTTCGACAACCACCACCTGTGGTGAACGCTGGCGATGGGGAGATGATGCTCGCTGGTCTTCACGAGTTGCGGAACGTTGCTCAAATGTTTCTTGTGGGTAACCTTCATTCCCTTTTTCACTTCTCTTTTCGGAAGTATTCCAAGGTCGAAGCCGGAACAAGAGACTCATCTGGGCAATCAGCGCCGCAAATGCAGTGATGATGAGGACGCCTGCCATCAGGATGATCATGACGATCACGCCTAAAGCAGGTCCGCGCAGCAAATCCATCAGTTGTGACATATTGACCTCCAATCGTTGAAATAGAATCTGGCGTTAATCAAGAATTTCCGACGTTCATAAGACTCTCACCTAAAAAGGTAGAGTAATAAATCAAGCAAGCCCACGATTTTGTGTGCTGGTTTCATCTATCACCCTATCTTCTGGTTCGATAGCGATTGATCAACTCACTTGCACCTGCCAATGGATTGACCAGTGACATCGGGTTAATCAGAACTTGCTGCAGCAACATGGCAAAATAGCCTAACGGGATCACCAACCACAAAGCCCAAAGAATAATCGTGGTTACATTTCCGCGTGTATTCGCAATCACAGCTGATGCGCTTTCAGATGTCCCTATCAGTGCAGCCCATTGATCTGCTGATAATTGAGCGGTGTATGCCAGGTAGAGCCGGCTTCCGATGACGGCCAGGGAATAAATCGCAATTCCCGATTTCATATTCCACAAAAGGGTATGTTCCTGCATGTGCACCAGTAAGAGGATGATTGTGCCAGCGATCCACATTGCTGCACCCAGCCAGGGGACCGGTGCTCCCATCCCCCATTGGCTGATTACCCACAGCACCAGAATAATCGCCGTCGTGATTTGAGCTGTGTATAAATCCGGAGTAGTTGCTTCCCGCCCACTTCGTCCAGGTCGGAAAGCTGCTCTGGATTGCAGAATAATCGCCGTTGTGATTTGAGCTGTATATAAATCCGGAGTAGCAGCCTCCCGCCCACTTCGTCCTGGTCGGAAAGCTGCTCTGGATTGCACACGTTGATCCACGAAACGGATGATCAACCCTGCGCAAAGAATACTTACCAGAGCAGCTCCAGATTCGCCAAGCCAGTAAACGGTTGCGAGAACACCGTTCAACAGGTAAGTAGGCAGAGCAGCGAGAAAATCTCCAAAGATGACAAAATAATCTGTCATGAACCAATGCCTCCTTACTTGTCATAATCGTTTCGTGGACACCACAACCCAATCACCAGTAGTAAATAGATGACGGCCATGAAACCCAGGACGACTGTCAGCAACACACCGACCGCAATCGATAAAATCTGCACTTTGACCTTTATGGCACCAGCGCCGGAAGAGCCACATATACTTGCATCGTTCCATCAATCCCTACTCGCCTCGGTTGGGTGATTGGAACTCCGCGGAAGCGAGTGCCCGTGGTCACTACGTCCATTCGCAAGTTGAAGGTTCCTGGATCTGCAAATGGAACACGGAGTGCCTGACCAGTAGCAGTGCAGGTGCCGCCGCCATCACATCCGCCTGTCCATGAACCAATTCCGGGAATCAGGGTGAAATTTGCCTGGTGGACGAAGGCTTCATAATGGGTTTGACCTAATCTACCTGTGATCCAATCCTGGCTGGCGGCATCCAATGCTGCAGTAGCTTGCAGGGAAGCTACCGCATCCGGTAGATGTTCTACATGTGTCCGGGCTGGCACCATCCAATGCTGCAGTAGCTTGCAGGGATGCTACCGCATCCGGTAGATGTTCTACATGTGTCCGGCATTCCTTGAATACCATTTCGGTATCTGAGACACCATCATTGATAACTGATCCAGCTCCGGTATTGCAATTGGCGGTTTCTCCGGAATTGGCTGAGCGGCAAACATCTCTTTCTTCATAAATCGGCTCATACCAGGTGAAAATCACTGGAGGAACTGTCACCCTGACCTGGATATCTGCACCGCGGCGATTTTCGGTATCTTGTCCCACAACCAGGGGATTGTTCGGCGCAGTTTTTTGAATGACGAGGACAGGTTGTTGCATAGAAACCGTTGGATCAGGACACTCCCTTGGGGGAGGAGGTGGGGTAACAATTCCCGAGCAACCTCCAGGAATAGCCGCACAGTTTTGTAAACCATTCAAATACAACAAATACAACGAGCGGAGAGCGCCATCATTCCAAGTCATTTGAAGCAGGGTTGTGATGAATCCCCACCCGGAGAAATAGGTCCACACATCTTGCTGACCATTGAGAACCGCTCCCCAGAATTGATCCGGGCTGGTGTACTCTGGATGTTCCGCCTGTACCTTGCTCCAATCCAGATTATCGCCGGCAACAAGCCCAAGAAAAGAGATCAGGCTGCCGTAACCATTTCCCAGTGATCCATAAGAGCCGGTCAAACCGCTTTCTTGGGGGTTCATGGCCATAAAAAATAACGTCGAGGCAGAGGGTAAGACAACGATATTCCCGCTAGGTGTTTGATAGCGGTGATAATTTGCATCAAGATCAATAGACTGGCCAAAGGGCAGTTCAATTGACATCCAATCGGGGTGATCTGTGGTTACTCCCAGATCAATCAAATCAGGATTCAGATTTCCATCCGGCTGAAAAACTTCTGACCAGGGATCAGTGCCCTGAGCATAAACAGCAGATGGTATGAGCAAGGTCAAGACGACAATGATCAGGAAAAATCTTTTCACTACTTCTTTCCTTCTTCTACAGTTGTGGTGGGAGTTTTTCCCCGAGCGAGAATGGCATTGATTTCTTCTTCCATCAGGAAACGATCAAACTTCCAACCACTTTCTGTTTTCGCGAGAACAACATATGCTGTATCCTGGGTTTTATTGCTACCCGGTAAGGGAGAAGATAGCGTGATGGTCATCTGCCAGACTTGCTCGGAACCATTGTCTGCTACTTTTTCTGCTGCCTGAGAGGCAGCTGTGACCACAGATTTGGCATCCACGTATTTTTCCCACATACGGTCTGCGCCGGCCGAAAACAGCTCGCATCCAGCGGGAGTGCTTACCTCGCAGATACGCTCAAGCCAGGCTTCTTTTCCTTCCTGATAGTTCACCTGGAAGACCTGCTCGATGGCATTGACCGCTGCAGTAGACACCAGACTGTCTTCGTTGGTTGCTGCTGCTGAACTCTGCTCCGTACGAAGTGGCCAGTTTTCGATCACCAGGATACCGACAGCAATGACAACTGCCAGGATGACGGCAATGATCAGATTGCGTTTTGAGACTGGAATTTCTTTCAATTTTTCTCCTTTTCCGGTTAACGGATTCGAAAGTAAGTTAAAACAAAAGCGACCATTCAGATCTCAACACCTATTTACACGCACGCAAGTTGTGTAAACAGGGAAGAAGCTGATGGTCGCTCCAAGGATTTTTTGGAACAGCTGATGATTATCAGCGACCGAA
>OBLN01000828.1_pt1 | contig 10980 bp, 11 predicted proteins | sample 1519301 | NCBI WGS metagenome assembly OBLN01 (sample SAMEA2452533, study PRJEB22499) | sediment metagenome | reverse complement strand
TGCCCGAAAGGGTACTTCAACTCTTCAACTTTGCTAGAACTCGACCCCGAAACGTTTGCGCAGGCCCAGCACCAGGATCAGCGTGAGCAACAGGTAATGCCAGATCCAGTGGAGGCGTGTACCCAGGAACCGTACCCGTTTACCCGGATATTGCAGTGAAATTGATTCCAACGGGCCCGAATTCAGCATCAGGGGTTCGATCGGATACCAGAAATGCGCCCAGGTGGAGCGGGCGTAGCGGCGATTGGACAGGGCCCCGGGAACTTCTCCGGCGACCAGGCTCTTTTGCCCTGAAAAATCCGCTCCGCTGACGCGGATATGGTACTTACCGGGCGCGTTTGCGCGTAGTTTCCAGTTGATTTCATTCAAGGCCGTAACCACGACCGGGTTCATGACCGTGGAAAACCCTTCAGCCGCCTCCAGCTTCACGTCCAGGTCGCTGACATCCTGGGAAAAACGCGCTTTCACCACCACATCCTCACCCAAATGGAAAGGGCGCATCCCGTAGCGCGCTTCCATCTGGGCGAAGACCGGAACCAGGATCGGCAGGATCAACAGCAACGGCGCCAGGTTCAGCGCGAAATACCTGAGCGTATGCCCCAGGCTGCGCAGGAAGGCCATCAGGGTAACCCGCCAGAAATCACGATACATGCGAATGGCCAGGATACTGGCCTTGATCTGGTCTTTTGCATGGCGGATGCGACGGGGCGAAGAGACCCAACGGTACAGCACCAGCACGATGAGCGATGACAGCAGGCTGAGAAACAGAATGCCCCAGAAATCGCCCAAGCGATCGAAAGGAGCCATCACCACCCGCAGCATGCGGGTGAAAAAATAGTTGAAGGCGTGGATCATGCCTGGGCCTCCCGCATCTTTCTACACATCAGGAAATGTAACCCAATCCGCTCAATTTGTCCGCCATTTCTTCGCGGTTTCCCTCTCCGGATTGGATGGCATCGAATTCCCGGGCGATCAGGCTTTCCACCATTTCATCCAGTGAAGCATACCCATGGTGGGCAAGAATGGTATCCGCTTTCTGCACGGCTTCGTTGCTCAGTTTCACTTTCTTGGCCATCTATCCTCCTAGACCAGTGGTTTCCCGGTCATCGCCGGGGGTGGGTTGATACCGAAATAGGCAAGAATGGTTGGCGCCATATCCCGGATATCGGGGACTTTGCGGTTGATTGAAAAATTTGAGACAAATGACGCCGGTACGGCCTGGGGATCAATGCAATGGTCCCCGGACCACCAGTCCATGTGGTTGTCAACGATTCTTTCCGAGAATCCGCCCATTGCGCCGTTGTCCACGGTGCGATACCCGCGACGGAAGCCCAGGATGATATCCGGAGCCCGGTCCAGGTATGTGGGAGAAAAGACATCCTCGGTAATGTAGGCGTTGGAGATCATCTGCTCGCCATTGAGTGGATCACGCAAGCCTTCCAACTTGATTTTCAGTTCCTGCAGCAATTGACGGCGTTGAGCGGGCGTGACAATCCCTTCGGCCTCACGCCCCTTCATGTTCAGGTAAAGGCCGTTCAGGCCAAGGGCGTAGGCCCGGCTTTCCGCCCAGTTGCCGTATTCCAGGAAGCTTTGCCCGGGAAACCAGTCCGGAGTGGACAGTTTCAGGTAACCCTCGTCATGCAACCAGTTGTTGATATTCACTTCGCGGCGGAAGGTCCCGAAACCATGGTCGGACATCACGATGATGCCGGTGTCCGGTGGAACTTTCTTAAGGGCTTCTCCCAGCACGCGATCATGTTGGCGGTACAAATCCTCCAGCACGTAGCCGTAACGGGAGGCCGCCTCCGGCTGATAAAAAGGATGCTGCGGGTCGGTCAGCGCCCAATACATGTGCTGCCCCTGATCCAGGCTGGAGAAGTAGAAGAAGAGTAAGCCGCCGGATCGTGTCGAGAAGCGATCCAGTTCATAAAGGAAAAGTCGCCGGCTTTCGTCAAAGACCGACTGGCTCTGCACGATGAAGTTTTCAATGGAGAAGGTCTTCTGCTGCAGGGCCTTGGTGTCCGCCGGCAGGTTGATCATGTGAAACAGCCCTACCTCACGCGCCAGTTTCCGCGAGTAGTTGTCCGGTGTACAGATCTCGGCGGCGGGATGCAGGGGACTGATGTGAACCGGCGAGATGTAGAGCCGGAAACGTTTGCCCAATTCCATCACATAAAACTTGACCATTCCGGTGACGCTGCTGACACCCTCGATCAGGGGAAAATCAACTTCCACCCAATCCGAATACTCGCCTTCGGAAACCAGCAGGGTCTTACCCTGGACATCGATTCGGGCCGTTTTGTGACGGTAATCAAGATATGCCTGGAACGGCACCCGGACCGGACCGGCGTTAACCACCAGGTCGTTTTCCGGGCCTTCGATCCAGCCGTCTTCCAACATGTTTTTTTCATTGATATAGGCATAATACAGCAGGTTGGGGGAAATATCCTTCTCCGCCTCGGACTCGTCCGTCGTATACAGGGTATAGATGCCGTACGTCCCTTTGACATCCGGAGTGCCCATGCCGGAAATGGTTCGTTGCCGGGTGGGACTGGGGGGATAATTCCCGGGCAACTTGAACAGGGTGGCTTCCACGCCATGCTCTTCGAGTGTATTCCAGAACGGTTTCCCCTGACGCCCCAGTTCCACGCGGCTGGATTTCAGTGGAATGCGGTATTTGCCGAGCTTGACCACCGATGAAGCGGGAATGGCCTGCGCCTGAGAGAATTCAGGCATATAGGTCTGCGGATCACGGGCCAGAAAATCGTATACGCCGGTGGCCCCGGGATCACTGCCGATCGCAAAACTGGCCCAGGCCACCGGGCTCTGGGCGGGGATGGAAGTCTGCATCATGGTGAAGCCGCCGCGGGACATCAGCCGTTGCAGATTGGGTAGTTCGCCTTTCTGCATCAGGCGATTGGCGATCGCGGGGTCCATGCCGTCAAAGCCCAGCACCATCAGGCGCTTCCCCGGTTTTACTCCGGCACCGAAATTCATGAAAGGCGTAGCCGCCAGCACGGTTCCCGTGCTCATGATGAAATCCCTGCGTTTCATGTGTTTTTCTCCATTGAACCCGCCGCGGTCACTCCCAGGTCCCGGCCCTCCATGAAGGCGGGAGGACGCACGCCCATCGCGGACAGTACCGTGGGCGCGATGTCCAGCAGGGACGGATTGGCCTCTCGTATCGGGCGGTTGGAAAAAAAGATCCCCGGAACCTGATCACGGGTAAAGGCGTGGTCGCCGCTCCACCAGCGGATATTGTCGGAAAACAATTCCGTGCCGACGGTATTGACCGCGGATTCCCAGGAGACACGCATGCCTTTCTCATACCCCAGCACCACGTCGGGCGCGTTGCGCAGGTAAGGGCCGCGGTAGATGGACTCACTGGGCCAGGCCTGGCGTACAACCGGGGAACCGGTCAGGGGGTCTCTCAATGCTTTCAGCTTACCGCAAATTTCTGCTTTCAAAGCCGCGGCTTCTTCTCCGGGCTCGACAACTCCGTACTTTTCCCGGCCCTTGAGGTTGAGGAAAATTCCGTTCAACCCCTGGCCGTAGGCGCGCGAACGGCTCCAGTCTACATCGGCAAACCACTTGCCGCTCTCTTGCTTACCGTCCTTGAGGACCAGGTAGCCCTCTTTATGCAGCCAGGAATTGAGATGGAAGCCGCGGTTAAACGGGCCGAAGCCATGATCCGACACGATGACGAGCAGATCACTTTTTTTCAACTTCGGTCGCAGGCGCCCCAGGAAATCGTCCATGGCCTGATAGGAATCACGGATGGCATTCACGATCCGGTCGTTTCCGCCCGGCGTTTCAGCCGGAGAGCCCGCGCCCGGCAGGTAACGCCAGAACATATGCTGAATGCGGTCCGTGGATTCAAACACCTGGACAACCATGCCGGAACGCACCTTGGAAAGGCTGTCGAAAAACGCCTTTTCCCGCTCTTCCTGGGTGCGGTATACCTGTTGCAGAAAGGCATCCTCGGACAGCACCTTCTCATTCACAGCGGTCGTGTCTTCAGCCATGCCCAGCGTGGCGAAAGGACCCAGCAAACGGGAAAGGTACACGGAGAAAACCTTGGGGTGCGAAACCGGCATGGACGGCTTGGCCGGATCGATATGGATGGGTGAAACATAGAGGCCCACCGGGGTTACACTGTTCAGCACAAGCTGGACCACTCCGGAAATACGGATCATACCGGCACGGAACTCAACCGGTATCCAGCGCGAGATGCGATCCGGTTCCAGGTGCACGTTTTCCTTGCCCACTCGCAGAACCGCACCGCGACCGGAATCATCCACCTTCAGAGTAAACGGAGTGGAAAGGAAATGCCGTCCCTTGCGGAAAGGATGCTCCGGACCGCGTAAACGTCCGCGGAAAAATCCGGGTTCGGTCTTTTCCAGGATTTCGGTCATGCCCTCCCAGATATCGGTGCTCTCCTGGCGCGTCTCTGAATAATAACTGAAGCTGCCCTGTGTTCCGCGCAGATCCGGAGTCCCCAGGCCGGAAAGCTGGTTGCCATAAAACTTCTCCGGGGGAAAAGTAAACGGCACGCGCAGTACCGATGAAAAAATCCCATGTTCACCCGCGACCTTCCAGAAACTCTTGCTCTTGCGCAACAGCTCAATATGCGGACGCGATAAGGGCAGGATCCGTTTACCGATTCGCAACGTACGGCGTGGAGGGAGTATTTCCGAGCACGAGATCTTCGGCATGTAGGTCGCCCGGTCCGTGGTCAGGAAGTCAAAGATATTGTGCTTACCCGGGTTCACCCCGGTGGAAAACGTGGACCAGGCAACCGGTGAGATGGGCGGCTCGGTGCTCAACAACGGCGCAAAAGTTCCTTCTTTTTCAATGGCGCTGAAGTTCGGCAACTCCAAGCCCTGACTGCGGAAACGCTTCAAGAGATCGTAGTCCATGCCGTCGAAGCCCACGATCACCGCGCGCTTGAACCCGGCACGCTTCAATGTGCGCCTGCGCTTCAGGTACTTGATCAGGGCGCGGATGGGAAAGGTAAGGAAATTAAAAAAAGCCAGGAAAAAAGCGATAAAGATAAAGAAAAAAGAACCGGCGAATGCGAAGCCGGCCCCCGGCCCCACATAGGCCTGCAGGGGCGCCAGCGCTCCAGCCAGCAGAAAGAAAAAAATCGTCTTCTTGCGCACCGTGTATCGTATCATAGCGACCGGCCTCCGTCCATATCATCATGAGTTTTTTGCAAACACTCCGCGCAGACGCCTTCCAGAACCAGGCGCGCCTTCAAGACACGATACCCCTGGTAATCGGGCAATTCTAAAGCGACTCCGCGCTTGTCTTGATCCCGGACCGGGAGATCAAACACGCGACGGCAGATCCGGCACCAGAAATGGTAATGGTCATCGAGGTTGGGATCGAATCGCCGCGGCACACCGGTTCCTTCCACGACATGGGCGAGTCCCAGGTCAGTAAAAGTCTGCAAGGTGCGGTGCACGGTGTCAAACGAGATTCCGGGAAATTTGCGTTTTACCCGGCGGTACAACGCGTCGGCACAGGGATGGTCCCGGCTGATCAGCAATTGTCGGAATATTTCATTCCGCTGGGGAGTCACCTTTAATCCATGGCTGTGGCAAAGTTCCGTAAATGCAGCCATATCCGGAAGATCGGCCCTGCCCCGCGGGATCTCTTTCTCCATTTTTTTACTATATAGGAATCATTCCGATTTGTCAATGGCATTATGAGGAGAAGCTGAGCGAGTTGAGAGAGTTGAGGGCGGAACGGAAGTAGGACGAAACGGCGAGTTCTGTCGGGCGCTCCTCTGAAGATCTGCAGGCGATTATTATTCGCTCGGCAGGACGTCCATAAATCCCAAATCCGAAATCCCAGACAAGTTCAAATTTCCCAAACCCAAATTTTCCAAACAAAAGCAATACAGTCCCTTGCCCTTTTCCTATTGCCACTCACCATTCGCCGCGAAACCAGGGCGGCCACGGGGGGCCGCCCCTTGTCTCCTGCCTAAACAAAGTTGAAGGGTTTGAGAGTTGAAAAGTTGAAGAGGAAAAAAGTTAAAAATGTACCGCCACGCCGGCAAACAGGTATCCGATAAACGCGAAATTGTACACCTGCTCGACATCGGCTCCCCCTTCCACAAAGCGGTAACCCGCGCGCAGCGAAGCGCGTCCCTTTGCCGGCTTCCAGAAAAAAATCGCCGCCACGTCCTCGGCCCGCCCCTGCTTGGCGGCGGCGGCGTCCGCTTCGACGATCAATCCCGCGCAGGCGCTCCAGCGCCAGACCAGGCGGGCATGAAGCAGGGGCACGAAGCCGACATTATCAGTGAATGCCGCTTGCTCCGTGCTTTGCACGCGGATCTCGGCGTCACGGATCTTGGCGGTAAATCCCACCCATAGATCCAGCTTGGGCGCACGTACCCAGTGCCAGCGCCAGGTCAGGCGATATGAATTGAATCGGTAAAGCGCGGTAACCGCGGTGTCAGGCGCGAAACGGTTGTCGTTAAAAATCACTTCCCCGGGAAGAACGCCCGCGGCATCCAGGCTCAAAGGCGCATACAACACGGACAACTCATGCCGACGGGCGATGCGCCAGCTCAGGCGCAACCTCAGGTAGGCCCGGGAATCAGTCGTCAGGTCGTTACGCAACGAAAAACGGGTGCCCCCGGGATTGGGAACCTGGACGGTGTTGTAACCGGGGATCACCACTCCACCCTCGGCCTCCAGGCGCCAGCGATCTCCCCGGCCCGATACGTCAAGCGTCAGCAGAATCAGCAGAACCAGCAGAACTGTGGATCTGGATTTCATTTTTCACCCCTCGACTCAGATGTGCAAAACTTTCGCCGTTCGCACGCTTCAGTCCGGGCGGCAACGGCACGCGCGATCATAGCGGGTCCAACAGAAAAAGTCTACAGGCGCCAGTCAATACCGAGCGCTCCCCCCAGGCCATCACCATCGCCTGTTTCCGCGACCAGGCGCGTGAACAATGCGGTCTTTGCATTCAACCGGTAACGGGCGCCGGCAAACAATTTGACGCGGAAATCAGAGCCTCCCTTGAAACCGAATGCCAATAATGGTCCCCCTCCGGCAAACAATTCCAGGCGCGAAACCTTCAAGGGGAATGAATAGACCAGGTGGGGAGACAGCACCATACCACCGTTTCCTTCCAGCCACACGCTCGCATCCCCGCCAAGAGCAATCCGGTTACCAATCCCCAATTCAAATGTTCCGCCGATATAAGTGGCATGGTGAATCGCGGTGACCATTACTCCGGCACGCGCCTGGCCTTTACGGAGACCACCGGCCCACAAGACGGATGCCGACAACAGCACGATTAAGCCCGGAAGCATTCTGAATTTCATCTTTCCTCCCTGCATTGCCTGACGGAAAAGATTGTACCCGTCCGGTTCAAGTCTTGCAAGAAATCGCTGAAGCCGGAAGCCGGGATTTCCACGGTTGTAATCCATGCCTGATTGAGTAGAATGGCAATGGAGGCGCACATGCCCGCTGCCGTCAGTAAAGCCCGGGTCCTTCAGATGGACCGCAACGATCCGCTATTGCGATTTCGTCGAAATTTTTTTTTGCCGCGGAAAATGATCTACATGGACGGCAACTCGCTGGGCCTGCAAAGCCGGAGCGCCGCCCGCAAGGTCAGGCAGGTCCTGGATGACTGGCGTAACCTGGGAATCGGCGGCTGGCTGGACGGTAATCCGCCCTGGTTCACCTTGTCAGAGTCCCTTGGAAAACGGGCTTCTCCCCTGGTGGGGGCGCTACCTGGCGAAGTCGTGGCCACGGGTACCACTACGGTCAACATCCATTCATTGGTGGCTTCTTTCTTTGATCCCATCCCGGGCCGCGACCGGATCCTTGCCGACGAGCTGAATTTTCCCACCGACCTCTATGCCCTTGCCGGGCAGCTGCGCCTGCGCGGCCTGGACCCCAGTCGACACCTGGTCCGCGTGGCTTCGCGGGACGGCCGCACCCTTATGGAAGAGGAGATCATCGCCGCCATGGACAAAAACGTGGCACTGGTATTCCTGCCTTCGGTGCTGTTTGTTTCCGGTCAGTTGCTGGACTTGCCCCGGCTGACGGCAGCGGCGCGGCAGCGGGGGATCGTGATCGGGTTCGATCTTTCCCACTCAGCCGGAGCGGTTCCCCACCACCTCCATGAATGGGGCGTTGATTTCGCCTTGTGGTGTTCCTACAAATACCTCAACGGCGGGCCCGGAAGCCCCGCCTTTCTCTTTGTACATGAACGCCATCACGGCTCACGCTTTCCGCGAATGCCCGGTTGGTTCGGTTATCAGAAGCAAAAACAATTCGACCTGCTGCCGGAATTCAACCCCCAACCCGATGCCGGCGGATGGCAGATTTCCTCCCCGGGAATCCTGGGAGCGGCCGCCGTGGCCGGAGCCCTGGAGATCTCGCTGGAAGCGGGAATTGAAGCCATTCGTGAACGTTCATTGCGATTGACGGAACTGCTGATGCGCCTGGCGGATGAACGCCTCTCTGCTCCTCCATATTCTTTTACCGTGGTCAACCCGAGGCATGCAGAGCGCCGGGGTGGCCATGTGGCGCTGGCCCGCAACCAAGAAGCGCTGCGCATTGCAGCCGCCCTGCGTGCCCGCGGCATCATCCCGGATTTCCGCCCTCCCGATGTCATCCGTATCGCGCCTGTGGCGTTGTACAACACGGCTCTCGAAGTATACCAGGTGGTGGAGGCGCTGCGTGAAATCGTCGACAACCGCGAATACACACGCTTCCAGACCGTTCGCGGAGCCATCACATGACGAATGCAAACACCGCACAAACACGGCGCGAACTTTTTCTGATCCGCCACGGGGAAACCCGGTCCAACCGGGAAGGCATCTTTCGCGGGCGCCTGGATATTCCCCTGTCCGTCCGGGGTGAAGAACAGGCCCGGGCGCTGAGAAACGCAGAAGCGGTTTCAACCATTGTCGCCGTTACCAGCTCGCCCCTGGTCCGGGCACAGGCAACCGCCCGGATCGCATTCCCCGACCTGCCGCTCCACGTGGATGAACGGCTGAACAACCTGGACCTGGGAGAATGGAGCGGCAAACGCAAACAGGACGTCAAGCGCGATTTCCCGGATGAATGGCGTTTGTGGGTGCAGGACCCCCATGCCATCCGCTTCCCGGGAGGCGAGTCCTTGCGGGAGGTTCACGAGCGGGCGCGATTGTTTCTCGATTGGTTCCGGCGTTCAGATCAAACGCCCATGGCCGCGATCACTCACCGCTCGGTCATCAAATGTCTGCTGGGAACGGCAATGGGGATGGCGACGGACTACTTCTGGAAATTTCACCTGGACAACGCGTCGATCACGCGCCTGGTATGGGAACCCGGTCGCGGATTCACCCTGACCGGGCTGAACCACACCGGACACCTGCCCGGCGTGGTCACGGAATGGTATTGAGCGGCCGCGGTTTTCCGCGGCCGCTCAAATCTTCTGTCAACCGTGCTGCTTGCGGAAACTGCGCATGAAATCGGCCAGGACTTCCACCCCTTCCATGGTCATGGAGTTGTAGATCGATGCCCGGCACCCGCCCACGCTGCGATGTCCTTTCAATCCCATCAGACCCGCGGCGGTGGCTTCTTTGACAAACAACGCCTCCAATTCCTCTGAAGCCATGCGGAACGTGACGTTCATCAGGGAGCGATCTTCCCTGCGAGCGGTTCCGCGGTAGAAATCATCAGTGTCGATGGTATCGTACAACAACGCGGCCTTGCTCCGGTTCATCCGTTCCACGGCGGCCACGCCGCCCTGGGCTTCGACCCAATCCATCATCAGTTTGACCATGTAGACGGCGAAACACGGCGGAGTGTTGTGCATCGATCCCTTGTCCACATGGGTACGATACTTGAGCATCGTGGTTATGCCTTCAGCGGCCCGCTCCAAAATGTCCCGCCGCAGGATCACCACTGTGACGCCGGCAGGCCCGATGTTCTTCTGCGCCCCGGCATAGATGAGGTCAAAATCATTGACATCGATTTCGCGGCACATGATATCGGAAGACATATCCGCCACCAGGGGTACGTCTCCCGTATCGGGGTATTCTTGCCACTGGATGCCGCCGATGGTTTCATTGGAAGTGATGTGGACATAAGCCGCGCCCGGGGAAAACTCCAGTTCACGGGGAATATAGGAGAATCCCTTGTCTTCCGAAGATCCCGCCAGGTGAACCTTGCCGAATAACCCGGCTTCCTTAATCGCCGCTTTGGCCCAGGCGCCGGTATGGACGTAATCCGCTGTACCCCCATTGAGAAAATTCATGGGCACCATGGCGAACTGCAGGCTGGCTCCCCCCTGCAGAAACAACACGGCGTAATCGTCGGATATTCCCATCAGGGAGCGAATCTTTGCTTCCGCGCCCTGAATGATCGCATCAAAATCCTTTGATCTGTGACTGATTTCAAGAATCGAAAGCCCGATTCCGTTCAGGTCCAGCAGTTCGGACTGGGCCTTCTCCATCACTTCCCGCGGCAGCACAGCGGGTCCCGCATAAAAATTGTACTTTCTGGACATGACGCCTTTCCTCCTAAGGATGTTCTCTTGCCCCATTATACCGCTGTAAATAATAAAAACAACTACGGCACGCGCGCACGAGAACTCTTGACACCCGATCAACTTTATGTTAATGTTTAACTTATTTAGCGATGTTTCAGGAGGCCGCATGAGCACGATCCCGAAGGTAATTGTTTTTACCAGCCCCACCTGCTCATGGTGCCGGGCGGTCAAAAACCACCTGCACAAGTTGAATGTTCGTTTCCGTGAAGTGGATATCAGTCGCGATCCCGCTGCGGCGCGCGACATGGTTCGACGTACCGGCCAGCAGGGCGTTCCGGTCACCCTGGTGAACAACCACCCGGTGGTGGGATTTGATCAGGCCAAGTTGAACCGGCTCCTGGGTGTGCGAGGGTGATGGGGAAAAAGTTGGAAAGTTGGAGAGTTGGAAAGTTGGAGAGTTGGAGAGTTGGAGAG
>OBLN01000827.1_pt1 | contig 11010 bp, 8 predicted proteins | sample 1519301 | NCBI WGS metagenome assembly OBLN01 (sample SAMEA2452533, study PRJEB22499) | sediment metagenome | reverse complement strand
GGCGTTGTGGCGAAGAGGGCAACTTCTTTTATCGGATCAAACGGGAATACGAAGAGAAACTCGGGCGCAAGGTGCGTGACAACGTAATCTACCGCATGCTCGAACGTTACCGGAAAATAGATAGTGAAAAGGTCAAAATGAAAAGTGGAAAGTGGGATACCCAGAGGGCACACGAGTAAAAAGGTCAAAGTAAATAGATAGAAGTGAAAAGTAGGGGCGGCTTCACGTGGCCGCCCCTGCGAGAGGCAAGAGGCAGAGGGCAAGTTGCAGGAGAGACGAGGCAACTGGAGTAGGGGGCGGGCTTGAAACCCGCCCTGCATTTCCAACTTCATAAACTTGTTTAAATTTCCGTGTATTCCGTGTGTTGATTTAATTTTCCGGATCGCTCATGCTTTTTTCAACCTGAAACCTTCTTCATCCTACAGGGCGGCCACGTTATATGTTGGCGTTCATCGGTTTTATGGTTCCTATGGAGGAGCTTCATCATGAAACACAAAGTGGTTGGAGTGGTGATTTTTCTGGCTGTAATCGCTTTGTTTCCCGGATTGATGGTGGCCGATGGAGTGATCCCGGCTGACGCGGAATTAACGGGACAGGATGGGTTGAAGAACCGGGTGCAGGCCGATTTCCGCACCGGCCGGATCCCCTTGTATTTCATCCAAAACCAGGGCCAGTACAACCAGGCGGCGCGGTTTTATGCCCGGGCGTCACGTTATACCCTGTGGCTGACCGGGGAAGGGCTGGTTTTTGACAGCAGCCGGCCGCTGCCGGAGGAAGCCCGACAAGATAGATCGCAGAACGGACGGCTGCAGCGCCGTATGCCCGGTGAGGCAAAAGCACACTCCGGCCAATACGCGCGCGAGGTGACCCGGCTGGTGTTTCTGGATGCCGATCCTGAACCCGCGATGGTTGCCGCTGATGTGGCTGAACTCAAGGTCAATTACTTTAAGGGGAACGATCCCGGAAAGTGGCATTGTGACGTGCCCACCTCCAGGGCAGTGACCTACCGGAACCTGTATGCGGGCATCGATCTCAAGGTCTACGGCATGGAAAAGGAAGTGGAATACGACTGGGTGGTCAAGCCGCAGGCGGATCCGTCACGGATTCGTTTTGCTTATCGCAATGTGAAAGGTACGCGCATTGACGGGGAAGGCAACCTGGTGATCGAGACCGAATTCGGCCAGATGATCCACAAGCAGCCGGTGTCCTATCAGGAAAAGCCCCAGGCTATGAATAATGGATCAAGCATATCCAATCGCTCTCCTGTCGAGGTGCGCTTCCAACGGTGTGGAGAAAACACGTACGGGTTTGCAGTGGGAGCGTATGATAAAGAGCGTGAGCTGGTAATCGACCCGCTGGTTCTCTTGTACTCCACTTACCTGGGCGGGGCGGCTATCGATTATGCCAACGATATCGCTGTGGATGACAGCGGCCACGCGTATGTGGCCGGATATACAATCAGCGCTGATTTCCCCACTCTGAACCCGTATCGCGGAAGTATTGGCGGTTCATACGATGCCTTCGTTGCGCGCATCGACACCCAGGCGAGCGGCGCTTCCAGCCTGGTCTATTGCACCTACCTGGGTGGGACGACTTATGATCAAGTTAAAAAGATTGCCGTGGATGGCAGCGGGCACGTGTATGTAGCCGGATGGACGGACAGCACGGATTTTCCCACTGTGAACGCGTACATGGGAGATGGTGGTGGATATGATGCATTTGTCGCGCGCATCAATACCAACGCGAGCGGCGCTGCCGGCCTGATCTACTCCACTTACCTGGGCGGGTCGGGAGGTGATTATGCTCATGGGATTGCCGTGGACGGCGGCGGCCACGCGTATGTGGCTGGAGAAACATACAGCACGAATTTTCCCACCGTGAACGCGTACATGGGAGATGACGGTGGATGTGATGCATTTGTCGCGCGCATCGATACCAACGCGAGCGGCGCTGCCGGCCTGGTCTACTCCACTTATCTGGGCGGGGCGGCGAGTGGTGATTTTGCTGATGAGATTGCCGTGGACGGCAGCGGCCACGCCTATGTGACTGGATCTACAGCTAGCACTGATTTTCCCACCCTGAACCCGTATATGGGATATGCCGGTGCATATGATGCATTCATCACACGCATCAATACAAATGCCAGCGGCGCTGCCGGCCTGATTTATTCCACTTACCTGGGCGGTGCGTACAATGATGTGCTTAATGGGATTGCCGTGGACGGCAGCGGCCACGCGTATGTTTGCGGATATACCGAAAGCACCGATTTCCCCACCGTGAACGCGTACATGGGAGATGATGGTGAAAGAGATGCATTTATTGCACGTATCGATACCAATGCCGGCGCCGCGGCCGGCCTGGTCTACTCTACCTACCTGGGCGGGTCGGGTGCGGATTATGCCAGAGGGATTGCCGTGGACGGAAGCGGCCACGCGTATGTGACTGGATATACACAAAGCACTGATTTTCCCACCCTGAACCAATACATGGGATATGCAGGTAACGCAGATGCTTTTGTTGCGCGCGTCGATACCAACGAGAGCGGCGCTGCCGGCCTGGTCTATTCCACTTACCTGGGCGGGGCGGATAATGAGGTGTCTCAAGGGATTGCCGTAGACGGCAGTGGCCACGTGTATGTGAGCGGATGGACAAGCAGCACGGATTTCCCCACTGTGAACCCGTTTATGACAGATCCCGGTGATGTTAGCTATGACGCATTTATCACCAAACTCGTTCTCCCCGGTATTGGAGTGACCGCGCCCAACGGGGGAGAAGAATGGCCGGTGGGATCGGCCTGCAACATTACCTGGAGTAGTACGGGATCGATTGAATTCGTAAAAATCGAGTATTCAACAGACAACGGGTCCGCCTGGAGTGAAATCACGGAGTCCACTCTCAACGACGGCAGTTATGCATGGACCGTTCCCGCTTCACCTTCCACGCAGTGCCTGGTGCGGATCAGTGACGCGGCGGACGGTGATCCCGTGGATGTCAGCGATGCCACATTCACGATCACCGTGGTGGGTAGTCTTCTTGTGATTTCATCACCCAACGGCGGAGAGGGCTGGACGCTTGGAGATTTTCACAACATCGCCTGGACAGCCTATGGTGTGAGCAACACGTTGAAACTCACGCTGCTGAAGGACGGCGCCCCGGTCGGTGTGATCGCTTCGGGTGTGGACGCCTCCGCGGGCAGTTACGCCTGGACCGTGGGCGAGTATATCGGCGGCATGGCCGAGACCGGAAGCGGATATACAGTCAAGATCAAAGAACAGGAAACCACGGCAGCGGACGAATCGGATGCCACGTTCAAGATTTCCGCGGTATCGGGCGATACCTTTGTGTACGACGGGATATGGGAGGATGGAGCCACGGCCGGAGTCGAGGGCTGGCATCCGGGCGATTACGACGGCGACGGCTTTCTCGACCTTTTGAATGTTCTGGTCAAATACAACAAGGTGTTTGTTTCCGATGGCACGCAGTTTATCAATCTGGGGCGCTGGCTGCAGTCGGATTCCGGCCTGTACGGCTGGTTCCCGGGCGATTTTAACGGTGACGGCAAAACCGACCTGATGCGCTTTACCCCGGCAAACGACTGGGGCCCGGACCGCACCCAGGTGTTTCTTTCGACGGGGACCGCTTTTGTGAAGGACTACATCTGGGTCTATGCCGACCCGGGTTCCGAGGGCTATACCGTGGGTGATTTCAACGGCGACGGCAAGGACGACATGCTGATTTACGATACTGCTTCGCTGGAATCCCGGGTGTATGTGAGCAGCGGCAGCGAATTCCTGTCGCCGTCGGTCTGGTTCACGGGCCATAACGGAATGGATGGCTGGTATTGCGGAGACTTCAACGGAGACGGGCGAACCGACTTGGCGCGTACCCACTTCGAGAACGGCACGGTGGTGCTGTTGTCCACGGGCACGGCGTTTGCGTTCGCCGGGGTATGGACACCGGCTCTGCCGCAAGCGGGCGGCTGGCTGGTGGCCGACTACAACGGTGACGGCATGGATGACCTGCTGCGCGGCAAGGACGATGTCGCGGGTACGGAGGTATTTTTGTCCACGGGCGCAGCGTTCCAGTATGACGGCGTCTGGAGTGATGCGCCGGCGGTGAGCGCAGCCTGGCGGGTGGGTGATTTTTCCGGCGACACGCGCGCCGACCTTCTGTTCTACCAGGTCAGCCCGGACCGCCAGACGGAAGTGTACCTGTCCACTCCCGCGGGTTCTTCCAGCGGGGCGCTCAAGGCGACCCGCGACGCGAACCATCTGAACGATGGCATCGACCTGAGCCGGCCGGTACTGCCGCAAAGTGTGGAAGATGAATTGATCCAGCCCTGGCTGAATAAGTGGCGTTGTGGCGAAGAGGGCAACTTCTTTTATCGGATCAAACGGGAATACGAAGAAAAACTCGGGCGCAAGGTGCGTGACAACGTGATCTACCGCATGCTCGAACGTTACCGGAAAGAAAATAGGTGACAGGTGACAGGTATCAGGTGACAGGAGGCTGGGCAATTCAAATCCGAAATCCCAAGCACAAAATCCCAAACAAATTCAAATGAACCAAATTCAAATGTTCCAAACAAAAGCAAAACAGAAGCAACCACAGAACACACGGAACACGCGGAAGAAAGCAGTTGAAGGAGTTGAAAATGCAGGAACGAGTTTCTAACCCGCCCGTACGCCTGTTATCTCGTTCCTGAATCTTTCCAATCGCCTCTTGCCACTAGCCCATGGCCATAGCAGAGTTTAAGAGTTGAAAAGTTGAAGAGTTGAAGAGGGAAGAAGTTGAAAAAGTAGCGTTTCATGAACCGCCCCTTTTCACTTTTCACTGATTCGCGGTATGATCCTGCGGGAGGTTGTAATGGGCATCAAGAAAGCGATCCTGCTCTACCTGCTGACGGTCCCCGTGTTTTTCGTGATCGACATGGTGTGGCTGGGGTTTGTGGCCAAGGGGTTCTACCGCCGCCACCTGGGTGAATTCCTGGCACCGAAATTCAACTGGACCGCGGCGATCGTGTTTTACCTCTTGTTTATCGTGGGCATCCTGGTGTTTGCCGTGTTGCCCGGGCTGGACCGGAATTCGTTTGCCCATTGTTTGCTCATGGGCGTTTTGTTCGGTTTCTTTACCTATGCCACTTACGACTTAACCAACCTGGCCACGCTGAAGGGATGGCCCATGCCGATTGTCGTGGTGGATATCATCTGGGGAATGGTTCTCAGCGGTTCGGTGGCCGCGCTCAGCTTCCTGATCGGACGGAAACTGCTGTGAGCGAAAAGCATTCAGCGGGCGCGGGTGGTATGGAATACGCGGCGGAAATGGAAGCCGTAAATCGCGAACGTGATGGCCTGGGGAACGAGGCGCGGGCAACGGAATAGCGACCAGAAAAGCAGTTTCCAATAGTATCTGCGGCCGCGGTCAAATATCCCCAACACAAAAAAAGCGCGGATGGCCGCCTTGATATGATAGAGACGCAGCGGCACACTGCTGCTGGGGGGAGTTTTGCCGGCACGACGCAATTCCTTTATATAGCGGGATTTTCGCCGCAGGAAATCCTGAACCCGGAGGGTATAGGGCTTGCATGCATAAATCGATTGCAGAATGCGCTGATAGCCGCGAATGAGTTCCTGGTAGTTCATCCGCGGCAGGAAATTGATGGAAAAATCGGTGTTGTCTCCGGAAAAGGTTTTCAACAGGCGCTTTTCCTGCTTGAGGCGCTGGTAGAGCCGGGTATTGCGAGGCGCGTTCAACAATCCCACCATGGCGGTTACGATACCGCTGTTCTGGATGAATTCGACCTGGCGACGAAAAATGGAGGGAGAGTCGTTGTCAAAGCCGACGATGAAGCCACCCGTCACTTCCAATCCCGCGGCCTGGATATGCTTGACGCTGGCGTCCAGGTCACGGCGGGCGTTCTGCATTTTTCCGCAGGCCACCAGGCTCTCCTTGTCCGGAGTTTCGATACCGATAAACACCTGGTTGAAACCCGCCTGTACCATCAGGGACATCAATTCATCGTCATCAGCCAGGTCAATGGATGCTTCGGTGTTGAAATTAAAAGGCGAGTGGTGTTGTTTCATCCACTGAATAATGGCGGGTAGAACCTCGGCTTTCAAGGCGGTGCGGTTGCCGATGAAGTTGTCGTCCACAAAAAAGACCCCGCCTTTCCAGCCGCGCGCGTAAAGGCTGTCGAGTTCCGCAACGATCTGGGCGGCGCTCTTGGTGCGGACCCGGCGTCCGAACAGGGCGGTGATGCTGCAGAATTCGCAGTTGAAGGGGCAGCCGCGGGAGAATTGCAGGTTCATGGATACGTATTTTTTCATTTTCAACAGGTTCCAGCGGGGGGTCGGGGTCTGGATGAGTTCAGGAAACTTCTTTGTCTGATAGGTCTTGTGAGGATGACCGGTGGCCAGGTCGGAGAGGAAACGGGGCAATGTGATTTCCGCTTCGTTGAGTACCAGGTGGTCGACTTGAGGAAATGATTCCGGGGCTTCCGTAAACAAAGGACCGCCGGCAACGATCGCTTTGCCGGCTTGTTTTGCCCGGCGGATGACTTCCCGGGTCGATTCCTGCTGTACGGCCATGGCGCTGATAAACACCATGTCCGCCCATGCCAGGTGACGCCTCAGCAGGGGGGATACATTCATATCCACCAGCTTCAATTGCCATGCCTGCGGCAACATGGCCGCCACGGTGAGCAGCCCCAGCGGTGGGTACACCGATTTTTTGGAGATGAAGCGGATGGCGTGCTTGAAGCTCCAGAATGTATCCGGGTATTGTGGATAAATCAGCAGCGCCTTCATTTTGCCGTTGTTGCTGAAGGCGTGTCCGTGCCGCGATCATGGCCGGCCTGGGCAATCGCCACAAAGGATGCGGCGAGGGCGGGGAAATGAAACTGGATCAGCCTGCCGAGGGCCAGGACCAGGGGCATGACCATTGTCTGCGTGAATTCGGCCAGCAATTCATTGCCCTGGGAAGTGAGCTGGTAATATTTGCGCCGGGGACCTTGATCGGAGCGGCGCCATTCCGAGTGGATCAAATCGGCGTTTTCCAGTTTTTTGAGCTGCTGGTAAATTCCGCTCTCGTTAAAGGGAAGGTTATGGCTGACGGCCTGAAGCCTGCGCGAGAGCTCGAAACCGTAAGTCGGCTCATCCTTCATGAACAGCAACAGGAAGTAGGCGGAGAACCCCTTTTTGTATTCCCTGGACCAGGATTTCATCAACTTCTGTTTTCTGTGATCCACATTCATTCGCGCCGCCTCCGAATATTTTTATATACTATAGTATAATATACAATACCGGATTTGTCTACAAAAGGGATTGTTTTTTAAATTTTTTTCGGGCATGCTGATGCGGACAGAGGAGGTTTCTATGTCTGCATTCGGCCGCCGTGGTTTTATCAAGCAAGGACTGGTCGGTTTGTCCGGAGCGGCTTTGCTGCCTTCCGCGCTGAAATCCGCGAATGAAAAAGATATCCGGGGAAAAGTGGATGAGACTTATCGCACCCGGGTACTGGGGCGTACGGGACTGCGCCTGCCCGTCGTCAACATGGGGGTGATGAACGCGGACAACCCCAACCTGGTGCGTCGCGCCCTGGATTCCGGCCTGAAGATGCTGGACACGGCGCATGTCTACCAGCGCGGCCGCAACGAGGAAATGGTGGGCCAGGTGGTCAGCGAACGCAAGCGTGCCGACGTGGTGATCGCCACCAAGTTGGTGGGGGGTCACGAGGCGCGCAAGCCGGGCACGCGGGAACGGATTTTTACCGGCAAAGCCGACCTGGAACGCTTTGCTGCCGATTTTGAAACCAGCCTGCAACGCTTGAAAACCGATTATGTGGATATCCTGTATCTTCACGGCGTGGCCAGCGCCGAAGCCACCCGCTTCGAGCCGCTGATCTCATTGATGCTGCAATGGAAAAAGGCGGGGCGGGCCCGGTTCATCGGCGTCACCACCCACAGCAACGAACCCGAGGTCCTGCGTGCCGCCGCGGACCTGGGCGAAATCGATGTCGTGTTGACGGCGATCAACTTTCGCCAGGATCACCGCCAGGAGGTTCTGGCGGCGATTGATTATGCCGCCGCAAAAGGCGTGGGCATCGTGGCCATGAAGACCCAGGCCGGAGTGTACTGGGACAAGGAGCGCCAGCAGCCCATCAACATGAAAGCCGCGCTGAAATGGGCGTTGCAGCATGAGAACATCCACACCGCCATTCCCGGTTTCACCACCTTCGACCAACTGGAACTGGATATTGCAGCCATGCGCGAATTCACCCTGACACCTGCGGAAAAGATGGACCTGGACCTGGAATCCCACAAGAACCTGGCGGGCCTGTACTGCAGCCAGTGCGGCAAGTGTGCGAGCCAATGCCGCTTTCACATGGATATTCCCACCCTGATGCGCAGTTTCATGTACGCGTATGGTTACCGCAACCTTTCCCTCGCGGCCGAGTGCCTGAAGGATGCCGGAAGCGTGCATTGCCTGGATTGCCATGCATGCACTGTGGCCTGTTCCCAGCATTTCGATGTCAGGGAACGGATCCTGGATATCGCGCGGCTGAACCAGGTACCGGTGGAGTTTCTGGCTTAGCCCGGATTTTGGGGAATTGAATAAGGCATAATGAATAAGGAATAAGGGACCCGGATCCTCCCGAAAGGTTTTTTATTCGTTCTTCCTTATTCAGCGCGTGTGGGTTTTTGGCCAGAGGCGAGTGGCGATAGGCTAGGGGGAACTGAGTCGAAAGTTGAAAGTCTAAAGTCGAAAGTAAATACTTCTTCAACTTTTATTACTTCTTGCCTCTTCAACTCTTCAACTCTCCAACTTTTCAACTTTTTTTGTGGATCGGATCTCCGGCACGCAGGATGCCGCCCTGGATCACCCGTGCAAACACGCATTCCCGTGGCATGATGCATTCGCCTACGTTGCGTGAAATCGCGCATGGTGTCCGGCATTCCTTGCCTTTGCGCGTGATTTCCAGGACACAATCATTCAACTGAAGGCGATCTTTCACTTGAAGCCGGGCGAAATCGATGCCCATGGTGGTGATGTTCTCTCCGAAAATGCCCGGTTTCAATTGGACCGGCGTCCGGGGTTGGAAACGCTGGTGGCTCTCCCATGCCAGCAGCGAAACTTCGCGCTCACCCGTTCCCGCATGGGCGTCCTGTTCTACTCCCACTCCGGGAAGCAGGCGGATTTCCGCCACAACCGGTTTCGGGCCGCGCCTGGAGTTGCGGCAGACCGCGACTACATGCGGTTGAGTCTGTTTTTCCGCTGGGGTCATCAAACGAGCATATCATGACCACGTGGCATGATACAATCACGTCATGGATCAAGCAATCAAACGTCAGCCTCAGCCCCATGATCCCCGCCTGGAGCATTGCACCCTGTGTCCCCGGCGCTGCGGGGCCAACCGCTGCACCGGGCCGTATGGATTCTGCTCCGGTGGGGCGGGGCTGGAAGTGGCCGCCGTTTGCCGACACACCGGGGAGGAACCCGTGCTCGGCGGCCCTGCCGGGGTGTGCAACGTGTTTTTTACCGGCTGCAACCTGCGCTGCGTGTTCTGCCAGAACCACCAGGTGAGTCGCGGCTCAACTACCGCCCCCCGCCTCATGAAACCGGGTGAGGTGATCGCGCAGATCCGCGCGCTTCTCGATGCGGGCTGCGATACCCTGGGACTGGTGTCTCCCTCTCACGTCGTGCCCCAGGTGCGGGCCTTGCTGGCTGCAATCGAACGGGAGGGCCGCCATCCCACGTTGGTACACAACGGCAACGGCTACGACGATCCCGAGGTATTGCGGGAACTCGAGGGGCGTGTGGACATCTACCTGCCGGATTTGAAATACGCCGGCAGCGATACGGCGGCACGGCTTTCCGGCGCGGCTGATTACCCGGAGGTGGCGTTTTCCGCACTGGAAGAGATGGCGCGCCAGGTCGGAACCGGCCTGATTCTGGACGAGCGGGGAATCGCGCGCAAAGGGTTGATCGTGCGTCACCTGGTTTTGCCGGGTTTCATTGACGATTCGATCGCGTTGCTGGAAAAACTGGCGCAACGGATGGGCGTGGATGTGCATCTTTCGTTGATGGGCCAGTACCGGCCGCCGCCGGAACTGGCCTGCCCGCCGCCGCTGGATCGCCGCCTTTCCGTCCGCGAATACGAGCGCGTGGTTGCGGCGGCGATGGAACTGGGATTTGAGAACGGTTGGATCCAGGAAGCGGGCAGTCCGGACAGCCATGTTCCCGATTTCTGCACGGCAAACCCCTTTGACCCCACGAAAGTCGGTGCTTGATCCTGGGCCGTGCGCGTAAGCACGGCGGCGTTGACAATCAGCGTGTAAGTCAACACCAATAACAATAGAAAAAGCACCAGCGCTTTGCCGAAACGCGGTTGCGACGGCTGGCCCTGGCCGGATTTTATCGGGCAATCAGGTGGCATTTTCGCAGGATTCCCTTCTCAAAGTAAAGCAGAGCCGGCGTGCCGGGAACGCGCAGGCGGTCGAGGAACACGTCCGGATCCATGACAAGGGGAGAGGGAATCCGCATCCAGTCCGCGAGGTTGGACACGCGGTCCGGGCGGTCGGTGATCAAAACGGTTCGAAGCGGTCCCGTGTCTTGGCGTGTCGCCCGGTTCCAGGCATGCCGAATCCGCTCGAACGCGTCGGGACCCTGGGGAAAGCGACAGATCAGGATACGACCGCTGCCGTCAGGCGGCAGGGCTTCGGTCAGGTCGATTCCGCGGCCCTGGGGCAGGCGCAGGAGTGGGGCTGATCCCGGCAGAATGCACGGATGCGGGGGCGGCGTCCTTGTCAGGCGACGGCCGGCGGCAATCAACAGCACCAGCATCAATAGTCCCGCCAGGAAACGGGATGCCGGATCGGGTTGAGAAGCCATATTGCTCTTAAGCAAAAATGGTGCCGAAGAATAAAGTTGAAGAGTTGAAGAGTTGAAGAGTTGAAGAGTTGAAAAGTTGGGTTCTCTTCCATTTAGTGTGGGTAGTTGAAGTTAAGCTTTC
>OBLN01000826.1_pt1 | contig 11022 bp, 13 predicted proteins | sample 1519301 | NCBI WGS metagenome assembly OBLN01 (sample SAMEA2452533, study PRJEB22499) | sediment metagenome | reverse complement strand
TAATCTTCTGGATGCTAACATGACAAACTTGATAGACAGCATCGATGCTCTTAAGACGCCTCTTTTATATGACGAGCGTACTACTTCTGTCGTGGGAACATCCGTTGAGGTGACGGCGGCTGCAAACAGTGATATTCAGGACTTTACGCTTGATGTCGTAAATTTGGCAACGAAGCAGATAGAGCAGTCTGGTACTTTTGCTTCAGAGAGTGATCTGGTTGGAAGCGGAGGTCAGATAAACCTTAATATAGACGGTCAGGATTTTACGATTGATTATACCGCGACAACGACTCTTGGAGAGTTGAAAGATCTTATAAATGATGTTGCAGGAGATAAGGTAGATGCTACGATCGTGCAGATCAGCAGCGGACAGTTTAGCCTGTTTGTAAGTTCTGTAGATACCGGAACGACTCAAGATATAACAATATCGGATGTCACGGGTACTTTAGATTCTCGTTTAACAACAGGCTTGACGGCTGTTCAAACGGGAGTTGATGCAAACTTTACGTTTAACGGTCAGCCGATAACTAGAACCAGCAATAATATCACAGATCTTATTACCGGGCTTGATATAACGCTAAAAGAGGTTGGAACTTCTACGGTCAGTGTCGCACAGGACCGTGACGGTATTATGACGAAAATAGATAGTTTTGTTGAGAAGTACAATGCGGCTATAACCGAGTTGTCTAAAGTTACAAAGTCCAGCACAGAGAGTGATGAGCGCGGTATCTTCTCGAGTGAGAGTACTATAAAAAGAATGATGCGTGACATTGAAAATATGTTCAGTACGGTGGGCGGAGGTGTCGGAACTATGTCTGACTTTGGTTTTGACATAGACGAAGATGGAAAAATGAGCGTAGATAAGGATGTTTTAAATACTAAACTGGATGAGAATTCAACTAATGTGGAAGCATTTTTTTCTGGCGGTACATTTACCAATGCAGATGGAACCACAACTCAAGTAGATGGCATATTTAACGAGATGTCAACGACGGTAGGGCAATATACTACATATGAAGCAACTCTTGATCAGTTTAAAGATTCCATAACTGATAGAATAAAAGCGCTAGAGGATAGAAAAACTTCTGCAACAGAGAGGCTTGACGCTAAATATGAAATATTGGCAAAACAGTATGCTGCGTACGATGCGGTGATAGCAAGGCTAAATAATGCTTCGGCTATGTTCGTCCAGATGGCAAATACGTCAAATGATTACAATAGCTGATTTGTATAAAAAAGACTAAAGAAAGTCTCTGGATTGTCGATATCTAAATCATGGAAGAGAATGATAAAAGTACTCAAAAAGGATTTGAAATGTATGGTAATGTAGCTCATAATATTTATGCACAAAACAATGTCGGGATAGAGTCTCCTGCAAAGTTAATAGAGATGTTGTACGAAGGGGTTTTGCGTTTTAACGCTCAGGCAAAAAAGGCGATAAAAGATGGTGACATCGAGAAGAGGGTTTATTGGATAAACCGCTCTGTTGCCGTTATCACTGAGCTTATTGCTGTTTTAGATATGAAGGGCGGGCAGGTAGCTCAATATCTGGAGGGGCTTTATAATTATGAAATACAGCTTTTAAATGAGGCAAACCTTAAGAAAGATGAGTCAAAACTTGATGAGGTGAGCAACGTGTTTAAAGGGTTGCTAGAGGCTTGGAGAGAGACCACAAATGTGGCTAAATAGGCTAAAGATAGCTATCGTTGAGAAAAATCCTGACGCACTTGCAAAGCTGTTGGATGACGTTCCGCAGCTTCAGGATCCAAAAGAGATTGAGGAGGCAATATACCTCCTAAGAGAGGCGACCTCTTTGATAGAGAGGCTCAAAGATAAGACAAAAGCCTCAATGAAGCAGATAAAGAAAAACCTTGATTTTCTGCGATCTACAGACATCCCTACATCAAAAAAACTTGACATAAAGTCATAGTTTTTTCTTAGATATCCCAAAATTCAGACTTCTGATAGTATACTCACTCACAACCGCACCTTTTCTCATGCCAAGAATATGCTCAACTGCGTCGGCAATATCTGATGCGAGAAGCTTCTCATCTTCGTGCTGGCTTGTCTCGAATCGAAGATCATTGTAAAAGTTGCTGTGAGTCATATCGGGATTTATGTTCGTAACGCTCAGAGAACTCTTTCTGGTCTCCTCAAAAAGAGAGTCTCCGAATGCTTTAAGCCCCGCTTTTGTAGCGCCGTAAACGCCTGCAAACTTACTTGATCTGAGTGCCTCTATGGAGTTTATGTTTATAAGGTATCCTCCGTTTTTTTTCAAGTTGCGAAGCAGGGCATTTGCAAGAAGCATCGGAGCGGTAAGATTTAAAAACACCATGTCGGTGATAGTTTTGTTGTCCAGCTCTTCATGAGGTTCAAACCTGCCGAACCCGGCGCAGTTTACAAGCATATATATATCTTCGTTTGATAGTTTTTTGCAAGTTGCAAGTGTTGATTTCTCATCTGCCAGGTCTGCTTGAAGCGGAGTGAAATTTTGGGAGTTAAAATCCTCTTTTTTAACGCCTCTGCTGATTCCAATAATCTTATAATCAAGCAGTAGTAATCTTCTTGCGATCTCTTTTCCTATGCCGCTGCTTGCTCCTGTGACCACGACTTTTCTCATCTTCTAACCTCTTTGATAATCTCATCAACTACATTTAAGATCAATTTTTTAGTACCATCTTTCGTAACTCTATTTGGCTCAAAATGATCGCTTACAACCTTGAAGATGAAGCAGTTTTGCTTCTCTTTTAGAGCTTCATAAAAGCCAAACGACTCCATATCCACTATCTCGTATTGATCTTTGGATATCTCTTCATCAGCGCATGTTATAGCGTGCAGGGAGCTTCTGTTGAGAGTATGGCTTGCCCCTCTGTATATAATTGAGCCGATATTGAGCAGAGTACCTATCTTATGACTCTTATTTGCTCCGCAGATGCCTACGTTTATAAACCTATCTTCGCTGCTGTGAGAAAACTTTTTTAAAAGAAATGTGGCGGCTTTTTTTGCAGACTCCACGCCTACTCCGCTAACGATCACTCTGAAGTTCTCATTTTCAAAAATGGTGTAGCCATCAGAACTTGTTTTAGTAAGGCTGTATTTCTCAACAAATGCCTGAGCTTCCGATTTTAGAGCTGTTACAATATATAGCATGGCGTATTGTATCAAAAATGCCCTTTTTTACGGTAGAATTATCTATATAGGCTTTTATAATAAAAGGGTGAAAGGATTTGATTATGCTTGTTTTAAATGTTGATTATTCAAATTTGGACTATGACAATCTGGCGCTCTTAATAGGAGTGAAGAGCAGATATATTCCCATGATCGTTGAGAGTTTTTTAAAAGAGACAGACTCGATTCTAGAGACTCTTGAAAAATCTATACAGAGCGGGGATTACGACAAGATAAGATCAAACGCACATGCCATAAAGGGGAGTGCGGGAAATATAAAATTTAATGAGATTTATGAGATGGCAAGAGAGATGGAGCAAGAAGCTGCCCAGCAAAACAGTGAGTTTGATTATAAACTCTATTTCGATGCCATAAAAAGTGCCGTAGGTACGATATCTCTTTAATGCTTTGTTTAATTTAACTTTTTTGGCTATAATTGCGTCGCTTCTCTTTAGACCTGTGCAATGGTGCTTTGAGGTACTGTGTCAGGGTAGGAATACAGCAGCACGCCTTGGAGTGTTATGTGCCGCAGGTATCTGGAGGGAAGTACTTTAAAGACAATGCTTTTGCTAAATTTCTTCGTTAAAATTTGGTTGAATTTCGTCATTTACCGTAAGTAAACTCCTCAATTAAACAAAATTTTGCCTCGAATTTGAATAAAATTATCTACCGATCATCTTAAAAAATCAATCTTTTCTATGTTTTGAGATCCCGCACGCCTGATTCGGTTTTGGCGGGTTGTTCTTTAAGTAGGTCAGATCTTCTAGCGTCTGTGCCAGAACCCTTTTTTGCTGCAGCAGGGGCAGCATACGGTTGTCCTTTTCATTCATCGGCAGGCTCATGTCCATAAGTATTGCCTCAACCTCTTTATCCAGATCTTGCAGTGCGTTATTTATATGTTTAATTGAATTCATGGTGTGAGTATAACAAAAATTAAAAAAATTTGGGTATAATTTCGCTTCAATTTACAAAGGAGTTTCGATGCCAAAGATGAAATCGGTTAAAGGCGCTGTAAAGCGTTTTAAAGTTAAGAAAAACGGCACTGTTAAGCGCGGTACAGCGTTTAGAAGCCATATCTTGACAAAACAAGATTCAGATACTCGCACAAAGCAAAACAGACCAAAAGTCGTTGCAAAAGTTGATGAAAAAAACATTAAGGCTATGATCAACTAATTTTAGTTGATTGTTAAATCTCCAGCGATATAGTGCTGGGCAAGACCACCTAAGATGTGGCACCTTGAACACGAGAGAGTGTCTGGGTAAAGAAAAAAGGAAATAAAATGCCAAGAGTAAAAACAGGTGTTGTTCGTAGAAGAAGACACAAAAAAATATTAAAACTTGCAAAAGGTTTTTATAGCGGACGTCGTAAACACTTCCGTAAAGCAAAAGAGCAGCTAGAGCGCTCAATGTACTACTCATTCCGTGACCGCAAGCAAAAGAAACGTGATTTCCGTAAACTATGGATCATCCGTATCAATGCTGCATGTCGTCTTAACGGTATGAACTATTCAACATTCATAAACGGTATGAAAAAAGCGGGCATCGAGCTTGACCGTAAAGTACTTGCTGATATGGCGATGAATGATGCAGCAGGCTTCAGCGCAGTTGCAACAGCATCAAAAGCAGCATTAGCAAAGTAGAGTCAATAAGCAGAGTGTGACTTCGGTCGCGCTACGCTTTATGCAAAAAAAGAACGCTGGTTCCCTCTGAGTTATAATAGAGCCCGAGCGAGGATTGTCTTGAGATATAGATACCTCTTCCGTTAAAATTATCCCTATCCTTAAAAATCTCACGTAAAATATTTGTATTAAAGCCTTGACCCTCATCTTTTATGAGCGTAGCCATATATCTGTTTGAGTTTGCCTCTATGATGTCAATGGTCACGGTGATTTGTTTGTCACAATTTCTCTGAAGTTCCTCAAGTGTCGTAAAATAGATATCTTCACTTAGCAGCCTGTGCTTTGTTTTTGCATCAAGACCGAGATTCCCGTGTTCATAAGCGTTCATAAAGAGTTCTGAGAAAACCACACCTGCATTGTATGCCAGCTTGTAGTTAGTGGTAAAACCGCTCCAGATATCAGTATACCAGTCATTAGCCTCCTCAACTGCATTTAGAGTGCTCTCAAAGGTTTTTGTAATACGTTTCTCTTTCTGGCTCGAAGGAAGCTGATTTATAAATATGAAGGTCATATCATCTTCTTGGGCATCTATCTTGTATAAAAGCTTCTCTTTTAGTTCATCTTTTGTAAAAGAGCGCAGAAAATCGTTCTCAATAAAGTTTGCATACAGCTTCCCTTTCTCTCGCACGCTGTTCTCTACCAATCCGTCGCTGTAAAATAGAAGTTTGGTGATTTTGGAAATATCTGTTTGAGATACAGTAAAATCATCGGTAAACTTGCTCATAGGCGGATTGTTTGATCTGATTTTTATTACTTCGTTGTCAATGGACTGGGTCAGTGACGGCGGCATTGCAAATTTTGAGTATTGCATAGTAGAGTTTTTATAGTCCATAACTATAAATTCTGCAGAGAGAGCCTCTTCATCAAGTATGATCGGTTTTATATACTCAAGAGCCGATTTTATCAATTTTTCTAAAGAAAAATCTTCTACCATCTTATCGACAACATGGTTTACATAAGCAGTCAGGAGCATCGAGCTTAGTGATGCAGAGAGACCTTTACCCATTCCGTCGACAATAAAGTAAAATACCATCTCATCACATATTTTTCTCGCACTGTATGCATCTCCGCTTAAGATATCAAGCGGTTTGTACAAAAAGTCAACCAACGTTGTGCGTTTTGTATCCAGCATCTTATAGTAAAAGTCGTTTCTTACTATATTGAGCTCTTTTGAGAAGGCAAGATCCTCCTGATATGAGTTATACTCCTCTTTTCTCTCAAGCTCTCGTATCTTTTTCTCTCTCTGCTCTTTGAGATAGTTGCCGGCAAAGATAAGCTTTGAAACATTCTCTATTGCCTGCATAACTTCAGATACGATTATGGGTTTTTTTAAAAAGTTGTTGACGTTGAGCTGGAGAGCCTGAACGATAACGTCAATATCCTGTATGGCAGAGACTAGGATGATCGGAATCTCTTTATCTACGTCTCTTATTTTTTTGATCATATCTATGCCGTTTAGTATTGGCATATCGTAGTCAACGATGATTAGATCGATCTTTTGATTTTGAAACTTCTCATACCCATCTTCGCCGTTATCCGCAAGGATTATGTTGGCTACAAGATCTTCAAAAATTGATCGATAAAGAAGCTGTGTGGTTTTATTGTCTTCAACACAAAGAAGTGTCAAAGACTTTAAATAGACTAGGATTGAACTGTCGATAGTGCCGTTCATTAAATTCTAAATTTACTAAGTTCGTCTTGTAGTCTGTGTGCATCGTCTGAGAGCTTTGTAGCGGCATTGTCAACCAAGTTTCTATGCTGTGTGTTTTTCTGCGATATCTCTATAACTTCATCCATATCGCGGATAAGCTCTTTGGTTTTTGTCGCGATATACGTACTCTGGTACATTACATCGCTTGACTTGTCGGTTGTAATAGAGAGATTCTCTTTTGTTGTCTGTGCAGAAGCTATCAGGTCCTGTGCAGAGTTTGCTATATTGCCCATGCTCTCTGAAGTTTTGTTTGTCTCTTCCGAGATCTCAACAACATTTTGAGTGATAAGATTGACGTTCGCGCTGATCTCACTAAGACTTTTTTGTGTTCTCTCTGCAAGCTTTCTGACCTCATCCGCAACAACTGCAAACCCGCGTCCATGCTCGCCGGCACGTGCCGCTTCGATAGCCGCATTGAGTGCTAACAGATTTGTCTGGTCTGCGATATCGGAGATGATAGCCAATACATCCTTGATATTTTTAGCCTGTTCTGTAAGTGAAGAGACTTTTTGAACAAGGTCTTGCTGATTCTCATTGCCTACTTCGATCGCAACAACGACAGAGTCGAGTTTCTCTATAAAACCGTCCAGAACGCTGAAGGTCTTTCTCAAATCTTCAGTAACGGTTATAGATGCCTCTTCAATGGCGTCGAGGCGTTCGCCCACTTCGCTGACCAATACATTGATATTCGATATTTTTGTATCGGCAAATTCACCGTTCTTGGTAAGTTCCTCAACTATATCGTTTAGGTTCTTGCTCTCTTTGGATGTTGTCTCGGATACATCTTTTGCCTGATATACACTCTGCTTGAAAGCGACTATCATTACATGCAGAGCTTTAGATATCTGGGAGATCTCATCTTTGCCCTCTACCACGACATCGCACGTTAGGTCTAGGTTGCTAGATACACACTCTATCTTCTCCAAAGAGCTTCTAACACTTCTGTTGACGCCTCTGCTGACGATAAATATGATAGCAAAGATAACGATAGCAAATATTGAATAACCTGCGAGTGTGAGTAGTGCGAGCATATTTTGCTCAGATTTTACTTTCTCCAAAAGAAGGCTGTTTTGTTTAGCCAGTTCGTCATCAACCTCTTTTAGAAGGTTTATCTTTTTTGTTATGGTTTGAAACCACTCGACGCTGTTGACTCCGAAGTTGCCCTCAAGCGACTTTGCTCTGGCAATGTCTCTCATCTTGTTGACCTGTTCTATAACAGGGGAGTTCATTTTTTGCGCATATAGAGCTTTGGAACTCTCGGTTGCCATAGATAGGTAAGAGTCCAGATAAGCATCCTGTTCCGCCACAAGAGTTATCCACTTTGCAAATACACCCTCTCCAAACTTATCGGCGGCAAAAGTACCGCTAAGAACCGCTCTCTCTATTCCTGCACGCTCTTTTGACTTTAAGAAGTTTGTATAAGAGTCCAGCGCTTTTACCAGCTCCTGAGTATTTGCAAGTTTTGCGGTCAGAGAAATTATATTGAGGATCTTCTTGTTCATACCTGTATAGTAAGCCACGACATCACCTAGACCTATAGACAGAGAGTCGACATCGGAGCGTATCTTCGAAATTTTGCTCATATCTGCACTGAAAGCTGCTATTTCACTTTTGAGCTCTTGTGGGAAAGAGTCAAGATCAAGACCCTTTATGTATGCTTCTAGTTCGCCATACTCTTTTGTTGTATCAACTCTTTGCTTAGGCAGAATATCACCGAACTGGCTCCCCTTTGAACCGATAAAGCCCGCACTCGCACCACGCTCTTTTTGAGTTTCATGAATAACCAGACTTAACTTTTGGGAGAGAGTGTTCAGCTCCTGTGCCTGAGCTATTATCGCATTATTTGTAAGTGTGTTTTTAAGAGTTATTGCAATAATAATAAGTGCGAACGAGACCACTATGACTGTAATAAGATTTAATTTATATTTTATTGTCATACTAGCCCCTTTTTGCTTTAAATGTCGAGACCAGATTCAGATCATCCAAAAGATGATAAAGCTGCTCGTTTCCGACAATAACATTGAGGTCGATGTTGTCTTTTAGGACAAGTTTGTTCAAGTATCCTATTACAGACGATGTAATGGAGAGAGAATCAACGATCTTTAGGTTAATATGCTTATGCCCGCTGATCATATTGTCAATGGTTCGCTTTATCTCTTGAAAGTCACTAATACTCTTTATGTTGCCTGTTACGACAAGAGTGTTTGCGGATATTTGTAGTTCCATTTTAATGCCTTGTTTCTTTCTGTTTTACAGCAGTTTATTATTAATACAATTAAAGTTAACTAAAAATTAAAAAGATTGCTTAACCACTCCTTAATCTTTCGCTCGTAGCCGATCTCTTTGAGCTGAACAAACTTCAAAGGCTTTGATAGATACTTCTGCTTTACATACCCTCCAAAATCATGCGGATAGAGGTAGCCGCTGCTGTTTTGAGTGATATTTTTCGGGATATCTAACATAACACCCTCTCTTATGGCTTTTTGAGCTTCGTTTATAGCCAAATATGCGGAGTTCGATTTGGGAGACGAGGCTAGATAGATGACGCATTGAGCCAAGATGATTCTAGCTTCAGGATAGCCGATCTTTAGCACACTTGTCAAAGTTGAGGTGGCAAGAGTAAGTGCTTGAGGGTTGGCATTTCCTATATCTTCGCTTGCAAGTATGACAAGACGTCTTGCAATAAAATCGGCACTCTCTCCGCCTTCGATCAAACGGGCAAGATAGTAGATAGCGGCATCCATATCCGAGCCCCTTATCGACTTTATCATCGCACTTGTCAGGTCATAATGCACACCCGCTTCGCTGCTTCCTGCACTTAGAGCATTGGGCCTGAGAGATTTTAAGATCTCAAGAGTTATATGAGAGTCTATATCTGAGGCAAATTCAAGCAGTTTAAGCATTGCTCTTGCGTCTCCGCCGCTGCTAAGAGAGAGATACTCTGCGGCATCCTCGTCACATTTAATAGAAGCGGTTGATAGCGCTTTTTGCAAAAGCTCTTTTAGCGCATCGTTTGATATGTGGTATAGCTCAAAGAGCATAGAGCGCGAGCGGATCGCAGATGTAAGTGAGAAAAACGGGTTTTCTGTAGAAGCACCTATTACTAAGACGGAATTATTTTCCATTACAGGAAGCAGAACCTCTTGTTGGTTCTTTGCAAGGCGGTGCACTTCGTCTATGAAAATAAGAGGTCTTTGCAGAGTGTTCTTGTACTGATCAAAAATTTTTCTCAGCTGTTCGATCTTGATACTTGTCGCATTAAATTCATAAAACGGCAGTCCCATCTCTTTTGCAATAATTCTGGCAATGGATGTTTTTCCGCATCCTGAGGGTCCGAAGAAGAAGCTGTGCCCAAGAGAACCCTTTTGGCACAGGACTCTAAGCGGAGCATCTTTAGAGCTTAGATGCTCTTGTCCGATAAGTTCATCAAAAGACTTAGGACGTAAAAGATGTGTAAAATCACTCAACGCTAACGCTTCTTTTTAATGGGCTTTTTGCTTTTGGTGGCCGGTTTTTTCTCATCTTTGGCAAAGTTCTTGTTATCATCTTTTTTAAAGACTCTCTTTTCGCTGCTTCTTTGCTCTTTTTGTTCCGACTTCTTCTCATCTTTTAGAAATTTTGCCAGAGCAGAGTATTCGCTGCGGCTTAAAAATCTTACTTTTCCCTCTGGAAGGTTGTTGAGTTCGATCTCTGCAAAACTGATTCTCTTAAGGTCTACCACTTCAGCTCCAAAGTGTGCAAAAAAACGTCTCAGCTCACGGTTCTTCCCTTCGCTTAGTGCCACTTTTAAGATGGAGTAGTTAGGTTGGTTCTTCTGGATCTTGTAACCTATAAAAGGCTTGAACTCCATCTCTTTTATTTTAGAGTGTGAGTGCCCGCCCGCTGTTGCGTCCTCAAGCTTTAACCCTTTTAGCATCGCGTCCTCCATATCCGGAGTTACTTCGCCTTTTATCTTTATCTTGTAGATTCTCTCTAGGTCAGACTCCATAAGAGCAGATGCGACCTTTGAGGCGTCAGTTAAAAGAAGCAGCCCCTCGGATGCGAAGTCCAGCCTTCCGACAGGGATGTAGTGTCTATACTCTTTGCTTAGAGTGTCATAGATTGTTCTTCTGCCCTTTGGGTCGCTTTTTGTTACAAGCTCTCCCTTTGGTTTATTGTAGACAATTACCGTATATTTGTCTCTGGGGCTAACCTGTTTGCCGCTAACGTAGACAATGTTTACGCCCTCAATAACATCTGTTGCAGGATTTGTCTCTATTTCTCCGTCAACTCTTACGTAGCCGTCTTGTATCGCCTTGTCCGCTTCTCTTCTTGAGTAGCTGGAGTGGTGGGCAATGTATTTGTTTAGTCTCACGATATACCTTTTTCTATAAGAGTATGGATGTGAAGCACTCCGATTACTCTCTTCTCTTTATCAGTTACAACTAAAAGCTGTATCTTCATATCTTCTATTATTACAAGTGC
>OBLN01000825.1_pt1 | contig 11023 bp, 10 predicted proteins | sample 1519301 | NCBI WGS metagenome assembly OBLN01 (sample SAMEA2452533, study PRJEB22499) | sediment metagenome | reverse complement strand
CGGTGCGTATCGAGCGTATCCAGGACCCCACGCACACCATCGATGAAACCTGGGCAATGACTGCACGCAAATGCCCCCCCTTCTGCCCGCAACCGCTTCATGCCGGCCCCGGTGTCACTACTGTGGGTGAGGTGGAGGTATTCGACTTCATCCAGAACAAGGTCAATAACGGCAGCGGCCTGATTATCGATGCCCGCGTTGAATCCTGGCACAAGAAGGGCACCATCCCCAGCTCCATCAACATCCCGTTCACCGAATTCGAGCGCAAGCCGACCGATCCGCGACTGGTTGCAGCGATGGAAAAGATCGGCGCCAAGCGCCGCCAGCAGGTGGGCTTCGTCGAGCGCACCTGGGACAAGACCCTGGAGAGTGTCGGTGTGAATACGCAGCGCACGGGCTTCTGGGACTTCAGCGCATCGCCCGATCTGCTGTTGTGGTGTAACGGTCCCTGGTGCGGCCAATCACCGCACGCCATCCACGGCTTGCTGGAGCTCGGCTTCCCGGCGGAGAAGCTCTACTATTACCGCGGCGGCATGCAGATGTGGGAGCTGCTGGGGCTGACCACCATCGTACCGCAGGACGAATAGCGCCATTTCAAGGGGCGGTCAGTCAACGCGACCGCCCCTCACTTAAACTTGACCCCTTCCCGGCAGTGCAGTGGCGGCCGCCCTACACCATCCAGCACGAATCCCTCTCACCGGATGCGGTGGCTAGCCACCGGGAGAGACAGTCAGACGTAATTCTTGCGGTTGTGACGGTTTCCGGGCACCTTCTTCTGGGTAATAACACCCTTGATCGCCTCAGGTCCGCTGAGCTGCTCACTGACATAGTTCGGATTGAGCGGAGTCAGGTAGAACTGCCCATTCACCACCCGCAGCTGGCGGAAGATGTACTCGTCATTGTGATAGGCGATGACATAGGAGCCATCACGGTAGTTGGCGCCGGGCTCGATAACAACCACATCACCCTCGTTGAACTCGGGTTGCATGCTGTCACCCAGTACCATCAATACGTAGGGCTCTTTATCTTCACACCCCGCTCCCTGGGACTGGGCCTCTTCACCCTGCTTGAGTTGGTCGACGGAGATATAACTTTCCACAGTATGCACCTGCTTTTAAGCTGTAAATAGTGACTCTATGATAGCAGAGGGGAGCATCCGGTTTTGAGCTCGGCGCCCGAACCCGGTAATATCCCCCTCCCCTGATACGCCAAACGGCGATATAACCTTGTACGAACAAAGGTCTCTTCACCGATGAAACATTTTACCGATCTGATTGCCGAAGCCCTGCCCGAGGTTGAGGAGCTCTTCCCCTGGGATCTGGAGGAGAAGCTTCAGCAGGAGAACGAACTCATCCTGCTCGATGTCAGGGAGCCGTCGGAATACGATGCCCTCCATATCGAAGGCTCCATCAACGTGCCGCGAGGACTGCTTGAGTCGGCCTGCGACTGGGATTACGACGACACCGTACCCGAACTGGCCGGGGGACGTGAGCGGGAGATCATCGTCATCTGCCGCTCCGGCAACCGTAGCGTCCTGGCTGCCCAGACCATGCAACACATGGGCTTCAAAAACGTCACCTCACTCAAGACCGGCATTCGCGGCTGGAACGACTTCGAACAGCCGCTGTACGATGCCGACGGCAACCAGGTCGATATCGACGACGCCGACGAGATCCTCGCCAGCAAGATCCGTCCTGAGCAACAGCGGCCGGAATAGCTCCGCGACAGACAGGATTGGGGGTGAAAGGGGAGCGCTAGCGCTCCCCTTTTTCGATCATCAACTCTGAACGATACCAGTTAAGCTTGTCGTGCAGCTTGACCACGTTGCCGACGATAATGAGCGTCGGCGGTTTGATCTCCTCGCTGGCAATACGCTGCGGCATATCACCAAGGGTACCGGTGAAGACGCGCTGGCGCGGTGTGGTCGCCTGCTGCACCAGGGCGATAGGCAGGTCGGCCGGCAGGCCATGCTCCATCAGCTTCTCGCAGATCACCGGCAAGCCCTTCAGCCCCATATAGAAGACGATGGTCTGGTTCGGCTGCGCCAGACCCTTCCAGTTGAGGTTCATGCTGCCATCCTTGAGATGGCCGGTGACGAATACCACCGCCTGGGAGTAGTCGCGATGGGTCAATGGAATACCGGCATAGCTGGAGCTGCCCAGCGCCGCGGTGATCCCCGGCACCACCTGGAAGTTGACGCCGTTGGCGGTGAGGGTCTCGATCTCCTCACCACCGCGGCCGAAGACGAACGGATCGCCGCCCTTGAGGCGGCAGACTCGCTTGCCCTCCTTGGCCAGGTCCACCAGCAGCTGGTTGATCTGGTCCTGTGGCACCGAGTGATTGTCCCGCTCCTTGCCCACGTAGATACGGTGCGCATCACGGCGGGTCAGATCCAGCACCTCCTTGGAGATAAGGCGGTCGTAGACGATCACATCGGCCTGCTGCATCAGGCGCAGGGCACGGAAGGTCAGCAGGTCCGGGTCACCCGGTCCACCGCCGATGAGGTAGACCTCACCAACGTCTTTTTCGATCCCCTCGGCGACTGCGCGCTTGAGCTCGTCCTCGGCGGCGCCATCCTGTCCGGAGAAGACCAGCTCGGCAATCTTGCCCTGCAATACCTCTTCCCAGAATTTGCGCCGTGCATTGACACTGCCAAAGCGTTCCTTGACCTCATCGCGAAACTGCTCGACCAGCGTCGCCAACCGGCCATAGGCGGAGGGAATAACCGATTCGAGCCGTGCACGCAGCAGTCGCGCCAGCACCGGTGATGAGCCGCCGGTCGAGACGGCGATCTGCACCGGGGAACGGTCAATAATCGAGGGGAGAATGAAGGTGCACAACTCCGGGTTGTCAACCACATTGACGGGCAGCTGCCTGGCACGGGCCAGCTCGGAGACCCGACGGTTGACCGCTTCGTCGTCGGTGGCGGCAATCACCAGGGATACCCCCTCCAGGTCCCCCTCCTCAAAGGTGCCCTGACGGAAGTGAATCCGCCCCTCGGCATGCATGTCCTTGAGGTTTCCCAGCAACTCCGGGCAGACCAGGTTGATCTCGGCACCAGCCTGCAGCAACAGGGCGGCCTTGCGGGCAGCCACCTCGCCGCCGCCTACGATAAGGCTGCGCTGGCCGCGAATATTCATGAAAATCGGTAAAAAATCCATCGGTCTCGCTTTCTCACAACAACGCCATAGACGGCGAAAGGGGCACATAGTCTACCTGTTTCAGCGCCTCTTACCTAGTCAAACAGTGGGATCGGGCCTCATCACGGCCGACCTGCGCACTGATATGGGGCCTTGGAATAGCAGAAGCAACACCATCATGGCAGAATGGTCTTTGTTACAGGGACTGAAACAATTAGACCAAGGCCACTCCCAGTCCCAGTCCCAATTCCAGTGGTCCTAGACTAAAACCGGCAATGAGCGCGATGCCCGTCACACTCTGCAACAGGGATATCGCCGATACTCATTGATTAACACCCTGACGACAAAACAAGGATAACAATGAAAACCTCAAACAAAACTATCCTGTTGTTGCTCCCACTGCTGTTGCTCTTCACCAGCGTGGTGAAGGCCGATGAAGCGTTCCCGCTGCGCTCACTCTACCCGAAAGTCCCGCCCATCGAGCTTGAGGAGCTACGGGAGCGGCTCGATCAGGTCGTGGTGTTTGATGTACGCAGCGGCTATGAATACGACACCCTGCACATCAAAGGCTCTCGTCACCTGGCCCTGAATGATGCCGACTTCATCCCTACCCTGCAGCAGTTGCGCCAAGAGAACGCAAGCCCCTTCATCTTCTACTGCAACGGCCACACCTGCAAAAAGTCCTACAATGCGGCACAGAAGGCGATCCGCGCCAACCTCGATAATATCTACGTGTTCGATGCCGGCATCTTCGCCTGGACCAGTGCATACCCCGAGCAGGCGACATTGCTGGGGAAGAGCCCGGTCGACCCCAAGCTTCTGCTCAGCAAGGAGAAACTGGCCCAGCACATGCTCGAGCCGGAGGCCTTCGGCCAACGCGTCGGTGCAGACACCATCGTGCTCGATATCCGCGACACCATGCAAAAGAACGCGATCAGCCTGTTCCCGATGCAACAGCGCTCAGTGCCGCTGGACAACGCCAAGCTGAAGGTCTTTGTCGATCAGGCCAAGAACGAGAACAAAACACTGATGATCTACGATGCGGTGGGCAAACAGGTGCGCTGGCTGCAGTACTTCCTGGAAGAGCAGCAGGTGCCCAGTTACTACTTTATGAAAGGCGGCGCCAAGGGCTTCCTCGACTACTAAGCAGCTTATTGCCACAGCAGACAGGAAAGTAGAAGCGACTACCGCCGTCCAACCTGTTTGACCATGGGTAATCGGCCATAGGGTACACCGAGGAGACAGAGAGTCGAGGCAACAGCCATCCCACTGCTCCCTGCAACACCTGTGGCTGATTAATCAAACTGGAGCGATGATCGAGATGCCGCCCATATAGGGTTGCAGTGCTTCGGGCACGCTGACGCTGCCGTCTGCCTGCTGGTAATTCTCCAGAATCGCCACCAGCGTACGCCCCACCGCCAGACCTGAGCCGTTGACGGTATGCACCAGCTCCGGCTTCTTCATCTCGGGACTGCGCCAGCGCGCCTGCATGCGTCGCGCCTGAAAATCGCGGAAGTTCGAGCAGGAGGAGATCTCGCGATACTTGCCCTGCCCCGGCAGCCACACCTCCAGGTCGTAGGTCTTGCAGGCGGAGAAGCCGATATCGCCGGCGCACAGGTTCATCACCCGGTACGGCAGACCCAGACGCTGCAGCACCACCTCGGCATGACCGGTCAGCTCCTCCAACGCCTCAAAGGAGTGCTCGGGATGGACGATCTGCACCAGCTCCACCTTCTCGAACTGATGCTGGCGGATCATGCCGCGGGTGTCTCGGCCATAAGAGCCGGCCTCGCTGCGAAAACAGGGGGTATGCGCGGCGAAGCGCAGCGGCAACTGCGCCGCCTCTACGATCTCATCCCGCACCGTGTTGGTCACCGGCACCTCGGCAGTGGGAATGAGGTAGTAATCGTGCTCCCCCTGCAGGGCAAAGAGGTCCTCTTCGAACTTCGGCAGCTGACCGGTACCGCGCAGCGAGTTGCTGTTGACGATATAGGGGACATAGGTTTCACGGTAGCCATGCTCGGTGGTGTGCAGGTCGAGCATGAACTGGATCAGCGCACGGTGCAGGCGTGCCACCGCACCACTCATCACCGCAAAGCGTGATCCGGTGAGTTTGCTCGCGGTATCGAAGTCGAGTCCCCCCAGGCGCTGGCCGATATCCACATGATCCAGCGGCTCAAAATCAAACTTTCCCGGCTCGCCCCAGCGACGGATCTCGACGTTGTCCGCCTCCTCCTTGCCGTCGGGTACGCTCTCATCAGGGATGTTGGGCACCCCCATGAGAATGGCACCCAACTCATCCTGGATCGCAGACAGCCGCTCCTCGGCCTGCTTGAGCCTGTCACCCAGGTCCGCTACAGCGTCCAGCAACGGCTGCGCATCCTCACCCTTGGCCTTGGCCTGGCCAATCGCCTTGGAACGCTGGTTACGTTCGTTCTGCAGCTCCTGGGTCTGGACCTGCACCTCCTTGCGCTCGGCCTCCAGTCGAGCAATGGCCGCAACATCCAGCTCAAATCCACGACGTGCCAGCTGTGCGGCGGTATTCTCCAGCTCACCGCGAAACAGACGGGGGTCTAACATAACGTGCCTTTCCTTTAATACTTTGTTGTTTATTACGATTATTCGATTTCGTTGACCAGCGCGGACCAACTCAGCATGTGGCCCGGCTCAATAGTTGTAGCGATATGCTCCATGATAGCGGAGACCTTGGCGGGTGTATCGTAGAATTCGACGACCAGCGGCAACTCCATCCCAAGGTCGATAAATTTGCTGGTGTGGATCTCGCCCGAAGCGCCAAAACCGGCGATACCGCGAAACACACTGACACCCCTGAGCTTCTCCCAGTCGTGCAACCTCTTCAACAGGCTCTCCAGTTGCGCCTCACCCTCATTAAGATAGAGCCGCACTACCGTCACCTCGGTCTGTTTCATAACTGTCTCCCCGCAACCAGGCCCAACCAGGTGGCCGCCACACAGAGCATCACACTCAACACCATGTTCAACAGCGCCTTCACCACAGCACCACCCTCCAGCAGATTCATGGTCTCGATGGAGAAGGTGGAAAAGGTGGTAAATGCCCCGAGAAAACCCACCATGATCAGTGCCCGCCACTCCGGACCCAGGCTGGAGCGCTCCACCAGCCAGACATAGCAGAATCCCATCAGCAGTGACCCGAGCACATTGACCACCAGCGTGCCATAGGGAAAACCGCGCCCCAGCATGGCGTAGACCCAGTTTGCGCTCCAGAAACGCAATAGCGCCCCCACGGCACCACCGGCAGCAATGACTAACGATTGCCCCATCGCAATTCCTTCAGGTGTTTGTCCATGCGGGCATTCTACCCGAGTTGGCAATATGTCGCCCGCCCGTTGCCCTGTCCAAACTGGCAGCAGACAGAAGTGAAAGGCCCGCGCCTGACCAGTCTCAAGTACTGCGGTTTATCCCTTGTCCTTCTGCCTGTAGGCCCGATCCAGTTCGCGCAGGTGCGCCAGCTTGTCGGCAATCTTCTGCTCCAGCCCCCGTGCCACCGGCTGGTAATAGTTTCGCGGCTCCATCCCCTCGGGAAAGTACTCCTCCCCCGCCGCATAGCCTTCGGGTTCATCATGGGCGTAACGATAGGCGTGGCCGTAGCCCAACTCCTTCATCAGCTTGGTCGGGGCGTTGCGCAGATGGATGGGCACCTCCTGCGTGCCGCCGCTGCGTACATCGGCCATGGCCATGTTGTAGGCCATGTAGACCGCATTGCTCTTGGGTGCGCAGGCAAGATAAACAATGGCGTGGGCGATGGCCAACTCGCCTTCCGGCGAGCCGAGACGCTCCTGCACATCCCAGGCGTTGAGCGCCAATTGCAGGCCGCGCGGGTCGGCATTGCCGATATCCTCCGATGCCATGCGCACCACACGTCGCGCCACATAGAGGGGGTCGACACCGCCGTCGATCATGCGGGCAAACCAGTACAGGCTGGCATCCGGGTCGGAACCCCGCACAGATTTGTGCAGCGCGGAGATCTGATCGTAAAAGGCCTCGCCCCCCTTGTCGAAGCGGCGCAGCCCGCCGGCCAGCACCTCATTCAGCGTCGCCTCGTCAATCAGCTCGCGGCCACTGCCATCATGCTCGGCCAGGTCCGCGGCGATCTCCAGCAGGTTGAGGGCGCGTCGGGCGTCACCGTCCGCCACCTCGGCGATGCGCCGGCGCAGCGGCTCGGGCAGTGCGATATCGCGCCCTCCCAGACCCCGCTCCCGGTCCTCCAGCGCACGCAGCAGGATGGTATCGATGTCGTCCGCATCGAGACTCTTCAGCACGTAGACCCGGGCACGGGAGAGCAACGCATTATTCAGCTCAAAGGAGGGATTCTCGGTGGTGGCACCGATGAAGGTGAAGGTGCCGTCCTCGATATGCGGCAGGAAGGCATCCTGCTGGCTTTTGTTGAAGCGATGGACCTCGTCGACAAACAGCACCGTTGCGCGTCCCATCTGCCGCGCCTGGCGTGCCTGTTCCACCGCTGCGCGGATCTCCTTGACGCCGGAGAGCACCGCGGAGATGGTGAGAAACTGCGCCTCACCGTGACCGGCGATCATCCGCGCCAGGGTGGTCTTGCCGGTGCCGGGCGGCCCCCAGAAGATCATTGAGTGGAGGTTGCCGCTGTCGATCGCCTGGCGCAGCGGCTTGCCTTCACCAAGCAGGTGCTGCTGGCCGAAAAACTCGCCCGGGTCGCGGGGGCGCATGCGGTCGGCCAGCGGCCTCAGCGCCTCGTTCTGCTCCCGCTCCTGTGCGCTGAACAGATCGCTCACTGCTCCTCGCCGATAACATCCACCCCCGGCGGCGGCTGGAAAACGAATTTTCCGGCCTCTATGGAGGAGTTGCGCTCAACACGCTCGAAAAAAAGCCGGGTGGTCTGACCGAACCCGTCGACCATCTCCATCGCACGCAGCACATCCCCCTCCATGGCGAGACGCACATAATCAAAGTTGCTGTCGGCGGCGCGGGGCTTGAGTAACAGCCACTGGAAACCCTCGTGACTGCCCTCCTCCTCGATGACAAAGTTTTCATCCAGCGGCGCGTCACTGCTCAGGAACAGCGCCGGAGTACTGCCCAGCGCATCATCCTGCGGTTTCACCGTCACCTGCTCCAGGTCCCGGTCATACATCCAGATGTTGCGGCCATCGGCCACATAGAGCTGTTCGTAGGGGTTGCTGTAGTGCAAGCGGAATTTATCCGGACGTGAAATCAGCAGCGTGCCACGACTCTCCTCCATCATCTCGCCGCGAGCATTGGTCAGGGTCTGGATAAAATGCGCCTGCATGGTCTCCAGACCGGCCAAAAAGCGGTCCAGCCGCAGCTGCCCCTCTCCGGCATGGGCGACTCCGCCGAGCAGCAGCAGAGAGAGAAACAGTGTCAATAACTTCTTCATCATCGATTAATCCTTAGGTGGCGGGGGGGCCAGCACCTCACGCGAGCCATTGGGTTGCAGCGCGCTGACGACGCCAGCGGCCTCCATCTCCTCGACCATGCGGGCGGCACGGTTGTATCCAATCTTGAGCCGGCGCTGGATGCCGGATACCGAGGCACGACGGCTTTCGGTAACGATCTTGACCGCTTCATCATAGAGCGGATCGGTATCATCAGCGCTGCTGCCGCCATCGGTATCACCGGGGAAGAGCGGACCGCTGCTCTCCTCCATGCCGTTGATGATCTCGTCGAGGTAGTCGGGCTGACCGCGCTTTTTCAAATCCTCGACCACATTGTGCACCTCGTGGTCATCGACAAAGGCGCCATGCACACGAATCGGCACCCCGTGGCCCGGTGGCAGGTAGAGCATGTCGCCGTGGCCGAGCAGCGCCTCGGCCCCCATCTGATCAAGAATGGTGCGCGAGTCGATACGCGAGGAGACCTGGAAGGCGATACGGGTGGGGATGTTGGCCTTGATAAGGCCGGTCAACACATCCACCGACGGCCGCTGCGTCGCCAGGATGAGGTGGATACCGGCGGCACGGGCCTTCTGTGCCAGGCGGGCAATCAGCTCCTCGACCTTCTTGCCCACCACCATCATCATATCGGCCAGCTCATCCACTACGACCACGATAAAGGGAAGCGGTTCCAGATCCGGACGCTGCGCCTCCAGCTCCGGGTCATCCGGCACCAGCGGCTGCCAGGTGGGATCCTTAATCGGTTGTTTCGCCTCGATCGCCTCACGTACCTTCTTGTTGAAGCCGGCAATATTGCGCACCCCCATCGCCGCCATCAGCTTGTAGCGCCGTTCCATCTCGGCGACACACCAGCGCAGTGCGTTCTGCGCATCCTTCATGTCAGTCACCACCGGCGCCAGCAGATGCGGTATGCCCTCGTAGATAGAGAGCTCCAGCATCTTCGGGTCGACCATGATGAAACGCACCTCTTTCGGGGTGGCGTTGTAGAGGATGCTGAGGATCATGGCATTAACCGCCACCGACTTGCCCGAACCGGTGGTGCCGGCCACCAGCAGGTGCGGCATCTTGGCCAGGTCTGCCACCGTCGGTTCGCCACCGATGTCCTTGCCCAGGGCGAGGGTCAGCGGGGACTTGGAGTTCTCAAACTCCCCCGAGCGAATGGTCTCGGAGAAGTGGACGATCTCGCGGTGCTCGTTGGGGATCTCCAGCCCCACCGTGGTCTTGCCCGGAATCACCTCCACCACCCGCACGCTGGTGGTGGAGAGGGAGCGAGCCAGGTCCTTGGAGAGGTTGACGATCTGACTGACCTTCACCCCCGGCGCAGGCTGCAGCTCGAAGCGGGTGATCACCGGTCCCGGATGAACCGCCTCGACCTCCACCTCGATGCCAAAATCCTTGAGTTTCATCTCCACCAGGCGGGACATCGCCTCCAGTGACTCGGCTGAGATCGGGTGCTTCGGGGCACTGGGCTCATCCAGCAGGGAGAGCGGCGGCAGTGAACCGTCGAGTGCCGGCTCGAACAGCGGCACCTGTCGTTCCTTCTGCTCGCGTACGCTGGGCGCTTTCGGTGCGCTGATGACCGGCTGGATCCTCGGCGGTTGGCGCTTCTCGACCCGTTTTGTCTCTGCGGTGAAGCTCTTCTCCCGCTGCTGGCGCGCCTTGCGTGCAGCGATGCGGTCACGCAGCGCCAACCAGCGGCCGTAGATCGTATCGATAAGGGCCAGACTGCGTGCACCGACGGTATCCATCAGCCAGAACCAGGAGAGGCCGGTAAACAGGGTCACGCCGGTGAGAAAGAGCGCCAATAAAAACAGCGTGGCGCCGAGGAAACTGAACGCATCGACCAGACCGTTACCAACCGCATCGCCCAGGATCCCCCCGCTACTCAGCGGCAGGGCCGTGGCGGGTTGAAAATGGAGGTAGGCGAGGGCCGAACCGGCCGCCAGGGTGAGGATAAAACCGATACCGCGCAGGGTGACATTAATGGCATAGCTGCCATCCTCCTCCCCGCGCTGCTCGCGATAGAGCATCCAGGCGCCGTAGGCCACCATGAAGGGAAACAGATAGGCCATCAGGCCAAATAGGTAGAGAAAGATATCGGAGAACCAGGCACCGGCGCGACCGCCCATGTTGCTGATCTGCTCCGATCCACCACCGCTGTGAGACCAGCCCGGGTCCTCTGCACTGTAGCTGAGCAGCGAGATGAGCAAATAGAGTGCCAGCGTACCGATCAGGATAAGCGCCCCTTCGCGCAAACCCCGGTGCAGATGTGAGGCGATGGCGATGCCCTCGCCCTTTTTTTGCGATGCTTGTGCCAAAGTTAATCCTGAAGTAGAAAAACGTTAACTAACATATTGTAATTATACATATTTAAAGCGCATCAAACACACTCTTTTAGTGCAGGATGGACCACTTCGCCAGCGCGGACGTTGACCCCGGCCGCCAGTGCCGGCTCGCG
>OBLN01000824.1_pt1 | contig 11025 bp, 10 predicted proteins | sample 1519301 | NCBI WGS metagenome assembly OBLN01 (sample SAMEA2452533, study PRJEB22499) | sediment metagenome | reverse complement strand
CCGCAAGCTGCCAGTGGTGGTGGCATTTATCACGGTATCCTCCGGCCCCTGCGCGGCACTGGAGCAGACCTTCTCCTCTCTTGCCCGCGAGTTTGCCGGGCGCTTCATCTTTGCCTGGGTTGATGTGGCGGAACAGCCCGAACTGCGTCAGGAGTACAAGATTGAGAGCGTGCCGACGGTGCTGGTTTTTCACAACGCCGAGCTCGCGCGCGTTGAGCTTGGGCAGCTGAATGAGGCTGAGGCCCGTGCAATGTTGCGTGATTTCGGTGTCTACCATGAGTCCGATGTGATGCGCGAACAGGCGCGCGATAAACACCTGGCGGGGGACACCCCCGGTGCCATTGTGTTGCTCACCGAGGCGATCCGCACGGATCCGGGGAATACGCGTGTGGCGATGGATATGGTGCAGATCTTTATCGACATCGGGGAGCTGGAGAATGCCCGTTCGCTGTTTGCGCGGCTGCCCGAGGCGGTGCGTGGCAGTGACAACGGCAAATCACTGCAGGGACAGTTGACGGTGGCGGAGTTTGCGGCCAAAACCGAGGGGCTGGAGCGTCTTCAGCAGCGCGTCCATGAGAACGCCGAAGACAGCGAGGCGCGCTTCGAGCTGGTGGTCTGCCTCATTGCGCAACATCAGTACCAGGAGGGGATGGACCACCTGCTGCACATTATCGAGCACACCCCGGAGTTTCGCGACGGTGCGGCACGTGAGATGATGGTTACGGTGCTTAACACCATCAGGGCGAACAGCCCGGAGCTGGCGCAGGAGTATCAACGCAAGTTTTCGAATCTGATGGCCAGGTAAGGGGGGATGCCGGGTCGGTGAATCGCGGCCAGTTGTGCGGTGGCGTAAGGCAGACGTAGGACTGCGACCGTGGACGGTCAGGAGAGGAAAATGGAGCGGGAAACGAGATTCGAACTCGCGACCCCAACCTTGGCAAGGTTGTGCTCTACCAACTGAGCTATTCCCGCTTTCAAGGCGCGCAATTCTACCTTGCTGCGTGAGTCTGTCAAGGGGAAGTCGTGCGGCCTCGCCCGGGACTGGCGTCACCGCTGCCCGGGGTGCAGGCACGGCGCGATGGTATTGTCTATGCTGATGACTGATGAATTACACAACAACAAAGGAGTAAGGCGATGACAAGGTATTTGCTGGTAATGGGGCTGTTTGCACTTCTGCTGGGCGGCTGCGGCAAGGAGGAGGCCCCGGAGGAGAAGGCCGGTACCGATGCGGCGCAGGAGGCCCCGGCGGCGATCGCAGAGCAGGCTGAAAGCGCGGCGGAGAGCCTTGGCGAGGTGGCGACTGAGGCTGAGGAGGCGGTCAGCGAGGAGGCGCAGGCGGCGATGGATGAGGCGCAGACCCTGGCCGAAGAGGCGGATGCCGCGGTTGAAGAGGGTGTGGCTGAGGCGGAGGCTGCCGTTGAGCAAGGGGTGGCAGAGGCGCAGAGCGCTGCTGAAGAGGTTGCCGCCGAGGCTGAAGAGGCGGCCACTGCCGTCGCGGATGAAGCGAGTGCCGCGGTGGAGGAGCTTAGCCCTGCAGCAGGGGCTGACACTGCCCGGGGCAAGGAGGTGTATGACTCCACCTGCTTTGTCTGCCATGGCACCGGGGCAGCGGGCGCGCCCGTACTGGGCAACAAGGCTGCCTGGGAGCCGCGCATCGCCCAGGGCATGGAGGTGCTGGTGAGCAACTCCATCAACGGTATCCGCGGTATGCCGCCGAAGGGTGGCAGCATGAACCTGAGCGATGAGGATATGGCGGCAGCGGTGGCCTACATGGTCGAGCAGGTGAAGTAACCCCCGCAGGCAGTGATGCGGTCATGATCGGGCGCACTACGGTGCGCCTGTTCCTGCCGGGTGCAATGCCTGGTGGGGAGGCCGGGTTGAACCCGCGGCGGCTGTGTTGAGGCTTCAGCGCAGCCGCCGTACTCTATTGTGGCGTCATGCGCTGTGTGGTCAGGGCAACGAGTTGTTCACAGCAACCGTGGGCCTGCACGCTGAGGTCATGCAGGCTCTCGCCGCTGCAGAGAAAGCGCGGGGCCTCGTCGTGTTCCGGGCAGCGCAAACCCTCCATTCGCGCCGTGATCGACTCCATGATCTGTTCCATGAGCTCTGCCTGCTCCGGGCTTTGTGCCGTTTCGGGCGTGAGTTCTTTTCCCTCGATGAGGAATGCAAAGTGGATCCCGGTCATATCGGCCTCCGAAGACACTGCTGAGAATCCTCCCAGTCTAGGCGCTGACATGGCCGCTGCCTATTACTCTAAAGTGGTAACCCTGACCTAAAAAGTCACCGTATCGGCGACTCCGCTGTGCGAACCGCACTAACTGGCGACGCGGTTTCGCCCTGCCTTCTTGGCGCGGTACAGGGCTTTGTCCGCCGCCTTGAGCACCGCCTGCGGGTCACGTGCATCGGCAACCCGCTCCGCCGCGCCGATACTGATGGTGATGCGCACGCGCTGGTTGCCGCGCGAGGTAGGTGTTTGCGGCTTGTGTTTGGGACGTTTGCTGCTGCGCACGGTGAAGTCGGCCGTGGCGATCGCCTCGCGCAGTTGTTCCAGGTGCGGCAGGGCATCGTCGACGGACTTGCCGGCAAAGACCGCCGTGAACTCCTCGCCGCCGTAGCGGTAGGGTTTGCCGCCACCGCTGATGCGGCCCATCTTCGCCGCCACCATTTTCAGCACCTCATCGCCTACGTCGTGGCCGAAGCGATCGTTGAATTTCTTGAAGTGGTCCACGTCGAGCATGGCGATGGTATAGCGCCCGCCCAGCTTGAGCAGTGACTGGTTGAGGGCGCGGCGCCCGGGCAGTCCGGTCAGCTCGTCACGAAAAGCCATGGTGTAGGAGAGCTCGATCACGGCAATCACCAGGATCACGATGGCGCTGGCCAGCAGGCCGAGGCGAAGGTCGTGGCCGTGTGCGCCGAGCATGGCGTAGCCACACAGCAGTACCGCCCAGAACAGCCCGTTTTCCATGGCGTTGCGCTGGCGCAGTGCCTGATAGAGGGTGATGGCAAGGGCGATGGCCATTGCCAGCAGCGCCGGCTGCTGCAGCTCCAGTGTGGTGAGCCACTCGGCGCTGATGAGTGGGGTGTCGAAAACGCCCAGCCAGTAGTACTGGCGGTTGTGCAGCAGCAGCCACACGGCCAGTGGCTGGGCGAGGATAACGGCCCAGCGCAGCAGGCCGTGCCAGGTGAAGATGCCGCGCTCCTTGAGCAGGGAGAAGAGGGCCAGGTTAAGTGGCAGCAGGACGGTGATGGCATCGGTGATAATGCGCCCGGCGGCATCGGGGCGTGAGCCGAACTGCTGCAGCAGGCCGCCGCACAGGGCGATAACGGCGGTGGCAAACACCAGCCGGCTGCGATCGAAGCGCCAGCCGAGTAGCAGCGCGACGGCTACCGTGACGTAGGGGTAGAACGGTGTCAGCGAGGAGAGTGTCTGTGCCAGCTCCGGACGGCCGGCAATAACCATCATGGTGATGGTCAGGGCGCCGCCCGGGAGAAGGAAGAAGAGGATGCCGCGGCTCAGGTTACGCCCCACGTGAGAACTCCGGTTGCATAAAAGGCGCCCTTTTTATCACGTTATGGCGCTGGCTGCAGTGCGACGGATAACAGGAGGGAGGGCCTTCGGTTGCAGAAAATGCGCTATGCAGAGAGAGCTGCTGGCGGGTACAGGGGAAGAAGCTGGCGCCTGGCGGGCAGGAAAAAAATGATCTTTGTCCATTTGTCCGGAATGCACTCGCGTTGCAGAGGGAATTTGCGTGAACTCTGTCACGCTTGGGGGGTGTTCATAGTTGAGCGTGAAGGTGGGGCAATGTAATCTTTTTTTAACAAGGATAAAACATACGGAAATGATAATAATTTGCGGAGTTTTATACCATGAGCTTTCCCCCCGTGCGTTTTTCGCTCCCCCTGCTGAACGCGCGATTCCTGTTGCTAATGCTGTTGCTGTTGCTGGCGAGTGTCGGGCGCGCAAATGAACTCACCCTGGCGGTTGATCTTGGCTTGACACCAAAGCAGGCGCAGCAGAGCTACAAGCCCCTTATCAGCTATCTGCAAAAGGCCACCGGCCAGCGGATACGCCTTCAGTCCTCTGCCAATGCCCTGGCGCACTGGGAGAAGATGCGTCGTGAGCATTTTGATCTGGTGCTGGATAACCCGGCCTTCACCGCCTACCGTGCCGAGAAGATGGGTTACACGGTGATCGGCAAGCTGCCCGATGTGCTCAGTTTCACCCTGGTGGCGCAGGTCGATGAGATGATGTTCGAGCCGGAGGAGCTGATCGGGCGCACCGTGGCCAGCCAGCCCTCACCTTCGATGACGGCGCTGCGCCTGGCGGAGCTGTATACCAATCCGATGCAGCAACCGGAGTATGTCCAGGCCGACACCCATATGCAGGCGCTGGAGATGGTCGAGCAGGGGCGCGCGGTCGGCGCGATGGTGCCGACAGGGCTGGTGGCGGGTTTCCAGAACGTGACACCGCTCTACACCACTGACCAGTTGCCGGCCCCGGCGCTCTCGGTCAGTGATCGTGTCAGCCCCGAGCTGCGCGAGAAGATCCGCAACGCCATGCTCGACGCCCACAACAGTCGTGAGGGGCGCGCCATGCTGGAGGCGTTGAATGTGCCGCAGTTCGAGCCGGCTAACAATGACGTCTATGCCGGCCTTGAGACGCTGCTGGATGGACTGTTCGGCTATTAAAGCGGTAAGCCTGCGGCTGAGGTGTTAGTGATATTGCGGTGATGCGAGACGGCACAGGCACCGTGACCATGACCGGATTTTCTCCCCCCCCCAATTTGTTTGCACCGGGGTGCTGATGCGCCCCGGTGGGATCTGCAAAGCAGTTGCGTTGTAGTGCATCTGCGGCCGGCGCTGGCGCGCCGGTTTCGATAATAAAGTGATGACATCATCCACGGGGGGAGAAAAAAATGAGCGACAACACTGGCACGGTATTTGTCGATTGTGAGGCCGGTCGGCAACTGGGGTGCCGCACCTACTGCTGCAGACTGCTGGTTCAGCTCAAGCCCCATGAGCGACAACCGAGCGTGGACGGCTCGCCGGCCAAGGGCTACGTCGACAAGGATGAGCGGGGGCTGTGCATTCACATGGACAGCGAGAGCTGGCGTTGCAAGATCTGGGAGGAGCGGCCGGAGACCTGTCGCGAGTACAGCTGCAACGATGACTTCAAGCTGCAGGTGGTGTTGCGCGAGGAGTTTGCAAATATCGCTGACCTGGCGCGCAAGGCCGCCGTTGCCTATATCCCGAAGGAGACCTTCATCAAGGTGCCGCTGCTCACGGCAGGCGAGTGATGCGCTGGCGCGCCGGGGAGGTTGCACCTGTCTGCGGGCGGGCGGTAGAGGCAAGAGCGCGTATCATGCCGTAAAGCTTGCTATCATTCCCCAGCGTAACGACTCGTCCCTGAGCTCTTCGAGGGGCGCTACCGCAGTCACTGCGAGGCGAAGGTGAAGCAATCCTGTTACGGAAAGGAGATTGCTTCGTCGTCGTGGCTTTTTGCAATGACCACCCGGATAGCATGGGGGGCGAGTAGTCAGCCCCCGCTAGATCAGCGGGCGACACGCTAATTCCTGAGGTGATCCGTGTGGGCGTTGCCCCCCGGTCCCGGCGTCATAAATGTTGTCGCTGCAGCGCATGGCTGCAGCCTCCTAACCAGTTGTTGAGCGATGAATCAGAATCAAACCCTTGCCCCTGCTCTGTATGGCCGGGAGGTGCAGTGCGGGGCGGTCTCCTATCACCTGTACGGCATGGCCCATACCGAGGCGGACGCGGTCGACCGGCTGCGACAGCAGCTGAACGATGGCAATTTCGATGCGGTGGCGGTCGAGCTCTGCCCTGCACGCCACGGGGCGTTGCTGCAGCCCGAGGCGTGGGGGCAGACCGATCTGTTCCGCATCCTGCGCGAGGGGCGTGCCGGCATGCTGGCCGCCACGCTGGCGCTCAGCGGCTGGCAGCAGCGCCTGGCGGAGCAGTCCGGAGTGGAGCCCGGAGCCGAACTGCGTGCCGTGATCGAGACGGCGTTGCAGCAGGGGCTGCCGGTGCTGCTGCTCGATCGCGACCTGGGGATTACGCTCAAGCGGCTGTCGCAGGCGTTGCCGCGCGGGCAGCGCCTGCAGCTGTTCGGCGGCCTGCTGGAGGGGATCCTTTCCAGCGAAGCGATCAAGCCAGAGACCCTGCAATCCTTGCGCGAGGGGGACCTGCTGGAGACGGCGACGGCGTTGGCGCCCTACGTCGGTAGCTCCGAGCGGCTGCGCGAGGTGCTGATCGATGAGCGCGACCGCTACATGGCGGCGAGGCTGTGCGAGGAGAGCGCGACGGGTGATTACCGCCGGGTGATGGTGCTGGCCGGCGAGGGGCACCACGAGGGGCTGAGCCGGCAGTTGCAGTCGGAGGAGCCGTGCCGGCAGTCGGCGGAGGTGTTAGAGCAGCTGGAGCGCAACGCGCCGCGCTCGCGGCGCTGGCGTTACCTGCCGTGGCTGGTGGTGGCGGTGATCCTCGCCGGCTTTGCCTTTGGCTTTTCCCGCGGTGCGGACCTGGGCGGCATGATGGTGCTGGACTGGATCCTGATCAACGGCGTGCTCTCCGGCCTCGGGGCGGCGATCGCGGGGGCCCATCCGCTGACCATCGCGGCCGCCTTCGTCGCCGCGCCGTGGACCTCGCTCAATCCGATGATCGGTGCCAGCATGGTCGCCGGGGGGGTGGAGGTCTACCTGCGAAAGCCCAGGGTCAGCGACTTTGACACCCTGCGCCATGACCTTACCCGCCTTTCGGGCTGGTGGCGCAACCGGGTGTCGCGCACCCTGATGGTGTTCTTCCTCGCCGGCATGGGCTCCAGCATCGGCACCTATGTGGCGGGGTTCCGCATCTACGACCGGTTGATGGGGGCGTAGCAGGTCTGTCGCTGACAGGCCTGCGTGCCGCTCGCTGTCAGCCCCAGATATCGCTGGTGATCGAGGCGTACCAGCCGCGGGCGTAGTTGGCCTCCAGGCGGCGAAAGTCGCTGTTGGCGTCGGCGGGGCTGACGCCGCCGGAGCCCTCCACGCCGCGGATCGTACCGTCCGCATAGCGGTAGACGGCGGCGACACTGATGCCGTAGTCCGGCGCCACCAGACTGTAGCAGGTGTTGACGTGGGAGGGGGTGACCATCTCCTCGCCATCGAGAGTGCGGACGATGGCGGCGGCGGTGAGCTTGCCCTGGCTGTTGGCCGAGTGGCCCGACTTGGGCATGGCGCCGGCGATGCTGGCGTCGCCGATGACGTGGATGTTCGGGTCGAGGCTGGACTGGAAGGTCAGCTGATCGATCGGGCACCAGCCGCTGTCGTCGGTAAGGCCCGCGCTGTGGGCGATCTGGCCGGCCCGCTGTGGCGGGATGTAGTTGAGGACATCGGCCTTGAACTCGGTCAGGCCGCCATCGGAGTAGCAGGTTTTGGTGTCGACATCGATGCGCTCCACCTGCCCCCCCTCGGAGCCTCGCACCCATTCGATCATGTCACCGTAGAGCTCTTCCCAGGCAGCCATGAACAGCCCCTGTTTGGAGAAGCTGTCCTTGTTGTCGAGAATGAGGATCTTGGAGCGCGGCTTGTGCTGCTTGAAGTAGTGCGCCACCATGCTGGCGCGCTCATAAGGCCCCGGCGGGCAGCGGAACGGGTTACCCGGTGCGACCATGACAAACACGCCGCCGTCGTCCATCGCCTCCAGCTGTTGCCGCAGCAGGGTGGTTTGGCGGCCCGCCTTCCAGGCGTGCGGGATGGCCTCCGCCGTCTCCGCGCTCACCCCCTCCACGCTCTCCCAGCGAAAATCGATACCGGGGGCGACGACCAGCTTGTCATACTCCAGGGTTTCGCCGCCGGCCAGCGTCACGCGGCGGCGTTCGGCGTCGATGGCGGTGGCACTGTCGTGCACGACCTTTACGCCGTGTTTGCCGCTCAGCTCGCCGTAGCTCTGCACCAGATCATCCATGCTGTTGAGGCCGCCGAGCACCCAGTTGCTGCCAAAGCAGGTGTGGTAGCGGGCGTTGGGTTCGACCAGGGTGACCTGGATGGCGGCATCGAAGCGCTTGAGGTATTTAGCCGTGGTCGTCCCTCCCGGGCCGCCACCGATGATCACCACATGTGCGCCGCGACCACTGCCGATTGAGGGGGAGCGATCACAGGCGCCAAGCATGACGGCGGCGCCGCCGAGACCGAGGGCCTTGATGAATGTACGTCTGCTGAAATTGCTCATGATCAACTCCCCCTATTTTCCAAGCTGCTCGAGATATGAGGCGATCAATTCGATCTCCTCATCGGTATAACCGGTGGCGTGGCGGTCCATCACCGTGGCGGCGCGGCTGCCGGCACGGAAGGCCTTCAGGTGCGAGCTCATGATCTCCGCCGGGTAGCCGTAGATGCTGGGGATCGCACCGGGGCTCTTGCCGTCGGTGCCGTGGCAGGCAAAGCAGGTGCTGGCCAGCACCGCGGCGCGGGATGCCTCGGCGTGCGCCGCCAGCGGCAGCGACAGGGTAACGGCAACAGCGGCGGCAGCCAGCAGGGTGGTTGGAAGATAGTGCGGTTGCATGTCGGTGACCTCCAGTGTGGTGATCGTGACGTCGTTGCCGGCGATGGCGCTGCCCGTGGCAGGGCAGGCGCCGGTCGTCGGCAAGTGAGTTAACGGAGAGTTTAGGCGATATCGTGGCAGTTGCATCCTCTTCGGAGTGGATATCACCGTGAGAGGGTGCAGCGAGGTGTCTGGTTTGTGTCAAGGACGAGCTGCGTTACACTGCGATCCGGCCCGGATGTTGTCGCCAAGTGATGATGAGAAAATACCTGCTCTACCCCTGTCTGCTGTTGCTGCTGTCGCCGCCGCTCTATGGTCAGCCGATCTTCGATGTGCACCTGCACTACACGGCCGCCGATGCCGAGCACTTCTCGGCGGCCGAGATCCTCGCCATCCTGGAGGCCAACGAGGTGGAGCGGGCGGTGGTGATCGGGCAGCCCGCGGAGCTGGCCAGCGCGCTCCATCGTCAGGCGCCTGAGCGTATCGTGCCGTTTCTGGGCGTCTACCGCGAGCGGGAGGACAAGGCGGGCTGGCCGCAGGATGAGGGCCTGCCGGCGCGGGTGGAGCAGGCGTTGCAGGCAGGGCACTGGCGCGGCGTGGGCGAGCTGCACCTGTTCGCCGAGGAGCGCCACAGCCCGGTGTTCCGTCGGCTTGTGGCGCTCGCCGCTGAATACGGGCTGGTGATGATGATCCACGGTGACCCTGCGGTGATCGACACCCTCTACGACTACGCCCCCCAGCAGCCGGTGATCTGGGCCCACGCCGGTGCCTATCCCCATCCGCCGCTGCTGGCCGATTATCTTGCGCGCTATCCGGCGCTCTATCTCGACCTGTCGGTGCGTGACGGGCGCATCGCCCCGTCAGGGGAGTTGGCGCAGGAGTGGTATGAGCTGTTCGAGCAGTACCCGCAGCGCATCCTGCTCGGCGTCGACACCTTCAGCAGCAACCGCTGGCGGGAGTTCGGCCGGGTGATCACCGTCACCCGGCAGTGGCTGGCCCAGCTGCCGCAGGATGTGGCGCAGAAGCTGGCCCACGACAATGCCCGCCGCCTGTTTTCCTGCCATCCCGGGCGCGGTACAGATGCCGCTTCCGGCTGCCAGTCCGGGGAGTGATAAGGGGCCGTGTCACGTCGGCGTGGATTGCGCCGGCTACATCTGGTCACCCAATTCCCTAGCTACTCGCCCCCAAAACAAAATGTGCTCACCGCATCCTGCTCACGCTCCTCAGCTGCATCCATGTAGGCGCAGAGGTTGATGCAGTTCGTAGGCCGGACAAAGCGGAGCGGTGTCCAGCAGAACCTGCCCGATGCCGCTTCGCTATATCGCGCCTACCGCCACATCGGGCCTACCGCTATCCAGCTCACGTTTTCCTTTGCGTACTTTGCGCCTATGCGGTGAGACGGTTTTCAGGGGCGAGTAGTTACTATGCAGGGACTTCGCTGGCGTTTGCATTAACAGCGAAATGGCGCATGATAGTTCTGTTGCGGGCTGATAGTGGTGTACGGGCATGGTCAAGGCAGACGAGATTACGGTGCTCCTTCGTCGCGCACCGCTGTTTTGCGATATCTCTGCGCAGACGCTGGAGGCGATCAGCCGGAAGGCGCAGATGGTCTCCTATGCCAGCGGCGAGCGGCTGTTCAGCAGCGGCGATTCCCCCGATTACCTGCATGTGCTGATCGAGGGGCCGGTAAAAATGGTGGTCGAACAGTTTGACGGCCGTGAGTCGATTATTGAGCTGTTGCAGCCGGTCGACAGCTTCCTTATGGCGGCGGTGCTGACCGCGAAGCCCTATCTTATGACCGCCGAGGCCATCGGCCCGGTGCGCGTGCTGCTGATCCCCGGTGAGCTGTTGCGACGGCTGGTCGGCTCGGACCCGCACCTGGCCCTGATCATGCTGGCCTCGATGGGCAACCAGTACCGGCAGCTGGTGCGCCACATCAAGGACCTGCGGTTGCGCACCGCGGCGCAGCGTCTGGGGGTCTACCTGTTGCAGCTTGCGGAGCGGGAACGGGGCGGGGATAGAGTGCGCCTGCCCTTTGTTAAAAAGCTGATCGCCGCCCGCCTCAATGTCACCCCCGAGAGCCTGTCGCGGGCGATTGGCGAACTGCGCCAGGCGGGGGTCGAGATCCACGATGATGAGGTGCACCTGCGCGATATCGAGCAGCTGCGCCGTTTCTGCCACGTCGACCACATCCTCGACCAGCTGGACGAAGACCTGTTTGTGCTGAGTGAGCGCTGAGGGTCGGCAGGCCCCCAGCGCTAGTTGCCACTGTTTTCAGCCGAGGCAGGCCTGGCCGATCGCGGCCACATGACGGTGATCGGTACCGCAGCACCCACCCAGCACCGTCAGTTGTTTGAAGCCCCCCTGCAGTTCACGGTAGTGAGCGGCGAGCTCCTGCGGGTCGCCGGCATCGAGAGTGTCGGCCTCGTCCAGTTCGGCGTGACTCTTGTGCGAGGCGTTGGCGCGGATGCCGCCGATGCGCTGGCG
>OBLN01000823.1_pt1 | contig 11032 bp, 13 predicted proteins | sample 1519301 | NCBI WGS metagenome assembly OBLN01 (sample SAMEA2452533, study PRJEB22499) | sediment metagenome | reverse complement strand
CTCTCCTACTTATAACCTCAATTGAAACTCCAAAAAAACGATATAATTTGCCAAAAAAGAGAAAATATGACAATTTATGAAGATAACGAACTCTATATAGAAAAAGAGAGCAGTGAGATACCGTGGCTCAAGATTTTTACAAAAGAGCCTTTCGTAGAACTTGGGGATCTTCCAAAAGAGCTTCGCATGAGACTCTGGGATGTCTATGACATAATAGAGCGCGAGATGAGAGAGTACTACAACCCAAAAAAGATCAATATGGCATCTTTTGCCAATATGCTCCCGCGTGTTCACATACATGTTATGGCAAGGTTTGAGAGTGACAGCTACTTTCCAAACCCGATGTGGGGAGAAAAACTAAGAGAAGCTAAGTTAAATCTTCCTGATGAGGAAGAGTTTTTTAAAAGAGTCAGAAAAGCGCTTGATATATAATTTAACAAAGAAATTTCTGTATAAATAAAATAGATAATTTTGTTCTAGTTTGAGGCGGGATTTAATTTTTTTTGAGGAGTTTACTTATTGTAAATGACGAAAAATAAAACTAAAGCCCAACGCTAAAATCGGACAAAAGTATCATTTTAGAAGAGTTATTTTTTAACTGGGGAGAATGGGACGAGAGCCGAACCCCATGTAAGTCCCCCGCCAAAAGCATCAAGCAGCATAAGCTCTCCCGCTTTAAGTCTTCCGCTCTCATAAATATCGTTTATCGCCATCGGTATGGAAGCGCCCGAAGTATTTCCGTACTTCTCGACGGTAAGAACAACCTGCTCATCTTGAAGTTTTAAGGCATCGCCTACAGCTTTTATGATTCTATAGTTTGCTTGATGCGGGACGAAATGCTTTATTTCAGATGCTTGGATATTGTTCTCTTTTAAGATCTCGACAACATCTTTTGTAAGTGTCTTAACAGCTACCTTGAAGGTCTCGTTTCCTTTCATCTGCATAAAGCAGCTTGCGGCTTCCTGCTCCAAAGAGTCATGCGCAGAGCCGCTTCCGCCGTTTGGGGTCATAAGAAGATCTGCAAACTCACCGTCTGAACCTGTGTGAATATCTATGATCGCCTCATCTTTGTTCTCGGTCGCACTTATAACTGCAGCTCCTGCACCGTCGCCAAAAAGGATACATGTACCCCTGTCGCTGTAGTCTGTTATTGACGAGAGTTTTTCTGCACCGATAATCAGTACATTTTTTTTCATTCCTGACTCAATAAATGCTTTTGCGATTGAGAGAATGTAGACAAATCCAGTACATGCGGCAGATATATCAAACGCTGTAATATTTCCAAGACCCAATTTTGTACTTATGATAGTAGCGGTTGATGGCATACAGAAGTAATCAGGCGAGATAGTAGCACATACGATCATGTCGATCTCGCTCTTATCCAAGCCGCTTCTTTCTATTGCGAGTTTAGCAGCAGCTACACCCATGTCGCTCGTAAACTCATCACTTGCGGCGATATGTCTCTCTTTTATGCCTGTTCTCTTTGTTATCCACTCATCAGAAGTATCTACCATTTTTGAGAGATCTTCATTTGTGAGAATCTTGCTAGGAACATAAGCACCTATAGAGCGAAATGCCGCATACGCCATTAAACTTCCTTGTTTTTTAGTGCTTCAAGTCTCTCAACTATATGTGTGTTTACGCCTGTATCTACATAGTTTATAGCTTGAAATATCGCATTTTTTATTGCTTTTGGAGTGCTTTTGCCGTGACTGACTATCGCACACCCTTGAATACCGATAAGCGGAGCGCCGCCGATCTCTTCATAGTTCATCTGTTTTTTAAGAAGCTTGAATACTTTTCTCATCAGAAGAGCCCCGGTGATCGCTATAGGAGATTTTCTAATATACTCTTTTATAAGTCCGCTTATCGTAGAAGCAACACCTTCAGAGGCTTTTAAGACCAAGTTTCCGACAAACCCGTCACACACGATGACGTCACAGCTCGCATTGAAAATATCGCTGCCTTCAACATTTCCTTTAAAGCCCCTATAGCCGTCAAGAAGTTTAAATGCCGCTTTCGTTACGTCGTTGCCTTTGCTCTTCTCTTCGCCGTTTGCCAAAAGACCGATCGACGGAGTTGATATCTTAAACATATCCTCCGCATAGCATCCGCCCATAACTGCAAACTGCAAAAGATGTTCGGCTTTAGAGTCAACGTTTGCTCCGACATCGAGTATTACAGATTTTCTGCTGCTCTTTGTAGGCATCAAAGCCACAAGCGCAGGTCTTAGCACGCCTTTTAAGCGGCCAAGTCTCAGAGTCGCCAAAGTCATTGTAGCACCGCTGTGTCCCGCTGAGACCACACCTTGCGCTTCACCGTTCTTTACCAGTTCAATAGCTTTATATATCGAACTCTCTTTTCTTTTTACGGCATCTGTCGCGGCATCATCCATCGATATAACGTCATCAGCTTCGACTATAGAAATCTTATCTCTATAACGTTTTGGTAACAGAGGTAAAATTTCAGATTTTTTACCTACAAGTATAGGAATAAAAAGTTTGTGTTTAAGAGCCTGCATACAGCCCTCTACAATTGGTTTGGGACCGAAGTCCCCGCCCATTGCGTCAATAGCAATCTTTACCATTTACTATTTATACTCACCGGTTGTTGGGTTGATGTGGTGTGGAAGTTTGTATGTTCCGTCTTTATCTTTAACAGGTTTAGCTAAAGTTATTTTATAGTGAGTTCTTCTCTTCGCTGAACGTGAATGAGATACTCTTCTCTTTGGTACTGCCATAATCTATATCCTTTCTATCTTTATTTAAAACGCAATATGAGCAGAGCCCATCTTGCTACGCTTGCCGCTTTGGCACTAAAGCTTGCCCCTTTTCGGGGCAGAACCCTATTTGAAACGCAATATGAGCAGAGCCCATCTTGCTACGCTTGCCGCTTTACTATGCTTCCTCTTCGGAAACAATCCCCTGATTGCAACTTTCGCAACTGTGATAATCGCTCTTTATAAGCTCTATCTCCGAGCTCAAAAGCTCCTCTATATCAACGGCAGAGTCAAATGACTCTACGACGTCTAAGAGAAGTTCATCATGTTTTTCATAAATGCCGTCAGAGATAAAGAACTCAAGCTCCTCATCTACATCAAACATAAACTCATTAGCGCAAATGTCGCAATTCAGGTCAATCTGCCCGCTTAATTTCGCTTTTAGCAAAATTAATTTGTCGGCATCATACTGTAAATAACCTTTAAAAGTTATTTTATCAGATTCAACTTCAAAATCTAACGGAGTATTGCTTACTTTTCGCAATAATATTTTCATAAAAAGCTAAGCTCTACTTATTTGAATATTTTCATCAATTAAGAGATTTCTCTCTCTGAGAAAAAGAATGCGATCTCGATAGCTGCGTTCTCAGCAGAGTCACTTCCGTGAACTGCGTTAGCATCTATGTTTTCAGCGAAATCTGCACGGATTGTTCCTGCTTCAGCCTCTTTAGGGTTTGTTGCACCCATAAGGTTGCGGTTCTTTAAAACTGCATTTTCACCTTCAAGTACAGAAACAACTACTGGACCGCTTATCATAAAATCAACTAAATCACCGAAGAAAGGTCTCTCAGAGTGAACTGCGTAAAAAGCTTCTGCATCTGCGCGAGAAAGTTGTATCTTTCTTGTTGCTGCTATTTTTAGACCATTGCTCTCAAAACGATCTAAAATCTTACCGATAACACCTTTAGCAACGGCATCTGGTTTTATTATTGATAGTGTGCGTTCCATCAAATCTCCTGTTAAATATATAAAATTAGAGTGGAATTGTACCCAAAAAGAGTCTGATTTAAGCTAAAATGGAAAAATTTATGAAGATGTTTGAAAAAATGGATTAAATCACAGGGGTAAAACCCTATGATTTTTTGTAAATAAAGATTACTCTACTACAGCTTTGCCTACGCCGCGCATATCATCCGTAATGTCTTCACGGTGCTCTGGACTTGGTCCGACAGCATCCCATGTAATACATCCTTCAGTTGGACAAGCAGTAGCACAAGCAGGTTCGTCGTGATGACCAACACACTCTACACATTTATCTGCATATACGTAGTAAATCTCTTCACCCGTTGGATTATCGTCCTCGTCTACAATCGCCTCTACAGGACACTCATCAATACAAGCGCCACAGTTAATACATGTATCACCAATAATTACTGCCATTAGGATTCTCCTAGTTTTTATTTCGAAGTAAGTTTAACCAAAGATTTTTAAATAAAGCTAAAAAATCTTCTCTAAAGGTGCAACAAGTATGAGTTGTTACCCTTTTTATATGATTTTTTCCGAAAAAACAGGGTTTTGATAATTGTTATTATCAAATTTTGAGGTAATTCTTTATATCCTCTACCCTGTCTAATTTTTCCCATGTAAAATCGCCATCTTCTCTTCCAAAGTGTCCGTATGCAGCAGTTTTTCTGTATATCGGGCGCAAAAGGTCTAAAGACTTTATGATCCCCCTTGGAGATAGGTCAAAAAGCTCTTTAACGCAAGCCTCTATCCTCTTCTCATCTACAACTGCGGTTCCATGGGTATTAACCATTATAGAAGTCGGCTGAACGACACCTATCGCATAAGATATCTGAAGCGTAACCCTATCACAAGCTCCTGCAGCGACCAGATTTTTTGCAATATGCCTTGCTGCATAAGCCGCACTTCTGTCAACCTTGGTCGGGTCTTTGCCGCTAAACGCTCCGCCGCCGTGAGGACAGCTCCCTCCATAACTATCTACTATTATCTTTCTTCCCGTAAGTCCTGCATCTCCCTGAGGGCCGCCTATAACGAACTTTCCTGTCGGATTTATATGAAAGATCGTCTTATCGTTCATAAGCTCAGCGGGGATGACATGCCTAATAACCTCTTTAATCACATCTTCATGGATCTTCTCTTGGCTTATTTCAGGAGCATGCTGGGTAGACACCACTACGGTCTCTACACTAACAGGTCTCTCGTCTACATACTTTATGCTGATCTGCGCTTTTCCGTCTGGTCGAAGATATGGAAGTAGACCCTCTTTTCTAACCTCAGCCAATCTCTGCGTCAAGCGGTGAGCCAAATATATAGGAAGAGGCATAAGGACATCTGTTTCTCTGCAGGCATACCCGAACATCAAACCCTGATCTCCGGCACCTATCTCTCCATCAGCCTGACTTACGCCCTGATCTATATCAGGAGACTGCTCTCCGACGGCATTTAAAACTGCTGCAGAGCGATAATCAAACCCGTATGTCGCATCGGTATATCCGATCTCTTGTACAACTTTGCGAACTATATCTTGCATCGGTGCGTATGTGGTAGTTTTGAGTTCGCCTGCTATTATACAAAATCCGTTTGACACCAAGGTCTCACACGCAACGTGTGCGGAGGTGTCATGTTCAATAATATAATCCAGAATTGCATCGCTGATCTGATCCGCCATCTTATCAGGATGCCCCTCTGTTACAGACTCTGAAGTAAAAATATACTCTTTTGGAGTAGAAGCTTCTTTTGTCATCGATTTTCCTTAACACTATTTTAAAACGCCAAAAGTATATCAAAAAAGAGAATAACTTTTATTGCTTGGAGTTTCATTAATATACTTTCGTTAAAATTTTGCAAACAAACCAAAAGGATTTTTATTATGTTAGTAACAAACCCAGCTCCTGATTTTACGGCAACAGCAGTTTTAGCTGACGGTTCTATAGTTGATAATTTCAAATTATCTGAAAATTTCGGCGAAAAAGGTACTGTAATATTCTTCTACCCTCTAGACTTTACTTTCGTTTGCCCATCTGAGATCATCGCATTTTCTCACAGAATCGATGAGTTCAAAAACCGCGGCGTAAATGTTATCGGTGTATCAGTTGACAGCCAGTTCTCTCACTTCGCATGGAGAGAGACTCCGGTAGAAAAAGGCGGTATCGGAAGAATAAAATACCCTCTTGTTGCGGACCTTACAAAACAGATCTCTTCGCGGCTCGTTCCTGATCGATGCAAAAGGTATAATCCGTCACGCAGTTATCAATGACCTGCCTCTTGGAAGAAACATCGATGAGATGATCCGTATGGTTGATACTATGCAGTTCACTGACGAGCATGGTGAAGTTTGTCCTGCAGGATGGCAAAAAGGTGACGAGGGTATGAAAGCTTCAACTGAAGGTGTTGCAGAGTACCTGGCTAAAAACAGCGAAAAACTATAAAATAACTATAAAAATAAAGAGTACCAAAAAGTGAGGGCTTAAAAACCCTCACATGCTATTTTCTGTTTTTTATTGTAAAATGGTTTTATGAAACTAATTTTTGCAATACTATTTTTTCTTACAACTATCACAGCCGATGAGACAAAAGAGTTGCGTGTCGGCATCTACGACAATCCCCCTAAAATATTTATAGACAAAAACAGCGAACCCTCAGGTTTTTTTGTTGATGTTTTAAATGATATAGCCGACAAAGAGAGTTGGCGTATCAGCTATGTAAAGTGCGAGTGGCAGGAGTGTCTTTCGCTGCTTAAAGATGGAAAAATCGATATTATGCCTGATGTCGCCTACTCAAAAGAGAGAGAAAGGCTTTTTAAGTTCAACAAGGAGATAGTTCTCTCAAACTGGTCCGTAATCTACAGAAACAAAAACTCCAAGATATCATCCATCTTGGATCTGGATAAAAAGAAGATAGCTCTGTTAAAAAACAGTATTCAGCATGAGCAGATGCAGGAGATTTTGGAGCTCTTTGACGTAAACCCGGTTTATGTTCTTGCCGAGAGTTACGAAGAGTCCCTAATGCTTACTCAAAGCGGAAAAACTGAAGCTGCCATAGTAAACAGATATTACGGTGAGCTGAATGAAGACAGGTTCAGTGTAAAACCGACATCCGTTCTTGTAAACCCAGCAGCTCTAAAATTTGCATTTACAAAGCTTGGCAAAAATGAGGAGACTATCAAGAAGATAGACCTTCACCTGCGTGATCTAAAAAACGACAAAGAGTCGATCTACTACACGTCAATGGCTAAGTGGCTTAAAGATAAGGAGCGTTTTCATATTCCTACATGGGTCTACATCTTCTTCGCGATAGCTCTTGGGGCTTTGCTGCTGCTTGGTATCGCAGTAGCTTTTTTTAGATATTTGCTGGGGCTAAAGACAAAAGAGGTTATAAAAGAGTCTAAAAAACTGCAAAAACTCCAAGAACAAAAAGCTAAGGATTATGAAAAACTGGTCTATGCCATGGTTTCAATGATCGAGCAGAGAGACTCCTATACTGCAGGGCACTCACAAAGGGTAGCAGAGTACTCTCTTCTTATAGCAAGAGAGATGAATTGCTGCGAAGATAGTTTTGACCTGCTCTTTAGAGCCGCAACCCTTCATGACATAGGAAAGATAGCAACGCCCGATTCGGTCTTGCTAAAACCTGACAAACTCTCAAAACTTGAGTATGACCTAATAAAAGAGCATGTAAATGTCGGAGTTAAAATACTTCAAGATGTCCCAATGTTCAGAGATATTGCAAAAATAGTAAGACACCACCATGAAAAATATGACGGAAGCGGCTATCCCGACGGACTTGCAGGAGATGAGATACCAAAGCTTTCACGTATCATGATGGTTGCGGATGCGTTTGATGCTATGACCACAAACAGGATATACAAACATAAAAAAAGCATAAGCGACGCACTAAAAGAGATAGAGTCTCTAAGCGGCATTCATTACCATCCTGAAGTTGTAAAGAGTGCGCTAAAAGCTCTATCGAACATCAAGATTATTGAGGATTTTAACCAGACTCCCGTGAGCGCTATCGAACAGCAGAGATTTGCCTACTTCTACAAAGACGCGGTTACGGAGTTGTACAACACAAAATTTTTAGAGACGGTCCTTCAAAATGGAGCTGCCGATCAAAAGTATAAAAAGCTTCTCATTATATCTTTGCACAAGTTTGACATCTACAACAAACAGCATGGATGGGATGGCGGAAACAAGACGTTGAAAGAGTTTGCCAACCTTCTTTGCAGACTTTTTAAAAGCAACCTTCTCTTTAGGGCGAGAGCGAACGACTTTCTTGTGTTGTTACAAGATGAAGTTACAGACAACAACGCTCTCTTAGAGAAGATCGAAGATTTCACAAAACGTGCAGAGTTGGAGTTTGATTTTAATATTTATGATTTAAAGAGTGACGGTATAAACTCTTATGAGGATTTGAAAAAGTTTTTATAAAATTAGTTTTTTTTATATTGTCTTATTGAACTAATATTGGTATCATTAACTCTAAAATTCAAAAGAATGGACCAATATGAAAACTCTGCTATTGACATTTTTGATGGTGATATCTTTGATCGCCTCCGAAAAAGAGGAGATAAAATATATAGTCGATGCCAAAAATTACGGTCTGGTTGCCGCTAAAGATGCATTTTACGTTATTGACAGCCATAAGTACGGAACTATGCAGGAGTACTTTGCCTTTGCAAAAGAGGAAGATGCTAACGACCATGTAAAAAAATATGGTGGGAAAGTGGTAGATTACGAGACTTACCAAAAGTTGCAACAAGAGGCTTCAAAGTAGCCTCTCATCAAGCTCCCCTTTTTACAAACTCCAATGCTTTTGGGTTTACGAACACTATATCTCTCCACTGTCTCTTAGGGGCTATCAGGTTTAGGCGCTTAGGGTTTGAACTTCTCGAGATCGCCACATAAAACTGAGAGGGCGCAAATATCTCGTTTGTCTCGATTATAAGATCCTCTATGCTCATGCCCTGCGATTTATGGATGGTGATTGCGTATGCCAGTTTTATAGGGTATTGATAGACGCTAAAGAGGCTCTCCTGAAGCACCTCTTTTTTACCGCCTACGCTCTTCTCCTTCCAGACCTCTTTGCTCTGTGCCACGGTCTCAAGCTTTACGACAACGCCGTCTCTTTTTTGTACATAGACATATGTAGCATCTATATTTACGACCACTCCGCGCTCACCGTTGAAGTAGTTCCATGCATTTCTGGTAAAGAGCACGGGCACGCCTATCTTTAGCTCCAGCTCCCTCTCTATCCTGGCATCATCCATAAAACGCTCTATGTCGCCCTCTTTTACGCTCTTAGAGTGTTTTATGACTCCGGCCTCTTTTATAAATAGCTCGCTCTCTACAAACTCAAGCTGGTTTTTGTTGTGCAGCGATGCCGAGATATTTTTGCCGAATAAAAAAGTAAATTCGCTCAAATCCTGCGGAAGCGGTTTTATAAACTCATTGAGGGCGTTATGCACACTCTCATCCACAAAACCGTCTCTCACGCTTGAGAGAAGCTCTATAAAATCACTGTCGCTTGTTCTGTAAACGTGTGTCAGCTCAACCTCTTCAAAATCAAACTCTCTCCATGAATCGGACTCAAATGCAAATCTTACCTCTTTGTAGCCGCGAACCACCGGAGGGAGCTGCAAAAAGTCGCCAACAACCAGAAGCGAGCCCTTAAAATCGCTCTGCTCAAGCCTTAGGCGTATCATATCAAGCAAGGCATCGCTCACCATCGAGATCTCATCAATGACTATAAGGTCCATAGAGGAGATAAGCTTTTTTATCTTCTTGCTTGCCTCAAATTTAGAGTTCATCTCAAGTTCGCTCAGGCTTGAAGCAATTCCCAAGTCCAAAAAACTGTGCAGCGTCTGCCCGCCTATAAGCGTTGCAGCCATTCCCGTAGAGGCAAGTTTTGCAACTTTTTTAGACTCGCTCTCGTAATATTTTATAACTTCTCTTGTAATGGTCGTCTTTCCGACCCCTGCACCGCCGGTTAAAAAAACGCTCTTCTTTGCCTTTAGTTTTTCAATGACTCTGTTCAAATAATCCATAAAAAATTATACTATAATAACGAAAAAAATTAGGGGAGTTATGCCTTATGAGCAATAGAATATTGGTAGTAGAAGACAACAAGACTTTAGCAAAACTGATCGCAAAAAAGATAAGCTTGGAGCTGGATTTTGAAGTTGATGTCGCATACAACCTCTCTGAGGCAAAACTGTTTTTAAAAAGATACAAATATTTTCTTACCCTGCTTGACATTAATCTTCCCGACGCCCCAAACGGAGAGATAGTAGATTATGCTTTGGAGAAAGAGAACCGCGTCATCGTGCTAAGCGGAAATATCGACAAAGAGTTCAGAAAGAAGATGCTCAAAAAGAACATAATCGATTATGTCACTAAAAGCGGAGCGAATGATGTCAACTACATCATCCAGAACATAAAAAGACTCAAAAAGAACCAAAACCACAAAATACTGCTCATAGACGACTCTCTTGTATTTAGAAAACAGATGCAGGGAATGCTTGAGAATATGTTTTTTAAGGTCATCTCCGTTGCCCACGGAGAGGAGGCGCTAGGCATGTTAGAGAGCACTCCCGATATAAGTCTAGTCCTTACCGACTATCATATGCCGGTTATGAACGGGCTTGAGCTCACAGGAGAGATCAGAAAAAAATATATGAAAAACGAGCTTGCGATAATCGTAATATCGGGTGATGACGATGACGAGACGACAGCTCTGTTTTTAAAGAACGGCGCAAACGACTACATTAAAAAACCGTTCTCAAAAGAGGAGTTTTCATGCCGCATAAACAACTCGATAGAAGCTCTTGAAAATATACAGGAGATCACGAACAGTGCGGAGCGCGACTTTTTAACGGGTCTTTACAACAGAAGATATTTCTTTACTAACGCTTCAAAATATTTTGAAGATGCCAAAGAGAACTCAGAGCATTTCGCAATAGCTATGATAGATATTGACAATTTCAAAAAGATAAACGACACATACGGTCATGATGCGGGAGACAGAGCGATCGTGCATCTCTCAGATATCTTAAGAACCAACGTCTCGAACGAGGATATAGTGGCAAGATTTGCGGCAGAGGAGTTCGGAGTTTTGCTTAAAGACGTATCTTCGCAAAAGGCCGTAGAGATATTTGAGAGGATCAGACAAAACGTCCAGACCAGCAAGACCAAAGGCAACAATAACGAGGAGATAAACTACACTATCTCCATAGGGCTTGTGACGACCAACGATGAGAACCTTGACTCAAGCGTAAACGAAGCGGATATG
>OBLN01000822.1_pt1 | contig 11049 bp, 11 predicted proteins | sample 1519301 | NCBI WGS metagenome assembly OBLN01 (sample SAMEA2452533, study PRJEB22499) | sediment metagenome | reverse complement strand
CATCTGTCCTTTATGGCTTTTATAGCCTCTCCCCAAAAAGTGGTCTCAAACGTCCATAAAAGAGAAATGGGAATATAAAAAGATCAGAACAGTGCCAAAAATACGATATACTTCCTTAATACCTGGAAAAAGCCTTGAAGGACTCAAGAATATTTTAAAAAATATTAAACAGGTTATCGAGCAGGTTATTGAATAGTTGCAAGCCTGCTGATGTCTACCTGGTAGATATCCGTTTAGACAGACCTTTAATATTTGCAGTAAATTCAAAGTATGAAGCAGAGAAAAATGAAAGAAAAGGCCGCCAAAAATGAGAACAACCAATGAAAATCAGGAAATTCTCCCGAATAATAAGCAGCAAAATTATCCTCAAACTCTGAAAGCAGTCCTTTTTGATATGGACAATACTCTTTTTGATTTCATAGCTGTTAAACTCATAGCATGCAGAGAGGTTCTTTCATATCTCGGAGATACGGGAAACCTTAAGCAAGATCCTGCAGAACTCTTCAGTTACTTCCTCAGGGGAACTTACGGTTTTGAAGATCACGAAAACATAAGGGATTACATGCAGGAGAGGAAACTCTTAACAGAGCAAAAATACAGGCGGTGCTGTGAGATTTATGACCGGGAGAAATTGCAAAATCTTGAGTTATATCCGGGAGTAAGGGATACCCTTGGGCAACTGAAAAGGCTCGGCTTCAAGCTTGCAATAATAACTGATGCTAACAGGTACCATGCCCGTGCAAGGCTTGCTAAAGTCGGGCTCCTGGATTCTTTTGAACTTCTTGTGTCTGCGGATATAACAGGTACTAAAAAGCCTGATCCAGCCCATTTTCTATTCGCTCTTGAAGCCCTCGGGCTAAAGCCGGAAGAAAGCCTGGTTGTAGGAGATAGCATCAAAAGAGATATGGCACCTGCACGCAGGTTAGGATTAAGAACGGCGTATGCTTCTTACGGAGATTGGAGACCGGCAGAGCAAACAGAGAGATGCTTTGATTTTCAACTCAATACTTTTCAGGATTTGATCGGGTATGTCGGTATTTTGAATAGCATGCCGGTTCATGCAGACCTGCAAAGCAGGGAGTGAATCAATAAGAAAATTCAATCCCGGAATTATGTAGAAGTCAATTAGAAGCGTATAAAAGTTAATTCGAATAAAGCATATGGGAATAAAATATGGGAATAAAATATGGGAATAAAGCATATGAGGATAAAGCATAAAAGAAAAAGTTAATCTTAGCCGCTATGCCTCTATATTTTATATGCATTTTTCAGGCTAACGGCTTATGTGGCTCTTTTTTTGCAGTTTCTCTGGAATAGCCTTTAAAATTGCTTGAATAAGGTCTGAAATATATCTAGTTGCTTAAATAAGGTCTGAATATATCGGATTTATATCTACTGCCCTTTCATAGGCTTCCATTGCTTTCTGGTGCTTTTTAACCCTGTCGTATACTATTCCTTTGCCAATCCAGGCTTTTGTAAAGCTCGGGTTAATATCTATGGCCTTTTCAAAGGCTTCAAGTGCTTCTTTGTATCTCTCAAGGTCTCTCAGGGCGATTCCTTTGTTATACCAGAACCTGGCATTCTCGGGATTTGCTTTGATTTTGTTGTCAAAAATCTCCACGGCTTTCTCGATGTATAACTTTGCCTCGTCGTTTTTCCCTAGCCATTTCAGAGCGACTCCTTTGTTGTAAAGGGCCTTTCCGTTAGTTGGGTTCAACTCAAGAGCTCTGTTAAAAGCGTCCAGAGCTTCATGATAACTCTTTATCTTGCAGAGGCCCATGCCCTTTTTGCACCATTCGCTCGCGCTCATTGAGCTCATATCGTAGTTCTTTGAATAGAGCCGGATAGCTTTTTCAAAGTCGTCCATTGCATCTTCATATGCTCTCATCTCTCTGAGAGCCATTCCCCGTCTGTACCAGATCTCAGGGTCTTCAGGTGCAAGACTGATAGCCCGATAAAATGCGTCAAGGGATTCTTCGTACTGCATGAGACCAAGAAGGAGTTCGGCTTTAAAGCACCATGTCCTGGCATCTGCAGGGTTAATCTCAAGGGATTTGTCAAATGCCTCAAGAGCCTCATCATACTTTAAAATGTTTCTCAGGACAACCCCTTTACTGAGTAAGATCTTTGCATTATCAGGGCTAATTTCCAGAGCCTTATTATATGCATCCAGAGCTTCTGCATATCTTTTTAGTTCATGGAGTGCAACGCCTTTATTGTACCATTCATTAGAAGTCATAATTTACCACACCTTTTTTTGGCTGCATTTTTTACCGCTTTACCACATCTACCTTGGCAACAACATTATATGCTTTCAGAGCATTAAATGGGTTTTGTACTTTAGTTCCTTATTAAAAATAAGGGCCAATAAACAGTTACGCATAATAATTTACGTTTTATTCTTTTTTAAACATTTTGAAATAATCATATACATTATTATTTTAAAAATAGTGTTTTCAAAATATACTGCTATTCCTTGCCAATAATTAGTAAGTATTTAATATATTTTTTAATCAATGAGTATATTCGATATATTTTTATTTTTTATAATAAAAATAAGCCAAGTTTTATATACGTGCTTGCTTCCATATATCAAAACTGTTTTTTCTTTTATAGGAAAATTTTTTCTAATAACCGGATAACTGGAGCCCTGCCGACTGTTTTTGGATAAGTGAAAATTAGCTTATAAGCTCGATCTGCATGGAAATTTATATCTCTTAATCCGACCCTAAGTCGCGGCAAGATTCTCAAACACTTTTTAAATGATTTGTGTAAATTTGGTGAAAAATCCAGTTTTTAATAGGTAAATCTGATTCTTCCGGTGTGATTAAGTTTTTATTAAGGTTGTATTTTGATACAAAAACCCGTTTTAAAAAGTGAGATGACAGCATATGAAACTTTTTCTTCTCTAAAATTTTTACTCAATGACCCAAGTTTTATCTATCAAATTTATAAATTTATTTGCAAAGTTGATTTTTTATGCTATTTATTTAAAAAAGATAAACACAATTAGCAGACATATTATACAGATGTCAATAGAGAACACATCTTAAGAACTGTAAAAATAAAGTCCTTAAGATGTCTCAAAGAAATTTGACGGATTCTTAAACTCCATAACAGGCTGTTAAAGCTCAGAACCTAAAAAGGAGAAAGGAAAAGAAATTTTTACTTTTGATAAATTCTTTTCTTATAAAAATATTCTATGAAAGTAAATTCTTCCTTATTCAGATTCTACTTCGTCTCAGCACCATTCCGACCCTGGCCTTCAATTCCAGAGAATTGAAAGGCGCGGTAAAGTAATCATCCGCTCCTGATTTGAAGGCTTTAACACTATCTTCTTCCTTATTTTTCTCGCTTAGCAACATAACGGGAATCCACCAGCACTTGGGGTTTGCTTTAAGCTGCTTGCATATTTCAAAGCCATCTTTATTAAGAAAAGCCGTATCAAGCAATACAAGATCTGGTCTCTCCGCGTTTACTGCCTCAAGCACTGAAAGGCTGTCTGAGATAGCGACAACATTGTAGTTCTCAGCCTCAAGCACATTTTTGAGATTATAATGCGAATTGTGCCCATTGCCCATAATCAGGATTTTTTCTCTAATGTCCTGAAGGTTTGCGATGCGAACTTTTACTAATTCTTCATTAATCGAAAGTGTGCGGGCAATATCTCTTTCACTGATTTCAGGTTTCTCTTTTATGAGTTTCAAAATTTCACGGTCAAGATTAATTGTATACATTTCCCTCCACCTCATACAGTATATATTTTCTTAGGTATTAAACATTTCTCAAATCTTAGAACGAAAAGAATATCTAAAAATATACACAGTGAGGTGAAAGGGGGCGGAGTTATCCAAATATTTAGAAGATTTCATATGAATCGCCTGATTAACCAATAAGCAGATAAGTTTATAACCGTAAATAGCAAGTTAATATTGGAAATAAGAATCACTTACGGAGAACAGCCACCTCTGAGATGATAACAATGGATCCACTTGAAAAAATCTTTGGAAAGACCGCGCAGATGACCGTACTTAAGAACCTGATCGAGCACCAGAACGAATCAACCTATCTATCGGGAATAGCAGAAGAAACAGGTTTATCTCACTCCAGTGTATCAAGAGTTATTACCCCCCTGATTGAGTCGGGTATTGTTATAGAAAAACCTCTTGGAAAGCAGATCCGAACTTTCCAGCTTAATATGGAAAGCGACGCTACAAAATTGATCATAGATTTCTACAACAGGATTAACCAGATGCTGGAATAAGCTTTAAAGTAAATTCCTGATGCGTAAGTAAGGAACAGGAGGATCCTGATCAGGTAAATTTGGGACAGAGGGAATTTAATGTCCCCTTTTTTGGTTTTTTTATATAAATAGTGCAAACTTTAGTAGTGGAAACTCTATTAATTTTTACATCAAACGCTATATGTTTTTACATTATACTCCCTGATGCCAGAGTACTGATCCAGGTGAATTCCATTTCTGATTAATTAATTCCATAGTTGGTTAATTCTTTCTGGTTAATTTCCTTGCTAATTCCCTGGCAGATTCTTCCTGGCTGGATTTTTTCCTGACCATATCTTAGTTTTTCTGACTAAATCTTAATCTTTACCTCTTTCAGTCCAGATTTCACCGTTTTATAAGTATTATTTACTCATTTCGATGTATTCATATGCAGCCGTAGCCGCGACTGCCCCGTCCCTTACTGCCGCCACAAGCTGCCAGATTGGAGTACTGCCACAATCTCCTGCGGCATATATCCCTTTCTCGGAGGTTTCCATCCAGCGGTCGGTCTTAATGAAACCCTGGCTATCTTTTTCCACATTAACAAATTGGGTATTCGGGTTGATTCCTACATAAATGAAAACTCCACTGGTGGGAAGCTCGCGGATTTCTTTGCTGTTAATGTCCTGCAGGATAATTTTTTCTACTTTTTTAACTCCTTCTTTGCTTCCCGCTATCTCCAGGACGAGGGTATTAAGCATTAACTCTATATTAGGAGTCGCAGCCACCCGGTCCTGAAGGATTTTGGCCGCTCTTAAATGTTCCCTCCTGTGAACGAGATATACCTTCTGGGCAATCTTTGACAGAAGAAGAGCATCCGTTACTGCAGAGTTGCCGCCTCCCACAACAACTACGGTTTTGTTTTTAAAAAAGGGTCCGTCACAAATTGCACAGTAAGAGACTCCTTTACTGATTAATTCTTCCTCACCGGGCACATCAAGATGCTTTGGATTTGCGCCTGTGGCAATGATCACGGCTTTTGATTCAAGGTCGCCGCTATCTGTTGAGATAATTTTCTTTGAACCTTCGGTCCGGACAGAAAGGACCTCAGTAATTCTGGTCTTGACCCCTACATCCTGGGCATGAGTCCTGTACTTTTCCATCAGCTCAATCCCGGAAATAGATGGGAAACCCGGGTAGTTTTCTACAATGTCTGCCATCGAAATCTGACCACTTATCTCGTTTCTTTCCAGAATAAGCGTATCAAGCCCGAAACGTACCGAGTAAATTCCTGCTGCAAGCCCTGCAGGTCCCCCTCCAATGATAATCATGTCGTACATACTTATCTCCCGAAAACAGAAAATGAGTTTTAAAAATAAAATTCTAGCGCATATTCATCTAATGCGAGCAATAGCATCGGCTTTTTTTGGAAGGCCGGTAAAAGCAGGCTCTCCGTCAATAAGAGTTGTAGGGACACCAACTATGCCATGCTTGTCAACAAGAGCCTGCCCTTCAGGACTCTCCACATCTATCTCCTCGTATTCGAAATCATACTCAGATTTAAGGTCTTTCCAGAGCCTGCGTGTTGCAGGGCATGCGGTACACCAGCTGGCATGAATAAGCATAACCTTAACCATAAAAAATCATCTCCAAAAACTGCGATTGTAACTCTAATTGCTATTATTAATTTCTATATATAAATACGTTAAGCGCATCCGTAAATACTTAAATACATTCGTGAATTATCGAGATTAGCCTGTAGCGCCAAAAGCTTTAAACCAATAAGCCCCTAAAGCGGGTTATGCTCACATTTATAGGACTGGGCCTTTTTGACGAATATGATATTTCTTTAAAAGGACTTGAAGCTATCAGGGAAGCTGACCTCGTATATGCCGAATTTTATACTTCCTGCCTCATGGGAACAAACCCTGAAAAAATGGAAAAACTTTACGGAAAAAAAATCCATTTACTTTCGAGGGAGGATGTAGAACAGCAGCCTGATTGGCTCAATAATGCAACAGATAAAAAAATTGCTTTCCTCACGGGAGGGGACACAATGGTCTCCACAACTCATGTTGACCTGCGCCTCAGGGCTGAAAAACTAGGGATAGAAACTCGACTTATTCACGGTGCATCCATTACTTCAGCCGTTTCGGGACTTACAGGGCTCCAGAATTACCGCTTTGGAAAATCCGCAAGTATACCCTATCCTTACGAAAGCAGAAGGAAAACAAAGGTAATTTCTGAAACTCCCTACGATACTATAAAACAGAATTCCGCTCTTGGGCTTCATACTCTTGTTTTTCTTGACATTGATAAAGAAAAAGGATATATGTCCGTTAACCTTGCCCTTGAGCTCCTCCTTGAAGTGGAAAGAAAAAGGGGGGAAAAAGTAATGGACAGGGCTATTGCTGTAGGAATAGCAAGAGCAGGCTCTGAAAAGCCCATAATAAAAGCCGGCTATGCAAATGACCTTATAAACTTTGATTTTGGGAAGCCTCTTCATATTCTCGTAATTCCTGGAAAACTGCATTTTCTTGAAGCAGAGGCACTTGTGAAGCTTGCAGGCGGGCCTGAAGAAATTATGGAAAATATTGAATAACGGTATAAAATTCGGATTATATAAAGAACGAATAACAATCGAAAAAATATAAACTGGCCTTCCGGTGATCAAAATGCCTGCCGATTTAAATGAAAAGGTTAACCGATACGAGGATATGTTAAAAAGAGCTTTGCAAAAAGCAAAATATTCTCCAATCCCCAACTCTCACATGCATGCCGTAGCAGAAGATTACTATACAATGGCAGAAGCTTATTACAAGGACGGAATTTATTTCCTTGAAAACAGAGACCCTGTAAATGCCCTTGCATCTTTCAGTTATGGGCATGCCTGGCTTGATGCCGGTGCAAAACTCGGAGTTTTTGCAGTGGATGATGAAACTCTTTTTACGATATGAAAGACTGAAATTTATAGCACGAGATAATTTATAAAACGAGATATTAATTCCAATAGAGTGAATTCTAACATTATAATGAAATTTTTTAGTAAATGATATTTTTATAGTTGTGATCCGAACTGGAAATCCAAAAGCTTAAACTGAAAAACCATATAATACGTAAAACTTATAAATACAAACACGTATTCGATGCCAAAACGATTAAAATAATTTATTCTATTCTTCAGGTTTCGTAAATTTTCCCTATTCGGGAATACTCTTAAAAACAGATACTAATAACTACGGTGGACAATTATGAAGAACTTTCATGTGGTACTTGAAGCAGCTTGGTTGGTTAGAGATGTAAAAACAGCTGACGATGCAATAGGGGTTGCGATTTCTGAGGCCGGGAAGCGCCTGAATCCTAAACTCGATTTTGTAGAGGTCGATGTGGGAACGACCTCCTGCCCTGCATGCGGTGAGCCTTTCAGCAGCGTTTTCATAGCAGCAAATACTGCTCTTGTAGGGCTTATTTTTGAAATGAAGGTATTTGATGCCGAATCTGCAGAACATGCAGAAAGGATTGCAAAATCCGTCATAGGAAAATCTCTCCGCGACGTTCCGTTGACTGTTGTCGAGGTCACGGAATTCGAAAGGTCAGGAGAAAAAGGGGAGCAGCAGCAAAAAGGCAAGGTAAACAAATAACAGGTTTCCTTCTCTGAATGTATTAAAATGACGCGGCAGAGGAAGATGTACCTGTGCATTTCTTATACAGGCAGCTTTGCACGGCAGGATTCAATGGTTCAGCAGGACTCAATGCACTTCTAACTGAAAAAGGAGAACCTATCTAATGTCTGCCGCGGCATAAACGGATAAAATCATTAATTTTATCTTTTCTTGAGTTTTTACTTACATATCTTTTAAGGATTTATCAATCCTTGAAGCATATCCAATCCTAAAAACAACCCTCGGGCTCCTCCCAGACCCGCAAAAAGAGGAAACTGTATGGACAGAATTATTTCCGTAGTAGGGCATACTGCCCTTGATTATATTGTAGATGTTGAAAATATCGCAGGAAAAAACGAATCTTCCCCTGTAATTGATTATGAAGAATATCCGGGAGGAGGGGCTGCAAATATTGCAGTTGCCATTGCAAAGCTGGGAGGAAAAAGCCAGCTTATATCCCCTGTCGGTACGGATTTTTCAAGCTCGGGATATGAAAAGCTTCTTAATGAGGCACATATTGACCTCTCCAGACTCTATAAAATAGAAGACCGAAAAATTTCCAAAGCTTTTATCTTTACGGACAGGGAAGATAACCAGACAACATACTTTTATTGGGGCGCATCCTCAAAATTCAAAGAGCTCGACCCTGAACCTGCGGATTTTGTCCATCTCGCAACCGCAGATTGCGTATACAATGCAAAGATTGCGCAGATTGCCAGTTTTGTATCCTTTGACCCCGGGCAGGATCTGGTAACCTATTCAAAAGAAAATCTCGAAACAATTCTTGCCCATACTGATATCCTTTTTGCGAACAGGCATGAAATCAAGCGGGTCTCAGAGATGACGGGAAAGAGCTTTTCCGAACTCAGGTCTATGATTGATGTTATTGTCATTACTTACGATGCTGAAGGCAGCAGAATCTATAAAGATAATGAAGAATGGGCAATACCTGTAGTTTCCGTAAAAGCCATGGACCCTACTGGAGCTGGAGATGCTTACAGGGCAGGTTTTCTACTGGCATACACAAGAGGTTATTTCCTTGAAACCTGCGGAAAAATAGGCTCTACAGTAGCCTCTTTTGCTGTACAGACTAGAGGATGTCAGACCAGCCTTCCGACATGGGAAGAAATGAAATCCCGCTATGAAGCTAATTTTGGAAAGCTGGAGGCAGAAATCTGAGTTTGTGAAAAGTTTGAAGGAAAACGGCTGCTGAAAAGGGAAAAACATATAAAATATTATAATGATCCACGACTTATAATCTCAAACTATAACCTGGAAGTAAGAAAAATAGATTTTTTTGGAAAAGGATGCAGATGAAACTCGCAGCACTGATTTCTGGCGGCAAGGACTCGGTCTTTGCCATCCATAAAGCCCTGGAAGAAGGGCATGAGGTTACCCACCTCATCAATATTATTCCCGCAAGGGATGACTCCTATATGTACCACTCAATTAACCTCCACATGGTAGAACTTATCTCTGCCGCCAGTGAAATCCCGCTGATCCAGCAAGAGTCCAGCGGAATCAAAGAACTCGAGCTGGACGACCTTACCCTTGCCCTGAAGAAAGTGAATGTGGATGGAGTATCAGTAGGCGCCATTGAGTCACAATACCAGGCAAGCAGGGTGCAGAAGATCTGCGATTCCCTCGGGCTGAAAATGTATGCTCCTCTCTGGCACAAAGACTCTGAAGAACTCCTGAGTGAGATGGCAAAAGTCCTCGATATAAGAATTGTGAGAGTTGCAGCCGAGGGTCTTGACAGATCATGGCTTGGACGTCCTATTAATGTGAATTCGATTGAAAACCTCAAAGCCCTGAACCGTAGGTATATGGTCCATATGGCAGGCGAAGGAGGAGAATATGAGACTGTGGTCCTTGACGCTCCTTTTTTCAAAAAGCGTATAGAAATTGTGAAAAGTGAAGTAGAATGGGAAGGCGATACCGGCTCTTTCAAGATCCTTGATGCAAGACTGGTTGATAAAAACTGATCTCTATAAAAACCAGCTTCTAAAAACTGACCTGAAAACTGGCTTCTAAAAATTGGTTTCCAATCAAACCGGTTATCCGTAACTGTCAGAAGGCTAAAAGTAGACCTGATTCTATACTCGGAATGCGTGATCTTACCAATCCTTAACTGATCTTATAATTTTTAGCCTGCCTTAAAGACATTTTTGGTCTGAAATTAGTCGAAAATCCTGTACAAAACAGGAAAATTTTCACTTTTTAATCAGACATGACTACTTGAATCCTTTTACGCTTCAATTGCATTAATTTTATATATATGAAACCATACTATTCACTTGGCGTCTGAGATCCTGAGTTCTATACGAAGAACCTTCTCCAGATGTTTCTCGAATTGTATTTTTCTTTGATCAGACGCCTGTTAGTGCCACATTCTTTTGTTTTTATTTTTTTTCTTTTATTTTTTACTTTTTTAAATACTATTTTTAATTTTTTTACTTTTTTCTTTTATTTATCTGTTAGTTTCTTGCTTAATTATTTCCATTTATCTCTTATATTCACCACTTCTCCTGCCTGATATCTTAGTATTTAAATATCAGAATAAGGCAATACAAAACGTTCTTAAAACTAGCAATATACCTCAATTTTTATATATTATTGAATATATTACATTGAAGGGCATCTGAAAAGAAAAATCTTTTCTTACTGTAAATCTCAGTCAACTCTTTTACCCCCATATCCCCCCACTCCCAATACTCAGATGCCCTATCCCCAACAGAGACTTCAATTTTTTGGTTGTCTCATTCCTTTACGAATCTTATCCCTTTACTCTCATGCCCTTTACAAATTCTCAGTTTCTTTATTATTTTTTCAGTCCCTATCAATCCCTTTATTATTCTTTGGTTAAACTCACAGAAACCTTCGGTTTCCTGGATTCTAATTCAAAATAGATAAAAAATAGGAGGGAAAATGTAAAAATATGGAAGAAAATATAAAAAGATGATAAATAATGTAAAAATATGAGAAAAAATTTTGGGAATTTAATTGCCCGAATTAACAAATTAAAAACTGAACGCCCAGCCTTTTCAGGGATTTTCAATTAAATCCAGAATTCTCAGGGCAAGGTATGCTCCATTTGCTCCGTTGTCTATCCCTACACTTCCCACAGGTACACCCGGAGGCATCTGGGCTATTGAGAGGAGGGCA
>OBLN01000821.1_pt1 | contig 11052 bp, 10 predicted proteins | sample 1519301 | NCBI WGS metagenome assembly OBLN01 (sample SAMEA2452533, study PRJEB22499) | sediment metagenome | reverse complement strand
CTCCGGTGTCAAGACAAGGTTTGACAATTCATTCTTTCCCTTTACAGAACCTTCAGCGGAAGTCTATATGAGCTGTTTTTGCGGAGGCAAGGGCTGTTCTGTCTGCAAGGGTAGCGGGTGGCTGGAGATAGGAGGGGCCGGGATGGTGGACCCTGAAGTCTTTCGGGCCGTGGGGATCGACCCTGAGAAGTATACCGGATTCGCTTTCGGATTCGGGCTGGAGCGGATGGCCATGCTCATGTACGGAGTCCCGGATATCCGCTACTTTTATGAAAATGACCTGCGTATGCTGACCACCATGTAGAAATGAGGAAAAAGACAGATGAAAGTGACATGGAACTGGCTGAATGAATTTGTAGACCTGGACGGTCTGGCCCTCGAGGACCTCGAGCACCGGCTGGCTTCCCAAGGCCTTCATATAGAAGAAGTCTTTCGTCCTTCAGACAGGATCAAAGAGGTCTATATCGGTTATATTACCCGGGTGGAGAAACATCCCGATGCTGACCGGCTGCAGGTCTGTCATGTGGACATGGGAGAAAAGGGGACTTTGCAGATCGTCACAGCAGCACCCAATGTCCGGGAAAAAGCTTTCGTCCCTGTCGCAGTGGAAGGAGCGGTCCTTCACAGCGGGATGGTCATAAAAAAAGCAAAGTTGAGAGGCGTGGAATCCCGGGGGATGTTCTGTTCCCTTGAGGAGCTGGGCCTTGAAGAGCATTCAGAGGGGATCTTCCTGATGGAGGAATCCCCTGAACCGGTCCGGGGAGCCCCCGCGCTTCCCTATTTCGGGTTGGATGATACGGTGATCGATTTTGAGATCACTTCCAACCGCCCCGATTGTCTCTCTGTCAGGGGGATCGCCCGGGAAGTGGCCATGGCGGCGGGAAGGCCTCTGAAAACCCCTCCTCTTCAGATCCGGGAAAACAATACGGCTGTTACGGACAAGATCGGGGTGGAAGTGAAGGATTCAGCCAAATGCCTCAGGTACACCGCCCGTGTGATCCAGGGGGTCTCTGTCAAAGAGTCTCCCCTTTCCGTCCGGTGCCGGCTGGCTCTTGTGGGGCTGCGAAGCATCAACAATATTGTGGATGCCACCAATTACGTGATGTGGGAGTATGGATTACCCCTCCATGCCTTTGACAGGAGCGGAGTGAGCGGAGGAAAGATCGTCGTCAGGAAGGCCTCAGCAGGGGAAGAGTTTGACACCCTGGCCGGGGAGCATCTTCAGTTGACAGACGAGGACCTGCTCATCGCCGATACGAAGCGGGGAATCGCCCTGGCCGGGGTCATCGGGGGAGAAAACTCAGAGATCACGCCCGAGACAAAGGATGTCGTCCTGGAGGCAGCCCTTTTTGACCCGGTCTCTATCCGGATGACAGCAAAACGTCACAACCAGAAGACAGATTCTTCCTACAGATTTGAACGGGGGATGGACTTCGAGGCGGTGGAGACCTCTTCACAAAGAGCAGCGTCACTTATCGCCCTGTGGGGAGGCGGAGAACTTTGCCGGGGTATGGCGGATGAAAAAAGCACGTCCTTTGACCCAAGGCGAGCCCTTTCTCTGCGTGTGAGCCAGATCCCCCGCCATCTGGGGATTTCGCTTTCTCAGGATGAAGTGTCTCTCCTCTTTCAAAAACTGGATTACGATATTATCGAGGAGAGAGAAGGGCTTATCTCCCTCTCTGTCCCGTCCGGCCGCTTCTGGGATATAAGCCGGGAGATCGACCTCATCGAAGAGATCGCGCGGTTTTACGGATATGACAAGATCCCCGAGAGTCTTCCCCTTTTAAAGATGAGAAAGGGGAAAAGCGACAAGCGTACCCTTTTTTGCAGGGAGACAGAGATGATTCTTTTATCCAACGGATTCTATGAATGTTATCTCTATCCCTTCATTTCAGAAGAGCTGATGAAAAAAATCGGATATGAACCCGGAGATCGGCCCCGTGTGGTCAATCCGCTCAACCGGGACATGGAATATATGAACCCTGAACCTCTTCTCGGGCTGGTGAAAGTCGCAGAGACGAACCTGAAAAGAGGAGCCGGGGCTGTCAGGCTCTATGAGTGGGGAAAGTCCTATCCCTCTTTCGAAGGGGAAGCAGAGACCCTCTCTTTCCTCTGTGCAGGGTTTGAACCCAGGACAGTCTATTCCCCCGGCCACGAGCTGGGATATTTTGACGCCAAGGCCATCATCGAGGGATTGCTGGAAAAAGCCGGTTGCAGAGAAGCTGAGAGAAGAGAGAGCCGTCGTCCCGTCTGGGCTCCGCAGTCTGGTTTTGTCTATACTTTGAACGGGGAGGAGGTCCTTGAAATAGGAATGCTGCGAAAAGACCTTGCCGATATCTTTGATATCCGTCAGGAAGTCTGGGGCGGTTATGCCCGGACAGGGGCCCTGGCGGAAAGATTTCAGCCGGGACGCTCCTTTGTGCCCTTTTCCCCTTTTCCTCCCGTATACTTCGACCTGGCATTTGTAGTGGATTCTTCCCTTCCTGCCGGTGAGCTGGAAAGGGAGATCGTAGAGCAGGGCGGGACTTTGCTGGAAGAGTGCCGTCTCTTCGACCGGTATGAGGGGGACCGCCTTCCTTCGGACAAGAAAAGCCTGGCCTTCTCTCTGACCTTCCGGTCACAAGAAAGGACTTTGACGGAAAAGGAAATCGATGGTATAATCCAAAAGATAGTAGCCCGGATGAAAAAGGTTTTTCATGCGGAATTGAGGTAAGGATGGAAAGATCTCTGGCGCTCCTGGAAGAGAAAGTCTTCGGATTGATCGAGAAGGTCGAAGAGCTCCGGCGCCAGCTCCGGGAAAAGGAGGATGCGTTGACGGAAGCACGCGAATCCCTCAGGGTGTTGGAAGAGACGAGACATAAAGAGCAGCTTCGGCTTCAAAAGATCGTCGACACCCTGGAAAACCTCGGGGTTTGACAGATGAATACCTTAGAGCTTGAAATCTTAGGAAAAAAGTATAAAGTGAGTTCGGATAAAGGCAGTGGGGAGATCACCGCCATGGCGCGTTTTCTGGAAGAGAAGATAGAAGAAGCCAGGACCGCAGGCGGGATGGAAGCTCCCAAAGATATACTGGTTTTGACCCTGTTGACTGTTATCGAAGAGTTTTGGGAGTTGAAAGAGGAACACCGGAGGATCGTCCAGGAAATCGATGAAATAGAAAAAACCATAGAGAGACACCTATGAATTATATTGCATTGGCACCGGCAAAGTGTTATTATATAACTGCCTGCGGCATGAGAGGATGCCTATTTATGTTGAGCCAACATTTTTCCCTTGGGAGCCCGATTCGGGCGGTGGAATGGAACCAGGAAGCCGCTTACAAGGCGCCCACTTGTAAAAAGGGACTCAACTAAAAAGGAACGCCACTCTGTCGCGGGCTTTTTCTTTTCATCTGAAATCCTGAGCTCCTCCCGGCATAACATATCGGAGGTGTGCATGGAAAATACCCTGCTTATCGTCGTATTCGTCTCAGTAGGAGTCCTTCTCGGATTTTTCCTGCGAATATTCATCGGGAAACTCAATAAAAAAAGCGCTGAAATGCAGGCTGCGCATATTCTTAATGATGCTCATAAAGAGGCTGAATCCATCAAGCGTGAAGGGCAGCTTTTAGCTAAAAGCGAGCTCTATGAGATGCGGAACAAGTTCGAACAGGAAAAAGACGAAAAAAACCGTACGCTTCAGAAGTTCGAACAGCGGCTTCTCCAGAAGGAGGAGAATCTCGATAAACGCATCCTGACGCTGGAAAAAAGAGAGCGGGAACTTGTCGAGACAGAGCGAAAGGTCGATGACAAAGAAAAGGAGCTCCGGGAACGGGTTCGGGAAGTGGAAGCGATGAAACAGCGGGAAATGGAAGAGCTCAGCGCCATCGCGTCCCTCACTGAGGAAGAGGCCCGGGAGATCTTCCTGGAAAAGGTGGCCTGCGATTCCCGTGAAGAAGCGGAACATCTGGCTAAGCGTGTCAAGGAAGAGATCCTCGAAAAAGCGGATGAAGAAGCCACAAAGATCATCGTTGAAGCGATCCAGCGGACGGCAGTGGATACAGTGACCGACCATACCGTCTCTGTTGTGGCCCTGCCCAGCGATGAGATGAAGGGGCGGATCATCGGACGCGAGGGAAGGAACATCCGGACCCTGCAGCGTGTCACCGGCGTGGACATCATCATCGATGATACGCCGGAAGCGGTGACCCTCTCCTGTTTTGACCCCATAAGGAGGGAAATAGCCCGCCAGTCTTTGGAAAAGCTTGTCGTCGATGGAAGGATCCATCCCGGAAGGATAGAGGATATCGTCCAGAAGAGCCGGAAGGAAGTGGACAAGAAGATCAGGGAAGAGGGAGAAAAGACAATCATCGACCTCAATATTCCCCATGTCCATAAAGAAGTGGTAAAACTTCTCGGAAGGCTTCAATACCGGACCAGTTACGGGCAGAATGTTTTGAACCACAGCAAGGAAGTCGCCATTGTCATGGGCGTGATGGCCGGAGAACTCGGCTTGAACGTCGCCCTGGCTAAAAGAATCGGGCTTCTCCATGATATCGGGAAAGCCGTGGATTTTGAGATGGAAGGGACTCATGCCCAGATCGGAAGCGACCTGGCGAAAAAGTATGGCGAAAAGCCCGTGGTCGTCAACGCCATCGGAGCCCATCATGGTGAGATCGAACCGGAATCGGTCTTTGCCGTCCTCCTCATGGCAGCTGATGCTATCTCAGCCGCCCGTCCCGGAGCCCGGAGGGAAAGCATCGAATCTTATATCAAAAGACTTGAAAAGCTTGAAGGGATCGCCCAGGGGTTCAAAGGAGTGGAAAAAGCTTATGCCATTCAGGCCGGCCGGGAGATACGTATTATTATCTCACCCGACGATGTGGATGATATGAATGCCTCAAAGATGGCCCGGGAGATCGCCCAGAAGATCGAAGGAGAGCTGGATTATCCCGGGATGATCAAAGTCAATGTCATCCGGGAAAAAAGATATATAGAATATGCCAAATAGACCTTTTAAGACTCTTTTCGTGGGAGATGTCTATGCAGGCCCCGGCCGGGAGGCCTTCCGCGCCCTGACTCCGATCCTTATCCGGGAACATGAGATCGATCTGGTCATCGTCAACGGGGAGAATCTCGCGGGCGGAACAGGATTGACCAGAAAGACAGCGGATGAGCTTTTTGAAGCGGGAGCGTCCTGCATTACATCGGGGAACCATGTCTGGCGCCAGAAGGAGGCCTTCGATGTCCTGGAGGAAGACAAGCGGGTCCTGCGTCCGGCCAATTACCCAACGGGGGCTCCGGGGCGGGATTTTGTCCGTCTGCGGATACGGGGCTGTGAGGTGGCTGTCTTTAATCTTCTGGGAAGGGTCTTCATGGAGCCTGTGGATTCCCCCTTTCAGAAAGCGCTTTCGGTTTTAAATGAGATCGGGACAGAGACGAAACTGATCTTCTGTGATTTTCATGCGGAAGCTACCTCGGAAAAGATGGCCATGGGCTGGTTTCTTGCAGGCAAGGTCACGGCTCTCATAGGGACTCATACCCATATCCCCACCAGCGACGAAAGGATTCTGGAAGGACATACGGCCTACCTTACCGATGCAGGGATGACAGGGAGTTATCATTCTGTGATCGGTGTGGACAAGGAGGTCATCCTAAAACGCTTTGTAACGAATCTTCCTGAACGCTTCAGGGAAGCCGGGGAAGATGTCTGGTATAACGGGGCGGTGATCGCAGCTGATCCCGTGACCGGGAAGGCCCTTTCGATCAAACGGATCCAATACAGGGGGGTGGAGAAAAATGGCTACTTTGTTAGAGGGGAAGAAGCTGGCCAAACAGATCAATACTGAGACCGCTGATTATGCTTCGCAGCACGACTTGACCCTGGCCGTCATCCAGGTAGGGGATGACCCGGCTTCCGGGGCTTACAGGGAAGCAAAAAAAAGGCAGGCCCACCGCATGGGTATCGTCTTTGAGGAGTATCTCTTCGATACCTTCGTCCCGGCCCGTGAGATCGAATCTCTGATCCGCCGGCTGAACAGCCGGGAGGAGATCACGGGGATCTTTATAGAGCAGCCCCTTCCCCGTGGATACGATATTCTGGCTCTTCCGGAGCTTGTGGATCCGGTAAAGGATATCGACGGTGTAACAACCGCAAACGGAGCTAATCTCTATTTCAACCGCCCCGGGCTATTCCCGGCTACAGCAGAAGCGCTCCTGGAGATCCTTGATTTTTACGGCATAGATCCCAAGGGGAAAGAAGCTGTCATCGTCGGGCGCAGCAATATTGTGGGAAAACCTGCAGCTCTTCTTCTTCTCCATAGACATGCCACGGTGACGATCTGTCATTCCCGGACCCGTTCCCTGGAAGAGGTGGTGAGGCGGGGAGACATCGTCATCGCTGCTGTGGGAAAGGCCGAGCTGCTCAAGGGAGATTTTTTTAAGGAGGGCGCTGTTGTCCTGGATGCAGGCTATAATATGAGCGACGGGAAGACAGCGGGAGATGTGGATTTTGAAGGGGCCTTCGAACGTGTTTCTGCCATTACACCCGTTCCGGGAGGGGTGGGGAGCGTCACCACGGCATCCCTTTTTCGTAATCTGGTAAAGGCCCATCAGCTGCAATATGGGACCTAAGACTTATACAGTATCGGAACTCAATGCCCTTATCGGGGACCTGCTGGAAGATTCTTTTCCCCAGGCCCTCTTTGTAGAGGGCGAGATCGGGGATTACAAAAAGAGCGCTTCCGGCCATGTCTATTTTACTTTGCTGGATCAGAAAAGCCAGATCCAATGTATTCTCTGGAGAAGCCGTGCCCGTCTCCTCCCCGAAGTAATAGACAACGGGACAGGGGTCATACTCAGGGGGAAACTGAATCTCTATCGTGAGGGGGGACGCTATTCCCTCATCGTCGATTATATCGAAGTGGCCGGCAAGGGGCTGAAAAGCCTCCGGCTGCGGGAGCTCAAGGAAAGACTTGAAAAGGAAGGGTTGTTCGATCAGGCGAGGAAACGTCCCCTTCCCTTTCTTCCAAGGACTGTGGGGGTGGTCACTTCGTCCGGAGGAGCCGCCTTACAGGATATCGTAAAAGTCATCAGGCGGCGTAACCCCCATGTTACGGTCCTTCTCTCGTCCTGCAGTGTCCAGGGCGAGGAGGCCCCTTCCACTATTATCAGCGCTTTGAAAAGACTGGCCTCCTTAAAAGAGGTGGATGTGATCATCTTGGGCAGGGGTGGAGGCAGCAGAGAAGACCTCTCAGCTTTTGACGATGAAGGTGTCGTCCGGGCGGTGGCTTCTTCTCCCTCGCCGGTGATCTCTGCTGTGGGCCATGAGATTGATATTTCCCTTACCGACCTGGCGGCTGATTTCAGGGCCGAGACCCCTTCAGCTGCTGCAGAACTCGCGGTCAAAAGCTGTTCGGAGCTTGAGCAGGAGCGCCTCAAAAGGGAGGTCTCACTGATCAAAGCCATACAAGCCCGTATCTCCGGGGAAAAAGAGGACAGGACCCATCTGACACGGCGCCTGCTCAGGAGGTCCCCGGACTCTGTTTTAAATGCTCTCTTTCTCCGGACGGACGAGCTGGCCGCCCGGCTTCCGAAACGGGTCTTGCGGGCTGGTGAAGAGATGAGAAAGAAAAAGGAGTCTCTGGAAAAGTCCCTTGAAGTTCTGCCCGAAGACCTTCTTTTCCGTAAGAAGCAGGAGAACGGAATCCTCAGGGCCCATCTGGGAAGAGTAGCCCCGATAACACGGTGTCAGAAAGCGGTTTCGGACAAAGAACGGCTGCGGGCCGGGATGGAAGAACAGCTCATGTTTTTAATGAATAGAAAAAAGAATGACTTTATGGATATCAGAAGCCGGCTCCAGGGCTCCAGTCCCCTTGACCCCCTGCAGCGCGGCTATGTCATTGTCCGTAAAGAGGGGGAGCTTGTCCCGGATCCTTCTCTTCTCTCTCCGGAAGACTCGGTGGAGCTCGAGTGGAAGAGAGGGAGGGCCCAGGCCAGGATCACAGAAGTCTCTCCCGGAAAGGATGAACATGGATCCCTATGAAATGAAGATGGCCCGTCTGGAGGAGATCGTCGAACGCCTGGAAGAGCGGGACATCCCCCTGGGCGAGGCGTTGGCTCTCTTTGAGGAGGGGGTCGGCCTTGTCAGGGAGCTCGACACTATCCTCCACGGAGCCGAAGGAAAGATCCGTGAGCTCATGGACGACCTCAGGCTCAGAGACCTGGAGACAGGCAGTGCGGACGAATCCCGATAAGAGAGTGTCTTTGTGAAGATCGCCGTATCCGCGGCCTTCGGGCTGGAGAAGGTCGTATCAGGAGAACTCTTCGCTCTGGGGCTGGAAAAGAGCGGAGGAGAAGACGGCCTTGTCTTCTTTGACGGAGACCAGAGAGCTTTAGCCACTGCCAACATCATGCTGCGTTCAGCAGACAGGGTCTCCCTGGTTTTGAAAGAGTTTGCGGCCTTAAAGTTCGAAGACGTCTTTCAAGCGGTCCGGGCTGTCCCCTGGGAGGAATATCTTAAAAAGGAGACAAAGATCATCGTCCAGGTTAAAAGCGTCAGATCCCGTCTCTCTTCAGAGCCGGCTCTGCAATCCGTGGCCAAAAAAGCTGTTGTGGACAGCCTGCTCTCCCGTCTGAAGGGGGCGACTTTACCGGAATCGGGATTCCCGGCAAGGATTTTCCTCAGGATCCACAAAGACCGGGCCCGCCTTTTCCTTAACACCTCGGGAGATGGGCTTCATAAAAGGAATTATGCTTTCAAAAGGAGCCGGGCTCCCCTGCGGGAGACTCTCGCTGCTGCCCTGGTCCTTCTCAGCCGTTGGAAGGGACGCGACTTTTTCGTGGATCCCTTTTGCGGGGGCGGTACTATTCCCATAGAGGCGGCCATGATCATGAATAATATTTATCCTGCAATAAAGCGCCGCTTTGATGCGGAATACTGGCCCTCAGCTTCAAAAGAAGCCTGGGAATCGGCACGGCAGGAGGCTTCAAGCCGGGAGAAGGAGTGCGGATGCTTTATCCTGGGCCGGGATATCGATCCGGAGATGACAGCTCTGTCCGTGGAGTGTGCCAAAAGAGCCGGAGTTGAGAAGCTGATCCGTTTTGAAACGGGAGATGCATGCACATCGGCCCTTCCCGGGGAGAGCGGGCTCCTGGTCACCAACCCCCCTTACGGCGAACGTCTTTTAGGAGAGAGCGAAACGGCGGCTCTGATGGGTTCTCTGGGGAAGGCCCTCTCCGGCTATCCCGGGTGGGATATCTCTCTTCTGACGGCATTCCCGGGTTTTGAACAGGTGTTCGGGCGCAAGGCGGATAAAAACAGAAAACTCTATAACGGAGCATTGAAGACTTATCTCTATCAATATTACGGAGAAAAAGATGGATGAGAGATGGCTGGCTATCATCAATCCCCATGCGGGAGGTGACCGGGGCCTGAGACATTGGGACAGGATCGAGCGTCTTCTCATGGAGGAGGGTGTGGAAACAGTCCCCCTCTTCACAGGGTACAGGATGCATGCGGCGGAGATCTGTAAAAAAGCCGTCGGAGAGGGATGGCGGCGTATCCTTGCCGTGGGAGGAGACGGGACACTCAATGAAGTCGTCAACGGCCTCTTTTCCCAGACGGAGGTCTCTCCCTGGGACGTGACCGTGGGGCTCTTTCAGGTGGGGACCGGAAATGACTGGGCCAGGACCATGGAATATCCTTCATCGTATGAAGAGATGGCGCGCTGTCTGGCCCGGAAAGAGACCTTCCTTCAGGATGTCGGGGTCGTGGTCTCGGGAAAAGAGAAAAAGAAAGCGAGAGTCTTTGTCAATGTAGCGGGCTTCGGATTTGACGCCTGGGTGGCCGAGAAGACTAACCGGGCCAAAGACAGGGGAAAGGGAGGACGCTTATCCTATTTGTTAAATATGCTCAAAGGGCTCGCTGCCTACAAGGCTTCCCGGGTCACCTTGTCCCTGGAGGGTTCAGTCAGAGATGTGGACCTTTTCAGCCTGGGAGTGGGAATCGGCAAATACAACGGCGGCGGGATCAAACAGCTCCCTCAGGCAGTCATGGATGACGGCCTTTTTGATATTGTCCTCTATAAGAAGATGTCTCTCTGGCAGATGTTTTCCAGCCTGAAGCAGTTGTATCAAGGCAGGCTTGAACATCACCCCAAAGTGGAATACCATAAAACCGACAGAGTCATGATCAGAGAGGCGGGTAACCTTTTTTGCGAATGCGACGGAGAATCTGTGGGATACGGGCCTTTTGCCATCAGGATGGTCCCCAAAGCCTTGAGGATCGTAAAGGCCAGTGCGAAAGGAGGGGAATGAACGTTTCGTCTGAGATGGATAAGTTTGCCCGAAAGCTGGAAAGTTATCTTGATGAGATCCTTCCGAAAGAGGAGCATTTCCCCCGGGAGTTTCACCGGGCTATCCGCTACAGTCTGTTTGTGGGGGGAAAAAGGCTGCGCCCCTTTCTGCTGGAAGCGGTCTATTCTCTCTTCAGAAAAGAGAGTGAAAGGGTCCTCCCCTTTGCAGCAGCTCTGGAGATGGTCCACACATACTCCCTGATCCATGATGATCTTCCCTGCATGGACAATGACGCTATCAGGCGGGGAAAGCCCACAAACCATATGGTCTTCGGGGAGGCCAAGGCTATGCTTGCGGGAGATTCGCTTCTGACTTATGCCTTCGAGCTCATGGCATCCCGGTCTGATTTTGAGCCCTCGGTGACACTCGAGGCGATAACCCTTCTGGCCGGGGCGGCCGGGTTCAGAGGAATGGCCGGGGGGCAGTTTGTGGATATCGATTCGGAAGGAAAAGAGATGACTCAGCCTCTCCTGGAGTATATCCATACACACAAAACAGGAGAGATGATCAGGGCCGCCTGTCTCATGGGAGCATTGTTAGCCTCAGCTCCGGACAAGGAAAAGGAAGCTGTCAACGAATACGGAAAATGGCTTGGGCTGGCTTTTCAGATCCGGGATGATATCCTTGATTGCACAGGAACGGCCCGTCAGCTGGGTAAAAGCCCGGGAAAAGACAAAAAATCGGGGAAAGCAACATATCCGGCCCTTTTCGGCCTGGA
>OBLN01000820.1_pt1 | contig 11062 bp, 12 predicted proteins | sample 1519301 | NCBI WGS metagenome assembly OBLN01 (sample SAMEA2452533, study PRJEB22499) | sediment metagenome | reverse complement strand
CTATTGATCTGCAGCCGTGTCATTGAGTGCTGGGCTGACCCCTACTCGAAGCCGAGGCGGAAGGCCTGGAGGTTTTCGTTCAGGGCTTTGGACGGGACAGTCTCTTTGATGATGGCTTCGATCTCTTCAGGGCCGGCCATGTCACAATGGCGGGCCATGGCACCCAGCATGATGATATTGGCAAAGAGGGGGCGCTTGAAGTTGTCGATGGAGAGGCGGGTCGCCGGAACGCCGATGCGCGTCTTCCCGATATTTTCCGACAGCTCGAAGACTGAGTTGTCATAAAGGACCACGGCGGATTCACTGACTTTCGGAGCAAAGAGCTTGACGCCCATCTCGGCCATGACCACAAAGATATCCGCATGCTCCACATGGGGGAAATCGACAAACTCTTCAGAGAGGACCACTTCAGCCCGGGTAGCTGTCCCCCGGGATTCTGATCCGTAAGACTGGGACTGAGCGGCGAAATAGCCTTTCAATATCCCGGCCCTGGCCAGGATATTGGCTGAAAGGATGACTCCCTGCCCGCCGATGCCTGCAAACATTATTTCTTTCATGATGCGCTCCCTTCGTAATTAGAATTTGCCCACCATGATCTTGTCATCATGGTACTCGCCGTTAAAGAGGACACTTTCTTCTTTCATCCATTGGATCATCTTCGCCGGGTCCCTCAAGTCATTACGTCTTCCGTACTGGACGGGGCAGCCGGTGATGATATCAAAGAAAGCGAACTCGTCTCGTTGAAGGGCGTCTTTGAAGGCTTTTTTCATCTGCATGGCATGAAAAGCTGTAAAGCGGTAGACATGTTCTCCTCCGGCTCCTTTGACCAGCTTCACAAGGTCAAAGGGAAGATAATCGTTTCCCAGGGGAGTGGTCATGGTCCTGGCCCCTACAGGGGTCGTGGCAGAAGCCTGCCCGCCTGTCATCCCGTAGATATTGTTGTTTCCGCAGATGACCGTGATGGGAATACGGCGACGGGCGGCGTGAATGAGGTGATTCCCGCCTATGGTAGTCAGGTCTCCGTCACCGCTGATCACGACGACTTTCAGTTTGGGATTAGCCATTTTAACACCGATGGCAAAAGGAATCGCCCGTCCGTGGGTGGTGTGAAGGGTATCCGTATTCATATGAGGAGAAGCGATCCAGCCTCCGCAGCCTATTCCGGAGACCAAAACCAGATTATCCTGGTCGTAATCCAGCTCTCCGAGCGCTGATACAAAGGCGTTGAGAAGGATCCCGTGTCCGCACCCCGGACAGAAAGTAGAGGGAAAGACATTTTCCCGGATATATTTCAAATATTCCTGTTTCATTTCTCTTCTCCTTCTTCCATGACCTTCAGAATGGATTCCGGTGTAATGACTTCTCCGTCAGCCCTGTTGACACCGATGACAGGTTTCCCCGCCGTAAAGCGCTCCACTTCTCCGCGAAGCTGGCCGTAGTTCATCTCAGGAACGATGATACGCCCGGCCCGGGCAGCCAGCGCGGCGAATCTCTCTGTGGGCATGGGCCAGACTGTCTTCAGCCGGAGAAGGCCGGCTTTCATCCCTTTTTTACGAGCCTCTTTCACAGCTTTCAGAGCCGCACGAGCCGCAAATCCGAAGGAAATAAGAACCGTATCGGCATCTTCAGTGAAATACTCTTCATACTCGACGATCTCTTTTTTATGATTTTCAATCTTGTCCCGAAGATGGTTCAGAAGGTTTTCCTGAGTCAGACGGTCCTGGGTCTTCCGGTATCCGTCGGGATTATGGGTGGAGCCGGTCACAAGCAGCCTGCGGCCCGTCCCGAATCGGGGCATGGGAGGAACCGCATCCAGGGGTTCTTTCCCTCCGAAGGGAGAACCCTCTCCCTCTTCCACGCGGTTGATCACCTCCACTGTCTCGGGGACGGAGACGACTTCTCTCAAGTGTCCCGTGGCCTCTTCCATGAGAATGATCACCGGTGTCCTGAACTGTTCGGCCAGGTTGAAGGCCCGGATAGTCTCGTAAAAAGCTTCTTCCACACTCCAGGGAGAAAGCGCGATGATGGTGTGCTCTCCGTGGGTTCCCCAGCGGGCCTGCATGAGGTCCCCCTGGGCTGTCCGTGTGGCTTGGCCCGTAGAAGGCCCCACACGCTGGACATCCACGACCACACAAGGCGTCTCAGTCATGATGGCATATCCCAGGTTTTCCATCTTCAGTGAAAATCCCGGGCCCGACGTCGCCGTCATGCTTTTAGCTCCGGTCCAGGCAGCGCCCACGATGGCGCCCATGGAGGCGATCTCGTCTTCCATCTGGATAAAGACGCGTTTCTCTTCTTCAAATCTCTTCACAATGGTCTCCATGATCTCGCTGGCCGGGGTGATGGGGTATCCTGCAAAAAAAGAACATCCGGCGGCGACAGCCCCTTCAGCGCAGGCTTCATCCCCCTGCATAAAATACTTCCCCGGCTTCAAATGGGTCTTTACTTTTTCCTTTGGCATATGTCTGCTCCCTTCCTGAGAGGTTTACTCATCCTCTTTTTCAACGGTGATAGCCAGATCGGGACAATGGTCCGCACACATCTGACAGCCGATGCAGTCTTCGGGACGGACGGCTTTGCTCACGATGATTCCGCGGTCATCGATCAACCCCGCCTTTTCAAATACATTTTTCGGGCAGAGGGATATGCAGATATAGCATCCCTTACACCAATTCTCTCTGACAATGACTTTATATGCCATAAGCCCCTCTCTTTCGCTAGACGATTTGATCTTCTTGAAGCGCTTGTATCTCGCTTGCGCTATAACCCAGTTCTTTCAGGATCTCTTCTGTATGCTGGCCGAGAAGCGGCGGGGCCATCTCATAGGAGACCGGGGTCTCACTCATCTTGATGGGACTGCCCACAAGCTTCACTTCACCCGCTGTGGGATGAGGCATCTTCACCAGCATCTCCCGGTGCAAAACCTGAGGATCGGCGAAAACTTCATCCACTTCGTTGATGGGCCCGCCCGGGACGGCAAACTCCTCCATGAGGTCCAGCCACTCTTCCCGTGTTTTGAGCATCATCTCCTCCTGGATCAGGGGAATCAGGATCTCTCTGTTTTTAACACGATCCTTATTGATATGAAAACGCGGGTCTTCAGCCCATTCCTCTTTATGAAGCATCCGGCAGAAATCCTTCCACTGTTTTTCCGATCCCACTCCGACGATGAGATATCCGTCCTTTACTTTGAAGACCTGATAAGGGACGATGGTGGCATGCTGGTTCCCATACCTTTTGGGACGGTTCCCGGAGACAAGATAACTTGAGGCGACATTCACCAGCCAGGAGACCTGGCTGTCCAGGAGGGCCACATCCACCATCTGCCCTTCGCCGGTCTTTTCCCGCTGTCTGAGAGCGGAGAGGATCCCAATAACAAGATAAAGAGCCGAGGTCACGTCGACGATGGCCACTCCCACTTTCATGGGCTCTCCCTCGGGTTCTCCGGTGATACTCATGATCCCGCCCATCCCCTGGGCCACCACGTCAAAGCCGCTCTTTTCTGCATAGGGCCCTGAAGTCCCGAACCCTGTAATGAGCCCATAGATGATCTTCGGGTTGATGGCTTTGAGATCCTCATAGGTCAGTTTCTGTTTTTTCAAACTGTCGATACGCAGGTTCAGAAGGACGATATCCGCCCATTTCACCAACCGCTCCAGGACTTCGCGCCCTTTGGTAAAATCCAGTGTAATGCTCCGTTTGTTCCGGTTGGCGCACAGATAATAGGCTGCTTCACCGCCTGCAAAGGGCGGGCCCCAGCCCCGCGTCGTATCCCCGCCATGGGGGAACTCCACCTTGATGACTTCAGCCCCCAGGTCACCCAAAACCTGTCCGGCAAAGGGGCCGGCCAGAACACGGGAGAGGTCGAGGACTTTGATACCTTCCAGCGAACGGTTATGCATGGGCTACTCCTTTGTTTTTTGTTAAGAGTGTTCCCACGATCAGGGACAGAAGACTGAAAAAGAGCGCAATATAGACCTTATCCACACTCAGGCCGATGGCTTCCGTTATTTTACTTTTGAAAATCACGTAGAGAATTATTCCCACAGTTGAAGAAATAAAAGCAGCATTGGCTGCCTGGGCTGTCACAATAGGCTTCCCTGTTTTTTTATTCGTCATATAGACCCCCACAAGGACCACAATCGCCGCAGCCCCGCGTATTCCGTATGTGAGATAGGCAATATCCAGGATCCCGCCTTTGATAAAAATGGCCATGGGAATCACCGCAAGACCCACGGCTACTGTCATCCGTCTGGATGTCTTTAACAACGTCTTGTCATCGGCATCGGGATTGATCACATTATGATAAAAATCCTTAACAACAATAGTACTGACAGCAAACATTACCGGGGCCACTGTTGACAAAATAGCCGCCAATATGCCTGCTGCTGCTAAACCGCTGAGCCAGGGCGGTAAAAACTCTCCGTTCATCAAAAGATAGGGAAGAGCTTCTTTGGCCCGCTCCGGAGGGAGGACTCCGAAAAAACCTGCCCGAACTGCCATTCCCATGGTCGCCACAAATACCCCTAACGGAGCAATGAGAAAGGCGCTCATAATAGCTCCCTTTTTAGCTGTATTGATATCTTTGGCTGCGAAGACCGGCTGGATAGACGCCTGAGAGGCAAAACCGGCCAGGATACCCCCTAAGAGCCAGGCAAAAACAGTTCCTAATCCCAGGGAAAAGGGGTTCTTAAAGTTCGACGCCACGGCCTTGCCGGCTTCCAACGCTGCCTCCGGCGAGGCTCCGGCGGTCAGATTCTCCAAAAAGGTTTGTTTTTCTAAAACAGCAAAGAGGTTGCCGTAACCACCGACTTTGACCATAACCAGTATATAGACCGTGATAATCGTTGTAAAAAGGAGGATAATGTGGATCATATTTGTCAATGCAATAGATTTCATCCCTCCTTCATACACGTAGAGGATCACAAAAATACCCGAAACGATAATAGCAATGTTAAATGGCGTGAAAAAGGCTTCTCCACCTCCGAAAATAGCAGAGAGAAACTGGCCCGCATGGGTGAGGATTCCGCCGAAAAGCTGAGAAAAGAGACTGCCTATAGCCTGCAGCTGGAGATACGACAGAACAACAAAGGCGATTAGAAATGCGAAAGAAGAGATGACACGGACTTTTTTATTGAACAAATTTTGAATCATTTCACCTACGGTATGGACCTGGTGCCGCCGGTAGACAGCAGCCAGAGTCAACCCGAACAAAAACATCCCCGTAGCTGTTGAGATGTGCTCATGCCTCCAAGCCATTGGCCCACAACGGAAACAGTCACCAACGCCAAACCCATATTCCGCCCTGCAATGAGAAAATCAGATGCTGATTTGGAGAAGCGTTTTGAAAGATGTCCCACCACCACAAGAAGCAGGAAATAGGCGACAATGACAAAAAACTGAACCCAATGCATAACTAACCCCCGCATTTCTCCACAATGGCCCGGGCTGCTTTTTTTGCCTCTCCCATGGCCAGGATAACCGTGGCAGCGCCGCTGACAATATCCCCGGCAGCCCACACCCTATCCTTAGTGGTCATTAAGTTATCATCCACGATCAAACGCCCTTTTTTATCAAATTCCAGCCCTTCGACATTCTCTCTGATGATCTTGTTGGGGCTCTGCCCGATGGCTTCCACCACCATATCTGTCTTGATCTCAAAGTCCTCTCCCGTCGAGGCTATGCGGCTTCGCCCGTCATCGGCCACGCCGGTGACCTTCATTTTTTCCACACGGATACCTCTCACGCGCCCTTCCTCATCCAGGAGGATCTCCACAGGGTTGGTCAACGTCTTAAAGACGATCCCCTCCTCTTTGGCATGCTCCATCTCTTCCTGACGGGCCGGCATGTCCTTTTCTTCCCGGCGGTAGCAGATCGTCACCTGGGCTCCTAATCTGCGGGAGACACGGGCCGCATCCATGGCCACATTTCCGCCGCCGATGACTACCACATGTTCTCCCAGGATCACCGGGGTATCATATTCAGGGAATCGGCCGGCTTTCATCAGGTTGACCCTTGTCAGTAATTCATTGGCCAGAAGGACGCCGATCCCGTTCTCTCCGGGGATCCCCAGATAACCGGGCAAACCGGCCCCCGTGGCGATCAGGACGGCATCATTTTCCTGCAGGAGCTCATCGATGGTCAGGGTCTTCCCGATAAGAAAACTTGTCAGAAACTCCACCCCCATCTTTTTCAAAGTCTCGATCTCGGAATCAATGACCTCATCGGGGAGACGGAACCCGGGAATACCGTATTTCAAGACACCGCCCAGCTCATGAAGGGCTTCATATACAGTGACACGGAAACCCGCCCGGCGCAATTCAAAGGCCGCGGTGAGTCCTCCGGGGCCGGAACCCACCACTGCAGCCCGGCGGCCGTTTTCCCTGATATCCGGCAGTTTTTCATCGGCGTAGTTATCGGCCAGGAAACGTTCAAGAGCTCCGATATTGATGGCTTTCCCCTTTTTCCCCAGGACACATTCAGCTTCACATTGATTCTCCTGGGGACAGACCCGACCGCAGATAGCCGGGAGGAGGTTATACTCTTTGATGATGTGGATCCCCTTTTGAAAATCTTCTTCCTGAACGGCCTTGATAAATCCGGGGATGTCGATCCCCACGGGACAGCCTTTGATACAGGCTCCGCAGAGAACACAGCGGGAGGCTTCCAGAAGAGCTTCTTCCCGGGTGAATCCCAGGCTCACTTCATAAAAATCATGGATGCGCTCTTCAGCCGGCCTCATCCGTGGAGTGATACGCTCCTGTCCCTTCACTCGGCCCCCTTGCTTTTTTGTCTTTCTTTATACTGGCTCAAAGCCCTGCATTCGTGTTTTTCATACTGGCGGGAACGGATCATGAGATCGTGGAAATTGACTTTGAACCCGTCAAAGACAGGCCCGTCGACACAGGCGAACTTCACTTCTCCGTCATACTCAAAACGGCAGCCGCCGCACATCCCTGTCCCGTCCACCATGATAGGGTTCAGGCTCACGAAAGTAGGCAGCCCTATGGCTTTGTTCTTTTCCACCACGGCTTTCATCATCACCAGAGGCCCGATGGCCACACAGGCGTCATAACTTTCGCCTTCGCTGAAGAGAGCATCCATGCAGTCGGTGACAAAACCTTTCCGCCCCAGAGAGCCGTCATCGGTACAGAGCTCCAATCGGACGGCTGCTGCTTCCATCTCTTTTTGAAGGATCAGATGCCGGGCGTCTTTGGCTCCGAGTATCACATGGCTCTCATACTTGAAATCTTTTACTTTGGGATAGAGAGGCGCGATTCCCAAACCTCCCCCTACGAAAAGGACTTTTTCAGCTTTTTGCGGAAGATGAAAAGGCTCTCCCAGGGGGCCTAAGAGGTCAAGAAGCCGGTCTCCCTCGTTCAATTCATTCATAAGCCGGCTTGTAAGCCCCACAGCCTGGACCACAAGGCGGATCGTCCCTTGTTGAGGATCGGCATCCACAATGGTCAGAGGGATACGTTCTCCCTTTTCGTGAACACGGACAATGACAAACTGTCCCGGCTCATAGTGGCGTGCGATCTCCGGATGCTCCACGATGAAAGAGCAGACATCATCGGACAGCTTTTCTTTAAAAAGAATCGTATTTCTCATAGCGGTATGATACCCGGAGAGGGGTTATTGTCAATTAAAACCTCTTGGTCACGCAGGAGAATCTTTGTCTGAACCGTCTTTTTTAAAGCGTTTTTTCAAAACAGCAAAAAGATTGTCAGCTCCGGGAGGACGCAGGATCGCAAGAGCTATAAAATAGACCACTACCCCCGCCAAGACCGGGATCAGGACTCCGAACAGGCGTTCGATGAATGAGTTCCCTTCAAAAAAGCGCCCGGCCCGGATCACGGCAAAATACATCACGGCCGCCGCTGCAAGAGCTTTGATCAGAGTCTCGGCGCATTTGCGCCATTCCACGGGGAAATATTTCCTGTTTACAATGACCAGAAGAACAGTGATATTGGCCAGCGCTGCAATCGAAGAGGCCAGCGCCAGTCCCGCTGCACCCATAAACTGCATGAGGATAAGGTTCAATACGATATTGAGCCCCATGGCCGCCATCCCCACCTTGAAGGGGATATGGATCTCTTCCGATGCATAGAAGAGGGTGGAGACGATACGCACTCCGAAAAAGCCGATGATCCCGATGATATAGAACTGAAGGACATGGACCACCGCCATGGTATCGGCTGCGGAAAAATTTTTGTATTGATAGAGGAAGGTGACAAAGTCGTGCCGGATGGCGAAAAGGCCTACTGAGACAGGAACCCCGATGAGCAGGATAAAGTGAACAAGGCGTCTGAAAACAGACGCCGACTGGACCGTATCTTTTTTCTTCACCGAAGCGCTTAAAGAAGGAAGGGCCGTATTGAAGACACGGATCACAGCAATGGTCCCCGGGGAGATGAACGAGGCCAGAAGCGTATCCACCATGATGTTGATGTGGACCACCGCCATACTCCCTATGGCGGGAAGCATCATCTTAAAGATGCGGGAGATCCCCTCGCCTTTGGGATTGAACCTGAAGCGGTAATGGAAGTCGTATTTTTTACGGATATAGATGAACTGATAGAAAAAGATAAGAAAACCGCCATAGATATAGGCATAGGCCACCTGATACCCCAAGGCATAGACGTGGGCCACCCGGCTTCCGAAAAAGAGCAGGACGCCGATAAAGAGAATATTCAGGACCAGGGAGTTGGAGGCGGGGATGACAAAATTCCGGTTGGCGTTCATCAAGCCCATGAAGAGCGCCATCATGGAGATAAAGAACATGAAGGGAAGGGTAATACGCGCCAGGGAGACGGCATAATTGAAATCTTCGGGGGAGGAGCTCTTGAGCCCTGCCGCCTGGAGAAAGATGATCACCGGCATGATCAGCCACCCGATGGCGATGATCACCAAAATCAGGCTCCCGATCACATTGATGACATTGGAGATAAAGCCGTCGGTCTTTTCTTTATCCCCTTCCTGGGCATAAGAGGTGTAGACCGGGACGAAGAAAGCGTCCAGGGCCGATTCCCCCAGGATCCTCCTGAACATGTAGGGGATCTGGATAGCCACCTGAAGGGCTGACGCGGCTCCCGTAGTCCCGAAAAAGGAGGCGATAAAGATATTCCGGACCATGCCGAATATACGGCTGAGAAAGATCATAATGGAGACATGAAAAGCGGACCGGAACATCCGCGGCTTTTTTGTGTTCACCGGTTTATTGTACCACAGGAGAGAAGAGAGATAAACAGAATTTAAACTTTACGTAATCAGAAAGAGGCCCAGGGCGGCAAAAAGCAGCCCCATAGCGATTTTGACAGGAACCATGCTTTTTGAAAAAAAGGAGCGGAAGAGATCCTCTTTGACCCCGTAATAGGCCAACACTCCCACCATGACCAGGGGAAAGATGAAGAAAAGATTGTAGAGGGTGAGATAGTACAACCCGCCTGCTTTCCCCTCTTTGATAAGAAGAGCAATCACCGGCAGATAGATCTGCCCCGTACAGGCCAGTTCGATGCAGGAGACCACAAGGCCTGATACAAACGCTCCAGGGAAAAGCAAACGTGCCCGGCTGTTTTTTATGATCAGGGCATTGATGGACTTTTTCCACTTGTCCCGAAGGCGAAGGGTTAGACTTTTCTTATGAATGCAGCGGAAAGCATCATAGAAAGACCATACCGCCAGGCCGAAAAGGAGTAGAGAGAGGATCAGGTGAAAGCCGGTTCTGAATACTTCCCGGGAGGGAAGCGCAGACAACAGCGAACGCAATCCCAGCCCCATGGCAAAGTACGCAACGAAAACACCGAGACAGAATCCGCCCGCCACAGCGGGGATGGCTGCTTTTCTGCGAGTAGCCAGAAGATAGAGGATAAGAAAAATGATCGCCGCAAAGGCACAGGGGTTCAATCCGTCAATCAGCCCGGCTGCAGCCACAGAGAAACTTGTCAACTCGAAACCGGACCTGTCTGTGCTTTTTTCTTCATTTTCTCTCTCAACCGCGCCTTCTTCAAAAAACGCTTTCAAAGATACTGGTATATCCTTCCCCTGATAGAGGCGATACCCGACGATTTCCAAAACAGGGATCTCCCTTATGGTGACCCGGTACTTTTCCTCCAGGGCCTTGATCTCTTGCATCGCCTTTTCATCAAAAAGAGACCTCTTTTCAAGAGAAAAACGATATTCCCGCACCAGGTTTTTCAGCTTTTCTTCAACTTCATGGCATGTCGCACAGGAAGGATCCGTAAAAAAGCGGAGTTGTAGGCGTGGTCCACCCCAAAGCCCTGCAGCAGTGAAAAGAAGCAGGCAGACTATCAAAAGAGATCTCTTCACGTGTATTATTCTCCAAAGAGGCGGACCAGGTAGTCGATGAATAGAGTCGTGGTATTCACAGAGCTGACGTCATTTCCCAGATAAGAGGCCAGTATCTTCCCGGTCTCTGTTTCGATGACAAAGGCCGAGGGCCCCACATCGATCTCACTCTCCTCGATCCAGGATAGCGACTCTCCATAATAATAGGGAACATGAAACCGAAAATTTTTTTCCAGCCGTTCGGCATCCTCTTTCGTTGAGACAGGGTAGATGACTCGGAAGATCTCTGATTTTTTCGGAATGCGCGTCAGAGCTCCTAAAATGGCATCTATGCAAGCGTGGCAATTCATCTTCCCGATGACGATGACCACGGCCAGGGGCTTGCCCACATCTCCAACGCTAAAGGGCTTTCCATCGGGCCCGGTGATTCCCCCGGGGAGAGAGAAGACTTGTCCGTTCCACTCACTCAAGCGCATGGTATAGCCGACAACACCTTTCAGGTCCCTTTTCAGAACACCCTTCTGCTTCTTAAGTTGAAGGTTCTTTCTCACCAGAGACCCTGCGCCTATGAGGATTGCAAGACAGAGGACGGCGATGAGCCAATCACTCTTCTTCATTCTCTTTTCCCAGCCCCAGATCGGCTTCGCAGATGTGGAGGATGGTGGAAGTCTTGCCGTCGTCTACCGGTTCGGCGATGATCAATATCGAGTTTCCCTCTCCGGTGAAGGTTTCAGAAGAAGGGAATTTTCCTTTA
>OBLN01000819.1_pt1 | contig 11069 bp, 12 predicted proteins | sample 1519301 | NCBI WGS metagenome assembly OBLN01 (sample SAMEA2452533, study PRJEB22499) | sediment metagenome | reverse complement strand
AAAAGAGTGATGTCCTTGTACTAACAAAGGAAATCCTGGAGGGATATCCCAGTGTTTCAAGGATCAACGGAAGGCCGGTTACCCTAAATATCCTAAGGAATCTTACCGGAAGCCTAGTTGATATCTTCGGTCAGCATGAGCACCAATCACTTCTGGATACGGGGAAGCATATTTTAATAATTGACTCATTGCTGCCACAAGGAGGAAAGGCCTTGCTGGAGGAAATCAGGAAGGTGCACAGTGATTACAGGGACCTTATGAGAAAGCACAAGGAGCTGACATTGACCTCCCAGGAAAGGGAAAGGGAATTGGACCTGCTAAAATTTCAGATGGAGGAGATTGATGAGGCACATCTATCAGAGGAGGATGATGACAATATCGAGCAGGAGTTCAGAAGGCTTGACAATCTCAAGGAGACCATAGCAGAAGCCTATCAGGCCTTGTCTCTACTGGGGGATGATTTTGAAGGCTCGGGTGCCATCCAGATGATTGAAAAGGCCTCTCAGATGATCTTCCATTCAGGAAGGTATGACCAGTTCATCAAGGACAAGGGGGAAGGTTTGCAGGCACTCCTGTATGAGCTGCAAGACATCTACAGGGAAACAAGTGACTACATAGAGAATCTGGACATCGACCAGGAAAAGCTGTTTGAACTTAGGGAAAGACTGGATATTGTAAACTCCCTGAAGAAGAAGTATGGGACAAGGGTAAATGAAATCCTCACATACAGGGATGAAATCGGTTCAAGATACGACAGGCTCCTAAACATAGACAAGGAGCTCGAAAAGGTTGAAAAAGATCTGGTGAAGTACGGAGAGGGGCTAATGGAGAAGTCCCTCCAGCTGAGACAGATAAGAAGGGATGTTTCCGAGGCTCTGCAAAAGGACATGGAGAAGGAGCTTAATAGTCTGAATATGGGGAATGTCAGATTCAAGGTTGATTTCAAGAGCCTTGAAGAACCTGGTGAAAGAGGTATGGACAAGATTGAATTCCTGATTTCCACTAACCAGGGTGAGGAGCTGAAGCCCTTGTCAAAGATAATATCAGGTGGAGAGATGTCCAGAATAATGCTTGCATTCAAGGGAATTCTTGCAGATATGGACAATATGCCCACCCTGGTTTTCGACGAGATTGACACTGGAATCAGTGGAAGAACGGCCCAGGTGGTTGGAGAGAAGATCAGAAGGATATCAGGCGGACATCAGGTAATCTCAATATCCCATCTTCCGCAGATTGCAGCCCTTGCTGATACACACTTTGCAATTAGAAAGTCTTCGGATGAAAAGGGTACAATAACCAATGTGGAGCGACTGCAGGAAGATGAGAGAGTTGAAGAGCTTGCTAGACTGCTTGGGGGTGTGGAGGTAACTGAAACCACAATAAAGCACGCAAAAGAAATGCTTCAAATGTCAAATAGGATGAAGAAATAGAGCATTTATGCTATAATCTATGTATAAAAAGACCCAGTAATAATAATTAGGAGGATCTGTATGACTTACGAAGAGAAAACCATGAAGTGTGACAGGATATACGAGGGTAAGATTTTGAATCTTAGAATTGACACCGTGGAGCTTCCTGACAAGAAGTATTCAAAGAGGGAAATAGTTGAGCATCCAGGTGGCGTTGCCATTGTTGCACTTACAAAGGAGAACAGGATACTGTTGGTAAGGCAATACAGAAAGGCAACTGACAAGGTACTGCTTGAGCTGCCTGCCGGGAAGCTGGAGGTCAACGAGGAGCCCAAGGAAACTGCTCTCAGAGAGCTGAAGGAAGAGACGGGTTACACTGCAGACAAGCTGGAATATCTCCTTGAATGCTACACATCGCCAGGATTTTCCAGCGAAAAGATATATCTTTTCTACGGTGAGAATGTTGAACCAGGGGAACAAGAGCTTGAATCAGGGGAGTTCATAGATGTTGAGAGCTATACACTGGATGAGTTAAAAAAGCTTATTGACAGGGGAGAAATAATGGATGCCAAGACCATAATCGGAATTCAGCTCTTGGTTAATCGTCTATCCAAATAGAACAAATTTAATTAAAAAGGGGATAAAATATGTTAAGGGGAATAATGGATGAGTACACCAGGTATATAGTGAAACAGAAAAAACTTAGTAAGAACACTGTTGAAGCCTACATAAGCGATATCGAAAAATTCAGTGAGTTTATGGATGCTGCAGGAATAAATGATGTAGAAAGCGTCAATAATACACATGTAATAAGATACCTGCTGCAGCTTCAACGTGAAAGCAAATCCACATCCACTATTTCCAGGCATCTTGCGAGCATAAGATGTCTATTTGAGTATTTGATCAACAATGGAAAGGTAAAGGAAGACCCCACATTGAATCTAAAGCCACCAAAAAAAGAAAAGAAGATGCCTCAGATTTTAAGCGAGGAAGAGATAACAAAGCTTATGAGCCTTCCAGACCAGACCACCCAAAAGGGGTCAAGGGACAGAGCTCTACTGGAACTTCTCTATTCCTCCGGTTTGAGGGTATCTGAGATAAATTCCCTGAAAATTGGGGATGTCTTGCTTTCCAAGGGTACTATAGTATTATCAACCGATGATGGGATCAGAAAAGTACCTGTGGGATCAAAGGCAATTGGCAGCATCTCCCACTATATAAAGAATCACAGGGATCAGGACAGCAAGGATGCCCCACTATTTGTAAATTATAGCGGCAAGAAGCTGACAAGACAGGGACTATGGAAAATAATAAGAACCTATGCCGACAAGGTTTCCGGTAGCAATAACGTTACACCCCAAATACTCAGAAACTCTTTTGCAGCCCATATCCTTAGTCATGGTGCTGATATAAAGACAGTACAGGAGATCATGGGTCATACAGATATAGCTTCAACCCAGGTATATACAATGACTGAGAGGCATGAAAACACTGATGAGGTTTATAAGAGAGCTCACCCGCGAGCTTAGGAGGATTTAAGATGAGAGCTGTTGATATAATTGAAAAGAAGAAGCATGGAGAACATTTGAGCAGGGAAGAGATCGATTTCATGGTACAGGGGTACACCAGGGATGAAATCCCAGATTACCAGATGTCAGCCTTTCTCATGACAATATACTTCAATGGAATGGGTAAGGATGAGATTGCCCATTTGACAGAGAGCTTTGTAAATTCCGGTGAGCAGGTTGACCTTTCTCCCATAGAAGGAATAAAGGTAGACAAGCACTCCACGGGAGGTGTTGGAGACAAGATCAGTCTGATTGTCATACCTCTGGTTGCAAGTGCAGGGGTTCCCGTGGCCAAGATGAGCGGTAGAGGCCTTGGGCATACCGGTGGAACCATTGACAAGCTGGAATCCATTGAAGGCTTTAGGATTGAACTGTCATCAAAGGAGTTCATAGACAACGTGAACAGGCACAAGATGGCAATAGTTGGTCAAACTGCAAACCTTACACCAGCCGACAAGAAAATCTATGCCCTGAGGGATGTCACTTCCACAATTGACAGCATTCCCCTGATTGCAAGCTCCATCATGAGCAAGAAGATTGCCTCCGGTGCAGATGCAATTGTTCTGGATGTGAAGGTTGGGTCTGGAGCATTTATGAAGACCATCCAGGAAGCAGAGAAGCTTGCAGAAACAATGGTGGGAATTGGAAAGAGTCTCAACAGGGACACTGTTGCAGTGATCACCAATATGGACCAACCCCTTGGCAACCAGGTGGGAAACAGCAATGAGGTCAAGGAGGCAATAAAGGTACTTTCAGGAGACGGTTCTGAGGATGAAACCACAATCGCACTTACAATAGCTTCACACATGTGCGTTCTGGGAGGAGCCTTCAAGGACTTTGATTCAGCTTATGAGAAGCTTCAGGAGACCATCAGGTCCGGAAAGGCCATTGAAAAGCTAAAGGAACTGATTTCAATTCAGGGAGGAAACCCGGAGGTTGTTGAAAACACTGACCTCTTGCCTGGAGCAAAGAATTCCATTGACATCAAATCCCAGAGGGACGGGTTTGTCTATGAAATCGATGCGGAGAATGTTGGAATAAGCGCCATGCTACTTGGAGCTGGAAGAAGAACCAAGGAGGACAAGATCGACTACGGCGCAGGCATAACCCTGAGAAAGAAAATTGGGGACCCCGTAAAGAAGGGTGAGGTTCTCTATACCCTTATGACAAATCTGGATGACTACCAGGATGCGATTGACAGGATGAGAGAAGCTTATGTGATTTCCAATGAAAAACCTGAGACAAAACCCTATATTTATAATATAATAAAATAGTGAGTATATGATGCCTCGACAATTCATGGTCGGGGTTCATTATTATGGTTTGGAAGTATTGAAGCAACAATGAATACTTGATATTGAAAGTAGAGGAAATTTATGGAATATATAATCAGTCTACCAGGACTGCTGATTGCAATTATTTTTCACGAGCTGGCACATGGCCTTACTGCCTATTGGTTGGGAGACCCCACTGCAAAGAATGCAGGGAGATTGACCTTGAATCCCATCAAGCACATTGATCCGGTGGGATTTTTGTTTATGTTGATTTTCAGATTCGGCTGGGCAAAGGCAGTACCCATCAACCCCAGCTATTTCAAAAATAGAAAGCGGGATACCATTCTTGTATCAATAGCAGGTGTAACAACCAACTTCATCATTGCAATAATTGTGAGGGCTATATTGATTAATATTCCTATCAGAAATGAAATATTGGAGTATATGCTTGTAATTACTCTATGGTACAACATAATGCTTGGTGTTTTCAATCTTATGCCATTTCCGCCCTTGGACGGATCAAAGGTTGTGGCCAGCCTACTGCCAGTAAAGCTGGAGTATTATTTCTACAAATACGAGAAATACTTCTATCTGATCCTTATATTGCTTATTGCAACAAGGGGAATCAGCAGGATACTGGGACCCTTGGTTGATTTTGTGTACAGCCTAATCATAAATCTGCTAATTTAGGAGCATGCCATGAGCTATAATGTAAGTGTTGAGGTTTTTGAAGGACCACTGGACCTTCTCTTGAACCTTATAGACAAGAACGAAATAGATATCTACGATATCCCCATAAACACCGTTACGGAGCAGTTCATTGCCCAATTGAGGAAATGGGAGGATATGAACCTTGAGGTTGCCAGTGACTTTATTATCATGGCATCAACCCTTTTGGAGATCAAGTCCAAGCTGCTGCTACCCAAGGAAACTGTACTTGTGGATGGTGAGGAGGTCCAGGTGGACCCAAGGGAAGAGCTAGTAAAGAGACTTATGGAATACAAGCTCTACAAGGAGATTTCCGAAAACCTGAAATCATCTGAGGAGGTTTACAGCAAGGTTTACTACAAGCCTCAGGAGGATGTCAGTGACTTCAGGGACCCATTTGAGGAGCTGAGTGCAGTGGAGCTTAGGGATCTTGTTGATACCCTGGAAAACATACTTCAAAGACATCGCTACAACAATCCCCAGGGAGAATTCTTTGAAATCAGGAGAGAGGAAGTGAGCCTTGAGGAATGCACCAGGGAAATTGAAAACAGGGTCAATTCCCGGGACAGGGTTAGATTTAGCGAAATAATTGCATCTCAGTCATCCAGGTCCAGGATAATAGCTTATTTCCTTTCCCTATTGGAGCTTATGAGAACAAGATTCATTTCAGTTAGACAGGATGGTAGCTTTTCTGATCTTATCATCGAGAAGAGAGGTATTTGATATATGGACAATCGTGAGATAAAGTCAATAATTGAAGGCTTGCTTTTCACCTTTGGGGAGCCAATTGAAAGCGGTGAAATTGCAAAGGTATTGGATTTGCCAACAAAGGAGGTTCATTCAATACTAATGGAAATGAAGGACGAGTTCGACTATAACCGTAGAGGTATAAGAATCATAAGATTCAACAAGTCATTCCAACTGGCTACAAGACCAGAGCACCACGAATGGATAAAAGAGGTTGTCCAGGGGAGAAACACCAGGTCACTTTCCAATGCAGCCCTGGAAACCCTGTCAATTGTTGCCTACAAGCAGCCGGTTACAAAGGCCGACATTGACCATATAAGGGGAGTGAAAAGTGACAGGAGTCTTGAAACCTTGATTGGGAGAAGACTTGTCAAGGAAGTGGGGAAGCTTGAAAAACCCGGTAGACCTAATCTGTACGGAACCACAGATGAGTTTCTCAGATATTTTGGATTGGAGTCACTTGATGGACTACCACCGGTGGAGGATTTTACTATAGAAGATGAGGAATAGAGGAGTTTATTATGAAGGATAAGAGTGTAAGACTACAGAAGTACATGGCAATGAGCGGGGTGGCCTCCAGAAGGGCTTCAGAAGAGCTTATTAAGGAAGGAAGGGTTCAGGTCAACGGCAAGATTGTAACTGAAATGGGGATCACTGTGGTTCCCGGCAAGGACAAGGTGAAGGTTGACGGGATGAACGTAAGACCCGAGAGCAACAAGGTATATATTGTCCTCAACAAGCCCGTTGGCATTGTAACCAGCGTTAAGGATGAGAAGGGAAGAGCTGTGGTGACTGACCTGATTGAAGAGGTGGACGAAAGGATATATCCCGTGGGAAGACTTGACGCTGATACAAGTGGGCTGGTCCTTCTGACCAATGACGGTGAGTTGGCCTTTAAGCTTACCCATCCAAGCAAGATGGTATACAAGAGATACATTGCCATAGTTGAGGGTGTACCAAACAAGGGTGAGTTGGAAAGGTTCAGGAAGGGAATCAGGCTTGAGGGAAGGATGACTGCACCTGCAAAGGTCAAGATCCTCAAAAATTTTGAACAGGACTCAATATTGGACATACAGATATATGAAGGTCGAAACAGGCAGGTAAAGAAGATGTGTGAAAAAATCAACCATCCTGTAAAAAAACTCAAGAGGATATCATTCGGCGAGATCGAATTGGGTGGACTAGAGCCTGGAAACTGGAGATACCTCAATGATGAGGAACTGGATTATATCAAATCTCTCTAGGCTTTAATGGCTCTGGAGGATTTCAATGCAATTTGTGGAGAGGTGAAGATATGCTTAGCTTTAAGGATGTAGCAGATATAGATATGATCAAGAGTTTTCTCACCAAGAACAGGATTAAGGAGAGTTTTAGCCCAAAAGGACTGTATTTTGGAGCATTTGACGATGGAAATCTGTTTGGCACAACTCAAATAGTGCTGGAGGATGGGAAGGCTTACATTCAGTTCATTTTTATCGACGAGGATTACAGGGGTCAGGGCTTGGGCAATGCCATGGTCAGATCCCTGCTTAACAAGCTTGAGCTGAATGGCTTTAAGATGGTCTATTCCAAAGTTGAGAATGAGTATCTAAAAAAGATCGGCTTCTCTTTGGACCAGGGGGAATATTACTGCAATCTTGAGGACTTGTTTTCAGGAGGATGTTCCTGCTGTATAGGGGATCATCATGATTGATAAGCTAAACAATGCCACGCAGTTCACAGAGATTCTGATGGAAAGGTTTGTCTCACCCGGTGAGATTTGTGTGGATGCAACAGCAGGTAATGGGTATGATACCAGTAAGCTGGCTCATCTTGTGGGTGAAGATGGATTTGTATATGCCTTTGATATTCAAGGTGAGGCTATCCAACGGGCAGGTGAATTATTGAAAGGAAGAAGCTTACTTGAAAGGGTAAAGCTGATTCAGGACTCCCATGCACATCTGGACAAGCATATTTCCGTAAATATTGATTTTATAATCTACAATTTGGGGTATCTACCTGGAGGAGACAAGGCAGTAAGAACAAATGCCGAGGCAACGATTTCCAGCATAGACAAGGCCTTGGCCATAATGAATCCCGGTGCTGTAATGCTTGTTACATCATACAGGGGTCATGAGGGAGGCTTAGCAGAGTATATTGCAGTTAAGGAATATTTTGAGGCTCTTTCCCAAGAGCACTATAATGTATTTGAGTTTTCATTCATCAACCAGAAAAACAATCCCCCAATCACAATTGGGCTGGAAGTCAGAGGAGGTAGAACATGGGAAAGGTAAAATTTATGGAAACAGCTTTGAGGGATGCTCATCAGTCTCTAATAGCTACGAGAATGAGCACTGAGGATATGATCCCGATCGCTGAAAAGATGGACAAGGTTGGATATTATTCAATGGAGGTATGGGGAGGAGCTACATTTGATTCATGTCTCAGATTCCTTAACGAGGATCCATGGGAAAGGTTGAGGGCACTTAGGAAGGCATTCAAGAATACAAAGCTACAGATGCTACTGAGAGGACAGAACATCCTAGGCTACAAACACTATCCGGATGATGTTGTCGAGGAGTTTGTAAAGAAGGCCATCGAAAATGGAATTGATATTGTAAGGATATTTGATGCCCTGAATGACCTTAGAAATCTTGAGACCTCAATCAAGGCTGTAAAGAAGTACGGTGGGCATGCACAGGGAGCGATTTCCTACACGGTGAGCCCGGTACACAACAACGAATACTACGTAAACCTTGCCAAGGATATGGTCCAAATGGGTGTTGATTCAATCTGCATCAAGGACATGTCAGGCATACTGTTGCCATATGTTGCATATGACCTGGTTAAAAACCTGAAAGCGGCCGTTGATGTCCCAATAGAGGTTCATTCACACTTTACCAGTGGAATAGCCAACCAGACCTACATGAAGGCCATAGAGGCCGGAGCGGACATTGTGGACACTGCAATATCTCCGCTTGGGAACGGAACAAGCCAGCCAGCCACGGAGCCTATGATTGCATCACTGGAGGGAACTGAGTACTACCCTGATATTGATTTTGATTTGCTTCTTGAGGTAACCGAGTATTTCAAAGGACTGAGGGACAAGTATACCAAGGCTGGGCTTCTTGATGCGAAGGTGCTCAATGTGGATGTAAATACACTGAAATACCAGGTACCAGGTGGAATGCTCTCAAATCTTGTGTCCCAGCTTAAGGCACAGGGCAAGGAAGATCTTTATGATGAGGTTCTCAAGGAGATTCCAAGGGTGCGTGAGGAACTTGGATATCCTCCGTTGGTTACACCCATGAGCCAGATGGTAGGTACCACTGCACTTTTCAATGTTATTACAGGTGAAAGATACAAAATGGTTCCTACGGAAACCAAGAACTATGTCAAGGGTCTCTACGGAAGGTCACCTGCACCAATATCAGATGAGATAAGGAAAAAAATCATTGGTGATGACCAGGTGTTTGAAGGCCGACCTGCCGATATGCTGGAGCCACAGCTGGATAATTATAGAAATGAAATCAAGGAATACATCGAGCAGGATGAGGATGTATTGAGCTATGCGCTGTTTCCACAGGTTGCAATTCCTTTCTTCAAACAAAGACTGGCAGCCAAGTACAAGATTGAAACTGATCTTCTTGATCAGGAGAATCAGACCCATCCTGTATAGGTAAATTAAATCATGTTAATAAAGACAAGCCTCCGGGCTTGTTTTTTGTCTGGATTTCAATATCTCTTAAAGACAATTTTTATTGACCAATGTCCATATATTCAATCGTTTGAAAGCAAACTTGCAAAAACCAATAGAAATGGGTAAAATATGAAATAAATCTTGCAAAACCAAATATACTTTGTTATTATTTAGGTAAGAAAACAAGTTACCTATTTGATATTATTTGGGTAAGTGAACAAGTTACCTTTAGGAGGGAAAACGATGCCAGATAAGAAGGAAAAAATTGTTACCGTTGAAAAGGAATGGTGCAAGGGCTGTGGCATTTGCGTAGCATATTGTCCAAAGAGCGTTCTTGCTTTACAGGATGGTAAGGTTGAGATTGTGGATCTTGAAGCATGCATACAGTGTGGTCAATGTGAATTGCGTTGTCCTGATTATGCAATTTACTTAAGGGAGGAATAAAGATGACTGTAAAATTAATGCAGGGTAATGAAGCCTGCGTCGCCGGTGCACTTAAGGCGGGAATGAAGTTTTATGCTGGTTATCCTATTACACCTTCAACTGAAATAGCTGAGCTATCAGCTGAGGCGTTGCCTAAGGTGGGAGGAAAGTTCATACAGATGGAAGACGAAATCGGTGGAATCGCTGCAGCCTTGGGAGGCTCGCTTTCAGGACTCAAGTCAATGACTGCAACATCAGGTCCGGGATTCAGCCTCAAGCAGGAAAATATAGGCTATGGAATCATAACTGAAACCCCCTGTGTAGTAGTAAACGTTCAGAGAAGTGGACCAAGTACTGGTCTGCCAACATCACCGGCTCAGGGAGACATCATGCAGTCACGTTGGGGAACCCATGGTGACCACTCAATAATAACCCTCTATCCTTCCTCAGTTAAGGAAATATATTATACGACCATAAGGGCATTCAATCTGGCTGAAAAATATAGAACACCTGTAATACTTTTATTGGATGAAATAATCGGTCATATGAGGGAGAAAATAGAGATACCTGAGAATGATGACGTTGAAATAATAGACAGAAAAAAACCTACGTGTGATCCTTCTGAATATAAGGCCTTCAGGGTCAAGGATGGTGAAATTGTTCCTGAGATGGCTGCATTCGGAAAGGGATACAGGTACCATGTAACTGGACTTGTACACGACGAGACAGGATTCCCATCCGGTAATGAGCATGTTGCCGACAAGCTGCTCAACAGACTAATAGATAAGATTGAGAACAACAAGGATGATATAGTTACTTATGAGGAATATATGCTGGATGATGCTGATATTGCAATAGTATCCTTTGGATCAATAGCAAGATCATCAAAGACAGCTGTTGACACCCTTAGAGAGCAGGGCTACAAGATAGGATTGTTCAGGCCAATAACCATCTGGCCTTCACCTGAGAAACAACTACTGGAAATTGCCAAGAAGGTCAAAAAAATCTATGTGGTAGAATTGAATGCCGGACAGTATTTCCTTGAGGTTGACAGGATTGCGGGAAAGCATACACAGGTAGGCAAATATGGAAAAATAAATGGAGATATAATCACTCCTGAAGAAATAGTTGCAGTTGTGAAGGAGGATCAAAATGCCTAGTGAATTAGTAAAAAATTATTTCAGAACTCAGAATTTACCTCATATTTGGTGTCCAGGCTGCGGAAACGGCATTGTTACTAGGGCTTTGGTAAAGGCTATTG
>OBLN01000818.1_pt1 | contig 11070 bp, 10 predicted proteins | sample 1519301 | NCBI WGS metagenome assembly OBLN01 (sample SAMEA2452533, study PRJEB22499) | sediment metagenome | reverse complement strand
CCCCGGCCGGAGATGTAATCAGGAAAGAATCCAGCACAAAAAAAGCGATTCGGCCGATTTATGTCTCCGCTTCGCTTCAGCGCCTGACCGGGTGACAAGGATTACCAGACACCGGCCGCCTCGAAACGGCTGCCTTCGATTTTCAAGATCTGAAGTTTTTTCACGGCATCGCCTGTATCATCGAACCGGGTTTCGCCGGTTGCACCCGTGAAGTGCCGAATTTGGGAGATCGACCTTCGAACAGCCGGGCCCCCGCCACCTTTCGCGGCATGAAGCGCCTCGATAATCATCAGGGTGGTATCGTAGGCCAGTGCCTCAATAAAACCAGGCGATTCTCCAAAACGGGTCCTGAAGTTTCGAACGAAGACCTGGACCTCGGGTGATGGGCTTGCCGAATAAAAAATATCCGTAAAAATAGCGCCCTGAGCGAATCGTCCTGCAGTTCGAATGAGTTTTTCGGAATGCCATAGGTTCGTTCCGAGAAGTTGGACGTTCGAAAACCCATGATATGTCAGCTGTGGAATGATAAGTCCGGCCTTGTCGGCGCCATCAGGTATGAATAATGCTTCAATATCGCCGTGACGGCGCAGCCGACCGATGACGGCGCTGAAATCCGAATCCTTCACGCCATAGGATTGCACCGTCACCAGTTTACCGGCATACGCCTGTAACTCCCGTTGAAACGCCTCCAGAAACACCTGCCCATATTTTTCCCTGGGGTGCAAAATCGCAAATTTCTGGATGCCCATCATCTGCATCGCATAGGTGACCAGTGCTTGAACCTGCATTTGCGGCGTCATAAAATTTCGGAAAACATAGTCTCCGATTTTCGTGATATCCGGCTTCTGCGTCAGCACGACAATGGGGATTTGGGCGTCCTGAGCTTTCAGCGCCGCCGCCTTCGCAGTGTTGATGGGTCCGATGATGGCTGTCACGTTTTCACGGGCCATTTCAAGGACGGCGTCGGCAGCCCGATTTGAATCCGAAGCCGTATCCTCGATCCGAATGTCAATCGCTTCCCCGAGGCCGGCATGGTTCAGGGCAAGTTCGATCCCCTGCAGCGCCTTGTTTCCGTAGTGGGCATAGGCTCCGGTAAGGGGTAACAGGCACCCAAGGGTATGTCGGCCGCTCATGACGCCGGTAACGCCTTCAAGATCCTGAAGCATCCGCCTAGCTTCGGCCGCATATTCATGTTCCGGCGCGACAGCAATGAATTGAGACAAGGTTCGCACTGCGTCGTCATATCGTTTTTCGTCGACCGCTTTCATTCCAAGGGCATAGATGAGATATCCCTGGGCGGCAGAATCCGTTACGCGCTCCGAAAGCGCCAGAATCTCCGCAGTGGAAAGCTTATTGACGGCCGCTTTCATGCGTCGGGATAGGCTATCTTGATTTCCGGGGACGGCGGACTGTTCATGGGCTTTGGCATAAAAATAGACGGCGTTGGCCGGGGAATCCAGTGCCGCATATGCGTCCCCCAGTATCGTGAATACCGGTGCAGATCTCTCCAATCCTTCAGAATTCCGCAAAAAGACATCCGCCTTCTGGATTATCTCCCGATACCGTCGCTCGTCATAAAGGGTCTGGAGTATCCCGAGCATGGCCGAGGAGACGAAACGGCTTCGCGCATATTCGTCGACCACACGTTCATAATACTGTCGTGAGGTTGCGTAATCCCGCCAACGGTGGTGAATTTCGCCTTTCCGGAAAATCGCGATCGAAGCTTGAGGTCCGGTTGGAAATTGTGAAAGATAGTCGTCGTATTGGATCATGGCTTTTCGATAGGATCCGGATCGAAAACTTCTTTCGGCGCGAGCAAACAGTTCCGCCCCGGGTTCCGTTCGATCAAGGCCGGGATCGGTCGATACACATGCCGTCAAAAGCAGTACGGCAGCCACAATGGAAATTTTTCTAAGATTCATAACGATATCTCGGTCTGATGGGTTTTATCCGTTCGGCACGATGTTGAAGGATGCACCCAGAACATTACTTATAAAATTTTTTATGAGGGCCAATTTCCGTGTTGAGATCAAGACAAAACCTCGGTATATTGATCACTCCTCTGTCGACTTCCATAGGCCGATGCCGGTCATCATTATGAAAGTCGAAAGTTGAATTGATCAAAAACGCAACGGCGCATTGTAACCGACCTCAGGAAATGCAAGGAGAACGCGGATGAAAACGCTCAGATGCCTGATTCCCGTATCGTTGTGCTGGATGCTGTGGATATCCGTTCTGCCCGTGGCGGCCGAGATTTATCGATACGCGGACGAAAACGGGAAGATCCGATACACGGACGATCTCACCAGGGTGCCTGAACGCCGGCGGGAAAAAGCGGATGAATACATTGAGTTCCAGGCGTCGAAACCGGCATCGGGAGCCGTATCCGATACCAAACCCGACGCGTCGTTCCGGGATCTGAAGACCGAGGCCGATCTCAATGCTGCCGGCCTGCGGCTCGAAGAAATCCGGGAGACGCTCGAAAAAGAGCGGACCCGCCTGATTGAGGAACAGCAGAGGCTCGACAAGGTCCGCCGGGTTTCAAACAGCAAAATCGGATCCCGGTCCTACAGGAAGCAATTGGGTCAATTTCAGAAAGACACCGAGGCTTACCGGGCAAAACGACAAGCCTTCGAGGCGGATTTGACGCGGTATAATGCCCAGGTCGAGACCTTCAATCGAGACCAGACCGAAAAAGATGTCGAACCCGAAAGCGATTAGATCTCTTTCTTTTTATAAAGTATCCATCGACAGTGCCCTGTTGACGGTATCATCGGGGCCGAACGCCTTTCTTGAGCAATTCTTTCAACCCCGTGAGGGTTCCTTTCCAGACGGCATCCTCGCCTGCCATCAGCGCGACGATCACATCCTTCTCCACACTGACTTCAAGTACAATCTCTTCCTCTCCCACCCTGAATACGGCTTCTCCCCATCGTTCGGCCGGGAGATCGGTTACCTCGCATTCATAGTCGGTCCTGAGTTCCCCTTTCATACGGATGTCATTCATATAACACCTTCCTCTCCCGCGTCGGCGGTATCATGCGCCATATCTTCCAGGCGGTCACGAAGAACCCGAACGGCATCTTGTGCCGCTTCCTTCACCTCCATCGAATAAGATCCGGCCAAAACCGACCCCAGGCGAGCCGGAAGTCTCTCGTCGCCCACCATGCCCAACACATAAAGAATATCGCCTTTCACCGTGTCGTCGACATCATTAAATCGCGCCCATAAGGGCTCGATCAGGGCTCGGCATAGCATGTCGCCGCCGTCGGCAAGGGATTCGACAACCACCATGGCTCCCAGACGCACAGGCCATTTCTCATGGGTCAGAAGGTCGACAAATCCCGGAAATATCATTTGCTTTTCCAGCATCATTCGGGCAAGCAGCGGCGCGTTTCCCTCCTGAAGCATCTGTTCCATGGATTTGCCCCCCATCCGGTAAGGATCACCGGTCGCAATGGAAGCCAGCACCTCGGAAAGATTCGGGACTCCCGTCCATCGAAGCATATCCGTCCCCGCGGAATCGCGGCAAACCAATGTGGGCACCGACTGAATACCGTCGGTATCCGCATCTTCAGGGAACATGCCCGCATCGATGACGGTCAGCACAACGGGCACCTCTTTTCCGGCCAACGGCAAAATCTGCCGAACCGCGCTCGGACAAAATGGACAGCCATCGGCAATATAAAGCTTGATGGAAACGGGCGACCGGATCTTGTCCAAAAGAACCGCTTCTATTGTGGCCGGCCACTGCGATGCCCCGGAAAGCGCTTCCAGGAAAGGGCTCAGTTCGGATCCGGTGGGAATAGCGCGGTATATCAGGTTTGGTCTAACCTTGATGGCCGGCGCCCGTTCAGGAACGTCGGCCACCCGGATGACATCAACCCTGGGAGCCCATTTTGAAAATTCGGCACAAAACATCATGAAGGCGTCGTCACCGGCATCCTGGGTGCATAATAGCGTTATCACCGCCCTTACCTTTAGGGCGGCGTTCCAGTCTGCAATGACGCGGCAATCTTCTGAAGACAGGTTCGGCCGTCGATTTTCAGGAGAAGCGACATCCACCAAAGGGACCTCCCGGATTCCCAACACGTCGTATCGTCTTGTTTCGACGGGCTCTTTCGTAAAATCGGCATGAAAGATTGCCGGGACGACCCATCCCATGAAATCGGGGCCTCCGGTCTGGAAAGATCCGGACCGATCTGGAGGTGATGGCGGAATTCAATCCCGAAGCTCCTCGAAGAACTCTTTTTCGGCGCCGCATTTAGGGCATGTCCAATCATCCGGGAGATCATCGAACGAGGTACCCACAAGGATGTTGTTCTCTGCGTCACCTTCAGCCGGATCGTAAATATATCCGCAGGGACATTCCCACCGGTTCATATTCTTTTCTGCCATGTTCTCTCCTCATTTAATAAAGGGTTGATGGAGACGACGTCACCGGCCAATCCGTATTCGTCGGTCATCCCGTTTTGATCACATGAAATTCTCACGCTGCTGAACATACGACTCAAAATCCTTCTCGAATAGAAATCGAGAGATCATCTCTCCCACCTTGTCCGCCGTATCCACATGATATCGCCCCTTTTCATCGCATCCGGCGATCTGTTTCGCGTTTTCCACGATGGCTTCCAGCGCCCGGGCGGTAATCTCCACGGTAGCATTGATCATCAAAGTGGGTCGGGGATCTTCCATGGGCCGTCCTTTCTGTTTCTTCTCTGTTTTTCGATCCGACCGAATCATCGCCGGCACATCAAGACATAGTCCTCAAAAGCCCCGGCATGTCGTTTCTAATGATATCCCTCGCCATCCGCAACCTTGCCGCGGAAAACCCGGTAACTGTACAGGGTATAGCTCAACACCACCGGCAGTACCACCGCAACCCCCCAGAGCGTGAATATCTGGGTCTCCCGCTGGGCCGCGGCCTCATAGATAGTAAGAGCCGGTGGAATCGCCATGGGATAGACTGCCGCCTCCAACCCCAGGTATGCCGATATGAACAACAAAATGCTGCTGAAGAAGGGAAGGATTTCCTTTCGACGCTTCAGGCTCCATAACAGCATAACAAAGGCGATGATACCCAGCAATGGGAAATTCCACACAAAATAAACCCGCGGCGCTGTGAACCAGCGTGCCGTTAAATCGGGAGCATGGTGAGGTGTCCAGACACTCACCAGAAACATGAAACCGGCCGTGATCACCGCCGCCTGGAACGCTTGTCGGTAGGCCCGATCCTGAACGGCCCCATCGGTTTTGATGATCAGGAAAGTTGCTCCCAGAAGCATATAGCCGACCACCAGAGCCAGCCCCACGGCAAGGGTAAAAGGATTCAGCCAGTCAAGGGGGCCCCCGGCAAAAGCGCCGTCAACGACCTGAACGCCCGAAATATATCCGCCCAGGGTAAATCCCTGGCCAAGTGCGGCCACCAGACTACCAAAGAAGAAAGCACGGTTCCATGCCGTCTTGCGCCGGCTATTGGCCCGGAATTCGAACGCAACGCCCCGAAAGATCAAACCAAACAGAAACGTCAAAATCGGGATATAGAGCGCACTGAACAGCACCGTGTAAATTTTCGGAAACGCTGCAAACAGCGCTCCCCCGCCAAAGACGATCCATGTCTGATTGGCATCCCATATGGGTGCGATGGTGTTCATGAGCGTATCGCGCTCCGCCTCATTTTTGGCGGTAGGAAACAACATCCCGATCCCGAGTCCGAAACCGTCCAGAATCACGTAGAGAATGACCACCAGTCCGACCAGGGCCATCCATAGCTGAACCAGGTCCACCATATCCTTTATGCCTCCTTTAGGGCCTCCTCTACAGGCCGCATACCCGACGGAATCTGAACAGGCGGGATGGGGCTGGTGAGGTCCGGCCCATTCCGCAGGATCCTGAAGATATAATGAAAATAGCTCGATCCGATGATGACGAAAAATGCGATGAACATCCCCAGCGACCAGAGCACGTTTCCGGCATGAATGGGCGACACGCCATCTGTCGTGCGCATCAGACCATATACCGCCCAGGGTTGTCTGCCGACCTCGGTGGTTATCCAACCCATAACAACAGCCAAAAATCCCATCGGCTGGATGAAGATCAGCGTTTTCAAAAACCGGGTGGATTCATACACACGCTTTCGAAACGCGAGGATCGCCGCCCAGATCATCACCCCGATGAACAGGAAACCGATGCCAACCATAATCCGAAATGACCAGTAGGTGATCAGGGCGTTGGGTCTGTCTTCCCTGGGAAAGTCCTTGAGTCCCTGGACCTGTCCGTCCCTGGAGTGGGTGATGAGCAGACTCAGACCGTTGGGGATTGAAAGTTCCAGACGATTACGCTCCGCAGCCATGTCGGGGACGGCAAAAAGATTGAAAGCGGCCCCTCCTTCGGTATTGGTCTCCCAATGCCCCTCCATAGCAGCCAATTTTGCCGGCTGATGACGTGCAGTGACCAAGCCCTTCATGTCTCCGATGAATACCTGGGCCGGCGCAACCACAACCGCCATCATCAGGGCGATCTTAAGGGACCGCCGATAGAAGGCGACATGCTCATTTTTCAGTAGAAACCATGCGGAAATCCCGGCAACGGCGAACGCGGTGGTCTCGTATGCCGCCAGAACCATGTGGCCGAGATGGGTGGGGAAGGCCGGGTTGAAGATGACTTCCCTGAAACTTCTCACCATCAGCTCACCATCGACAATATCAAATCCCGACGGGGTCTGCATCCAGGCGTTGGCAGCCATAATCCAGAAAGATGAAAGCGTCGCTCCCAGGGCCACGAGACAGGTTGAAAGGAAATGAATCCCCGGCGACACTCGGTTCCACCCGAAGAGCATGATTCCCAGAAAACCGGCCTCCAGAAAAAAGGCGGTCATGCCTTCGAAAGCCAAAAGGGGCGCCATGACATTCGCCACATACTGTGAAAACAGGGCGAAGTTGGTGCCGAATTCAAATTCCAGGGTAATGCCGCTTACCACTCCTACGGCAAAATGGAGTGCAAATATTTTTACCCAGAAACGGTACATGCGGTAGAACATTTCGTCCTTGCTTCTGAGCCATAGAATTTCCAGGATCACCAGAAAAAACGCAAGTCCGATGGTGAATGTCGGGAATAAAATATGGAACGCCGTTGTAAAAGCAAACTGCAGACGGGAAAGGGATACAAGGTCCATCACGATCTCCGTGGCGGCAGATATGTCAAACCTGCCCCAAAATGTTCGAATCTTTCATGATACCCATGATCTCACGTCAGCATCTATAGGCCATTTATCCGGGAATGTAAAACAAAATTCCGTGATTCGATTCCGGATCTTCCCGCATTGAGCCGTGGATGTTCGGTTGACAGCTCACCAGGAGATTATCATACTAATATTTAACTCAACTTCCGAATTTCATGATGATGACCGGAAAGCGGTGCCGGGAGGAAATGACCCGCGCCGTTGCATCAGGAAAACGGGTGAAGGGATATTTCTGCAAACAAGACGCTATTCCCCTTCAGTCTCAAACGCCAGCGCTTTCCGGTAAAGACGAAAGCCGCGTTGAGTTTGTATTCATGATTTCGGATTACATATCGGCTCTGAAGCGATCTTGGACATGACATTAACCAGAATCATCAAGACAAGCCTTATCATCATAATCGGGGCGGTAATCATCTGCACACCGCAGGCGGCGTCCGAGGATCCCGCTCTCTCGGACGCGGACAAGAAAAAGATCGTCTATGAGATGTACGAACGCTACAAAAAAGGATTCCCGACCGTCCAGGACATCTCCGCACCCCGGATTATGGCGCTGATGAACACCGGCAAGGTCGTTTTCGTAGATACGCGCACCCCTGAGGAGATGGCTGTATCGATGCTGCCCGGCGCCTTGCCGAAAACAGTCTTCTTGAAGCAGCCAAAGGCCTATCGGAACGATCTTGTCGTCGGATACTGTACCATCAGTTACCGCAGCGGAAAATTTGCGGAGAAAATGGCCGAAGAGGGTGTAAGAATGTACAATCTAACCGGCGGACTGCTGGCATGGGTTCTAGAGGGAGGAAAGATTTATGATGCCGGCGGCGAAACCCGACGGATCCATGTTTATGGCGAAGAGTGGAATTATCCACCGGCGGGCTATACCAGCGTTATGTTCAATCGTTTTGATCGGATTTTTATGAAGCGGTAATGGAAGCATAAAAAAGGCGGCACTCCCGATCCATCGAAAAATGCCGCCTCGCTCCCTGGGATTTCACAGGGTCGGTCTGGATTCTAGTCGTTGATCTTCCGCGCGGCATAACACTTGCGCTCGATGTAGCTTTGCGTGGCTTTGTCGTAGACGGCTTCCCTTTCATGGATATATCGAGGGCCGCCTTCCCATCCGCCGCAGGCCAGAACTACCGTATCGCCCAGGCAGAATTTTCCGGCATACCCTTTTGAGTTGAGTTCATTGAGCTTTTGAAGATCCAATATGATTTTTTGGGGGGGTGTAGCCAATGCTTGCATCTTAACCTCCCTTTCCTGACGTTTGAGTTGGATATCTCTGTCAAATAACCTAACATCCCTTCGACGAATGTCAATCGCACCCGGGAAGGATCACGCCACATAGTTGCGGACAAAGTTGAGTTCGTCGCTTCGCGTCTTGATCCGTCCGTTCAGCTTGGCATTCAATGCGGCATCGAGAATTTCGCGATAGACCGGCCCCGGTTTGACGCCGATCCGCTGAAGGTCCTTCCCCCGGATCGAGATAGCGACCTGCCGAAGTTGAGTGAAATAGTTGGAGATGGCCTTCCGTACCGCTTCGTTTCGGGTTACCGCCATCATATATAACAGCACCTCCACCCGAAATTCCGAAAGTTCCCGGTATATTTTGCTGTTTTCGATGGGCAGGTTCCGCCGCAGCCAGAAAAGGCATTGGTCTCCCCGGTATCGCTCCTCGCAGAATATAACCTGGTACCGAGACGCCATTTCGAACCTTTCACAGATCGCCCGCGTGGTATCCGGCTTGAACTGTCGAAGCATCACCATGAGATAGACCGCCCATTGAAGGTATTCTTCGTCCAGAAAGAGCAGATCATGCCAGTCCAGAACCTTTTTGACAGCCTGAAAATTGGACAGAAGCTTTGCGGAAGGTTTCAGCTCTGGGTGAATGTACTTGAGCAGGTCAAAGTCATGCATCCGCTGAACAGCCGGTGTCGGATCCGCCTCTTCAAGAATCTGGCGGAGTTCATTGAAGATCCTCCGGCCGCTGAGCTTGTTGAAAAGATCCATTTTTACCGCATTCTTGATGAGCCCCGCGGTCAGCTTGCCGATACTGAAGCCGAAGCGCTGCTCAAACCGGATCGCTCTGAAAATTCGCGTCGGGTCCTCCACAAAACTGAGGTTGTGAAGAATGCGGATGACCTTTTCCTTGAGATCCTTCTGTGCAGCAAAAAAATCGATCAGAATACCGAATTTGACAGCATTCAGCTGGACGGCCAGGGTATTGATGGTAAAGTCTCTTCTGAACAGGTCCAGCTTTATGGAGCTCATCTCCACATTGGGCAAATCCGCAGGAAATCGGTAATACTCCATCCGCGCCGTAGCGATGTCGATCTTGAAACCGTCGGGAAAAATCACGACGGCGGTACCGAATTTCTCATAGGTATGGATGCGGGCCTTTTTGAGCCGCGCGTAGGTTTTGGCAAACTCGATCCCGTTGCCTTCGATAACGATGTCAATGTCCTCGTTGACCCGGTAAAGAAATAGATCGCGGACAAACCCGCCAACGGCGTAGGCCCCGAATCCCAGCTGATCCGCCACCTGGCCGGCGCTGACAAGAATCTCCATGATGTAGTCCGACAGCCGTTCCTTCATCAGTCGAAGAATGCTTCGGGTCCGGGCGTTCACCATTTCCATGAAGGGGTCCGGCTGTTTCTTCTCGGCATAATCGGTCTGTTGGATCAGGATGTTGAGCAGATCGGTCCGGGTGATGACCCCCAGGATTTTACCGTTCTCCATAACCGGGAGAATTCGCTGTTTGTTTTCGATGATCTGTTCCTGGATGTCCGGAAGCTCGGCGTCCGGCCCCACAGTCCCCAACTCCGTCGACATATACTCCCGCACCACGGCCTTGTCCAACTTGAGATAGAGCGCCTTGGCGATGATCTGCCTGGAGATGTATCCCAGAAGAGCCTCCTGATCCCTTTGGGATTCGGTCACCAGAAGCGCGTTGACATTATAGCGGGTCATGAGGTTGCGCGCCTCCTCCAGTGGTATGTCGGCATCGACTCGAATCGCCGGGGAGGACATCAGATCCCGGGCCTGCTTGCTCGAGTTGATCTCCCGATATAGAATGTCAAGCAGTTCCTGTTCCACCTGGACGAGCGTCTTGTCCTTAATGGATGCCGATGCAGCGAATGCGTGCCCTCCGCCGCCCATTTTGCCGATAATGACGCCGACATCCACATCCGAAATCCGACTCCTGGCCACGACGTAGATTTTGCTGTCCATGCGGCCGATGGCGAAAATGACGGGAATGTTTTCCATTTTGACCATCTTGTGAACCAGAAAAGCGAAGTCCGGCACGTAATGTTCGGTGCTGACGATGGTCATGGCGATCTCGACGCCCTTGATATGACGACGGACGAGGGCCTGGACCATATCGTTCAGCAACCCCACCTGCTCGAAACTCATCTCTCGAGCGGTGAGATTGGAAATGATGTCGAGCTTGGCGCCTTGGCCCAGCAGAAACGCCGCCGCGAGAAAATCGGCCTCCGTCGTCGAGGAAAAGGTGAATGAGCCGGTGTCTTCATATATACCCAAACACATGATCGTAGCCTCGTCGGGGGACAAGGGAATTTCCCGCTCTCGGATGATGCGTGTGAGAATGCTGATGGCCGCACCGGTAGGCTCAACGACCTCCACATGGCCTTTAATGTCATTTTTGAAAGCGGAATGGTGATCGTAGATGTGAATCTCGAGGTCTTCCTTCCCCAGGATCTCCGCGAACCGGCCGATTCGCGCGGGCTGCCGAGTGTCGACCAGCACCAGCCGTCGGATTTTCTGAAAATCGATGTCCCGGATATCGGCCATGTTGAACAGGTAAACCATTG
>OBLN01000816.1_pt1 | contig 11079 bp, 8 predicted proteins | sample 1519301 | NCBI WGS metagenome assembly OBLN01 (sample SAMEA2452533, study PRJEB22499) | sediment metagenome | reverse complement strand
TTGCGGTTTGAGCGTATTCTGCTTATCAGCTCCCAGAACTGCCTGCGGGAGAGCGGGTCGACGCCAGTGGTCGGTTCGTCCAGAATAAGCAGGTCGGGGTCGTGTATAAGAGCGCAACAGAGGCCCAGCTTCTGTTTCATCCCGCCGGAGAGCTTGCCCGCCGGACGGTCGCGAAACTCGGAGAGTCCAGTGCTTTTCAGAAGCATGTCTATTCTTTCTCTGCGCTCCCTTCTGCCCTGTCCAAAAAGCCGCCCGAAGAACTCCACGTTCTCCTGTACCGACAGAGACATATAGAGGTTTTTACCTAGCCCCTGCGGCATGTAGGCTATTCTGGGGCATACGCTGTCGCGGAAGCGCCTGTCATTTATATCCCCGTCCAGCACGGTAACACTGCCCTGCTGGATCACCCGCACGCCGGACACAAGGGCAAGCACGCTGGATTTTCCCACGCCGTCAGGGCCTATAAAGCCCACCATACATCCGGCGGGGATGTCGAGAGTCACGTTGTCAACGGCTGTGACGTTTTTATACTTGTGCGTCACGCCATGAAGTCGTGCTGCGTATGTCATTTTTTATCTTTCGCACCAGGCAGACGATTTAACTCGTCCGGCCATGCGGCGTTCGGGTCGAGTCGAACGTGGGCCACACCGGGAAGCCCTGTTTTGACCCTTGATATATATTTTTTCAGAAGTTCCTGATCTATTTTAACTTTTATGCGAAAAACCAGTTTTTCCCTTTCTGTCTGAGTCTCTATCTCTTTCGGGGTGAACTGAGCGTCCGGAGAGACGAAGGAAACCTTGGCCGGAATAGCGTAATCCGGCAGAGCGTCCATGACTATCCGCGCGTCTGTGCCGACGTCCACCCTTCCGGCGTATTCAGTGGGCAGGAATATGGTCATGTAAACGTCTGTGAGGTCGAGGATAACAAGCACCTTGCCGCCGGAACCTATCACCTCGCCCGGTTCTTTCAGCCTGTACTGCACGCGGCCGTCTATGGGCGATGTGAGCACACTGTCCTCTATGTTGGACATTATCTCCTGTTCCTGCGCCTTGGCCGCTTTTATGGCCGCTTCGGAGCTTACCACCTTAGCGGATGCGGCGTTGACCACAGCCTTTGCGCTGTCTACTCTTGTCTCCGCCTGCTGAAGCTGTACGAGGGACACGTTCTTATTGATATAGAGGTTTTTGGCCCTTTCATAGTCTTTCTGAGCCAGCGAAAGCTCGCTTTTGTTCTGTGCCAAAAGGGCGTTGGCGTAGCTTCTGTTCTCTATGGTCTGCTGGGTCTGGGCCTTGGCCTGCGCCAGCTTTGCGTTCAGCTCGTCCGTATCCAGAACGGCCACCACCTGTCCGGCCTTAACAAAGTCGCCCTCGTCAGCCAGCACAGTTTTCAGCCTGCCCGGAAGCTTGGCCGATACGTCCACTTCGGTCGCCTCTATGCGCCCGTTGCCAACGGCGAACTGAGCCGGAGCCTGAGGTTTTTTCATGTATACGCCGTAATAATAGACCGCGCCTGCCACAGCGAGCACGAGTACCAGATAAACCGTTATTCTTATCAACTTCCTGAGCATGATTATTACCTACTTTTTCAATATTCCGGTCAGTTCGTCAGTGAGCCTGACGTGTTCGCCTTCATCCAGAAACAGGCTGTACGAACCCATGTCCCTCTGTAGTAACATGAGGTCTGTCAGAAACCTGTATACGGCGTTCGCCGAGGCGAGGTCCGCCGAAATACTGCTGTTCTGGGCCAGCAGAAGGTCGCTCATGGGTCTTGTGCCTTCCGCGTAGTTGTCTCTTATTATATAATAGCTCTTTCTGGCCGCGTCGGCCGCCTCATCCGACAGTTTTATCGAAGGATAGCTTGCCCGCACTGCGTGCAGATCGCTCATGACATTCTGTTCTATGCCGTTTCTGCTGTCTCTGTAATACACTCTCAGCTTGTCGAGTCCGTATCCGGACTGGGCTTTTCTGGCGCTCTTTGACCCGCCCTCAAACAGAGGCAGTGACAGTGCCAGTCCCGCCTGCCAGTAGGATTCGTCCTCAAGGTCGATTCCGGCAAAGGGTTCTCTGTCCTCATGAAAAACATGGGACATAGTGCCGTAGGCGTATATGTCCGGCGACCAGTAGGCCCGCTTGTCCGATTCCAGCTTTCTGGCCTGCGCCCTGATGTTCTCGTCTATCTGTTTCAGCTCCGGAGCGGCGTTCTGGGCCTGTTTGACCATATATTCCGCCATTTCGCCGAAACTTCTTTCGTTGGTGATTATCTCAAGCATACTGTTTACGCCGCCTGTCAGACTGAGGCTGTCCAGAGTTGCCGGAGAAGTTACGTATCTGTCTTTTATCGGTCTGTTCAGTATGCGGTTCAGCCCGTCTCTGGCTTTTTCCGCGTCGGCCTTAGCGCTCAGAAGCGCCTGATTTGCTGTGGCTATCCGGCTCTGCCAGTTGTAGACGTCGGACATGTCGGACACCCCGGCTTCCACCCTGCTCTTTGCCAGCTCGAGGTTGGAGCGACAGAGGTTCAGGTCTTCCTGTCTTATCCTGACAGCGGTCTGGGCTGTCAGAACTTTTAAGAATGTCTGGGCGGCCTGTTTGCCCACTTCCAGCTCAAGTGTCTTCTGCTGATATTTCAGCGCCGTATTGAAATGTTTCTGGATCTTTAACTGCGCCAGCACCTTTTCGGAGAAAAGAAGCTGTTTCAGCGTCACTGAGCCGTCTGTGGATTTTTCAGCGTAAGAGCCAAGCTCCACATAGTCGTAGTCGCTGTCAAACTGGGTATAGCCCAGCTTTACGGATATTTGGGGAAACAGCTCTGAGCGGACCATTCTGATGTTCTCGCTGTCTGCCTTTATCCCCAGCTCGGCGGCTATCAGGTTCAGGTTGGCCTTTATGGCTTCACGCACCGCCGCGTCTATGGTGAGGCTGGTTGCTTCCGTTCCGTTCTCGTTTATAAGTTCGGCTTCAGACAGCAGAGCGAATGGCAGGGAAACACCTGTCCTGTCCGCCGCCGCCATATCGGCTATGAGTTTTCTTTTGTATTCCAGCTCCACTGGCTGAGCCTCCGCTCTCCGGCCTTTCAGTACCTCGAGCAGATTCACCGCAGTCATCCTCGCACGGCGCTCTGTGTTGGCCGCCACGGAGGCTGTCAGCATTATCCCTGTGCCGTCGAAACCCATGTCAAACGGGGCGTAGGCCGGAATATGTCTGCTGGTCAGATATTCGGCGAGACTTTTTATCTGCGCCTTGTCACGGTTTGGAAGCGGAGCTATCATCACCGCCTCTGTGTCTGTCGGTATGGCCGCCGCAAGGTCGCCGCCTGTGTCGTAGACCACGGAGAGCGCCACGCCTTTTGCCGCCGCCTCGTTTTTCAGCCGTTTTTCAGCGTCGAAATTGAGCTGGCGCACGTATCCATCCACAATGAGAGTCAGCTTTTTAAAGCGGACAGCGGACAGAAAAGTATCTATCTCGGACGACATGTCCGTGTTCTGGGCTATAAAATTCAGATTTTTTCGTCTGGCATTGTCAGCCAGTGTCATTTTGAGGATATAAGGGACAAAGGTCGGCTTTTTCAACTCTTTACTGCTCACCGCCGCCTGTCCGCTGACAAGCCCGATAGCGAGGACAATATCCGCCCCGTTTTCCGCCGTGCTCATCTGCTTTGCGGCTGTGCCGGCTGTTCTGTCGCCTGACAGTCTGAGTCTTTCGGGAAACTCTGTGTCGTAACTGCCCTCTGTGACGGCCTTTATCTCTTTTATAAATTCGCTGACAATGGCGGTTTCCTCAGGCGAGGTGCCGTCGGTCACCACGGCTATGTTTATTCTGGGCATAGCGTAAGCGGTGGCGCACATTGTCATCATTACCAGACAGACTGACAAAATTGCGGTTTTCATTTTTATACCTCTAAGCGGTCTCTGTTGGTCAGCTCTGCTATAAGTATCTCTTTTACTTTGTTTCTGATGGCCGACTCTTCGAAAGATGCCGGATACAGCAGCTGCTGAGCTTCTGCCTGTCTCATCCAGCCGTCTCTGAACTTGCTCATGGAGATATAGAAGTCAGATACTCCGGCGAGCAGATGAACCATTATGAACGAATTCTCCTGTCTGTCGCCTCCGAAAATCTCCGACATGGTGGCGGCAAGGTCAGACATCATGGCGTAAATCTCCGGAGAGAAGTTCTCACCTCCGTCTATGATCTCTCTCGAAAAAAGTTTTACGTCTTTCAGCTCTTTTTCAAACATGAGGTCCACCAATGCGCCTATACGCTCCTCGGCTGATTCCGCACCTTCCAGACAGCAGGACAGCTTATCTTTGAAGTTAGTCAGCTTGAACGTGAAAACGTCTCTGAATATCTCCTGCTTGCTCTCGTAATAATAATAGAAGGTGGCCTTGTTCACCTTGGCTCTGCGCACAAGGTCATCAATGCGTACTCCGGCGTAGCCTTCGTCGCTGAACATGTCCACAGCGGTGTTAAATATACGATCCTTTGTTGGTATTTTATGTTTTATTCTCATGAACCAATATTACCAACCTACCGGTTGGTATGTCAACCGTACATATTGAATTTTTATAAACTTTCGTGTGAAAAAATTTTGATGATTGTTTTCTGCGGAAGGGGGAACTCTTGGCTGAGACGGTGCAACCCCTTACACCGCCCTATCCGAGAATCCCCTCCACAGATGCATACTAAGAGGATTATATCGTGTTGCGTAAGCGTTATATAAAATAATATATAACGCTTCTTACTCTTTATAATTCAAAACCTGAGACCAGTCAACCGAAATTATGTGAAATAGCATCTCATGTGCTGTGACATTCATAAACAATATTTGATATTGACAATCAGTATCATTATAGTTTATAGGAGCGTATAAATAAACACGGAGGCAGACATGGGAAGTGTAGGACTTTTTTATGGTTCCAGCGGCGGCGTAACAGAGAACGTGGCGCAGAAAATAGCTCTGGCGCTGAACAGCAAAGGCTTCACAGTGGACGTTTACAACGTAGCGTCCGCCACAATCAATGATATGGAGAAATACGACAAACTGATATTCGGCACGTCCACATGGGGCATGGGCGACATACAGGACGACTGGGAAACTATACTGCCGGATGTCGAACAGGCCGATCTGGGCGGCAAGACCCTCGCCTTTTTCGGCACAGGCGATCAGGAGACCTATCCGGATACTTTCGTCGACGGCATGGGGATACTCTATGAAAAGGTGCTGGACAGCAAGGTGAACACTGTCGGCTCTTGGAGCACGGAAGGATACGGCCATACGGAATCAAGGGCCGTGATAGACGGCGAGTTCGTCGGACTCGCCATAGACGAAGACAACCAGTCAGCGAGCACTTCGTCACGCATTAAACAATGGACTGACATGCTCACCGAAGCTTTTTCCTAAAAAGTCTGTTCAAACGTCCGCGCGGCCGATCCTCCACGCTTATTATCAATGCCGCGCGGACTTTTTTAATAGTTGTAAGGCGGTTTAAGCCGCCATTTATACATATATCCTTTATCCGGTATTTCTGTTTTTTCAATCTTATCCGGCCTAAAAACATAGTCATCCCTGACGCTCACGTCTATCGGACTTCCCGACATGGTTCTGGACGCTCTGTCGTTAAGCTGAGTCTCTTTGCCCTTATCGTCACTAACTTTTACAGCGGTTCCATAAACCTTTACCCACGTGCCGTTTTCAGCTCCTTTTGGCAGATATTTGATCGGGACCCTGAATCCGGCGGCGATAGTGTCAGCGGCGCAACAGACCATAGCCACCCTGAGCACACCGAAATATCCGTGTTCCGTAAGAGTACTGTCCAGATAGGCTCTGCCTCTGAAAACATATTTATCGGCACTCTCCGTTTTCATATCAGAACTGTTTAGAATCATATACAGCTCGGCAAGATTTAGAGCCGTATAGTTTTTCTCAAAACTGATCTCACGTTTTTCCGCCTGTTTTTGCTCATACTGCCCGTAACCTATACCACATGTCACTCCAGCCGTCAGCATTGTGAAAACGGAAAAGATCAGTATTCCGGCATAGTTGGCTTTTTTCATGGGTCTGATAATACCGTGGACGCCGTATATCATCAGTAAACAGCCGGAAATAACAGTCAGAGGTAAATATTTCGGATTTAACAGCATGCCGTAACTTCCGCTGAATATCAGAAAAAATATCAGACAGGCATATGCTACAGCCAGCAACCCTTCCAAACGCCTCATAATCTCACCAGCCCGGCAAAAGACAGAAACACGCACATGATAAACACCACAGAGCAAACCAGACCGACCAGTGCCGCTGTCACTTTTTTACTGAATATCGACTGATACATAAACAGAAGTTTAAGGTCGAACATGGAGCCTATGCCGACAAAAGCCAGCTGGGATGCCGTGGAAAAACGCACAAATGAGGCGGCGACAAAAGAATCCGCCTCGGCGCATACGGACAGCACCACAGCAAATATCATCATAACCGCAACTGACAGCAGGCCGGAACCTGTGAGTCTGTCCAGAAATAACTGAGGAGTAAAAATCTGAAAAGCGGCGGCAAACATCGCACCGACGATCAGATAGCTGAGCGTTGAGAAAAAGTCGTCTCTGCCGTGCGCGACAAAATCAACAAGCCTGCCTTTTTTATGGTGGTGATGATGCCCGCAGGAGCAGGAACACGAATATTCCGGCGTCTGTCTGAATGGTTTATCGAAAGCGGCAAAAAGATAGCCTGCGGCGAAGGCGGCCACAAGACTTATAAGCACTCTCGAAATAGTCATAGGAACACTGCCTCTGAAACCGATATAGGTGGAGAGCACTGTGAGCGGATTGATAACAGGAGCGGCGATCAGGTAAGCCGCGGCTGCCGGAGCCGGAACACCTTTTGCCGCCAGACCTCTGACGACAGGCACTATTCCGCACTCGCAGGTAGGCAGAAAAACTGACATGGAGATGCCGTAAAGTATCTGACCAAAAGTGCCGGACGGCATCCTTTCTTTGACCTTTTCCGCGGGAACGTAGACATGGATAAAAGCAGAAACAAGCGACCCTATTAGGATAAAAGGAAGAGCCTCTGTAACAACTGCCGCAGTTTTTATGGCAAAAGCCTGAAAAATTGTATTCTGAAACATAATAAACCGTTCAATAATTATTCATGTTTAAGACATAACAAAACAGGCGGAGGTTCAGTCAAAAAAAGCCGGACGCTTAAAACGTCCGGCCGTAAAAATTATTTATATTTGCTGAAAACCGATATGGCGCAGTGGCCGCCGAAGCCGAAAGTGTTGCTCATGGCTACGTTCACGGTTTTTTTCTTCGCTGTGCCCAGTGTCAGGTCGACGCCTTTGGGTATCTCGTCGCCAACGTTCACAGTGTTTATGGTGGGGGGGATTATATCCTCCTGCACAGCCTTGACACAGATGAGAGATTCCAGCGCTCCGGCCGCACCCAGCAGGTGGCCTGTCATCGACTTTGTGGCGCTCACGGACAGCTTGGCCGGGTTTTCGCCGAACATTTTTACTATAGCCTTTATCTCGCTCTCGTCGCCGACGGGTGTGGATGTGGCGTGCATGTTGATATAGTCCACGTCGTCTGTGGTGATACCCGCGTCCTCAAGTGCTGACTTCATGGCGAGTATCGCTCCCAGTCCTTCCGGATGTGTGGCGGTGAGGTGATATGCGTCCGCGCCGAAACCGGCGCCTGTCATCTCTGCGTATATCTTAGCCCCTCTGGCCACGGCATGTTCATATTCCTCGAGAACGAGTCCCACTGCGCCCTCGCCCATAACAAAACCGTCTCTGTCTCTGTCGAAGGGTCTGGAGGCTTTTTCCGGCTCGTCGTTTCTCTCAGACAGCGCCTTCATGGAAGAAAATCCGCCCACTGACGAGTCGCACACTGCTGACTCTGCGCCGCCGGAGATGATTATGTCCGCCTTACCCAGCCTGATGTAGTTGAAAGCGTCCGCTATGGCGTTTGTGGAAGACGCGCATGCGGAAACAGGGCAGAAATTTATGCCGTGCAGACCGTATCTTATAGAGATATGTCCTGCGGCGATATTTGTGATTATCTTAGGCACGAGAAAAGGTGAAAACTTAGGTTTGCCCACGTGGGACGAATATTCCAGCACCTGCTGGTCCATTGTCGGCATGCCGCCCACGCTGGAAGCCCAGATGACACCTGTTCTGTTCTTATCAAAATCCGCTGTGTCAAGTCCCGCGTCCTTATAGGCCTCATCCGCCGCGGCCACGCTGTACTGGCTGAACAGATCGAGTCTTCTGACCTCTTTCGCATCAAAATATTGCAGAGGATCAAAGCCCTTAACCTCGCACGCGAATCTGGTTTTAAAACCTGAAGCGTCAAATCTTGTGATCTGCGCCGCACCGCTGACCCCTGCCAGCAGATTTTTCCATGTTTCTTTCACGCTGTTTCCCAGGGGGGTGATAGCACCCAGTCCGGTCACAACAACTCTTTTTAAAGTAATGGTTTTTCCGGTAAGCATATACGCTCCTTTTTTTGTGCGCCGGATGTCCGCTCCGGCGGGCGTTCTGATATAATATATTTTAATATAAAAATATGACCTTTTCAGACGATAACCTGTCATACTCATAATATTGAGGTTGATTATGTCTGCAAGCAATAACTATAACTCAAACTGGAAAAAACCTAAACTGATAAAAAGTGTGATAGCCGCGGCGGCCGTTCTGCTGGCTTTCGGCGGTTTTTTTATGTCCGGCCAGAAAGGCTATTCTGAAAACTCCGGAAAAAACGGAAAAGACGTTAAAAAAGGTCCCGCCTATGTGGAGACCGCTAAACCTCAGTATAAGGAAATATCCGACAGACTGACCTCCGTCGGCACGCTGATGTCCAACGAATCAGTCACTATCGCCTCCGAGATAGCCGGAAAGGTCACAGGCATATATTTTAAAGAGGGACAGGACGTAAAGGCCGGACAGACGCTCGTAAGACTGGACGATTCAGTTCTGAAGGCAACTCTGGACAGCGCCTCCGTAAACAGAGATCTGACGCTGACAAAATATAAGAGAGCCGAGGCGCTTCTTCAGGCCAACGGCATGTCACAGCAGGACAGAGACACAGCCTACGCCGACTGGCAAAGCGCCGAAGCGGCTGTGCGACTGGCCAAAGCCCAGCTGAACAAAGCATATCTGAAAGCTCCGTTCAACGGAACGGCGGGACTCAGACAGATAAGCATGGGAGCATATATTCAGCCCGGCACTGCCATAGTGAACCTCGAGGACGTGTCCAGACTCAAGATACAGTTTAACATCCCCCAGACAGACGCGTCAAAGATAAGATCATCAGAAACCTTCTCCATAACCACAGACGAATTTCCCGACAGACAGTTTTTCGGCAGAATATACGCCGTTAACCCCAGAATAGACGAATCGAGCAGAAGCCTCGCGGTACGGGGTATCATAGACAACAAAGACAGATTGCTCAGACCGGGGCTTTTCGCACAGGTGAGCATAGCCACAGGCAGGCCGGAAAAAGCGCTCTTTATCCCAGAGGCGGCAGTTAACCTGACCGCCGGCGGCAAAACGGCGCTGATACTTGAAAAAGGCGTAGCCGTTCAGAAAAAGATCACCACGGGAAGGCGTATTCTGGGCTTTGTGGAGATAACAGACGGTATCGGGCCTCAGGACGTAGTTATCGTAAAAGGTCAGGTTAAGGACGGGGATAAAGCGATACCCGCAGGCAGACCGGAACAGGCAAACTGATGAAACTGTCAGAAACAACCATAAAGCGTCCAGTTCTCGCAACCGTACTCAGCCTCATAATTCTGCTGGTCGGTCTCGTTTCATACAAAAGACTGACCGTGCGGGAATATCCCAACATAGACGAACCAACTGTGTCTATCCGCACCACCTATACCGGAGCCAGCCCCGACGTCATCGAAAGCAAGGTGACAAAGGTCATTGAAGACAGAATATCCGGCATAGACGGCATAAAAAGCATCACTTCACAGAGCCAGCAGGAACAGAGCAACATCACCGTCACATTTAACATGAACATAGACCCCTCCGCCGCCACAGCGGACGTGAGGGACAGGGTGAGCAGGGCCAGAGGCAAGCTCCCCGACGACATAGACGAACCTGTCATCAGAAAGGTTGAGTCGGACGCCACCCCCATAATTCTTCTGGCCGTGTCCAGCCCAGATATGACTCCGGCGCAGATAACCGACTACACCACAAGATATATAGTTAAACGGCTCGAGCTGGTATCCGGCGTAGCCACAGCCGACATATACGGCGGCAAGACATACGCCATGCGCATCTGGCTGGACCCTGACAAAATGGCCGCCACTGGCGTAACAGTCAAAGACGTAAGCGACGCGTTATCAGCGCAGAACCTCGAAGTGCCGGGGGGACGTGTGGAAAGCCGTGACAGGGAATTTTCCGTTCTGGCGGACACCAGCCTGAACAAGCCGGAACAGTTCGCCAACATCATCATAGCCAACAGAAACGGCTACCTGCTCAGAGTCAGAGACGTAGGCCGGGTAGAGCTGGGCACTGAGGACGAAAGGAACTTCTATCGGCTGAACGGCAAAAGCGCCATAGGTATAGGCATAATCAAGCAGAGCACAGCAAACCCGCTGGATATTTCCAGAGACCTGCAAAAAGTGGTGGCGGACCTCAACAAATCACTGCCGAACGGCATGCACTGCACCATTACTTACGACTCGTCAGTCTTCATCGACCGCTCTATCACGAACGTGTATCACGCCATTTCCGAGGCCGTGATCCTCGTGCTCATAATCATTTTCTTCTTTCTGCGAAGTTTCCGCTCAACGCTTATTCCTCTGGTCACCATTCCCGTGTCTCTGATAGGCGCGTTCGCCTTTATGCTGGCGGTGAACTTCTCCGTCAATACACTCACTCTACTGGCTTTTGTTCTGGCGGTGGGGCTGGTGGTTGACGACGCTATCGTAGTTCTCGAAAACATACACAGGCACATAGAAAAAGGCGAAAAGCCGTTTAGAGCGGCGATCAACGGCATGAAGGAAATATCTCTGCCGATCATAGCCATGACCCTCACACTGGCCGCCGTATATATCCCCGTAGCCTTCACCAGCGGACGAACA
>OBLN01000815.1_pt1 | contig 11100 bp, 11 predicted proteins | sample 1519301 | NCBI WGS metagenome assembly OBLN01 (sample SAMEA2452533, study PRJEB22499) | sediment metagenome | reverse complement strand
CAAAGGACAACTTGGCCAATATTTAGCCACTATGTTCGAGATAAAAACCAACGGACTGGATGATATTTTAAAGCCTATTATCAGAGAGCATCGATATAATCATAATCGATAAGGCTCTTTTAATAAATTACATTCACTTATTCCTCTGTATCAAAATGAGCATGATTAGATCATAAACAGAATGAGCGATCATAGCGGAAATCAGTCCTATTTCCGAGGTCAGATAACCGAGCATCAAGCTTAAACAGAACATCATGATCCCGAAAAGAATATGCCCCGCTGATCTGAATTTGAAGTACCCATGAATGCCAATAAAAATAGCCGAGGTTATCCAGTTACCCAGTAACGGCTGAATAGCTCCTCTGAATAACAACTCCTCTCCGGTTCCCGCAAAAAAAGATATCTGTGTTTTATCAAAGAGAGAAAAGCGAGCTTTTGAAAGGGCTCGGAATACTGAAAAATCTGAAAGAACTGTTGATACGGGTGGTAAATTTATAACGAGATACACAATTGCAGAAGCAATGATCCCTGCTCCCAATCCAACTCCTACCTGACTCCATACCGTAAATTGACTGTTAAACAGATCTACGATCCATCCATCATGCCAGTACTTAATGATGATGATAGAAAGGAAGAAATACACGTTGGCCGATACAATAGACATGATCAACAACTTTCCAGTTGACATCTCAATGATCTCTTTATCTGTAGCCGGATCCTGTGGGTTATTGGTTTTCATTCAATTTCTAAAACTATTTTCATGTTTCTGATGATATCTGTTTTGGGAACGGAAACAATAACCATTAATCATTTTCGACTACCTAATTAACGGCAGACCTTAAATTTAAATAACGATATACATTATGAGTCACAACGGATACAAAACACTAAAATCTATCACACATTTTCTGGGTTTTCTACTAGTTTCAGTAATCATATTATCAGCTTGTTCTTCTGATTCCGGAAATGAAGCTTCATTAGACGGAGACCTCCGATATCAGGTTGAAGGACCCGAAGTAGCTTCTATACTTATTTCCTACAATGCTTACACACAATCTGAGGCTGAATTTGAGATGTTGGATACCATTACTTTGAATTCAAGCGGTGAAGCTGAAGGAGATCTTCCTGACGGAGATTATACCGGATTTCAGTTACAAGCCTCAGCTTTTGGAGATCAGGTGCCGGATATCACTTTGACTTTACTTAGTGATGGGGATGTTCTTGGCAGTACCTCCCAATATCAGGATGGAGTTTTTATAGTCGAAGTTGGGGAAATACCTGATTTTAATTTTTGATCATCTCTTTATCAAAGAAAAAGCCCATGTTAAACAATGGGCTTTTTAATTTTTCAGATATACAGGAAAAAAAGGATCCTTCCTATTTAACCTTGCCAACCTTATAAACTTCTTCGCCCAACTCCCGGGCTTTTTTGGTCACAGTTTCCACCTCATCTTCAGATACTACGGCAATTAAGCCTATTCCCAGGTTGAAGGTCGCCTGCATATCTTCTTCAGGTACATTTCCGATCTCCTTGATCAGATCATAAACCGGTGGACGTTCCCATCCTTCCCAGTTGATATCAAGCTTGAGTCCTTCTGGAAGAATGCGTTTTGTGTTTCCTACAATACCACCACCGGTAATATGAGAAAATCCATTCACTCCTTTTAGGGTTTTCAATTCTGTGATAAGAGATAGATATGAGCGATGAACTTTCAGTAGTTCATCACCTACCGTACTCCCAATATCTTCCACATAATTTTCTACTTTATATTTACTGAACAGAACCTTGCGAGCCAGGGAGTAACCGTTCGTGTGTAATCCGGAGCTTTTGAAACCAATAAGAACATCCCCTTTTTTAATTTCAGATCCATCGATCACTTCATTTTCATCAACAATACCTACAATGGTTCCTGCCAGATCAAATTCTCCTTCATCATAAATATCAGGCATTTCAGCCGTTTCGCCACCGATCAGTGCCACACCATTTTCTTTACAGGCTTTGGCAAATCCCTTCACTACATCCACTCCAACGTGCTGTTCAAGCTTTCCGGTCGAAAAATAATCCAGGAAGAACAAAGGTTTGGCCCCACAAACTGCAATATCATTCACACAATGATTCACCAGATCCTGACCAACGGTATCATACTTTCCGGCTTTAAACGCCACGATCAGTTTAGTACCAACTCCATCTACAGAGCTTACAAACACCGGTTTTTTGTATGAACCGAGATCCGGCCTGAAAAATCCTCCGAACCCACCGATATTAGACAGTACTTCCGGTCCATGGGTATCTTTTACCACCCCTTTTATGGATTCGACCATTTCTTCGCCGGCTTTGATATCCACTCCGGAATCTTTGTAGGTCATTTGTTTTTTATCAGACATAGATCGCTATGATTTTTCGTGTTGGGTTACTAATCGAATATGTGCTAAATGGTGATTGGAATGCCATGCATACAAAGCAGCAGATTTTGCCAGGGTAAATGATCCGGCTTCAGGATTGTTATAGGTTCGCTTCCACTGATCTTCTGTCAGGCTTTCATAAATGCGGATCATTTTCTCATGAGTGTCTTCCAGCATCTGAAGCGTAAGTTCCAAGGGAATATCAAATTGTTTTTCTACCTCAACCCAGGCATTCTGATCGTAGGGTCTAATAACCGGGTTATCTTCCGTAAGGGCTAATTTTAAACGAATAATGGCATTAGTATGAGAATCGAGTAAGTGAGTGATCACTTCTCTGATCATCCAACCATTTTCCCGGTAAGGGATCATCAGTATATCATCCGAACAACCGACGATTTCATTTCTGATGCGTTCAGGAAGTAAAGCAATATCATCTAACCAGCATTCACGTTTTTCAGGAGAATGATCTTCTGAGTATGAAAATTTACCTATGGGATATTGCTTATTCATATCTCAAATATAGAAGGATTATCAGAGTGTTTTAAGAACTTTTTCTGATACTTTTCCACACCAAGAGAACAATGAGTATGGGATTTATATAGTTTAGTAATAGTAGTAGAGACTGTGGATAAGTGGATAACTTTTTTATCCAAAATTATACAGCAGTTAAAAAGATTATGTGGAAAGATTTGTTTATAACTCATTCATATAAATCAGTAGTTTAAGGCAGGTTGTTCTGAATTATTCACAACCTTATATATGTTATACATAAAATGACTGGTTTTGGTGTTAACATTAAAAGTTATTCTTTTTGAATGTTGATAGGACTTAAGCTTTGTGGATTCGTGTTTACAATTTCAGGGCTTTTGAGTTATCCAAAATTTGTCAATGAGTAATCCACATAGTAATCCACATATCCACAGTTTATGAAGGCAGTTATTCAGCGCGTCAGTTCATCATCCGTAATGGTCGATAATGAGATCACCGGAGCCATTAATAAAGGGCTTTTGGTTTTAATTGGGATCCATCAGGACGATACCAAAGAACAAATGGAATGGATCTGCAACAAGATCTCTAAGTTAAGGATCTTTGAGGATGAAGAAGGTAAAATGAATTTATCCGTTCAGGATGTAGGCGGTGGAATTCTTCTTGTTTCACAATTTACCTTGTATGCGAATTCGGATAAAGGAACCCGCCCAAGTTTTATTGAAGCTGCCCGCCCCGAAAAAGCTGAGCCTATGTACAAAGAGATGGTCGATTGGTTTAAGACCAATACAGATCTGAATATCCAAACCGGAGAATTTGGGGCGATGATGAATGTGAAGCTGGAAAATGATGGTCCGGTTACTATTATATTGGAGAAGTAAATTAAAGCATCCTGATCTGACGGCTTTAAGTCCTTCTGACCAATTGTTTGTTCAGGTAAGAAAGCTTAAAAATCCATCAGGTCGGTTATCGGTTAGAAGGATTTCTAAATTGAAGCAACTAATAATACATGTCAGTTATATTCATATTTATTGATGGGGTTGGACTTGGTAAGAATGCACCTGAAAACCCATTTAGTCAGCACAGGTATGAATCGTTTGAGACCCTGACCAATGGATCTTTCAATACAAATGCTGAACCGGTGGCTGAACATAATCGATTATTTAAACCCATTGACGCCAACCTTGGGATCGAGGGTCTTCCACAAAGCGGAACCGGACAAACCACACTTTTCACAGGTCGCAATGCCGCTAAAGAAATAGGTAAACATTTTGGGCCATTTCCTCATTCGGGTATCAAACCTTTTCTGAAGAAGGAAAGTGTGTTCCATTCAGTGCTTGAAACAGGAAAAAGCCCCTACTTCATGAACGCATATCCGCCTGTTTTTTTCGAGCACGCAAAGAAACGGAATCGATGGAGCTGCACGACATTGATGACCAAAAGTTCTGGTTTAAATCTCAATTCCACGGAAGAGGTGTTGAATGAATCGGCCCTGACGGCAGAAATCATACAAAATGCCTGGCGGGATAAACTCGGGATCGATATCCCAAAGATCACCCCTACCGATGCCGCACAAAGACTTTTAAATGTGGTTCCGGATCATGACCTGCTATTATATGAATATTACCTGACGGATAAAGCCGGCCATAGCCAAAAAGCAGCCGATGCCCATCGGGTTCTGGAACCGCTGGATGAATTTCTATTGCACATAATCCGTCATATTAGAAGTTCAGATACCTTGGTTATCACCAGTGATCATGGGAATCTTGAGGACCTTTCAACTAAAACCCATACCCGGAACAGGATCCCTTTATTTGTATTGGGTCAATCGGTTCAATCCTTTGAGAAAACTGAAAGTCTGATTGATGTGAAGGCCGGAATTTTAGAGGCTTTGACTTCATAGCACAGTGATATTAGTGTAGGAAGGATTTGAGGAGTTTCATTACTTTGGGGCATGAAGAAAAAACTGATCTATATGTTTTCAGGGCTTATCGTGATCTACGGATTACTGATGATCCCGGTGGGTTCAGAAACAGAGATCCAGAGCCACTCGGTTGAAAGTCCGTTTATCTGGGATCAGGACGAAAGATGGAATCAGCTTGAAATTCAATTCAATTCCGCAAAAACTGGTGAGATACCAAGTATCTCAGATTCAGTCAAGATCGGCATTAAAAGGATCGAACAGCTGATTTCTGAACTTGAATCCGATGAGCTTGAACCCTCTGACCCTCGTTTAAATAAAGTACTGAATGTGTTTTTTGAGGTAGCCCCCTATGTGGCTGCATTAGACAGTGGCTATGTTGAACTGACTGACCTTTATAACAAAGGAAGAAAACGTATCAAAGAGGCCTCTTCGAATTGGAATATCGAAAACAGGGAGAGTCGGATCACCCTTTACAAAATGTTGTATGGAATGCGCGCAGCAATTGAGGAGATATTGCTTCAATCAAAGCAAACCATTGATCCGGTTATTATAGTGCAGGATGAACCATCATCCACTGCTTCCACAAACGTACTTGGTATCAAGGTTCACAGTGGAGACTTGTTAGTTTCGAGAGGAGGTGCTGAAGTGTCAGCGTTGATCTCAAGAGGGAATGATTTTCCGGGTAACTTCTCTCATGTGGCGTTGATCTATGTGGATGAAGCAACCCAAACCCCTTATTTTATTGAAGCTCATATTGAACGGGGTGTGGCAATTGCCACGGCTGAGGAATATATAAACGACCGCAAGCTGAGATTTATGGTGTTAAGGCCAAGGCATGATCTTCCCCAATTAGCCCGGGATCCCCAACTCCCTCATAAAGCGGCAAAGTTTATGTTTGAGGAAGCACAAAAGCGGCATATACCCTACGATTTCAAAATGAATTTTTATGACCCCGAGGCAATGTTTTGCTCAGAGGTGGGATCCTATGCCTACAAAGAATATGGCGTTCAGCTATGGCCGGCAGAATCGACCATTTCGTCAGATGGAATCGTTAAGGTAATGAATACCTTTGGAGTGGAGAATTTTGTAACCCAGATGCCGTCGGACCTGGAATATGATCCTCAGCTATCCGTGATTGGAGAATGGCGTGACATGAATGCTTTGTTTGAAGATCACCTGTATAATGCCGTTATCGATGCGATGTTGGTTTGTGCCGAAAATGGTGAAGAGATCGAATACAACTTATGGTTACTGCCGGTGGTGCGTGTGGTCAAAGGTTACAGCATGATCTTGAATTGGTTTGGAAAGGTTGGTCCGGTTCCCGAAGGGTTGAGTGCACTTGAAGCGGCTAAGAGTGAAGCCTTTATTGATCGCCACGAATCCCTGAAACAAGAAGTTCGTGATAAGGCGGATTCCTTCAGGGAGGAAAATGGATATCAACCTCCTTACTGGGAATTAGTCAGAATTTCAGAATCACAAACAAAATGTGAAGGAATATGAGTCAGAAAGTTCATTTGGTATTAGGAAGTGGCGGTGCCCGGGGTATCGCTCACATTGCGGTGATAGAGGAGCTTGAAAAAGCCGGTTATGAGATCATTGAAGTCATTGGGTGCTCAATGGGTGCCGTTGTGGGAGGAATTTACGCGGCCGGACATTTAAAGGAATATAAGGAGTGGATGTTCAGCCTCAATAAAAAAGGAGTGTTCGATCTGCTTGATTTCACCTTCGCGAAACAAGGTTTTGTGAAAGGTGAAAAGCTGTTTGCCAAGCATGTGGAAGTAACAGGACATGAACAGATAGAGGACTTTCCCATTCCGTTTACGGCCGTGGCCACTGACATGCGCCACCATAAAGAAGTACACTTCACAAAAGGAGATCTGTATAAAGCCCTGAGGGCATCGGTTTCCATTCCGGGTTTTTTTGTTCCGGTTGTGGAAGATGGGATGGTACTGGTAGATGGAGGCGTGCTCAATCCCCTTCCTGTTAATCTGGTAAAAAAACAGGATGATGCAATTATTGTAGCCGTGAACCTGAATGGTAAAGCGAATCCCAAATACGAAAAAAAACCTGAAGAGGAAACGGATACCTTTGATGAAGTGCAGAAATGGTTCGATAAAATGCTGCCTGATTCACTTAAATCTAAACGTAAGGTTAAACCTAAAGCCGAACTGCCGGCTAAGGAAGAATCATTCTCATTGATAGAGTTAATGGACAGTACCTTTAGTTTTACACAAGATCGGCTGACTGAGCTGATGATTGAGATGTATAAACCGGATCACCTTATTGATATTCCACGCAATATTTGTGGTGTGTTTGATTTCGATCAGGGTAAGAAGATCTATGATATTGGAAAGAGATCGTTTCAAAAAGAAATGGGACTGACAGAAAGATCCGAGCATTAAAACGAGTTTTGTATTCTTTTTTTGTTATATATACTCTAATCTTTTAGATGAATATTCACCAAGCTGGGAGTTACTATGAACAGGTCAGAGATCATCGATCAGGTAAAAAACTTTAACGACTATTGGGATGTAGTGGTCATAGGCGGAGGGGCAACCGGACTGGGTGTTGGGGTTGATGCGGCCTCTCGTGGTTACAAGACTCTGCTTCTGGAAATGCATGATTTTTCCAAGGGAACCTCAAGTCGCAGTACAAAACTGGTTCACGGCGGAGTAAGATATCTGCAACAAGGGGATGTTTCGCTGGTGATTGAAGCCCTGCATGAACGCGGTTTGTTGATTCAGAATGCCCCGCACCTGGTGAGTCATCAGTCATTTATCGTACCGAGCTATGAATGGTGGAACGGACCGTTTTACGGCGTGGGAATGAAAGTGTATGACGCCCTGGCTGGTAAACTGGGAATCAATAAATCCAAAAACCTGTCAAAAGAAGAAACACTCGAAAAAATTCCAACTCTTGAGCCGGAAGGCCTGCGTGGCGGGGTGATCTACTATGATGGTCAGTTTGATGATTCACGGTTATCTATAAACCTGGCGCAGACCATGCATGATGAGGGAGGTTTCCCGCTTAATTATATGATGGTGACGGGGTTGAAGAAAAATGGGCAGAACCTGATCGAAGGCGTTAAAATCCGTGATATGCTGAATGGAGAGGATCACGAGGTCAATGCCCGGGTGGTGGTTAATGCCACCGGTATCTTTTCGGATGATATCCTGGAAATGGATGAGGAAGGTCATACTAAGATCATTCAGTATGCACAGGGAATTCACATTGTATTGGATAAGGAGTTTTTACCCGGAGATTCTGCCATCATGGTACCTCATACGGATGATGGTCGTGTCTTATTTGCGGTCCCGTGGCATGATAAAGTGATTGTCGGTACTACAGACACGCCGGTTGAAAAAGCAACCCTGGAGCCTATAGCTCTGGAGGAAGAGATCGAATTTGTATTAAGGCACGCAGCTCAATATTTGACCAAAGATCCGGAAAGAAAAGATGTCAAAAGCGTGTTTGCAGGTATCAGGCCACTTGTAAGTCCGGCTGATGCCAGGGATACATCAGAAATATCAAGAAGTCACCATATTCAGGTTTCAGAATCCGGGTTAGTGACCATAGCCGGCGGAAAATGGACGACTTATAGAAAGATGGCGGAAGATACCATCGATCAGGCCGCAATGGTTGCCGGGCTGGATGTCAAGGAAACCCCAACCAAAGACCTTCGTATCCATGGGTGGCTGAAGAATGTGGATCGAAATAACCATCTCTATGTGTATGGATCAGATAAAGTGGCACTGGAAAAACTGATAGAGGAGAACCCGGAACTGGGTGAAAAAATACATCCGGATCTCCCCTATGTGAAAGCGGAGGTCATCTGGGCCGTACGAAATGAAATGGCCCAAACCATTGAAGATGTTTTGTCTCGCAGAACTCGTGCGCTGTTGCTGGATGCCAAAGCCAGTATGGAAATGGCACCTGAGGTAGGCCGGCTCATAGCCCAAGAGTTTGGAAAAGATGAGGCTTGGGTGGAACAAGAAGTAAAAGAATACAATCAGGTCGCTAAGAACTATATTTTGGATTGATTGGTGTGGGTTAGCTTGAATATCAAATAACCAATAAGGAACACCCAAGATCCATGTAATTCAAACTATGTTACTCCATGTTGGGTATTCCGTTCTGGTGTTTGAATAATCATTTCTTCCTTATCTTCTTATTAATAAACCGAACCAAATAAAACCTGAATGAATACCGAAGAAGCCATTCGTGCCCGCAAGACCCTGAAGCTGAGAGCAAATCCCGAATCACCATTACCGGTTACAAAAGGAGAAGAATTCAGGTCAACGGTAGAGCAACTCATAGAACTAGCAGCTCAGGCTCCCTTTCATTATGAAAGCCCTGAAAAGCAGCGGGCCAAAAATTTAAAAGGTTCTGAGCCATGGCGATTTCATGCCATCGACGGAGCCGGATGCAGGTCGCTACTTGAGGCATTGATCGATGAAAAACCCGTTAAATCGACGGATGGCATCAAGCAGATGCTGGCGGCTGCCGATGCGTTGATACTCGTAACCTGGATCCCGGAAAAGAACCGAAGGAAGGGTCGTAAGTACCACCCGAATGTGAAGAATATGGAACACATTGCCGCCACCGGGGCTGCTATTCAAAACCTCCTGTTGGCAGCAACCGATCAGGGGATCAATGCATACTGGTCGTCGGGTGGGTGTTTAAGAAAACCCAAAGTGCTGAAATATCTTGGCATTCCAAAGCATGAGATCCTGTTGGGGGCTATTTTTCTGTTTCCTGATGAGTACCCCGAATCGGTTCAAACCAAAACCGGAAAGAATGCAGATAACAGAGGCGAGCTAAGTGATTATATGGATTGGATGGGTTGAACATTCAATAAGAGGTATTGAGTGACTATAAGTGCATCGCTCCAACGCAGAGCGTGTGGAGCGAGGAGGAAGTTTTAACATGAGTTTGGAATAACCAGAGGTCCTGGTTGTTACCCTTGTAGATGTCAGGTAATTCGAGGACAGAATAATTAACATTTTCCTGTACAACCCTTCAGGGTCTTCATCTTAACCAACATTGTCATCGAATTAACTGATAACTACTATCTACAACCATGAGTGATCAGGATGATTTGGTATAACGCGAAGGGTCTCAAGCTATATAAAATACGTTGTATTGAAAGTTGAGGTCCGTAGCAGTTTTTAAAAGACCGTATTTAGAAATCCCATTATTTATCTATCACCCCATTTGCTCCGGATCGCTCTGCGTCGGAGCAATAAAGCATCCACTACTTATATAAATGAAAAGTCAACCCATTAAGGCCATCAGGTCATCGATCTCATCCTGGTTTATGAGCACCGAATCCAGCCCAAGCTCTTTCTGCAGTCGATAATTACGGTTTGGCCCCAGGGTAAAAAACATACGAAGCTGTTCAAGCTCGTTATCAAAATAATTTTCGGTGAACCGATCTTTGAAACGAATCCCCATCACCTGTTCTTCCAGTTCATCAACCAGTAAGCCGGAACTCCCTTTCAAGAATTGATCCACCAATACACCGGTTTGTGTATCTAATCGGATCTGAAATTTCTGAGGTGTGATCCTGTTCAGCAGCTGACTTGGCAAGTAGGTGGCACTGCGGATGGGTCGGTTCATCACATACAAGAGTTTCAGCATAGCGCCGAGCCCTTTCCGGGTTTTCAGGTGACCTTTAAAACACCCATATACGTTTGGGTAATCATCCAAAACCCTCATAGAAAGCCGGAACTCCCTGTTATACCCCCTGCGTGTCGTAGAGATGTAGTAGTAGGTCTCGGGTTTTTTGTTGGCATGATTGAATGGTGGACGGAGTGAACGGATGAGCAGGTTCTCAAGCAGAATAGCATCTGTTTCGGTGTTACAGACCTCGTAAGATACCCGTTCAAGATGAGCGATCATCCGTTGTAACTTTTTCGACTTGGTGTAGCGATAAGAAGTGATCCGCTGTTGAAGGTCTTTGGCCTTTCCGACATACATCACCTGATCATGACGGTCGTACATAGTATATACGCCGGGTTCGTGAGGAGGCAGCTCCTCACCCATGGCATTATTCACCCGCTCCTTTTGGGTGACGGCCGCTGGTTCAAACAGATCTAAAGTCACGTACTAAAATTATATTGATTGCTAACAACGAAAGCTAAAATAGGGGAAAGGGATATTCAATATCCAACGGATTTGTGAAAGATCAGTTTAATTTATAGACCTTGTTTGCAGGAATATCACTAAATATAAGGCTACCATCTTCAAGCCAGTGAGGTCCTTCCGTGAATTGATATCCGGTCGTA
>OBLN01000814.1_pt1 | contig 11102 bp, 10 predicted proteins | sample 1519301 | NCBI WGS metagenome assembly OBLN01 (sample SAMEA2452533, study PRJEB22499) | sediment metagenome | reverse complement strand
AGTCGCTCGGTCGCCGGGTTTGACCTTATCGCCGATCTCGGGCCCAAGGTCCATACGCATATCTGACACGCTGATCTTGTTTTGGCGTTCTTTGGCCGTTGTCATATGGATGGGTTTTGCCCCAATCACACCGGGCAGGTGATCCCTGCCAACCAAAACGGCTTTGCCAGGCAACTGACGCTCGTCAATACCTCCGATGCATTCAAAAGCAAAGAGGTTGTCATCATGCTTTTTGACGATCATAAAGCCGATTTCATCCATATGGGCTGCCAGCATCACCCGCACCCTGTTTTCACCGCTGCCCAGCTTGGTCACAAGCACATTACCGAGCGCATCCACTTTCACTTCGTCTGCGATAGGTTTGACTGCTTCAAGCACAATCTGGCGGACTTCGTGCTCGTCGCCAGAGACTGCTGTCGCATTACATAGTTTTTCTAATAATTCAATTTGTTCTGCGCCAATTTTCAGCGCTTTATCAGTTTTCTTGGTCATAGATCACTCTTCCCAACGAATTTGATTTAAAGTATCCGGTGTCAGGTCAGCAATGAATTCAGCCATCAACCGCCCTGCACGACGAACATCCTTTAGCGATACTGTCTCAACCGGGGTATGCATATAGCGCAGCGGGATGCCTATAACCGCACAAGGGATCCCTTCTGCCACAATTTGTACCGCCATAGCATCCGTGCCCGACATCTTGGGCATCAGGTCACGATTATACGGGATTTCAAGCGCTTTGGCTTTCGCCTCGAAAGCATCATACAGTGCGGGATGGATGTTTGGACCATAACCAATCCCCACACCCTTCCCAAACGGCAAGCTGCTCCAATCATTCGAACCGGGGCCTTCTGCGAAACAAACATCGATCACGATGGCAAGATCCGGCTTGATCTCAAAGGGTGATGTAAGCGCACCTCCGAGGGTTTCTTCCTCCTGTGCGGATGCCACCGCCCAAACATCCCAATCGTGCAGGCGGTTCTGCAGCATCTCTAAACATAGTGTTGTCGCAGCGACAGACACACGGTTATCAAGCGTATGCCCTGCCATGGCTTCACCGGTCAGATCAAGCGGTTGCTGCGCGTACGAAACGGTATCACCAACTCGCACCTTTTCTTTCACATCTTCTGGGCGCAGCCCGACATCAACAAACAAATACTTCATCTCCACGGGGCCGTCACCGACCGATTCGGGCAGCAAATGCGAAGGCGGTTGAACCACCACACCTGGCAGCGCTTCCCGCCCGTGCACGAGAACAGGCTGACCCGGAAGGATCCGGTGATCGATGCCGCCAATTTCGGTGATGCGCAACAGTCCTTCATGAATTTCTGTGACCATCATGCCAATCGCATCCATGTGTGCGGAAATCAACACACGGTGCCTTGGCTCTGCCCCCTGGCCTCTTTTCAACCCATGCAGGCTGCCAATTTTGCTGACAGAAAGTTCATCGGTCAATGGTTCCCAGTGTTTTTTGATGATCTCTCTGATCGGCCCTTCAAAACCGGAAAGCCCTGATGCAGACAACATTTCTTTCAATAATTCTGATAAATCAATCATATATGGTCATATCCTTATTGAATCTGGTTTAAGGTGAAGTCGTGACAACCTCCCAGGTTGGATTTGCCGACGGATTTGGGTTTGGTGTATTGGTCTGCGTCGGTGTAGCCGTCGCTGTGCGTGTGAGGGTTGGCGTCGGCGATTGTGTTTCGGTTGGGGTAAGCGTCACGGTCATTGTTTGAGTAGGGGTAGGCGTTTGGGTTTCTGTGCCGGTTTGCGTCACCGTGGCCGTAATCGTCGGCGTAAGGGTGATGTAAGGTGTGAGGGTTATCGTCGCCGTTCGCGTTGCTGTCACAGTTGCTGTTGGGATCTCCTGCCCAGGCTGATTGCGGTTCATCCTCAGAATCACCAACCCCAGGCAATAGCACGGCAAAGACGCCAAAACCACAGCGATCAAAATGTAACGAACGCGCTTTTGCTTGCTCAGTTCCTTCAATATGCCTCCAACAGGTAAAATCATATCATCAGCCATCAGGCTGGGCAAGTTAAAGTGTACTTCAAAACAGCCCCCCACAATAATTCAGTTAAACAGAATTGAAAAAGTTTTGTAACCTCAATCGTCCGAACAAGAGATCAATTGGTTTGAGAATTATGTTTCTGGTCTTTAACGACCAGTCTTACGGGCAGCAAACCACACCCGGGGTGAATTTTCCTGCACCTCTGTGCGCTTGCTCAAACTCCCATACATCCCGGCAATTTCAAATCCAATTTCACTGAGTAAAAACTGGATGTCTGCAATCGGGTATCCGCGTTCCCGGTGGGTTTCATCAATCCGCTCCCACCCTTCACCCTGCTGCCTGAATATTGTGACCTCCATCGCCGCCACCAGGTTCTCATAATCAAAGGATTGGCGATGGATCTCAATGAAATCATCCGCCTCATTTTGAATATAGGTTACTTCACGCATCCAATCAACAGCCAACCCGTAGATGGTATTCATATCAAAGATAAAATAACCACCGGGCCGCAGCGCCATGAAGGCGCCAGCAAATGCCTCGTGCAGATCCTTGATATTCAGCATATAGTTCAGGCTGTCGAAAAAGCAGGTCACAAGATCAAACTGGTTCGCATAAGGGATGGCGCGCATATCTTCAACCAAAAACGTGACCGACTGCCCCGCTTCATGCGCCCGTGCTTTAGCCAGCTCAATCATCTGCGGCGATTGGTCAATCCCCGTTACCGAATATCCTTGCTGTGCCATTATCACCGCGAAACTGCCCTCACCACAAGCCATATCCAACACATCCCTGGGCATAAAACCTAAATATCCCAGGTATTCAGGCAGCACCGATTCTGCCAGGTTCTGTGAAAACCTGACATACGGCCCGCGCTGATAAATCGATGCAAATTGATCATAAACCGGCATATCTTGCTCCCGTGTGATTGAGATTGGATAACATCATCACCTAATTCAACCTGAGAAAATTATAATCTCATTCATAGTCACCATAGGAATACATCAAAAATAAAACCCCTGCAGCAATGCGCTCTGCAAGGGTTAATTGTTAATCCGTTCATACGGTATCAGAGGATAAAATCTTCCCGGGCATATTTCTCATCCAGCTTGGCAAGGGCGTATGAGATGAGCGCACCAACCACAAACAGGACAGCACACACCGCAATCGCCCACCCGCTGACGCCTTCTGGGATGATCACGATCGTCGAGCCGATCACAATCCCCAAAATCAGATGGTACATGACGGTGAAATACTTCTTAAACAGCCATGAGATCAGCCTTGCCAACAGCAGCACGATCAGGATCAAACCCAGCCCCAGCGGCAAAATCACACCCAGTTCAAGCTGCCGAATGCCGGATGCCATAGGTTGATACAAATCCAGGTAAATCAGGAAATTTGAGGGGCTCATGCCGGGCACAACCACGCCTAAGCCAATCAAGGCTCCGCTCAGCACCCAGTTAAGGAATGACGGCGCCAGTTGAACCGTCCGGATGGTTTCCATCCAGCGCATGAAAAATACCATACCGACAGCCACCAGCACCAACAACAGCCAATGCCAGGTTTTTCTGCCTTTCTCGCCCGATTTTTTGAACAGCGATGGGAAGGTGCCCGCAATAAAGCCGATAAACAGCCAGGTGAATTGGGCAGCAAAGTTGCTGAAGGCGAAATCCACCACCGCCGAGAAAGCGACGACACCAATCGTCCCACCAATCCCAACCGGGAGGAAAAAGAGCGCGTTCTTTAAGAACTTTTCGCGCAGGTTGCCGAGGAAGCGCATCAGGGGTTCGTAGATCCCGAACACCACAGCCAGGACGCCGCCTGAGAGCCCGGGGGTGATAAAACCCACACCCACCAAAACACCTTTCAATAGGCGCACAATCCAATCGAATGCTTTGTTTGTCTTCGCTTGTTCTTGATTTTCTGTCATAAGTGTATTGATCCTTGTTGATAAAGCCTATGAAATAAAACAGCACTTAGGCTAATATATTAAACGCCAGATGTCAACACACACCAGCTCAAAGCGCAGCAGTCATCTAACTGTTAGAGCCTTTTGTAGCTTTCCATCAATTTGAGGATGCGGGCGAAGTGTTTGGCACTTTTGACATATAGATCCAGGCTGATGGACTCGTTCGGAGCATGCGCGCCGCTTTCTGAGTCCCCTGCGCCCGATGAGATGATCGGCACATCCAGGTAAGTCTTGAACATAAAATTCGGCCCCGATCCACCGACCATCGGGATCACCCGTGCAGGTTTGTCATAGACATCCTTTGCAGCGTCCACCGCAATCTTCACAGCCGGGTGATCAGGATCGGTCTTCGCAGGCGGGTTACCGCCCAAGTCAACGATCTCAATATCATCAAACCCATGCGCATCCAGATGAGCACGCAGTTGTGCCAATACCTTCTCCGGTGTTTGGTTCGGCACCAGTCTGAAGTCCACTTTCGCCCGTGCTTCCGCCGGCAGCACCGTCTTTGAGCCCTCACCCTGGTAGCCTGAGGTCAGCCCACAGATGGTGCAGGTCGGTTCGTAAACACCCTCAATCGCCAGCTCAAGCTCGTGATTGATCCCCTTCAAAAAGTGATCGATCTCATATTTCTCTTTGTAAAATGCCATCATCTCCGGACCCTGGGCTAAAAGCTCTTTCTCCCGCTCAGTGGGCGGGATCACGTCCTCATAGAACCCGGGCAGCAAGATATTCTCATCCTTATCCTTCAGGCTGGCAAGCGCCCACACCAGGCGCCAGGCGGCATTAGGGAAGATGGAGCCGCCCGTCCCAGAATGGACATCCTGATTCGCGGTGCGTGCGCGCAGCTCTACGTAACAAATGCCCCGCATCCCCAGCATTTGGATAGGCTGATCCATGTGGTCCACCCCCCCCACCTCCCACACGCAAACATCCCCAGCCAGCAGCTCTTGATGGGAGCGGACAAATGGTTCAAGGTTCACGCTGCCGATCTCTTCTTCGCCCTCCACAACAAATTTGACATTGCACGGCAGCTCGCCTTCTGCATCCAACAGCGCATCAATGGCAAGCAGTCGACCGGCAAAATTGCCCTTGTTATCAGCCACACCGCGAGCATACAGCCTGCCGTCGCGCAACGTAAGCTCAAAAGGCGGCGATTCCCAGAGATCCAATGGCTCTGGCGGTTGCACATCGTAATGGTCATATACCAGCAGGGTTTTATCCGTTCGGCCTTTGCGCTCGCCAAATACCACCGGTGAGCCGCCCGTCGGCAGAATTTGCACCTCAAAGTCCCGTGCCCTCAGGCTATCAGCTACCAGCGCCGCACATTCCTCAATCCCCAGATGCTGGGCTGCCACGCTGGGTTGCGCACATAAGCGTGAAAGTTCTTCTATACTTGAATCACGTTTTTCTTCAATTAATTGATCGATCTTCTGATATGCCATACTTCCCTCTCTCTCTGTTCTGACCTAATTTGATTACCATTCCAGATTAACAACTAAAATAATTTCTCCACAATCGACATCACCCATTCCCCAGCATAGGCAAACATCATCATCTTTAAGATCTTCCCAATCACAGAAAAGATCAAAAACTTCCACACCGGCATTTTTAAGATGCCCGCCATAACCCCCGCCAAATCAAATAAGGGATTAGGGATAAAAGCCAGAACAAGGATGGTCACATCCCCATACTTTTCCATCCAGCGGACCACCCGCTTATATCGTTCAGACCCCTCAACCACCGCCTGGCCGCTGAAGCCGGCTAAATAGCCCGAAAGCTCCCCGAGAGCGGCACCTGCCCCTGCAGCAATCGAAACCAGCAGCGGATTAAAGATCGCCCCCATGGCGGACGTAAATACCACACCGGGCACAGGAATGAGAATGGTGGCATTAGCCAGAATTGAAAATAAAAAAATGCCGGGATAGCCATATCCCTGCAATTTTTGAATTTGGTCACGGTTGATGAGCACGATCAAGGTCAAGGCGATCACGCCCAGCAGAACGATCACCCTGATGAAGTTTAATGTCTTCTGTGAAAGCTTCTTCTTGGTTTCAGGCTCGCTGACTTCCGTAGATTCGGCGGCGTCAGAGCTGGTTTCGTTGAGATTCAACGGACAATTCTCCATTCAATAACGCCTCTAACCGTGCGATCACCATATCCAGGGCAACGGTATTGAACCCCCCCTCCGGCACGATAACATCAGCATAACGCTTGGATGATTCCACAAATTCTAAATGCATCGGGCGGACCGTTTTAAGATATTGTCCAATCACTGATTCCACCGTGCGCCCGCGGTCCTCAATATCTCGTTCAAGGCGGCGGATGAAGCGGATATCCGCATCGGTATCCACGTAAATTTTCATCGTAAACAGCTCTCGCAGTTGTTTCTCGACGAAGATTAAAATGCCCTCAACCAAAATCACAGGTTTTGGCTTAACCAAAACCGTCTCAACTTTACGATTGTGGATTGTAAAATCATACACCGGACGCTCAACCGGATGCCCCGCCTTCAACTGCTCGATATGTGCAATCAACAGTTCGGTCTCCAGAGAATCTGGGTGGTCATAATTAACCTTGACCCGCTCTTCTAAGGGCAGTTGTTTTTGATCCCGGTAGTAGGCATCATGCGGGAGAAAGGCGATCTTATCCCGGCCGACCCTGTCGAGAATAAAACCTGCTAACGTCGTCTTGCCGGACCCCGTCCCGCCAGCAATTCCGACCACCATTGTTTGATCTGTGTGTTTATTGTGGCTCATACTGAAATTATAACCGCTGATTCAGGTATAATCTTTTAAAACAATGGAATTAAGGAGAAACCATGCCAGCACAATTAATCGATGGAAAAGCCATTGCAGAATCCTTACGCGAAGAAGTCAAACAAAAGGTCAGCGAACGTGCCGCCAAGGGGTTGGCCACGCCCGGCCTGGCAACGGTGATCATCGGCGACAACCCCGCCTCAAAAGTTTATGTTCGGATGAAACAAAAAGCCTGTCAGGATGCGGGTATTTTTTCCGTTGGGCACGAATTGCCCGGCGATGCCTCACAGGAAGAAGTTGAGACCCTGATCCGCAAGCTGAACGATGACCCCAAAATTCACGGCATCCTGGTGCAACTGCCCCTGCCTGCCGGCCTGAACGAAGAACAGATTCTGAATACGATCAGCCTACAAAAGGATGTGGACGGCTTCCACCCGATCAACATCGGGCGATTAGCCCAAAAAGGGCGTGAGCCGCTCTTCATCCCCGCCACCCCCTCCGGTGTGATCTATTTGCTCGAGCAAAGCGGCGCGCAGCTCGAAGGCGCGAACGCTGTTGTTTTGGGGCGGTCGAATATCGTCGGGATGCCAGTCAGCATGCTGCTGGTTCACGCCAACGCCACCGTCACCATCTGCCATTCTCGCACCAAGGACATCCCCGCAATCACACGCGAAGCGGACATCCTCGTTGCCGCAGTCGGTATACCGGAATATGTGCGCGGCGACTGGATCAAACCCGGTGCCACGGTGATTGATGTCGGTGTCAACCGTGTGGAAGATGCCAGCGCAAAACGCGGCTATCGCCTGGTCGGTGATGTTGCCTTTGATGAAGCCGTTGAGGTTGCCCGGGCAATTACCCCCGTGCCGGGCGGCGTTGGCCCCATGACCATCGCCATGCTCTTGCGCAACACGTTGCGTGCCGCCCGTCTGGCGGATGGGAATGATGTAGGATAAATTTTTCTGAGATTGGAATATATTTTGGGCGGGTTCAATATCGGAACCCGCCCTACTTTTTAAATTGATCGCGTTTGAGGGTTTAATTTTCGAATTGCCTAACTAGAAGTCCATGATGATTGTGACCGGTCCGTCATTAACCAGCGCCACATCCATATGTGCGCCGAAAATACCGGTCTGGGTGGGCACACCCCGCTCGCTCAGCATTTGGGCAAAGGTTTCCACCAACGGCTCAGCCAGATCAGGTTTGGCAGCATAGTTGAACGATGGCCGCCGCCCTTTATTGGTATCGGCGAACAGCGTAAATTGAGAGACAACAATCGCTGACCCTTGCACATCAAGCAGTGAAAGGTTCATTTTTTCATCTGCGTCCTCAAAGATGCGCAGATTGGCAATTTTATCCGCTAATTGCTCGGCGTTCTCATCTGTATCCTGTGGCGCAATCCCAAGTAAGATCACCAACCCCAAACCAATTTCCGCCACGATCTTTCCATCAACCGTCACCGACCCCTGGCTCACACGCTGTAAAACCGCTCTCATACCTAAATCCTTTAAATATTCTAATAATTGATATCTGACTATCTATTATACCTATGACCGCACTCAACAACCCTTTGCGTATGCGCTATAATCAAATTATGATCGCAGACTTAGAACAAACCGAACTGGTCTGGGTAGACCAGCCACAAAAACTAAAAGAAATTGCCGATGAACTTCTCAAACAGGACATCCTCGCTGTAGATACGGAATCAAACAGCCTGTATGCCTACCAGGAGCAAGTGTGTCTGATCCAGTTCTCAACACGGGAAAAAGACTATTTGGTCGACGCCCTGGTTTTACCCGATCTTTCCCCTCTGGCGCCGATATTCCAATCAGAAAACATCCTCAAAGTTTTCCACGCGGCCGAATATGACCTGATCTGCCTGTTTCGAGATTATGGCTTCAGGTTCAACTTCCTGTTCGACACGATGATCGCCGCCCGCACGCTGGGTTACCAGCAAATCGGCTTAGGATCCCTGTTGAAACAATTCTTTGGGATTGAGGTCAAGAAGAAATATCAGCGGGCGAATTGGGGCAAGCGGCCGATCAAGGAAGAAATGCTGGCATATGCCCGGTTAGACAGCCACTATCTGATCCAATTACAGCAGCACTTGCGCAAGGAGTTAGAAAGTTCCGGTCGCTGGGATCTCGCCCTGGAAGATTTCAGACGGCTGACCCAGGGCGTAGAAGACACCACCAGTTCCAGTGAAGACGATTTCTGGAAGCTTCAAGGTGCGCGGGACCTGAACCCCAGACAAGCAGCCGTGCTGAAATCGGTATATGAATTCAGAGAAGCCACAGCCAAGGCACAGAATCGGCCAACATTCAAAGTGCTCAGCCATCAAGTGCTGATTGATATTGCCAGCACCTGCCCTGAAACACAATCCGAGTTATCGAAAGTCCCCTCGCTCAACAAGCGGCTGGCAAACCGCTACGGCAAAGGGCTGATCGAAGCCGTTCTTGCCGGCAAGCAAGCCCCGCCCGAATATCAACCGCATTATGAAAGACCCGAAAACGGTGTTTTAAACCGGATAGACACACTGCGTGAATGGCGAAAATACACCGGGCAAGACCTGGGTGTGCCGTCTGACGTCGTCCTGCCGCGCGATGTGCTCAACCGGATTGCCTGGGCAAGCCCGAACTCAATTAAAGCGCTCGAAGAACAAATGCAGGATGTCCCACATCGCTTCGACCGCTTTGGCCATGAAATCATTAAAATCATCAACAATGGGAGTAAACCATCTTGAAATTAACCGTTTATGGTGCAGCACAAACCGTCACTGGCTCAAAACATCTGATCGAGGTCAACGGAAAACGGCTTTTGCTGGATTGCGGGTTATTTCAGGGCAGACGTGAGAAAACCTATGAATATAACCTCAATTTTGATTTTGACCCAGCCCGCATTGATGCGGTAATCCTTTCACATGCTCACATTGATCACAGCGGGAACCTGCCCAACCTGGTAAAAAGCGGTTTCAATGGTCCGATCTATGCCACCGATGCCACCCGCGATCTAGCAGATATCATGCTCAAAGATTCGGGACATATTCATGAGTATGATGTCAAATATCTCAATGAAAAACGCAAAAGAAAAGGACAGCCGCCTGTAGAACCCCTCTATACCATCAGGGATGCGGTCAACACAATGACGCACTTCAGGCAGGTTGCTTACAATCAAAGCTTCAACCCTGTTAAAGGCGTCACCGCCCGTTTTATTGAAGCAGGCCATATTCTCGGCTCAGCGGCAATATTGCTTGATCTTGAAGAAAACGGGAAGAAAAGCAGGTTCTGGTTCTCTGGGGATATCGGCCGACCCGATAAACCCCTGCTGCGCGATCCTGTTCTGCCCGGTGGGTTCAATGTGGACACGCTGTTAATGGAATGTACCTACGGCGACCGTCCCCACGACGATATCAGCAAGGCATTTGAGGAATTTATCGATGTTGTCAACCGCACCATCCAGCGCGGCGGCAAGGTCATTATCCCGGCTTTCTCTGTCGGGCGCACGCAGACGCTGGTTTACATCCTGAATGAAGCCATCTCTGCAGGCAGAATACCCAAGATCCCCGTTTTCGTAGACAGCCCCCTGGCCGTAGCAGCCTCTGATGTCTATCGACGCCACCCAGAATGTTTTGACCAGGAAACCTGGGACCTGATCTCTACCTACCGCCACCCCGCGCTTGATTTTGATTCACTCACTTACACCCACTCTGTTGAAGAATCGAAAGCCCTCAACGACCGGCATGACCCGATGGTGATCATCAGCGCTTCAGGCATGGTAGAAGCCGGCCGCGTTCTGCATCATGTGAAAAACAACATCAACGATGAACGCAACACGATCCTGATCGTCTCATGGCAGGCGCCCCACACATTGGGCAGACGATTGGCAGACCGCGAGCGCGAGGTGCGCATCTTTGGCGAATCCTATTACCGCCGCGCCCAGGTTGAAACGATTAACGGCTTATCTGCCCACGCCGGGCAGGGATTGCTGACAAAATACGCCGCCTCTGTCGCAGGTGAAGCGAAACAAATCATCCTTGTGCATGGCGAAGAAAAAGCAGCAGACACATTACAGGAAAAACTGCTTCCCATCAAGGATATGCCCCCGGTTCACTTCCCGGAGCGTAAAACTTCTTTCGAGCTTTAACCCTGCTTAACCCGCTGATTGATTTCGAGTATAATGGATGCCTGCAAGTGGAGAGGTGCCGGAGTGGACGATCGGGGCGGTCTCGAAAACCGTTGTAGCCCTTGGGGCTACCGAGGGTTCGAATCCCTCCCTCTCCGCCTTGTTTTTCCCGAAACGGTCTGATTAAGTCCCCCCTTTTTACAAAATTCGTCGTTAAGCGCGCGGTGTGATCACACGTAATACGCCCTT